>ENA-OSEO01005100-OSEO01005100.1-sediment-metagenome-genome-assembly--contig:-NODE-5100-length-13010-cov-5.503286_pt1 | contig 13010 bp, 8 predicted proteins | sample MGYA00237883_ERZ534232 | MGnify/ENA metagenome assembly ERZ534232
TATTCATTGAAAACGTTCATCTTCATGGCGGCCTCCCGACTCAGAGCTCTGAAGCCGCTCGGGGCGTCCGGGATGTCAGTCCTGCTCGCGGCCCGGACGGCCCAGCTCCCGATTTTTTGGAGCAATTTCTTCGATCTCGAGAAATGCGCAATGGTCCCTATGGGCCTGGCCCCGACCACGTAATCGGCCTTGCCGTCCCGAATGGGCTGGACCAGCTTCGGTATATCCGCGGCGTTGTACTGATTGTCCGCATCGATGTTCACGATGACATCGGCCCCGAGGCCGAGACACGCATCAAGGCCCGCCATGAAACCCCGGGCCAGCCCTTGATTCTGTGTGAACCGAACCACGTGATCAACGCCGTGGGCACGTGCGACTTCCGCAGTATTGTCCGTGGAGCCGTCGTCGATTATGAGCCATTCAACCTGGTCGAAACCCTCCAGGACACGTGGAAGGGCTGTCAGCGTAACTGACAAGGTTTCAGCCTCGTTGTAACATGGAATCTGGATGATCAGTTTTTCAGCAGCCACAGTCGGTTATTCTCCCTCTTTCCAAACAACGTGAATGCTCCCTTGGTTTAAAAACAACCGTACGCCCTATCTCCCTACACTCTGACGATTCAAAACAAGGGCAAGACTTCCCTGAACCCCCAAAACTGTCAAAAAAGACAACGTGATTCAAAAGAAAGAGATATAGCGCAAACAGTGAAATTTTAGCTTTTGGGCACTCATATTCTCACCTGAAAGATAAAATAAGGCGAACAAAAACGATACAGCTACAAACCACCTCAACCACACACTTTTCCCCCGTAAAAAAGGCAGACCGGCAGGCGCTAAACAAAACCAAGGATTCGCCTGTAAAAGAGCCAGTCTATTGATTCGATCGCCAGCATGATAACCGGAATACACAAATACATCAGTCACATTACTCATCAGGCGATCTAAGCTAACATATCGAATCAACTTACCGCAATAACCAATATCTTGATCGGTCGGTCGAACGTTATCAAGTAAATTCCAAATTCCGAAGGTAAAATATTTAAAAAATAAATTTGGAAAATACCCAACAAATAAGATACAACAGAAAAATATAGCCTGAATCCAATTTACATTCTCTTTCCACATAAAACTCACAAATAAGGGAAATACCAATAAAAAAGCTTCCTCTCTTGTGCCGATTGTAAATCCGGTAACAAAAGAAACAGCAAATAAAACATAAAAAACATTTTTACGAAAACTAGTAACACAAAGAAGACAAAAATACAACGAAATGCAAAAAAATAAAATTTGATTATTCCACGGAAGTAAAAATACATCTTGTGCATGATGAAATTTTCGAACATCACCAAAACGAAAAAAACTAAAAAAACAAACAAATAAGAATAAAAAATAGTAAAATGATTGCGGGCAGCAAAAAACAATAATAAAGCACTTAATAATAAACAAGTATAACTCACGACCATAAATGGATCACGAAAGCCAAACTTAATACATATCGCTCCTAAAAGCGAATATCCGAGCTGATAGTGAAAATCTTCTGGGGCGAGTTGAACCCCATGAGCAATTTTTTCTGCTACGGCGAGATAATAAGATTGGTCGGCCCAGCCTATCCCGGACCGAGGCTTCGATTCATCAACTATCCATCCGTGGAAAAATGACGCTGATAGTATGACGAGATATACACAAAAAAATAAAATTTCATTATTAATTTTTTTTGTAATTTTATCCAACATATAAAAAGACATACGGACGATAATTACTTAATTCGCAAAGTGGCTATATCTAATCCTAATTCTCTATTATCGTCGTTAATTTTTTTCTTAGATGGAATAAAGGTATTAACCAGAAATCTGATACTACAAATTTCATTTGTCTTCGGAAGGAAAAAATAATAATCTTTACAGTTGTTACTACAGTGGCTGAAATTTAATTTTTCATTATTGATGAATACATCCAGATTAAAATCACGGTCATTAGGCGACCATCCATAAGTACTTATTATAAAATATCTCTCTTTTCCATTTATTTTACAATTCAACCCGGTGATACTTGAGTCGGCGCGCGTCCAAATATTGTCCGCATGAAAATTTTCCAGAGTAGCCGGATAACGGGAAGGAATAAACCCGCCCGGCGCGTGAAAAGAGGCATTCATGAGATTCACTTTGTTTATACGATAAAGATAAAAAGGACTTTTAATATAACTAAAATGAGTCGGTATTTTAGTAACATGCTCAAATACTCCTTGCTTATAAGCTACTTCATCCACTATAGAAGTAATATTAGTTTTAATTATTTTAGAAGACAAGATAAATGTATCATTATGTTTCAGTATTTCATCTTGAAGGATATTGTAAAAATTACTTATCTTATCATATCCAAAAACTGAACAGCCATAATAAACGGACAAGGAAGTATATATAGGCCAAAAATGATCAAAATTTTCTCTCGAAATAAATAAAAGATCTCGATCATCAAGATTAGCACTAATACGTTTTAAAGATACGTGAGCACCATCACATTCTTTTCCCAGAAATTGAAATGATGAATAGTAAGAAAAATATATAAACATACAGGAAATTAATGTATATGAGATTAACCGATAGCCACAAGATCCAGAAATTAAAGTCGTAAAATAAAGAGAAATCAATAGTAGTGAATATGGAACAACTTCAGTTAAGAGGTACCTAGCATAATAATATTGATATGGAATTACAAAGATGACAACTGTAACAGCGAAAACAAAAAATATTAAAAAAATAACCAAAAACTGGACTAAATTATTGATTTTTCTATATTTATTAAGTGCAAATAAGAGAATTATGAAGCCGCAAGGAGATAAATAGAGTATAGTAACCAGTAATGTTGAAAACGGAACGGCTTTCCACCCCACGCCAGCTACGCCCCAACGCTCATCCATCCACGAGTCACCGATATAGCAGTCTGTAAAACCAAGCTGATAGATCTTGTATATGGAAAAAGCAATTATGATGAAAAAAATGATATGCAAATTATAGCTTACGGCGGTCCACAGATTTTGGCAAAATACTCGTAATCTGGCGTTTTTTTGGGAAAAAGCCAACAGTCCAAGAATGGCTAACGCTCCGACCCCAGCTACCAGAACGTGTAGCCACCGATCAGCAGTGATTATTTTGCCAAAAGAAATATTATATATATGAGTTACATACGGATATGAATAATAGAGACCGTAACATACAGAAATAGCGTACAAGATAGTTATTGAAAGAAAATAATAAAAAAAATGCCGCACCATAGGATTTGGCCATAAAAGGGCTGCACACAAGAGGATATAAAAAAAGGGGAGGTACATGAAGCCCGTTATTCTAGTAAAAAAGAAGCAGCCGAACATTGATGCCGATAACAAGAACAGAAAAACATTGGACCATTCTTTTTCGTGGGATCTATAGGCGCACACGAGGAAGTAAAAGCCTGAAGACGTGAAGGCGAGAGCGACAATTTCGGTAACAGGAAACTTGGAAAAAAAGACGTGTAAGGGATTGACTGCCAAAAAAGTAGACACTAAATAAGCGGGGATTTTTTGATGACCGGAGAGTTCATAGGCCAGAAGATAAAAGGAAATAACGGATATTAGAGAAAAGAAAACGAGTGAATACACTCTGTTTTCGGAGCCAAAGGATCGCCCGAAGATCGCCATCCAAAGCGGGTGAAGAGGATAAAACTGGAACACATATTCGGAGTTGTGGAGGTCTTTCACGTATATTCCTGGAACGTGCTGACCCTCATATTGATCTTCATCTTTGCTAAAGAGCATGAACTGATTGTGCTTGTCATAGTATTCCTTTTCCGTATCTGTGTTCAGCTGCTCCCTGACGCCGTCAAATAAAAATGTGCTGCCATTTTTCTCATAGGCAGCAGACATGTTCACATATATCCCCTGATCCTGGCCGCCCAAAACATAAAGGTACGGTTCTGAGCGAAAAAAGAGAGCCAATAGTATCACCAACAAAATGCCAGCATCGAATCGACTGTCCAAGAAGCGAAATTCGAGCCGGCAGAATTTCCAGATTGTAATGGCGCTCATGAGGCCCAATATTAGGGCTTTCGCTGAATCGAAACGGTTGAAAGTCAGGAGCAGTAAAGAGGAGAAGCTCACCGCGGCCACAAGCAGCATGAGCCCCTCAAATGGATAAACTTGCCGTCTTTTTCCAGCAGTCAAGCGACACCCCCGATCATGCGGCTAAGCGCGAGGTCGCAAGCGCGCCCTATGCCCCCATTCCTCCCCGGTGTCAATAGAGGATGGAATTGGAAACGAGAAATTATACTCGTTCAATCATGTCCCGAATCGCTTTTCAAGAAGAGGCCCTCCAGGAATTCTGCCAAAACGGGTTTATGAGCCCGATCTGACGTATCTTATCACGAAGTTCGGCACAGCTCCGATGCTGCAACCCCACGACTGGAAACCTTCAAGGATTGCAGATCCGAGCGGCGGGAACCCCGGACGTACTCCCGTACTTTCCAAGTGTGTAAAAAGCACATGCAGTACCCCTGAAGGCTTACTGTGCGACGAGCCAACCTTGTATATACGCACTTCATATCCACCATCGGTAAACAAGTTCACAAGACTGAACGTTTTGAAAAGGTCGTCATATTGTGCGATTTCGTTACGGTATTTTGCCGGTTCGCGATAGAACCTCCCGTACATACCCTGACCGAAAATTATGTAGTCAAACCCGTTGTCAATATACCATTGAGGCCCGTGCTCTATTATTTTTTCAAAACCCTTTATGGAAAACCGGGACGGATCCACAAAAGACGAATATGACTCGACAGCGATCCTGGCACCTGCTGGAAGATTATCGTTGACCCATATTCTTGCAGTTTCGCGGCTGTCTGTTCTCGTTAACTTGGCCGTCTCGATAGCTGTTTTGAGAGCGAGCTGCACGAAACACGCGGCTAAAAAAGAAACCCCCACGAGGAGTGCACATCTTTTCAATGGATTTGGACCGATTTTTTGGACCTGCTCGAATACATGGACCAGGAACGATGCCGCCAACACAAACAGAAACGGCTCCAGAGGCAGAAACGTGCGGTCATTCCGCACTTCAAAATAGCTTATAAACGGAAAATAGATGAGCACAAAGAGCGACAATAGGATAATTTCCCGAGATCTTGTGTAGATACCCCGCACCATCTCCAACACGGCGCATATGGAAAACGGCCCTGCAGTCCGCCACGCGTGCGATAGATACCATACAAGACTGTCACCCTCCATTCCGGGATGCCCCGTCGCGTAATGTTTCACTTCAAATACTGCATCTCTGAGAAAATTTCCATAGTCCAGCAAGGCGAAAGGCGTCGTGGTGAAAAACGCAGCCGGAACAAGGCCTACACACAGAAAAAGCCGAAAATCTTTCGTCCAATCTTTCAGGTTTGGACGCAAAAAATGGGCACAAATGGGGACAACCGCAATCAGAACGCCGGGGTATTTTGAGGAAACCGCCAGACCAGCAGCCAGTCCAGCGATAATATAATCGATCGTCTTACCTTGTTGCAACAAACGTACTGATGCCAGAATTGCAACGCAGATAAAAAACACCAGGAGGGAATTTTCAGTTATATAGCGACTGTGCTGAACATGGGTCGGAGAGATCGCGAGCATGAGGGCGGCCAGTAGTCCAACGGACGCACTCTTTCCGACGCGCCTGCCCACCCAGAAAACAAACGGGATGGATGCCGCGGCAAAAACTGCTGTCACAAATCGCCCCATAATCACAGTTGAGGGCATTTCTGTGTATGCAACGCCCAGGACCAGCCAGACCGGCAAGGAAATATCAACCGGGGCCTGAAATGCACCGAACAATTTGCCGCATAGATAATACGGGGCATACGCCAACGCGTTAAGATAAATGAATAGAGTCGGTTTTTTGAAATAATGTGGATTTAAATCAAAAGTCTTAAAGATTCCCTGAGCCATCATGATTTTATTAACTTCATCAGGATGGTAGATATAGGGTAAACCAAAATTGATGCCAATAACCCTCACAAATAGCGAAATGAAAACTATTATGATTAACACCAATGTACTAATTGTTAATCCATTCGTATTTAGCCTTATAAAAAACCACATTTTAAAAGTGGCTACTCTAGATGGGTATTCACTGTATTTTGTATAAATAGAAAGTCTCAATAGTGTTCTGCAATTTCATAGGCATTTTTGCCGAGGTGATCAAAATCCAGTCCTCAAAAGGCGTCCAATTCTCCCTTGCTATCAAAATCTCAGCAACCGCCCAGGAACAGCCTGCGACAGGGGAAAAATCAAGTGTAATTCTCTCCACCGCTTTGATAGTCCCTTCCGCGACGAGGGTATCCGGCTCTTCGGGTGGACCATGGGTGATCGGTTCGCCGTTAATCATAAGCGAAAAATCCACAGGCACCTCACCACTGATCATGAAGGGAGATTTGACAACTATGTGATATTTCCCTGGGCCGGAATCAAAATAAAGCCGACTTGGCGTATCAGCATAAGCGGACTTTTTCCACCCTCCCCCAACTTTGAGATTCGCGAATGCCACCCCCTTAAGCGAATCAAATCCCAAACCCTTTGAAGGGGAATATATGACGTCTCCACGCAGCTCCACCCCATCGGCCCGAGCTCCCTCCTCATCGCCAAAGGTTATCCCGGTCCGATCGCCCGTGACAAAGAGGCGTGCCAGCAATATGGGGGCGGAGGCATTCTCTCCCAGCCAAAACAAGTTCCAGTACCGTATATTTGAATTATTGAAACCAGCAAGAGAATCAATAACATATTTATCCTTGTTTTCCAAAATATATTTGTATACACAATTAGATACAGACTGGGAGTTTAAAACTATATTTACATAATATGAAGCACAAAATCCATTAATGATAAAACATAAAGCAAAAATAAAAACAAATAAATTACGGAAAAAATATAACATAAACGACATTAAAAACACAATAGAAACAGATAAAATAAAATAATTTCCAAATTTTTCATGGTTATAGCCAATTTTCGAAGTAGACAGAAACGCGTTGAACCAAGATATATCAAAATTATTAATGCAACTATACCAACTCAAGCGCGCGATAGGTGGAAAAAAAATACATATAATTAACAAAAAAAACAGAATAGATAGGTTTGATAACCAAAATTTATAAGACTTAAAATTAAAACTGAAAGCATAATACCAAATGCAAAGCAACATAAGTGGTATTAAAACTGAAATATATCTACCATATGGCATAATCATATTAGCTATGTTATTATCAATGTACCTATGAACAGCGCAAAGTAAAATAATAAGAATTGAATTCAACAGGACAAAAAAAGAAAAAAATCTAAAAACTATCGAGAAACGAAACAAATTTAAAAATATATTCAAAAACAGAGAAAAGCCGATAATAAATAAAGAAAGAACTAGATAAGAAAATTGATAAAGAACACTCACAAAAAAATCTAAATCTAGAAAATTAGTTAATGAAACACGTATCAAACGCTGATTATATCCGAATAAACCAATATCTCCAGTAAATATATTACGAAATATCCATGGCAATATAAGCAATATAAATATTAAAAAAGAAATAGCAATTCTACGAGATAGAATCCGTTTATTTTCGATAAATATCAAATAAAAAAACAAAGACAAAAAAATTGATATTGCAAGAATTAGGGCAGATTGTTTTGCATAAAAGAGAATTGCAAGTGATACTCCAAGCATACATGAAGATGTATATGAGTTTAATGACAAAAACCTCACAAAATAATACACGCACAGTAGGTGGAGAGGATAAAAGACCGGCTCAGCCCAAATTATCGGAGTGATGCTGGAATAGGGCAACAGAGCAATGCTTAAAGAGAAAAAGAAGGCGTGCGGACGAGCGAGAAAGAAACGCGCCAGCAAATAGGCTGGGAAAATTATCGAAGAAAAGGCTACCGCGTTGATGATTCTCGCGGCCTGATATGTGTGGATGACATCGCCGAGGGCAAACCAAGGTGCTATCAGGAACGGGTAGAGCGGATTGTATTGTCCATGTCCGCCGAAGTTCCCGTGAAAAAAAATTTTGCGTCCGAGGTCAAAATAAACCGCCTCGTCCGCGAAAATAGCAGGACCTTCCACGTGCGCTCCGCGCAGCCAGGTAATACATATAATGAAAAAAAACGACGCCGCAAGGCCCCCAGTTTCAGCCAGGGGGCGGGTTCCAGTGTCCCGCGGCGGCCATTTATGCGCCGTTTCCCGCGCCCCTGCATGTGCCACGTCTGACCCCACGTTGATTTCCTGTCCGGCTCTGTTTGCCAGCGCCACGGTAATCCCCCGCGCCTCCCCCTAGAAATACCCCAAGGGAAACGACATCCGGGTCCGGAAAAGGGCCGCCCGATACATCAATCTCGATTATCTCATAAGGATCCGTCGTTGCTCATGCCCTGCGCCAAGGCACTCAGGCTCGATGCAACTCGTTCCGTGCCGTCCGATCCCATTCGCGGCGCTGCTTGCTCCATGAAGGAAACGATTTCCGCGCCCACTCTTGCCGGATTGTGAAACTTTTCGATATACTCCCGCGCCGCCCGGCCCACGGCTGCGAACGTCTCCGGATGCTCGACGCATGAGAGGACCTTACCGATCAGCTCGGCTTTGACCTTCGCGTTGTCCACCTTTATCACCACGTCGCCGGGCAACTCGGCGAACCAGGCGTCGTCGCTGACGATGCATACCTTGCCTGCCCCGAGGGCGCGGATTATTGCACCGGAGGTTTCACCCATGGACGGGAAACGCAGATTCACCACGAGATCCGAATGTCGCACAAAACTGTCGAACTCTTGCCTCGTCACGAAACCGGTCTTGATCACTTCCTTGGATAAAAAGGCGTCGGCATAGTTGCCTTCCCCGACCATCACATAAAAGAGATTCAGATTATATGTACCATTGAGTGTCTGAATCACGTCGATAATGACGTCGTTCAGCTTGGTCCTATCAATAAACCCAAAAGAGCTGACTATGAAACCATTCAAAGGTATCCCGTACCGCCTAAACAACTCGGAGCGCGGAATGACGACTTCGTTGCCGTCCATCAGGTCGATGTGCTCGATTTTGCGGACGCGGCAAGGGTCGCCCACCATCCGCATGACCCGGGCGTGATTCAGGTCAGAATGCACCATGATCAAGTTGCCTGAATTCAGAATTTCCGCATTCAGCGGATATGATGGGGCCAGACATTTGCAGTCGAGGAGGCTGAGGTCAGCCTTCACCGCTTTCTTGATTTCATACAGCGCCTCCTGCCCTCCGAGGGTATAAACTTTTGAAAAAAAATCGCTTTTGCCCGCATACACGCCGACAGTCAAATAATAAAGGCTGAAGTCGTGCAGGATGACCATCCCCGGATACTTCAGCGCAAGATCATACATATAGGCATGATAATGCGGATTATTCCCTATGTTATAAATTCTGAAAGGATATTCAGAGAAGTTAATTAGATCCTTTTTATAAACTTTGACATTAAAATCATCATATAGTCTGTGATTTTCTATTTGATAGTCATCAATAAGTAAACTTATATCATAATAGGGCCGGATGGCATAAATCAGTTTCTCGGAATAATCCGATATACCGCTCCTCATGGGCGCGAACGGACTGGCGTAGAGCAGCCTTCCCCTAGACGCGGTCACGCGAGGCCATCCCCGGCCGCCCTGTGTGCGGGAGGCGGCACAGGGCCGGCTCCCGCTGCATCCAATAAACGGCCCAACACAAAACCCCAGTTCACATTCCTGGCCCGAATCGCTTCGAAACCCCGGTCTCCCATCTCTTGGGCCAGCCCTCTTTGGCCAGCCAGGGCATCTATCGCAGCGGCCACCGCCCCGGCATCCTCGGGCAACACAAAACCGTTCAAGCCGTCGATCAGAAACTCCAGCGGCCCCCCGGCATCCGTGTGGGCCAGGACCGGCTTTCCGGAAAAAAAGGCTTCGAGCGTCACGTACCCGTAGTCCTCATCGTAGGCACCGTAATAGACTGCGAGGCAACGGGAGTAGAGGTCGATCTTTTCGTCGTCAGAGATAAAACCGCGGAGCTCGATCCGCCCCCGCAGCCCGTGCCTGTCGATGAGATCCTGAAGAACCGCCGTCTCCTCGGCACTGCCCCGACCCGCTATAACGACCCTTATGTCGGACCGCAAGAAACGAGCCGCCTCCACCAACACTCGCTGCCGCTTCATCTTGTCTATCCTGCTTGGGTAGAAGACGAAGTCCTCGAAACCCTTGCGGTGAAAATCATCACAGCGCGAAGGGGGTGGATAGAGCGTTTCGGCTTCGAGATCATTGAACCTTTTGAGCCGCTTCGTCACGTTTCCGGCAATGGTGTAGATCTTTCTGGCCTCGGAGAGAAAACGGGTATCGTTTTCTACGATGGAGCCCCTGACGAATTCGCTGTCCGTCCATCCGTGGATGTCTCCGAAGGGCGTACCCCAGAGGTCATAGGCCTGCCGGTGCTGATGAAACAGCCAGACAATCTTGTTGGGATGCCGCACATAATAGGCGGGAAACTTGGTGGCGATCACGAGGTCGATCCTCTCCCCGTTGACCTCAGTCAAGTCCAACATCCGGCCCATTATCATGGAGTTCAAAAGCGCCTGCGACGGATACCACTTGAAAGGCAAAGTCACGATTTCCGCATCGTGACCGGCCCTCCGGAGTTGCTGCCGCAGCTCCTCGACCAGCACCTCAGCACCTCCGGTTACAAAAGGGACCTGTACCGTAGCAATCGCTATCCTCATAACCTCTCGCCGGTGAAATTTTCTACAACTTGAACGAACTTCCGCTCGATCACGGCATTGTCAAATCTGTTGCGATAGTTTTTCAGCCCCTCCAATACAAAATAATCGCGGTACGTCTGGTACTCGACAAGACTCTTGATTGCTGCGGCGTATTCCAGGACATCCTCCTCCAGAACCACCTGATTCCGCCCGAGAGTCTCCGCCACAGCAGCAGCTCTCCGCGCGATTACCGGAAGACACAGGCTTTGCGCCTCTATCAACGGCAAACAAAATCCCTCATGAAGACTTGTGCATAATAAAAAATCACATCCAAGATAATAAGACAACAACTGATCATCCGTGATCTCGCCTACATAATGCACGCGCTCCTGTATACCAAAATCGGCAATCAATGTCTTCAGATATTCATTATAAGGGGAAAGGCAGCGATCCGTCTTCCCAGCAAGATGCAATACAATATCGCCCCCATAAACATCGATGTACTTCTTCAACACGCGCAATGAAAAGTCATGTCCCTTGTTCGGAACCATTCGCCCCACAAAGAACAGATTGACCCGACTGGTTTCAATCAAGCCTTTGAGAATCTCGGAATCGGGAGTCATCGTCCTCCACATCCGGACGTTGTTGAACGGGGACACAATGGCGACACATTTGGCCGGACTTGCATTCTTTTCCAATAATTCATCGAGATTATAAAGTGAATCACTCATCCATAACGCGTCTGGTAAAATATTCAAAAATCGTAAAGACTGTTCATGCCCCTTTTTGCATAGTGAGAAATACGTCTCATTAATACCGTCAAAAAAACATTCAGGAGTTATATTATGATATTTGATAATTATTCTGCATCGTGTCTTTAAAAGAATCTTCTCACCTTCCTCCCAAAAAATGCTGTGATGATATATTAATAAGTTATTTTGTCTCTTAATTTTTTCAAGTAACTCCTCCCGTGTTATTCTTTCTATTTCAATGCCAAAATAATTCTCACAATAGACAGTGCATTTATGCCTGCGACTAAAAATGGAAAACATATAACGAATATCGTTTCCAATTGCATCATTCGCAGTAATAGTTTGATGTAAAATTAAGACGTCCATGTCGGCTTTTTTGCCAGAATTGCGTAATCTTGCTCCATATTAAAACGGTATACTATATGCTTGAGTTCATCGTCCTTATCGTAAGTAATATAATTCAATGGTGCCATACGAACGATTTCCGCCGCCTCAAATCCCCGCAATTCAACGAGGGCCTGCAACGTGTCCGGCGGGATAGGCTTAACGTGCGTGGGGTCGTAATAGAAATTGCAGCTGCCTACCAGGACATTTTCCGGGTTCGGAGTCTCAAAGATGGCCAGACCTCCAGGCGCCAGGACATCAAAGACCGCGTCAATGAGCGCGATCATGGTGTTGAACGAAAGGTGTTCCAAGACATGAAAGGCAGTGACCGCACAAACCGAATCGGGCGGCAGCCGCATCAAATATTGCACCGCGTCGCCTTCATCGACATTGAGACCTGCGTCCCGGCACATTGCCACCATAACCCTGTTGTTGTCCACGCCTCGGGCATCGAACTGTTTCCCACGCAAGAGGCCAAGCCATTCCCCACGCCCGCAGCCCAGATCCAGCACGCATGAATTCGCCGTCCGCTCACGGCATGCGTGAAGATGGGTCAGATAGCGCTCCTGGCGGCGACGGATGTCGTCCGACGAGCCTCGAAACCTCTCCTCGAAGGCGACGTATAGCGCATCGAGCAGATGCGAATCCTCCAGAGGAGAGTCTTCACTCCTCGATCCGGGTTGAACCGGCGACAGATATCTGGATGCACCCTCAAGGAACAAAGCAATTCGACGATCCTGATCGATGAGGCTCCGGCTCTGCTCCTTGAGCTGTTTGAGGATGGCGTCATTGTCCGCCTTTGCCTGAAGGAGATTGCGAATTTCCTCCAGCTCGCTGCGGTCGACTCTCGTCGCCACGGCGCGCCTCACATCCTCGATCTCTGCGGCGGAAGCGGCCGATTTCAAAGACACGGTCTTTTGCAGCTCCTCAATGGCGTCCCGGTCCGCCTTGGCCCCCAATCCCTCCTCCAGTCTTTTCAGATGCACGCAGTCAGCCTTCTCTGCCACCGCCTGCCGCAATCCAGTCAAGGCGTCGAAGTCAACCTTCCCTTCGATCCGCCTCCTCAAAAATTCCACGCTGGATGCATATGCCCTGTTCCGTAGCTCTCGATCGAGCATCATGTCCAGCAGCC
>ENA-OSEO01005101-OSEO01005101.1-sediment-metagenome-genome-assembly--contig:-NODE-5101-length-13008-cov-3.401980_pt1 | contig 13008 bp, 9 predicted proteins | sample MGYA00237883_ERZ534232 | MGnify/ENA metagenome assembly ERZ534232
GAAAGCAATATCCGGCCAGACCGCTTCCAACGCTCTCAGCTGCTGATGTGCTCGCTGCAAGTCGCCCCGGATTTCCTCCAGGTGGGCCAGGGCGGCATAGGCTGTCATCAGATAATAGGTGTTTGTCCCCATGCCCACCAGGTCGAGCCCGCGCAAAAGATGCTTTTCCGCTTCATCCAGCCGGTCCCATTCCAGCAGCACGCACCCCAGAGCAATATCCAGGCATCCCACTGCGGGCAGTTCCTGCTCCGGATGGCTTAAAACGGCTGCTATGTCCGCCTTTCCCTGCCGGCAGAGCTCCGCGGCATGGCGCAGACGTCCCTGGCTGTGTGCCAGTCGCGATAGATGAAATGTGGATTCAACCACCCCAAAAAACAGACCTCCACGCAGTGCCAGCTGCCTGGCTTGCTCCAGTGCGGTTTCCGCTGCCTGAGTGTTGTGCATCGCCATGTAAGCGTAACCACTTGCCAGCATTGCGCTGAATTGCCCCGGATCGCCATCAGGGTAGGTGACAAGCATACTGCGGCACTGCTTAAGCTGTTCATTGGGATCAGCCGTTGGGTCCGGGGCCATCGTCAGGAACGTGCGCACGACCGCCGCGTGTTCGGACAGCCCGCGCGCTTCCTCACTGCCTTCCATCGCCGCGATCAGATATTCAGCCTGCCGCAGGCGGGCTTCAATTTTCGGCCGGTTCTGCCGGCGGAAGCGCAGCACCAATGGCCAGCACTGCAGGATGCACAGCAGTGGACGGGTCCGGATGACTTCTTCAGGGATTGTCGAACACCACTCATGAACCGTTGACACCTCGCTGTGAAGGATCATGGTAAAGCCATGCCGCTCCACAAAATCGGCCGCGTATTCCCAATCGCCGGTCTGGAACGCCTGCTGGGCGGCTTCCAGCAAGAAACCATTTGCCGCCAGCCACTCGCTGGCCGCGTGGCGCAGCGCGCCAACCCTTTCCGGCTGGTCTTTCAGCACTCGCGAAAGCAGGAATTCACGAAACAGGTGGTGGTAGCGGTACCAGCGCCCCTCATCATCCAGGGCGACCACAAACAGGTTGGCCTGCTCCAAATGGCTCAAGATCGTCTCGCTGCGGCAGTTCCCGCCACATATCGCGTCACACAATGGAGCACACATGCGTTCCAGGATGGAGGTTGCCGCGAGGAAAGCGCGCACTTCCTCCGTTTGTCCGTGGACAACCTCTCCCATCAGGTATCCAACCAGGTAGCGGTGGCTTCCGGTAAAAGAAACAATGAAACTTTCTACATCCGGGCGGCCCGCAAGAGAGAGGGCAGCCAGCTGCAGCCCGGCAATCCAGCCCTCCGTCTTTGTTTCCAGTTCAGCAACCCCATCCGGGGAAAGCTCCAGTTTCATCACTTCTTTCAAGAACGTCTTTATCTCGCCAGAAGTGAAACGCAGGTCCGCGGCCCGCACCTCCAGCAGCTGTCCTCTGACGCGCATGCGAGCCAGCGGGAATGGCGGGTCTGAACGGCTGCCTACGACGACCCGCATATTCTCCGGAATATGCTCCAGCAGGAATGTCATCGCGCTGTGAATGGCCGGAGAGGTGATCAGGTGATAGTCATCCACCACCAGCGCGCATTTCTGGCCGCTCAGCACAACCGCATTGATCACAGACTGCAAGACCATATCCAAATCTGTTTCGGGGGAAGTGCGCAGCAGCTGGGCCAGGCGCTCCAGTTCTGGAGTCGGGCCCAGCGCGAGCAAAAGGCTGGCAACCAGATACGCGCTGAAGGGGATCAGGGCGTCGTCACTGGTATCCAGCGCGTACCAGGCCACTGCCCAACCATCCTGAAAGCGTTTTTGCGCCCAATCCACCAGCAAGGTTGTTTTTCCATAGCCAGCCGGGGCGCACACCAGGCCAAACGGCCCATCCTGATCGCCTCCGAGCAATTTAACCAGTCGTGCGCGGGAGACGATGCTCGCCCGCCTTGCCGGGACGCGATATTTGGTCAGTACAAGAGGAGAAACCATTACTTCCATCATCTAAACCTATTTTACACCGCCTGCCCCGCGCAGTTATAACCCGAAATCTAACCTTTGATAGATGACATGAAAGCAAGGTGCCGTTATGATGCAGTCGTTGTCAGGTATTTTGTTTTATCAAGAAAGGTGATTCAAATGGAAAATAAAATTCTCGTGGCTTACGCCTCTACCCATGGTTCAACTCAGGAAATCGCCGGGGTAATTGCGGACACCCTGCGCGAGCAGGGTCTGGCGGTTGACCTGCAGCCCGCGCGCAGCGTGCGCGCCCTTGATGGATACGCGGCAGTGGTGCTCGGGGCACCAATCTATATGTTCCACTGGCACAAGGACGCGCTGCGCTTCCTTTCCCGCCACCAAAAAGCGCTCTCCGCCGGCCTGCCCGCAGCCATTTTCGCCGGCGGTCCTTTCGGTGCAGAAGAAGGCGATGAATGGCAGGAAATCCGCCTCCGCTTTGATCAGGAACTGGCGCAGTATGCCTGGTTGAAACCGGTATCCGTGCAGATCGTCGGCGGCAGGTTCAATCCGGCGAAGCTGCGCTTCCCGTACAGTCTGATCCCGGCTCTCCGGCAGATGCCGGCCAGCGACCTGCGCGACTGGGATGCTATCCGCGCCTGGGCTGGCAGTCTGGCAGTCCTGTTTCAGCCTGCTCTGGCCAACCAGAGGTGCTGAGATGAACCACGCGACCAAAACAACCGTCTCAACCTTTGGGATGATTGCCGGGTTGGCCGGACTGGAACACGGCATCGGCGAAATCCTCCAGGGCAGCCGCGCCCCGGAAAGCATCGTCTTTCTTTCCTGGCCCGAATCGCGCTTCTTCGCCGTCCTGGCTGGAGAGCCAGCCCTGTCCCTGATCCCAAATCTGCTCCTTTCCGGCATCCTGACCATTGTGATTACTCTGGTGTTTACCACCTGGGCGATATTTTTCATTCAACGCAAGAATGGGGGGTTGGTCCTGATCGCCCTGTCTGCCATTCTGCTGGTGGTGGGCGGCGGCTTCGGCCCTCCCCTGCTCGGGTTCATCCTTGGCGCTGCCGCCCATCTGAGCAACGCGTCCCAGACAGGATGGCGAACGCGCTTACCCAGCGGATTGCGCAATAGCGCGAAAAAGTCGTGGGGCTGGTTTTACGGCATCGGGATCATCGCCTGGCTGCTCGTCTTACCGGGACTTTCGATCCTCGATACTTTCTTCTTCATAGTCGAGGTACCAATCATTTCTACGGTAATTTTACTGGCGTTCGGGACTCTCCTGCTGGCGATCGTTACCGGACTGGTATCCCCCTCCATGCATCCCTCTGGCCAGGTGAGCGCCGCCGGAACCGCGTGATCCACCCATCAGAGTCCGCCAGGCCCTTCCCCTTATCGGCTGAAACCTGAAGTTAAACACCGCGTTTTTCAAAAAACGCGGTGTTTGAGTATCATTCCTCGGCGTGAGAGTGATTTTCAGTCGGTTCGTGTGTCCTTCACTACTCCAACTATCCTGCCGCTAATCTCGCGAGCTGGAAGAATCTGCGGGCGATCAGCACGCAAAACACAACCCAGGGTGCCAGGGACGCCAGCGCGAAGACCATCCCGATAGCCCCCGCTGAAGAAGGGATGCTCATCAGCACACCCGACGCCAGCCCCCAATACGCGGTCGCTTTGCTGAACAGGTCGCTGCGCAGCATTATCCAGGCGACCATCAGCAGCGCAACCGCGTTGAGCACATAATATACATTAAAAGACGTCCCGGTGTAAATGGCCAGCATCCCCTCACCCGCCGCCAGGAAGGTACTCTTCTCAAGCTGTGTGGTCGCGGCCGCGAATCCGTTGCTGAGGCTGAACATTTCAAAAGAGATGTTGGAGGGAAAATACGCGGTGATCCCCAGGAAACCAAGTGCCAGGGCGATCAGGGCAAGGGACTGATTGGCGCGTTTTAGCACAATGTACAGGGCCAGATAAATAATACCCAGCAGGATATTGTTCAAAACATACAACACATCCATACTGAGCAGCCCCAGCAGCCAGTTATTCTGGAACAGCTCAAAGAATCCCTGTACTGTACCGGGTGGCGGCCACACCATATAGATCACGATTTGAACGGGAATGAGGGCCAGCATGGCAGTAGTTGCAATTCCACCGGCCTTGTAAAGACCTTGCCATTTTGATTCTGTGCTTTGATGTTGGTGTTGTGGTGTCATTTCGATTTTCCTTGAAAAGGTTGAGGCGTAAAAAGGTATGGAATGCGGTGAACGAGCAAAAAGGGAAGTCGCCCGGTAAACCGGCCCGGATTTTTATTTTGCCTCGTGAATCTTATATCCAATGGCAAGAAAATGCAAATAAAAAAACTTAATCCATATTTCTGGTCATCCATTCCCTTCGCGATTCTCACGGCGATCACCGCCTTGGTTAAACAAAAACGACCCCACACGCAAACCCCAGAATACCGGTGCGCTGTGAGTCATTAATTCTGTTTTAAAAACTGATAAGACCGAGCCGGGTTATTTCGTTTTGGGGCGCTTGATGGTCCACAAAAAACGGTTGCCATCCACCGTAAATCCTGCCACTTCCCAGCCTTGATCTCCCAATTGATCCAACAGCTCAACAACTTCCTGGAGCAAGCCGCACGGCACCGTTTTCATCCCGGTTGGTTCATATAAAATCAAGTTGTGATAGTCAAACGAAATCAGATTACATTCCCACTTCTGCATTGTTTTACCCCATCATTGGTTTAGGTTGACTCATATCCTACCAAATTTCGGGAAACTTTTCCATACGTAAAAATCTGTTTTCCGATTGAATTCTGCCTGAACATCTGTATCTTGAAATACCCGCCCTCCTCCTGTGCTAAAATCAAACGGATCCGGATAAATACTCACCAGGCGCTCATCCAGTGAAAATCCGCTTGAGCGCCGCCCCGCCGACAGGGTAATTTTTCACATGATCAACAACGATTTCACCACTTTCTGGCAAATTGGCCGTGCGCTGTTGGCCGGTCAGAATCCCTACCTGGTGCCGCACAGCGTTTACCCGCCCGCGGCGTTGTTTCTGTTCGCGCCTTTCGCGCTTTTTCCTGAAAAGATCGGTTTTCTACTCTGGCTGCTGGTGTGCTGCGGTCTGCTGATCCTGGCCCTGCGCAAAAGCCGGCCCACCCTGCACACCCTTGGCTGGTTTGCATACACCCCGGCCCTGTTCATCCTGGCGGTCGGGCAGCTCGATATTTTTTTCTTCTGGTTGTCCACCTTTCTGGAAGAAAAGAGCTGGCGGGCCGTGGCGGCGGCGGCGGTGATCACGCTCAAACCCCAGCTGGCGGTTTTCATCCTGCCGTGGGTTCTGCTCAAATGGCTGGTGAGTGACTGGCGCAAAATCCCGGCCTAGCTGGCATGCCTGAGCGGGCTGCACCTGGCTCCGCTGCTGCTGGACCCCACCATCTACCGCAAATGGCTGGGCGAGATTGGCGCGCAGGGCTCGCGATACATCATCAACAGCCCGGGCATCTTCTCGCTGACAGGTCAAGATATCCCGGAGTGGGCGCTGGCCATCCCGGCCGTCCTGATCATTGCGCTGGCGCTCCGGCTGCCGCGCGAGGGTTTTCTGGCAGGCCTGCTGCTGGCCGGCCCAATCGGGACCTGGTACAACACTGTGCTGCTGGCCGGCAGCACGCCCTGGTACGTGCTGATCCCCGCTTCGTGGGCGGCGGTTCTTTTATCCTACCTGGCACACGCTCCTTATCCCTTCGCACTGATCCCGCTGGCGGCATGGCTGTGGCACCTCGTCCAACTCGAAGAGAAACAGGAAAAGGAATGCGTGTGGGCTTTGCTCAAACAACTGCCCTGCACGCTGTTCTCCCATTCCAGCGAGAACCCGGAGCTTTAACCTGTAATCCATTCCTTCAAAAAGCTTAAAACAACAGACCGCCGCTGTTGCGCGGCGGCCCGTATCGCTTGAAACACCACTTCATTTGGAGTAGGCCTGCTCGATGTCGATTTTACCTTCGGCTACGGCGTCTTCCAGCAGATCAGTGTGCCCATTTCGTTTGAAATACAACGCCGCGTAGTTGCGCTGCCGCTGATCGCCCTGGAAGAGGTAGTACCGGATGCGCCGGTATCCCTGCCGGGTATCCACCAAACCCAGCGCGAAGTCAACCAATTTGGATGTGGTCAGGTCAACATCACTGGCCAGGATTCTCATCAACGTGTCGACATCCTGCGCCGTACCGGAGGTTCCAATGGTCACAAAATCATCATAGCAAAATGCTTGCATGTCGGTTGTCATATATTTTCCATCCAGTCTTCTTTAGCTGATTTCGCCAAGCCCTGTTCGCAGCCTGCGAATCCATTGGAGTTCGCCTTCATAGAAATGGATCCAGTTCTCCCGGATCATGCCCCACAGATAGGCTTCCCGCGGGGTCCTCGCCACAGACTCGTTCAGGGGCTGCTCTTTAGCCCGCAGCATCATCAGCTGCATCAGCACCTCATCTTCGTATTCTCCTGCCAGCGCGTCCAGCTCCTGCGGCTCCAGCAGGTCTGCCCACTCAAGCTGGATCAGAAAAGCGTTTTTAAGGTCAGGAAGCTCAGGTCTGGTTTGCACCCATTTCTTCAGCCGGGAGACCCCTTTATCGGTAATCGAATAGATCTTGCGGGCAGGGTAATTGTCCTGTTGCTGAATTTCCTGGGTAACCCAGCCCTCTTCATGGAGGTCCACCAGGGTATGGTAAATCTGGTTATTGTTGCCTGACCAATACAGGGCCACCGAATCGGCGAACATCTTTTTCAGATCATAGCCCGTTAAAGGGCGCCAGCTCAGCAATCCCAAAATGGCATATTTAATCGACATAGCTCCTCTATAATAAGTATCCAATTAACATAGGTTAATAATAACATAGTTTAACGATCTGTCAACACCTTTTTGGGATATCCCGGAACCTTACCCGGAAGAAGAAACGTCTTATAATCAAATCAACACCTTATCCGGATGGTTAAATACGCATGAAACAGCATTCACGGAAAATTCTGCGGATCACTTTATTATCTCTCCTACTCGCCGCTTTGTTTGGAAGTGCTGGTTTCTATTTCTGGGTGCTGAAAGACTTGCCCGACCCGTCGGCGCTTCCAGAGCGCCTGAATCAGCCCAGCATCCGCATTCAAGACCGGAACGGGCAGCTCTTGTATGAGGTCCTGTCACAGGAAGAAAGCCGCCACACCGCCGTTCCTTTGGAGCAAATCCCTTTAGCCCTCCGTCAGGCAGTGATCGCCACCGAGGATAAAACCTTCTACCACAATCCAGGGGTCGACGCGCAGGGTATCCTGCGTTCTGCCTGGATCAACCTGCGGGGCGGCGAGACTCTGGCGGGCGGCAGCACCATCACCCAACAGGTCACCCGCAACCTGCTGTTCGATCCGCAAGAGCGAGGCCAGCGAACCCTGCGGCGCAAGCTGCGGGAAGGTGTCCTGGCCTGGCGCATCACCCGGCGCTTCAGTAAGGATGAAATCCTGGCTTTATACCTCAACCAGACTTATTTTGGGCAGATGTCCATCGGGGTGGAAGCGGCCACCCAAACCTATTTTGGTAAATCGGTCACAGAGCTCGACCTGGCGGAATCCGCTCTGCTGGCCGGGCTGCCCCAGGCGCCATCCCTTTATAACCCCTTCGTGGACATGGACGCGGCTCGCGAGCGGCAAAAAGTTGTGCTGGGGTTGATGGAAAAAGAAAATTACATCACCGCGGAACAGCGCGAGCTGGCTGCCCACGAACCGCTGATCCTGGCGGTGGATCCCTTCCCTATGGAAGCCCCGCATTTTGTGATCATGGTTCGAAGCCAGCTTGATTCCATCTTATCGCCTGAAGAAATCCACTCAGGCGGCGGGTGGACGGTGCGCACCACCCTGGATATGCACTGGCAGCATCTGGCCGAAAACGCCATCACCAACCAGCTCGAACGCCTGCGCGCCCAGAGCGACGACCCCCTGGCTCACAACATCCACAACGCCGCCCTGGTCGCGTTGAACCCCAGCACCGGGGAGATCCTGGCGATGGTTGGCAGCCCGGACTACAACGACTCCGAACACGCCGGAGCGGTAAATATGACTCTGGCACCCCGCCAGCCCGGTTCGGCGCTCAAGCCGCTGATTTACGCGGCCGCGTTTGACCCCGCCAACCCGCGGCCCTGGACGCCCGCCACCATGATCCTGGACGTGACCACCCACTTCACCACCCATGAAAGCAAACCCTACACCCCTGTCAACTATGACGGTCTGGAGCACGGCCCGGTGCTGGCCCGTGAAGCCCTGGCTTCTTCGCTGAACATCCCGGCGGTGATTGCCCTGGACCATGTCGGGCTGCCCAAACTATATGCCTTTGCCAGCCGCCTGGGTATCACCACCCTGGGGGACCCCAACCACGCCGATCTTTCCGTGGCCCTGGGCGGCGGTGAGGTGCGCCTGCTCGACCTGACCGCGGCCTACGGCACTTTCGCTACCGGCGGCTACCGCGTGAAGCCGGTTTCCATTCTTGAAATTATGGACCAGCAGGGCAACACCCGTTACCGCGCCGAGCCCCCTGCCAAAGAGCGCCTGGTGGATGAACGCGTGGCCTGGCTGGTCAGCGATATCTTAAGCGATGATAATGCCCGCCTGCTGGGTTTTGGCCGCGACAGCGTGCTGCGCCTGGACCGTCCGGCGGCAGTCAAAACCGGTACGACAACCAACTTCCACGACAACTGGACGGTGGGCTACACCCCTTCTCTGGTGGTCGGGGTATGGGCCGGAAACGCCAACCACGAAGCAATGCACAATATCACCGGCCTCACAGGGGCCGCCCCGATCTGGGCCCAAATGATGCGCTCTGTGCTGTCTGGCCAGCCGAAACAAGATTTCACCCGCCCCGAAGGTCTTGCACGGGTGGAGGTGTGCTCCCTTTCCGGGCTGCTGCCCACACCGGCCTGCCTTTACCGGAAAACCGAGTGGTTCATCGAGGGAACACAGCCGCTGGAGGAGGATAACCTCTACCGCCTGGTGGAACTGGATTCAGCCACCGGCAGCCTGGCAGGCGGCACCACCCCACCAGAACGGCGGGTTACAGCAGCAGCCTTAGACCTGCCAGCCCAGGCCGAGCGATGGGCGCGCGCTCAGGGCATGCTGCTGGTAAAAGACCTGACCGTTTTGAATGAACCTCCCAATCTCGCAGAAAATCAGCCGGGAGCGGAACCATCCTTGCGGCTGCTCTCCCCGCCGCCCAATGCCATCTACCATCTGGCGTCCGGGCTGCCAGCCGGAACCCAACAGATCCATCTGGCAGCCACGAGCAATATCAGCCTGCGCCAGGTGGCCCTGTGGGTGGACGGGGAACAGATCGCTCTGCTTGACCAGCCCCCCTATGAGACCTGGTGGGCGCTGGAACCGGGCCGGCATGAAGCCTGGGCCGAAGCGGTCCTGATCAGCGGAGAACGCCTGGCCAGCGAGCGGATCTTTTTTGAGGTCAAGTGATCCACCACGCCATTCCCCACCTTACCGCGGCAATCTTCCTTTGACTCGTGTCATTGCGAACGGGCGGAGCGAGTGCGGCAACCTCCTGCCAGCAAAAACAGGGATTATTTACGTTAGAGAGGGGCTACTCAATCAGCGCCAGACAGATAGTCGACGCATCGGCGGAAAAGCGCCCGGCGATTCACAACAACACTGGAGAGGCCGGCACTCAACTTACAACGGTTTATAAACACGGCTTCCGGAACTGATAAGAGTTCGGAAGCCGTGTTGGATCAGTTGCCAGGTTATGGGGTTACTTCAAACAGGCTGCCCTCCCCGCGGCCATACACATCCGGGAAGTAGAACTCCTGGGCGGTTGGGGGGATGGTCTGGAAAGTTCCCAGGGTGCTGGCCCGGGCCAGGTAGGTGTACACATAGGTTCCGGCCGGCAGATAATCGGCAGAAAGCACCACTTTCTCATCCCGCAGCTCAACATGGCTGAAATACCACCAGCCCCAACCCTGCCGGGACATCTCCGCCCAATCATACATCTCCGGCAGCTCACCCTGCGGACTCGTTTTCAACGAAGTATCAATCGCTTCCAGGCCAGCCGGCAGCGGGTCTTCCACCAGCAAATAATGCACGCTCTGCGGCACCACAATCGTCAGCCTCCCCCGCACAAGATCTCCTTGCTGGGCCGCGGTGATGGGGGTCTTACTGTCCTCCAGGGTATAATAGCGCCGGGAGATGATAATCCCCTGGTCCAGCGCCCCAACCTCTGCCACCGGAAGGTAAACATTAAGGTTCGCGGTGTAGTACAGGCTGCCGGGCCCTTCGGTACGGGCGATCACCAGGCGGTTGATCCGGTCAGAAAGCATATCCGCCACCGCCACCTGCAAGGTCTGGGTATCTTCCAGCGTCATGGAAGAAGCCTGGCCTTCGCCAATTTTCTCATCATTCAACTGGACAGCGTACCCATAATCTGCTTGCAATTCACCGCTTTTTACCATCCAATCCGTCAGGGCCATCAGCGTCCAGGCGGTCTCCTGTGTGCTTGCCCAACGACCGCCCACCCGATTGCGCATCAACCAGCGCACCGCGCTGGCGTTGAGCGGGTTATCCGGATCCAGTTCGAGCATCGCGTCCAGCACGATGGCTGTGGTGCGGGTATCGCTGTTCCAGTTCCAATAATCCACTTCGTTTTCTTCCCAATGCGCGCCACTGGCGGACAGGCTGGCTGAATCCACCAGGCTGCCGACCAGGTTTTTGAGGCGTGCGTCTTCCGGTTCAATCCAATATAAAGTTTGCGCCAGGTAGGCCCGGGCGTACAGCGGCAGGGACTGCCACTCATCGTACAGGGACACCGTCCGGCTCACTTCCGGGTTGCCGGTGCGCGCCAGCACATACAGAATAAAGCTGAGGGTGTTCCTCCCATGTATCGAATAAGTCGTCTCACCCACCATCACACGGGGCTGCGCCCGCAAATAAGACAGACCCCTCTTCAGCACCTCAGCGTTGACCTCATAATCCGCCTGCTGGGCTTCATACAGCCCCAGCACCACATAAGCAGAAGTAAGTCGCTGGCTTTCTCCGTTACTCCACCACCCCCAGCCGCCATCGCTGTTCTGGGTATTGTACAGACGCTGCAAGGCGGTGTTAACCTGAACTTTCAGCTCCGCATCCAGATCCGCGTCCGCCAGCCCCGCCGCCCGCATGGCGCGGGTGGTGAGCACATTGGGCAAGAAGCGGGAAACGGTCTGTTCAGCGCATTCATAGGGATATTGTTCCAGATAGGTCAGGCCAGAGCGCATCCCTGCGGCCAATGAGGACTCAATCGATACCTGGAGGTTACCCTGTGTCACATCCATCTCTTTCGGGAGTTGGATGGCTTCCGCGCGGGTGCCGCCACCCGCCAGTTCTCCGGAAGTCCCCACCGTTTCGGGGGCCTCATAGCGGTAAACCGGGATGCCCTGACCTTCAAGCGTCCCCAACGTGGGACGGCTGGCGTCCTGGTAGCCGCCGCCCTGTGCGCTGAACACCAGGTCCACCCGTTCAGCATCTTCCAGCACGGCGATGTCCCAGGAGACATAAGCCTGCTGCCCGGTGGGAATCTCCACCTCCTGAACCGCTTCGCTATCCACCAACTCCAACCCTTCAGCAACCAGTCCCACAATCACTTCCAGGTCCTGGCCGGTGTTGTTGTGGACGGCTGTTCCAATCACAGCCCGGTCGCCCGCTACGAAGAATCGCGGAGTCTGCGGCCGGACCAAAAGCGGTTTGGTGCTCACCAGGTCTGTGGTGGTCTGTCCCACCCGGGTATCCAGGGTGACCGCCCTCGCATCCATCCGCCAGGTCGTCAGGTTATCGGGGAGTTTCGCCGACACGCTGGCCTTTCCATCCGCGCCGGTTACAACGCCAGCTTCCCAATATGCGGTATCCGGAAAGTCCTGGCGCACCCGGGGCACTCCCATGTATCCTTCGCCCTTACCCCCTCCGCTGCCCCCGCCTTCGCCATCACTGATCTGTTCCTCCAGCCGGGCATTGTAATCTTCAACGCTGTTGGTGATCGGCACCGCGGTGCGCACTCCCAGCCCGCGCTGGGCATAGAAATGGTCCAGCATCGGGACCGTATTGGGCCCGCTCAACGCCAGCGCGGACAGGTCAGAAAGGCCCAGTGAGACCTCCGCCTGAACAGGCTGGCCGTCATTTCGCCTGACCTCAATTTGGTAAGTAACCTGTTCACCCGGCCCGGCTGATTCCCTGTCTGGTGAAACCTCCACCACAAGCTGCTGCTCCTCGGTTGAAACATTCACCGCGGCCATCCCCATCTTGAAGTCCGGACGCGGGTTGGTCTCATCCACACCTTTGACCACCAGCACCGAGACATACACCGTTGGGGCCATATCACTGGTAACCGGCAAACGGTAAATGGTGCTGTTGCGGGTCAGTTCCAGCACTTCCTGGTGGCGGATCAAACCGCGTTCAACCGTTACCAGTGCGTAAGAACTGCCCTGGAAAGGCGAAGCGATCAGGATCTCGGCCTGGTCACCGGGCTGGTACGAATCCCGGTCAACCACAAGTTGGAAGGTACGGTCATTGGACTGCTGCCAGGAGATATACTCATTTCCCGACACCCACAGATAGGCTGTCGCGCTGCTCTTGTTGCCGGCAGGGTCATAAGCGGTCACCAGCGCGCGGTAAACCCCGCCTTTTTCCGGCACAAAGCGCACCACGGCGCGGCCTTCTTCATCCGTCTCAACACCGCTGAAACTGGTCACGGGGATGTTCCTGACCGAGCTGACCCAGCGCAGCGTGCCTCGCGCGTCCTGTTCCTGGACGCTGTACCACTGCTGTTCGCTAATGGCCACATCCAGCCTTTGACCCGCAACAGGGTTGCTGTCCCAATCAACAGCGATCAGCTCAAAAGACTGCTCCTCGCCCGTTTTCCCCACATACTGGGCCGGGCGCAGCCCGGCGTAAACCGTGCTGCGGTGGGCGATGATTTGCGCCTGCCCACTGACCGCGCTCCCCGCCAGGTCGGTAACGGTGATCTCCACCCCCA
>ENA-OSEO01005102-OSEO01005102.1-sediment-metagenome-genome-assembly--contig:-NODE-5102-length-12997-cov-3.885372_pt1 | contig 12997 bp, 11 predicted proteins | sample MGYA00237883_ERZ534232 | MGnify/ENA metagenome assembly ERZ534232
CCCATAATCTAGAAAGCCGGCATTGTCATAGGCCTGCCATTCCCCAAGGTAATTCTTAAAGATATCCTTTTGCGGGATACATCCGTAAATCGGCAGAAAAAGCAAGAGCAGAACAATAAGAAAAGGGAAACCTTTTTGACTTTTCAATGGTACCACATTACACCTTTATCTTTTTATATGCTATCATACAGCAAATATAAGGTTTAAGGTAGGAATTATGGCCGGGGGAGGAAGATTTTATTTTAATGCCGTAAATGTTCTTCTGGGTGTTTTCCTGCTTCTCCTTTCCATTCTTCTGATTGCTCTCCTTCCGGAACTCCTTGCCCTGCGTCTGGGAAGGGTTGTGATCAACTGGTCCAGGTGTGTAATCCTCCTTAAGAATTTCTTTTTGTCTCTTAAGGAAGGGATATTTTTTTTATATAAGTCGGGACTAGAAACCAGAAATTTTCTGTACTCTGCTGCAGGGTATATGAGGACAAGTTTTTACTACATTACCGCGGCGGGGGTGCTGGCGGTTTTCCTTGGAGTGCCCCTGGGGATAAAAGCATCGGAGCGGGATTTTACTGCAGGAAAGTATATCCTTAAGGTAATAAATCTTTTTGGAAGTCTTCCGGATTTTGTCACCTTTGTACTGCTTCAGCTATTTGTCATCCTCTTTTATTCTCTTACCGGTGTAAGGCTTGCAAGAATTGCCTCCGATGGACTGAATCCCGCGGTTTTTTTGCCCCTCCTAGCCATGAGTATTTATCCTCTGCTTTATATAACCAGGATTACCGCCTTGGAAGCGGAAAAATTAAGGGGAGAGAATTTTGTTCTAGCCTTGAAGGGAAGGGGGGTCCCCCAGTCCAGAATTCTTTTCCGCCATCTTTTACCCGGAATACTCAAACCGGTGGAGAGGGATCTTCCCAGGGTTTTCGGAATCATTATGGCTAGTCTTTTTATCGCAGAAAGGATTTTCAATTTATCGGGGATCACAAGATTCTTCTTTTCTTATGCCTTTGTAAGCGCTCGGGGTATCCGGATGGTCGGTTATCAGTACAATGTGGCGGTGTTAAGCCTCCTTTCCCTGATTCTGGTTTTCCTTGCCGCTTATGGCCTTTCTCTTTCTGTAATTCTGGCAGCGGACAGGATGTTATCCCATGAATAGGCACCTTATTTTGGGAATCCTGGGTTTGGCTGTGCTCCTCTTTGCCGCCCTGCTGGCTCCCGTAGTCTCCCCTTGTTCATTAGATTATCAGGAGAATATCATTATCCTGGAACGGGATTCGGGAAGGCAGATCCTTTACAGCCCTCATCCTCCCAGCGTAAGACATCCCTTTGGTACAGACCCTTATGGCTACGATCTTTTAACCCAGATCCTTCATGGTTTAAAATATACCCTGGCTGTTTCCGTAATTGTATCCCTTTTAAGGATTCTTGCAGGCGGTTTTGCAGGAATACCTCTGGGGGTCTTTTATGGAAGGAAAAGGGAGTCACTGCTCCTTAAGGGGCTTGTAGGTATTCCGGTTTTTCTATTTCTCTACTTCCTGCTCTTCCGGGTAAGCTTTAATTCCCCCATATCCGTTTCAAGGCTGGTGATTCTGGAGATCTCCCTGCTTACCCTTTTCGGTGCCCCGGGGGTTGTTGAGTCCCTGCGGAGTAAAAGTGCTGCGGTAATGGAGAGGGAATTCATAGAAGCCTCGCAAAGCTGCGGAGCAGGAAAAGGGCATTTAATATTCCGTCATGTACTGCCCCACCTCAGGGAGGACCTTTTCCTCCGGTTTATAACAGAGATTCTTCTTGTGCTCAGTCTTTTGGGTCAGCTGGCAATCTTTAACATCTTTGTAGGACCCACCATCTACACGCAAGACCCACCTTTATTCCATTCTGCAACCCACGAGATCGCGGGGCTTGTAGGGCAGTACAGGCATTATCTTACCAACAGCCGGTGGCTTATTATTTTTCCCCTCCTTACCTATCTTTTTATCCTTGGAACCTTCTCAAGCCTCTCCAGAGGTTTAACAAACCTACTTTCAAAAAGAATGCATGCGGTGAAATATATATAGATTAGCCAATGCCTTCTCTGACGGTATTGAGCAGACAAACAGAAAGGCTGTACATTGTAATCAGCACTGGAGGAATTATGGAAACAGACTATGGTTCAGCAGGTTCCGAAGAAAGAAAATTGACCCTGGGAAGGGCGGCAATGTTCCTGGCTATGTCGGAGGACAGGGAATCGGAGGAAGAATACAGAACCCGGTTTTTAAAACTGCATTACAAAAGCGTGGCTACGGAGGTTTCCGGCCCCCTTCTGGAGACCCAGCAAAAGATAATAAAAAATGCCGTTACCGCAGCCCTAAATACAAGAATAATAGAAAACAACCAGCGGTCTATTCACAGCATAATCCATACTGTTTTGGAAGCCCTGCAGGGGATTGTGGTGGTTCCTGTGGCTCCCAATCCAAGCATTAAAGTCAAAATCGCCCTGGTTACCGACGGAGAATGGGTTGCCTGCGGCATCTTCGGCTTAAGCGCTCTGCACCACTTCAGTAACCATGAAAGGGCTGGTTTGGGGATCATGCATCTTTAACCGGGATTTATTAAAATAATCCTTGCTTTATTCCAAATTGAGAGTTAGAATAATTTTTAGAGTGTATTAGAGTTTTTCTGTTTCCAAAGGAAAGGCAAGGGGCAAAAGCCCCTAGTATAATAGCGTAAAGAGAGGCCTTAAATGGATCATATTCCGTTTAAGGCCTTTTTTTGTCTTTTCAGAGGAACAATGTCTGAAATTTTTTCAAAGAACCTTTAGGAGGTAGATTTGGCAAAAAATGTTATTCTATTAACAATCGATGCCTTAAGAAAGGATGTTCTGGGATGTTACGGCGGAGGAGGGGAAACACCTTTTCTCAATTCCCTGCAGAACCGGTCAATTAAATTCACCAAGGCCTATTCGGGAGGGCCCTACACCCAGGCAGGATTCCCGGGAATTCTTTCCTCATCCTACTACCTGGATTTCGGCAAGACAAAAGGCAGATGTCCGCCGGGAAGGGTGCTGATTCCGGAAATCCTTAAAAAGGGGGGTATACGTACAGCAGCCCTCCATTCCAATGCCTACATAAGCTCCTTCTTCGGCTGGAACAGGGGCTGGGATCATTTTTATGATTCCATGGAGGAGCAGGTAAGCGAAAGGGTCCCCTATATCAGGGCAGGGGAGATTAATAGAAAAGTTGCGGAGTGGTTCAAACGAACCTTGCCGGACGGGGGAGAACCTTTCTTCCTCTGGATGCATTACATGGATGTTCATGAACCCTATGTGCCGGAGGCAGAGTATCTGGAAAAGGTTGATCCCTCCTTGAAGATTTCGCAGGAGGAGATGTTTCAGCTCTTTAAGAATGTGGTCTTAAAACGGGATGTCTCTAGCAAGGAGACTGTGGCAATCCTTAAAAAACTCTATCTTGCCCAGGTGGTGGAGGTGGATATTGCGGTGGCGGGATTCTTCCGGATCCTGGAATCCTTCGGCCTGGATAAAAACACCACGGTTATAATCACCGCAGATCATGGGGAGGAGTTCGGCGAACACGGCGGACTGTCCCACGATGGGAAGATGTACGAGGAACTGGTTTCCGCGCCTCTTCTTATTTATGATCCCGGTCTTTCGCAACCTGTGGTCTGGGACAGAATAGTCAGTACCCTGGATATTCCGCCCACAGTAACGGAACTCTTCAACCTTCCCCCCTCTCCCGCCTGGCAGGGACAATGTCTCCTGCCCCTGGGAAAGCACGAAGAGCGAGGAGTGTATGGCGAAGCAATCGATAAACACGGCGCCAGGGAACTGGGGGACGAGAAGGAGGTGCATTACTACAGGGAGGGGGATTTAAAAATCCACTACCGGGAAACGGACGACTCCTGGCAGCTGTACAATCTTATGGAGGATCCCGGGGAGAAGAATAATATCTACGGAAAGGACACTACCTCGGAATATCTTATGAAAAAGATAATTCCGCGAATAAAGCGTTTTAAAGGTTAACAGATTACAGGAGGTTGAAAAATGAGTAAACAAGAATCCTTAAGCCAGGAAAGAGTAAGGGAACTGGAGAATTACATACATATCTCAAAGAATATCATTAGGGAAGCCTACCGCCAGTTTGATCCAAAGGATATCAGGCTGGTGTGGTCGGGACACAAGGACAGCACCCTGACTCTGTGGATCTGGAAGGAGACCTGCAGAGAATACGGTTTTACCCTCCCTAAGGCTGTTACCCTGGATGAGGGGGATCCCTTCCAGGAGGTGGAGGATTTTCTTACCAGGATATCCGGGGAATGGAAGATCGATCTTGAGGTGGCAAAAAACGAGGATGTTTTAAAGGCCTGCAACTACACCCTGAATGCGGATGTTGAAGTAAAGAATCTCAACAAACGCAACCAGGAGGAACTTGCGAGGATCGGTTTTGAGAGCTTGGAAAGATTTCCCTTCGAGGCGGAATCCTTTATAGGAAACCATCTTATGAAGTCTGTGGCGCTTAATACCTACCTGGAGGAGAATAATGTAAAGATCATTGTTCAGGGTTTAAGGTGGGATGAACAGCCCGTCAGGTCGGATGACCCCTACTTTGAGGAGGTGGAAGCGCAGCCTCTGCAGCCGGCCCAGGTCCGTATCCGGCCCATTCTCCATATCAGCGAAAGGTCTCTTTGGGATATCTATCATCATTACAAACTGCCCCATGTCTCCCTCTATGCCGAGGGATACCGTTCCCTGGGGGTAAAGACCACCACAAAAAAGATGTCGGATCTACCCGCGTGGGAACAGGATCTTGAGAACACCGCGGAGAGGGCGGGGAGAAGACAGGATAAGGAAGCAGCCATGGCCAGACTAAGGGCCCTGGGCTACATGTAAAAGAGAGAAACTTAAAAGGAAAACAATAGGAGATACATATGGCTAAAAAGGTGATTCTTTTAACCATCGACGAATTACGCAGAGACGGCTTGGGCTGCTATGGGAATAAGAAGGTTCACACCCCCTATTCGGACAGCCTTGCCGCCGAGGGTGTCCTCTTTGAAGAGGCTATTGCAGCAGCGGACCTTACACCGGTTTGTCATTCCAGCCTTCTTACAGGCACCACGCCGAACAAGCATAATATCAGGACCCCCTTCAGTTATCTGCGGGGCAAAACCATGGCCGAGGTCTTCAAGGGGCTTGGCTACAGTACCGCGGGTTTTGTAGGGGTAAGTTTTTTGGGATCAAAACACGGTTTTGAGCGGGGTTTTGATCTTTACGATGAAACCGCGGAGGGTGCCCGGGGATCGGAGAGTTTTAAATTCCTTGGGGGAGAGGATGGACAGTTTACCCTGGGGAACTGGTGGATCGATCGGTTTTTCGGCTGGCTGGAGCAGAATCATGATAAGGACTTTTTCCTCTGGGGACACTACTTCTATGTTCATCAGGGAACGGAAAGATACCTTCTGGAACAGGGACTCATCCAGGAGGGAGAGGAGGAGGAGTTCTTCTATCTGAATCCTAAAATCAATCTTATGGATCAGGTTCTGATAAAACCGCTTTTAGAGAACCTTAAGGCCTGGGGAATCTATGAGGATACAAACATCATCCTCATGGCGGATCACGGCGCCAATCTTGGGGAACACCCTGTGGCAAAATCACCCTTAGGAGATTTTTACCATCCCCAGCATGTTTGCCTTTACGATGAGGACCTAAGAATCCCGCTGATTATAAAGGCGGAGGGCCTGCCCAAGGGTAAGCGGATAAAGGGAATGGTTCGACAGATCGATGTTATGCCCACCCTTTTTGATCTGATGGGCATACAGTCGGGTATAGATTTTGATGGTGTAAGCCTGCTTCCCTTTATTGCCAAGGGGCAGGCGGAAGGGCTCACTGCCTATTTTGAGGATATGTACGAATCTCGTGGGCCGGGGGTTCTTCAGGGAATGAGAACCGATAATTTTAAGCTCTGGAGAAACCTGTCCGCTTGGACCGAGGAGTTCTACGATCTGAAAAAAGACCCGGGCGAGAAGAACAATATAATTGCAGAAAAAATAAAAGAGGATCCCGCTTTTGTCCGAGGTTTGCGGAAATACCTCAACAAGTATCTTATCCCCCAGTTTATCCAGACTACGGAGACGGGAGGAGGGGGTGAGGATTATAGTTTAACCCAGAAGGATAAGGAGATTATCGAAAACAGGCTCAGAAGTCTGGGATACATCGAGTAATGCGGCTTTGTTAAAGGAGATACGGTTATGCAGCTTTTGAAAGGAGATACTCCGCTTCTTAAAATTGGCTCAGGGCTCGCCTTTATTCTAGGGTTGTTTCATCTCTATACCTCCACCTTCGGGGTTCTGGAGGCCTTCCTGCACCGGGGGATACATCTCTCCGGGATGCTTGTAGTGATTTTTTTAACCCAGCCTATTGTAAAGGATCGTAAGAGATACGGGCCGGTGTTAAAAATACTGGATCTTGTCCTGATTCTTCTTACCGTAACAGTAGGACTCTATCAGACACTCCAATCCAATACGCTGCTTCTCCGGGCAGGAAATCCCTCTACTGCGGATATCTATCTTTGTATCTTGTTAATACTCCTGGTTCTTGAGGGAACCCGAAGGACCATAGGCCTTGCCCTATCCCTGGTGTGTATCGTCTTTCTCCTGTACACCTATCTGGGCCCCTATCTGCCCCCCTTTTTAGGGCATGCAGGATACAGTGTCCGGGAAATTGCAGATATACAGTTCCTGGGAACCCATGGTCTCTTTGGCATGCCCCTGGGGGTTATGGCGACCTACATCATCATCTTTGTAATGTTCGGCTCCACTTTGGGAGAATCGGGGGCAAGCGAATTCTTCAATAAGCTCTCCAAGTCCTTGGTGGGACATAAAACCGGCGGGCCCGCCAAGGTGGCGGTGGTTGCCAGCGGAATAATGGGTTCCGTATCCGGAAGTGTGGTGGCAAATGTTGTAACCACGGGAAGTTTTACCATCCCTATGATGAAGGAACGAGGTTACCGCCCAGCCTTCGCCGGAGCGGTGGAGGCTACTGCTTCCACCGGGGGTCAGCTTATGCCACCGATCATGGGAGCGGCAGCCTTCCTTATGGCGGAGTTTCTAAATGTTCCCTATATTAAGGTTGCCTTTGCCGCTGCCTTGCCTGCCCTTCTTTATTACATCTCGGTGGGAATCACAGTCCATCTGGAGGCTGTAAAGCAGGGCCTCTCGAATATTCCCAAGGAGGATTGCCCAAAGGCCTCGTCAGTAATAAAGGAGGGTGGGATACTTCTGATTCCCCTCCTTCTTCTTACCTTGCTCTTAATCCGCGGGTACACACCTATGAGGGCCGGACTCCTGGGAATAGGAAGTCTCATTGTAATTGTCATGGGGATGAATATCCAAAAAAACGGTCTGCGCATAGGTTTTCTTTTCGGATTAAAGTCCCTTTTTTTTGGAATCCAGAAAGGCGTTTTAGGTGCCATTGGCGTTACAGCCGCTACGGCGGCGGCGGGAATCATCATTGGCTGTGTAGCACAGTCGGGACTAGGTTTAAGGCTTACATCCCTGATCCTTAGCGCGGCAGGGGATTCCCTTATCCTTACCCTGCTGCTTATGGGGATTGCCTGTCTAATTCTGGGCATGGGAATGCCTACTGCCGGGGCATACATAATTGTGGTTACCCTGGGAGTCCCAGCCCTTGTTAAAATGGGAATTGTTCCCATGGCAGCGCATCTTTTTGTCTTCTACATGGCCATGATGTCCGCAGTAACACCTCCAGTTGCAGTTGGGGCTTATGCGGCCTCGAGCATTACGGGGGCCTCGGCCTGGCAAACAGGTCTTATTGCCTTCCGGATGGCTATAGCAGGTTTTCTTATCCCCTTTGTGATGGTTTACGAACCGGCCTTGATCCTTCAGGGAAACATCCTTTCCATAATCCAGGTCTTTATAAGCACCATTGCCGGGCTCTTCTGCATTGCCGCAGGTTTTCAAGGCTTTCTTATAAGGAAGCTGGGCTGGATTAAAAGGATACTTCTTTTTGCAGGTGGGGTTGTTCTGGTTATCCCGGGTCTGATTACGGATCTGATTGGAGTTTCCCTGCTTATTCTGGTAGTTCTTTCTCAGAAATACCTAAAGGGAGGGAAAATTAGGGTTTAAGAATTATGGAACCGGAAAATATATAAGAATCCGGGTCCAGAAGATATTTTTTAGAAGGAGAGAAGGAGATGAAAAAGAGTCTGAGCGTTTTGATGGTCCTGGTTATCCTGCTTGTCTTCTCTATTGCAGGCTGCAGCGAGAAAAAGAGTACCGAAGCAGCCCCGGAGGAGGTAAAGCAGACCACTACCTTTATGAAATTTGCCACCTCCACTATGGGAGGAACTTGGTTTCCCGTAGCAGCAGCCATGAGCGAGGTTATAAACAGCAGCATACCCAATGTTGTGGTAACTGCCACCCTGGGAGCTGCGGATGCGAATATCATAAACATTGAAAAGGGGGATCTCCCCATAGCTTTTACCACCAGCGATGCCCTAGCGGCGGCTGCAAAGGCTTCCAGGAAGCCCTTTGAAAGTCCTGTCAACAATGTAAGGGTTCTTACAGCGGTTTATGAGACACCCATCCAGATCGCTGCACCGGTGGATTCCCGGGTTTCTCACATCAAGGATCTGCCTGGAAAGAGAATGAATGCCTTTGTCATAGGAGGATCCCTGGAAGTTACGGTAAGAAAGATCCTGGAAAAACACGGGGTTACCTATGACTCCATAAAGTCGGCTGGAGGAACTGTTACCCATGTGGGGTACGATGAACAGGTTTCCATGACCAAGGACAGGCTTCTCGACGTATCTGTCTACATGACCCCGGCTCCATCCCAGCAGATCGTGGATATAGAAACCGTAAGACCCATGCTGCTTTTAAAGGCGGAAGACACTATTCTTGATGCACTTGTCCGGGAAAATCCTGAGTATGCCAAAACTATTGTAAAGGCCGGGACTTACAAGGGGCTTAAGGAGGATGTGGCGACTGTATCCGTAGTTCATCTGGTGGTAGTGAGCGCTTCCCTTCCCGATGATTTAGTCTACCAGATGACCAAGGCTATCTATGAAAAGGTTGCTGCCATTGGAGCCATCCACCCAGTGGTAAAGAATGAGCTTAAGCTTGAAAATGCCCAGAGGGGATTAGCTCTGCCGCTTCATCCCGGGGCAAAGAAGTATTATGAAGAGATGGGATTCTAATCCCGCGGAATAAGAGAGGGTTCGTTATGATTGAAGCACACGGTGGAGCTCTTGTGGACAGGGTTTTGCAGGAGGAGGTGCGCCGGGAGACGGAAAGAAGGGCGATAATCGGAGAGTATCCCCGGATCGATATCACCACAGAGCAGGCAAAGACAGTGGAGAACCTTGCAACTGGTGTATACAGCCCCCTGGAAGGATTTATGACTAAAGCGGAGGCAGAGAAGGTTTTATCGGAAAACCGTCTGCTTTCCGGAGAAGCCTGGACGATTCCTGTTCTTTTTGATCTTAAAGAGGCGGAGGTCCGGGAGCTTAAGTTTTTTCAGTCCAATTCTAGGGAATGCCAGAAAACCTTGGAGGCTTCGCCGGTGGCTCTTTGGCATAACGAACTCCCTTTGGCTCTTCTCTGGGTGGAGGAGGCCTACACCCTGGAAAAAGCGGTTTTAGCGGGGGAGGTATACGGAACCCTGGATAAAAAGCATCCAGGAGTACAAAAGGTCTATTCCCAGGGGGATTACTTTCTTGGGGGGAAGATAGATCTAATCAATTTCACAAGAACCCCCTATGCTCTTTACAAGCTGACCCCGGCTCAAACCAGGGCTCTTTTCAAGAACCGGGGGTGGCAGACCATAGTGGCCTTTCAAACGAGGAATGCCCCCCATCTCGGGCATGAGTATGTCCAGAAAACTGCCCTTACCTTTGCCGATGGTCTTTTCATCAATCCTGTAATAGGGAAAAAGAAAAAGGGCGATTTTTCCGACCAAGCAATAATCGATTCCTACCTGGTTCTGCTGGATAAATATTACCGGAAGGAAAATACCGCCCTTTCCATCTTGGAGTACGAGATGCAGTATGGTGGTCCAAAAGAGGCAATCCACCATGCCATTATTCGGAAAAACTTCGGCTGCACCCATTTTATTGTGGGCAGGGATCATGCCGGGGTGGGAAGCTACTATGGCCCCTACGATGCCCAAAAGATCTTCCAGGAGTTTCCTGACCTCGGTATTGTCCCTGTAAATTTCAGTTCCTTTTTCTTTTGCAAGAGATGCAACAGTGTGGCAAATGATAAGATCTGTCCCCACGGGCCTGCGGATCACATTGAATACAGCGGAACACGGATCCGGGAGTTCTTCGAAGAGGGGGGGGAGAGCCTTGAGGATTTAATGCGCCGGGAGGTAATAGAGGCGATCAAGCAGCATGAGGAGCCCTTTGTCTGTTAGCTCCCTCAAGGTTTTGAAACAGCCTTCCTGAGCGAGGCGAAATAATCTGCTGCCTCCTCTGGCTCCACGGTTTTTTCCTCCTGCTGAAGCTCCATAAGCCCTGCAGGGATCTCCTCCAGAAAGGGGGAAGGCTGACATTCTATGCTTCCACGAATTCCCTTTCTCGTCCTGCAGCAGGTCATATGGATCCTTTTCTTTGCCCTGGTTATGGCTACATAGAACAATCTTCTCTCCTCCTCAAGATTATCCGGATTCTCCTCCAGGGATTTTGCGTGGGGAATAAGATGCGCCTCTACTCCCGCAAGGAACAGGATATCGAATTCGAGACCCTTGGCAGAATGAATGGTCATAAGATTCACCTTGCCGCCCTTGCTCTCCTCTTCCTCCGAATCCTCCTCCCGGGTGATCAGGGTAATTCTGTTAAGGTAGGAGAAGAGTGAGGGGTCATCATTATCCGGGTCCTCTTCCCAGCGCCGGATTATCTCAATAAATTTGACAAGGTTCCCGTATTTCCACCGTGCAATTTTTTCGTTTTTCTGATGTTCCAGGATAAGATAACCCCAGTAATCTATCGCATCGATCAGTCCCTTTACAGCCTCCGACAAACCCTTTGGATGAAGCACCTTTTCTCTGTAGAAATCGAGGAGGGAAAGGAAATCCTCCACATCCCTCCTGATCTTCTCCGCTATCCCGGAATCGGAAGCCCAGCGGAGGGTGCTCATGGCGCTGTACAGGGAACACTTTTTGGATTCCGCAAGAGCCCGCAAATACTCCAGGGCCTTTTTCCCGAAACCCCTTCTCGGGGTGTTTATTATCCGCAGGAGGTTCACGTCATCCTCCGGATTCGCAAGAACCCGGAGATAGGAGATTATATCCTTTATCTCCTTGCGCTGGAAAAAACTGGTTCCTCCGGAAACCTTATAGGGTATGTTGTGGGAAAGGAGAGCCTCTTCCAGGGAGGTGGTGAGACTGTTGGTTCTGAAAAGAACGCCGAAGTCATGGTAAGGTACCTTTTCCCGGATTTTAATGGAACGGATCATCTCTGCAATGAATTCCCCCTCCTTCTGTTCATTCTCCGGATAGAACAGGGAGATGGAGGTTCCGCCCCCCTCAATCCCTGTCCATAGTTCCTTGGTTTTACGGTTTTTATTGTTGGAGATCAGGCTGTTGGCAGCGGCAAGGATATTCTTCGTGGAACGGTAGTTCTGTTCCAGTTTTATCTCTTTGCGCTCTGGAAAATCCTTCTCAAACATCAGAAGGTTCTGATAATTTGCCCCCCTCCAGGAATAGATAGACTGATCATCATCCCCCACCACACAGACATTCCTCGATTCTTCCCCTAAAAGTCTCATCATTTTGTACTGGATAAGGGATGTATCCTGGAATTCATCCACCATAATGTAACGGTACCTTGCCCTGTACTTCCCAAGGATATCCGGATACTTTTCCAAAATAAAGATCGGCAGGATAATAAGATCATCGAAATCCACGGCATTGTAGATCTTAAGATGCTCCTGATATTCATTGTAGAGGGGCCTCAATTCTGCATTCTCCCGGCTCCAGGGAATTCTTTCCGTTTTTATGGAGGAGAAGAGATTGGCTGTATTGTAAAGATCAAGGCTCTCGGTGGCTATCTTCAGTTCCCTGGCGGTCTCCTTTATTAGGGCGATCTTGTCGGTTTGATCGTAGATGCTGAAATTGTTTTTATAACCCAGAAGGCCTATCTCTTCCCTGAGAAGTTTTACCCCAAAGGCATGGAAGGTGGAGACTGTAAGATTGCTCAGCTTTTTCTGGGTAATCTGCTTTACCCTTTCCCACATCTCCCGGGCAGCCTTGTTTGTAAAGGTAAGGGCAAGGATGGAGGATTGGGGAATCCCCATCCGGAGCATATGGGCGATTCTGTAGGTTATCATCCTTGTTTTGCCGGAGCCTGCCCCTGCGATTATAAGCACAGGACCCTCCAAGGTTTTGGCTGCCTCAAATTGTTCCTTATTGAGTTCCTTTTCTAGATCCAGCATCGGAAAGCAGTCCTAAACCCTTTTTATAAAGAAGGAAAAAGCTTCAAGACCAAAGTAGGCTACCAAGGTCACTATAATCCCTGCAATAAAGACACCCCCCAGCACCGCCAGGCAGGTTTTTCTTTTAGAAAGTCCCAGTATCCAGGCCCCTAAGGTGCCGGTCCAGGCCCCTGTGATGGGGAGGGGAATTGCAACAAAGAGCATTATCCCCAGATAACCGTAGGTATCCACCTTGGCCTGCACCTTTTTCCTGGCTCTGACTACCAGGGAATCAAAGAGTTTTTTATACCAGTTCCAGCGGTAGAAGATCTTGTGCAGGGTGGAAAGAAAGAGATACGCCAGGGGACCTACCAGGGCATTTAAAAGTACGCAGTAGGGAAAAACAAAGAGTACAGGAAAAGACCTTGCCAGGGCATAGGGAATGGCCCCGCGAAGTTCGGAAATGGGTAGAAGTGTCAAAAGTGATGTAATTACAAGGCCTTTTAGATCCATAGATACTCCGATGGGTATTAGGGTTTAAATTTTCTCTTTATTGTGATCGCCTTGGCTGGGCAGATCTCATGGC
>ENA-OSEO01005103-OSEO01005103.1-sediment-metagenome-genome-assembly--contig:-NODE-5103-length-12997-cov-3.523452_pt1 | contig 12997 bp, 13 predicted proteins | sample MGYA00237883_ERZ534232 | MGnify/ENA metagenome assembly ERZ534232
ATCCCCACCAGGTCGAATTCCCGTAAAGGCGTGCCGGATTCCAGACTGGTTAAAGGCAGCCCCCGGGTGCGCAGTTCCGTCTCCAGGTCCGGGGCCGGCGCGTAGGCCCGCTCCGCCCAGACGTCCTCCCGGCGGTTCAAAATATCGTAGAGCAGGCTCAGGCCCAGGTGAGACATGCCCACTTCGTACAGGTCGGGGAAGAGCAAGGCCACCCGCAGGGCCACGTCCCCGGGGTTTTTAGAGGCCGCGTTGATCTCCCCGCCCCCGTAACGGCTGGGGCGCTGCACCCGGCTGAGAAAGGAAAAGTCCGTCAAAATCTTAACCGGCCTGGGCCAACTGGATGGCTTCGGGCAACTGAAAGACGCCGTCGTACAAGGCCCGGCCGATGATCACCCCCATCACCCCCAGAGGTTCCAGGGGCAGCAGCGCCTCGATGTCCGCCAGGGAACTCACCCCGCCGGAGGCGATGACCGGCAGGTCCACGGCCTGGGCCAGGGCCTTGGTGGCCTCCACGTTAACGCCCCGTTTCACGCCGTCCCGGGAGATGTCGGTGTAGATCAGGGCCGCGGGCTTCAGGGGCGCCAGCTTTTGCGCTACTGCCAGGACGTTTTGGGTGCTGGTTTCCGTCCAGCCCTCCACCGCCACCAGGCCGTCCTTGGCGTCCAGACCCACGGCAATGCGGCCGGGATAAGTAGCACAGGCCTGAGCCACCAGGTCCGGGTCCTTGAGGACCGCGGTGCCCAAAATCAGGCGGTCGATGCCCAGGTCAATATATAAGGCCAGGGTCTCCAAAGTGCGCAAGCCCCCCCCCAACTGGATGGGGATACTAAGCGCTTGGCGCAGGCCCCTGATGGACTCCAGGTTCTGGGGGCGGGAACTGAAGGCGCCGTCCAGGTCCACCACGTGGAGCCACTTCGCGCCCAAATCCTGCCATTTTAAACCCATGGCCACCGGATCGTCGCCGAAGACGGTGGCGTCTTCCTTCCGCCCCTGGCGCAGACGCACACACTTGCCGCCTTTCAAGTCAATCGCAGGAAAAATCAACATAATCTTAAAATCTTAACTAATTTTGGCCTCCAGGACAATCCCTGGGAGGACAATTCCGGCCCTCAACCGTTCTTCTCGAAAACCACGGTCCGTATAGATAATAATTTCTCTAAAAATCTGTTTAAGTTAAAATCATTTCAGTAATAAGCAAAAAGAGTCTTCGATCGGATACTGACAATGCCTGCGATATTTTCAGCTAAGATCTAAGATGCTCCCTTTCAATAAAAAACTCAAGCCCCTCGCCAGAGCGCTCAGAAAGAACATGACTGATGCGGAAATAGCTCTTTGGTCAAGAATCAGAAGAAAGCAATTGAAAGATAAGCAATTCTACAGGCAGAAAAACATCGGCAATTATATTGTCGATTTTTACTGTCCCGCGGCTAAACTGATTATTGAACTGGATGGGGATCATCATTATACCGGTGATGGCCCCAAAAAGGATGAAATCCGAGATAGAAATTTAAAACCGTTGGGGTTCAAAGTCTTGAGATTTTCCTCCTATGAAGCGCTTAGGAATCTCGATGGAGTTGTCGAAACGATATATGATTATCGATATATGATTATCTGTAAAGCTCCTCACCGGCAATAGGCTGGCTGAAATCCAGCCGTTAAAGTCCCCCTTTTTAAAGGGGGATTTAGGGGGATTTTGTTTTGATTCCAGGCACATAAAATCTCCCCTAACCCCCTTTAGAAAAGGGGGGGATTAAAGACTGTCTGCTGGGTCTAAAGACAGAGTTGAGCAAAATGAGGGTCGATTGATAAAAAAACAGACCTCCCGATTCTAAGGAGTCCATTGGACAGACGGGAGTTATGGATGGATAAAAGGTAGGAATAAATTAATGAGCATTTATTCGGATGAATACCGCCGCAAGTTAATCACCGCCGAGCAGGCGGCCGTGAGGATTGCTCAGGGGGCTACGCTGGTGCACGGCATGGCCATCGGCGAGCCTCCCGCCTTGCTGGCGGCTATTGCCCAGCGGGTCCGGATCGGGGACCTGGAGGACCTGAAAGTCTTTTCCCTGTTACCCATGCAGCACGCCTCCCGGACCATCCTGGCCCCGCACCTGCTGGACAAAATCCAACCCTTTTGCTGGTTTCTCACCGCCTATGACCGGGAATTGGTGAAAAAAGGCCTGCATTATTTCGTGCCCAATGAATTTCACCAGATTCCCCGGCTTATCCGCGATTTCATGGAGGTGGACGTCACCGTCACCACGGTGAGCCCCATGGATAATGCCGGGTTCTTCAGCTTCGGAGTGGTGAACGATTATATCTCCACCGCGGCCCGGCATTGTAAGCAGCTCATGGTCGAAGTCAATCCGCAGATGCCCCGGGTCTTTGGGGACGCCTTGCTCCATGTCTCGGAAGTGGACGCCATCGTGGAAAACGACGTGCCCCTGCTGGAGGCCACCCCCGCACCGCCCAAGCCCGAAGCCGAGACCATCGGCCGCCTCATCGCCGGGATGATCCCGGATGGGGCCACCCTGCAGTTGGGCATCGGCGGCATCCCCAACGCGGTCTGCCACTATTTGGACAGCCACCAAGATTTGGGCATCCATACCGAGCTCATGTGCCCCGGCATGGTGCACCTCATTAAAAAAGGGGTGGTCAACGGCCGGAAGAAGACCCTGCACCCCTTGAAGCACGTCTTCACCAACGCCATCGGCGACCGGGAGATGTACGAGTTCATGCACGACAACCCCAGCATGGAGAGCTACCCGGTCTCCTATACCAACGCCCCGGAAGTCATCGCCAAGAACGACCGCATGATCTCCATCAACTCCACCATCGAGGTGGACCTCCTGGGGCAATGCAACTCCGAGTTTTTGGGGGGTACGGAGTTCAGCGGCACCGGCGGCCAGTTGGACTATGTCCGGGGCGCGTTCAACGCCAAGGACGGCAAATCCATCATCGCCTTTTACGCCACGGCCAAAGGCGGCGAGGTCTCCCGGGTGGTGCCCCGGTTCCAGGCGGGCACGGTGGTCACCACCCCCCGCATGGACACCCATTACCTGGCCACGGAATACGGGGTGGTGAACCTGAAGGGCAAATCCACCCGGGACCGGGCCCTAGACATCATCAGTCTGGCCCACCCCCGGTTTAGGGACGATTTGCTGAAGGAAGCTCAGAGTCTGCGCTTGTTGTAGCCGCAGGTTTTCCCGTGAAAAACAAAATCCCCCTAAATCCCCCTTTAAGAAAGGGGGACTTTTTCACCTCCCCCCTTTTCTAAAGGGGGGTAGGGGGGATTTTAATCCTCGGGGCTGTAGCATCTGTGGTTCATGAAGATTTAGCCAGTGTGGTCAGAAATTGATCGATCCCTTTAGTGCAGGTTGGAGTCTGTAGCTGCCATTATTGCCGTTGTCATAAAGACTAATTGGGAGTAGGAAACATGTCCGACCTGGCTCGTTTGTTAATGATCGCCGGGGCCATTCTTCTGGCCCTGGGTTTGGTCCTGTGGCTGGGGCCAAAAATCCCCTGGCTGGGGAAGCTCCCCGGGGACATCACCTACAAGCGGGATAATTTCACCGTTTACTTCCCCCTGGGGACCTGCATTCTCCTCAGCGTGATCCTGAGCCTGATAGTCTATCTTTTCCGGAAATAGGCGGTTAAGGTGCGGCCCGCGGCCGGGGCTTAACATACTGGAGTCAATCCATATCCTAAACTAGAATAGCAGTCTGGCCCTGGAAGATGGCTTTAAGGGAGAAAGTCCCAAGCGGGCGGCTTAACCCGGCTCCCATATCTTAACCTCTATCCGGCCCGCTCCCCGCGGCCTCCCGTTGGCCCCATCTATGGTTAATCTCTTGCAAAATTTCCCTGGTAAAAATATACTGGGAACATCCGCCTGCCTTCGCCAGCAGCCGCGCTCAGGGGTAGCGACCCGCGGCCGCAGAATCCCGGAGACAGGGAAGGAGAGCTGATGCCGGAACTACGAAAAGACCCCATCATCGGCCGTTGGGTGATCATTTCCACGGAAAGGGGCAAGCGCCCCCATGACTTTGTGGTGGAGCCGGAGGTGAGCCGGGGCGGCTTCTGCCCTTTCGATGAGGGTAACGAACATACTACTCCCCCGGAGATCATGTCCTACCGGGAGCCGGGCACTGCCCCTAATTCTCCGGGTTGGCGCCTCAGGGTGGTGGGGAACAAGTTCCCGGCCCTGGTCATGGAGGGGCAACTGGACCGGGCCGGAGAAGGCATGTTCGACAAGATGAACGGCATCGGCGCCCATGAGGTTATCATTGAGACTCCGGACCATAATGCCACCCTCACCACCATACCCCTGGAAGGCTTCATGGATCTGCTTTCCGCCTACCGGGACCGCGTCGTCGCCCTCTCCCAGGACCCCAGGTTCAAGTACGTCGTCGTCTTTAAAAACTCGGGCCGGGCCGCGGGCGCGTCCTTGGAGCACACCCACAGCCAGCTCATCGGTTTGCCCATCGTCCCGGAGCTGGTCCAGGAGGAATTGGCCGGGTCCAAGTTTTATTATAATTACAAAGAACGCTGCGTCTTTTGCGACATGATCCGCCAGGAACTGCAACAACTGGTGCGGGTGGTTTTGGAAAACGAGGAATTTCTGGCCATCTGTCCTTTTGCCCCCCGCTCGCCTTTTGAGGTCTGGATTCTCCCCAAAAACCATCTTTCTTCTTATGTGGATCTGACCCAGGATTCTTGCCGCCTTCTGGCCCAGGTCTTCCAGGAAACTTTGCAGCGTCTGGAAAAGGTCATCGGCAAGGCCCCTTACAATTTCATCCTCCATACCGCGCCCTTTAGGGAGCCTGAGCTCACCTATTATCATTGGCATTTTGAAATCATGCCCAAGCTCACGCTCATGGCCGGTTTTGAGTGGGGCTCAGGCTTTTTCATCAATCCTACTCCGCCGGAAGACGCGGCCCAGTATCTCCGCGAGGCGCAACTTTAGCTCCGAGAAGGGAAAATTATGCACATCCTGATGGTGACACCGGAGTCCAATCCCTTTGCCCGCAGCGGCGGCTTGGCGGAGGGGATTAACGCCTTGTCCCGGGCCTTGGTGCGATTGGGACATCAGGTATCTGTGGTTCTTCCCTTGTATCGCCAGGTGCAGGAATCAGGCCTGACCCTCTCCTTTACCGGCAAAACCCTGTCCATCCCCATCTCCTGGAAAACCATACCCGCGGAAATCCACCAATTCGAGATGGAACCCGGCCTCAATTTTTACTTCATCGGCCAAGATGCCCTCTTCAACCGGGAGGGCCTCTACGGCACCGCTTACGGGGGCTTCGAAGACAACGCCGAACGCTTTATTTTCTTCAGCCGGGCGGCGGTGGAAATGTTCGACGCCCTGGAACTGGACGGCGATGTTTGTAACTGCCATGAATGGCAGACCGGTCTGGTGCCCGTCTATCTCCGCACCCTTTATAGCGACCGCCCCCGGTTCGAAAAGCTGGCCACCGTCTATACCGTCCACAATGTGGGTTATCAGGGCCTCTTTTCTTCCTTTGACATGCCGCTCACCGGCCTGGGCTGGGAACTCCTCTCCCCCAAGGGGCTGGAGTTTTACGGCAAATTGAACTTGATGAAGGGCGGTCTGGTCTTTGCCGATCTGATCAGCACCGTGAGCGCCAAATACCGGGAGGAGATTCTCACCCCCGAGCACGGCTTTGGCCTGGAAGGGTTATTCCAGGAACGGGCCGCCGAGCTCTATGGCATCGTCGAGGGAGTCGATTATAACCGGTGGGATCCTGCCCGGGACCCTCACCTGCCGGCTCCTTACCGCGCCGATGACCTGGCGGGGAAGAAGACTTGCAAGGCCGAACTGATCCGGCAATTCGACTTGAATCTGCCTGTGGATCGCCCCCTCATCGGTTCCACCACCCGCTTCTTCGAACGCAAGGGTATCGACCTGGTGGAGAACAGCCTGGATGACCTGATGCGGCTGGAAGTGGGCTTCATCCTCCAGGGCACCGGGGAGGAGCGCCACCAATATCTGCTCCAGGAGATCTGCCAGCGCTACCCCGGGAAGATGGGCCTGCATATCGGTTTCACGGATGAGTTGGCCCACCGGATCATCGCCGGGGCTGATATCTTCCTCATGCCTTCCCGCTATGAACCCTGCGGCCTCGACCAGCTCTACTGCCTGCGCTACGGGACGATCCCCCTGGTGCGTGCCACCGGGGGCCTGGATGAGACCGTCCAGGAATATAACCCGGAGACCAGAGAAGGCAATGGTTTCAAGTTCTCCGGTTACACCCCCGCGGAGCTGTTGGGAGCGGTGCAGCGGACCCTGGCGGTTTATCAGGACAGAGACGCCTGGCAGGCCCTGATGCGCAAAAACATGGCCCTGGACTTTTCCTGGGATAGCGTGGCGCCGAAATACATGGATCTATACCAGCGGGCCCGGACCAAGCGGCTCCACCTTCTGGGGGAAGACGCTTAATGGCCACGGAGCGCATTGCCTTTTTAGCCCAGATGGTGGAGGTGCTCACCTCCACCGTCAGCTTCGGGGAACGCCTCAACAACATGGTCCACCTTCTGGCCCGCCACCTGAAGGTGGACCTGGCCCTTTACTTCGGCTTGGATAAGGCCCAGGAGACCCTGATTCTCAACCTCAGCAGCCAGGGGCCGGTGCCTCCCCATTTGCGCCTGGAGTTCCCTCTGGGCCGGGGGCTGGCGGGGGAGGTGGCCAAAACCAGGAAAATCAAGATAGTGCAACGTTCCCAACCCGGGGTGTTAGCCGCCAACCGGGCCCTGGAGAAGCTGCATCCCGCGTTTGTCACCCTGGCCGGCTTTCCGGTGGCCGATGATAATTTCTTTTACGGCGTCCTGATCCTGGTGGACCGGCAGGAGCATACCTTCACCCCCACCGATCGCCTGAATATCCAACTGGCCAGCCTGATGCTGGCCGGCACCCTGCGCCAGGCCCTCCTTCAGGAAGAAGCCAAAAAACGTATCGCCGAACTCTCCGTCCTCTTCGAGGTGGGCAAGGCCCTCAGCTCCACCGTGGAACTGGATGTGCTCCTGGAGCGGGTGGTCACCACCACCGCCAAGGTGATCAGCGCCCGGGGCGCGGCTTTGCAGATTATTGACGGCATCACCAAGGCGGTGCGCGTCTCCTCCCAATACGGCGAAATCCCTTTGAGCTGCCCCGCGCCTCCGGATATCCTGGCCGCCCCCCTGCCTCCCGGGGAACTTCCCCATTTGCAGGGCCAGGAGACCAACGCCAGCGGCCAGACCCATTATTTTCTGGCCGTGCCTCTGACCTTTAAGGGCCAGCTGCAGGGGACCATCTGCGTCTACGATAAGTTTGCCCCCACCGGGGATTATCTGCCCTTTGACCCGGAAAACCGCCAACTTCTGCACACTATGGCCGGACTGATCGTCAACGCCATTGAAAATGCCCTCACTTTTAAGCAGGTGGAGAGCCTGGCGGAGAAAAACGAGCGCATGGTGCGCAATCTCACCATCCTGCAAATTATTTCCCGGGCCTTATTGACCACCGTGCAGGAAGGGCGGCTGCTGGAGATCATCCTCCAGGGGCTCACCCTGGAGCAAGGGTTGGGGTTCGACCGGGCGGTGGTCTTCATGGTGGATGAAGCCAACCAGGCGTTAAAGGGGGTTAAAGGGGCACAACGTACCGCCGAGCTGAGAAACCTGCCCCTCTATGAAGCCTTGCTGACGCCACTGGCCGAGGAAGTGAAGGTGGAGGATTTGGAGATTCCCTTGCGCCACGACCAGGGCCCCCTGGCCCTGACGGTGCTCCAGAAGCGCCCCCAGCATATGCATGGGGCTCCTCCGGGAGAACCCCCGGCCCTTGCTTTACCGCCGGGATTTGCCGCGCCGGATTTTTTCGCCGTCCCCCTGGTGGTCAAAGACCGGGCCACCGGCGTGATCATGGTGGATAACGGGGCCTCCGGCCGTCCTCTGGAGGAAGAGCCCCTCCATGTCCTGCAGATGTTCTCCACTCAGGCCGGCTTGGTGGTGGAAAATGCCCACCTCTATTCCACCATCGAGGCTAATAACCGGGAGCTGCTGCTCATCCGGGAAAGGATGCTGGAGTCCGACCGCCTCGCGGCCCTGAGCAGCCTGGCCTCCGGCATGGCCCACGAAATCCGCAATCCCCTTGTATCCATCGGCGGTTTTGCCCGGCGGATCGCCAAGCTGGTGGAGGGCAATTCCCCCTTAAGAGGCTATGTGGAGGTGATCCAGGAGGAAGTGACCCGGCTGGAAAAGCTGCTCCGGGAAATCCTGGATTTTACCGGGGAAAACTTGAGTTTTTACGGCGACCACGATTTGAACAAACTGCTGGCGGATACCCTCATGCTGGTCCAGCGGGATCTGGATGCCTGTAGGATCAACGTCGTCAAGGATTTTTCCTCCTTGCCCCGGCTCCATTGCGACGACCGGCAGATCAAGCAAGTCTTCTATAATCTTTTTCAAAACGCCTGCCAGGCCATGCAACATGGCGGCACCCTGACCATCCGCACCTATCCCCTGGAAAGGGAAGACGGCTTATACCTGGCGGCGGCCATCACCGACACCGGCGGCGGCATTCCTTTGGAAGTGTTGCACAATATCTTCAATCCCTTTTTCTCCACCAAAGATTATGGCACCGGCCTGGGACTGGCCATTGCCCAGCGCATCGTCTCCCGCCATTACGGGCAGGTGGAAGTGAACAACGAGCTGGGCAAGGGCGTGACCTTCATCGTCTCCCTGCCGGTGGCCAAATACTGTCTGGTGAAGGAGCCTGGCCGCGGCCCGGTCCCGGCCAGCGCCTACAAACTTAGAAAGGAGGAGGGCGATGACCAAAAAAATCCTGGTGGCTGACGATGAAATGAGCATTCGCCTCCTTTATAGTGAAGAACTGAAAGAGGAAGGCTACGAGGTCTATCTGGCCGCCAACGGCAGAGAAGCCCTGGAGATTGTGGACAAGGTTCCCCTGGATCTGGTCATCCTGGACATCAAGATGCCGGAGATGAACGGCATTGAGGCTTTAAGGCAGATCAAGGAAAAACAGCCGGACCTGCCGGTGCTCCTGTCCACCGCTTACGGCGAATACCGGCAGGACTTTGCCACCTGGGCTTCGGATGAGTATTTGGTCAAATCCTCCGATCTGGAGGACTTAAAATCCGCAGTCAAGCGCTATCTCAAGGAGTGAAATTACAAAGGTACGGATATGGGTAAACTGAAAGTTCTGTTTTGGCTGCTGGTGGTTGCGATTCTGGTGACTTTTGCCCTGGAAAACGCCTTACCCGGCCCCCAACTCAAACTGCTCCGTCAGGAACTGGGGAACCCCCCGGTTTTTATCGTCATCTATGGCGCCTTTATCCTCGGCTTCCTGGCCGGTTGGTTGACCCATTTTCTGAGAATGAAAAAAAAGAAACGGGCGGCAGACGCAGCCGCAGCCTTAGCCAGAGAACAGGCGGAGGCCCCACAGGCTCCCCAGGAGGAGCAGCAGCAGTAAGGTCTGCAGTACCAGGGAAAGACACAAGACCCCCAGGGCCCGCCAGGAAGAGAGGCCCAGGCCCCCTTGCACCCCCCGGTAAAGAAGAAACAGGTTCCACAGACCGGCCACCGGCCCCCCCAGAAGGGGCAGGACCCCCAACACCATCGCCCCTTGGGCGTAGCAGGTAAGCCGCCAGACTACCGTAAAGCCCGGCCAGGGTCCGCCGGTCAGGCCCACCGCCAGCCACAGCCCCAGACTGCTGAAGATTAAACTGCCCAGAACTATTACCGGACTCAAGAGCATCATGGTCATGAACGCGCCTGAGCCCGCGAGAAAGAAGACCTTGCTGGCGGCAGACATGCTGCCCAGGAGCCGGCTGATCCCCAGATAGAAGAGGAGCTGCCAATAGAGGCAGGCCAGGAACCCGGCGGTGCCCACGATCAGGGCGAAGGCCAGGGCTTCCTGCCACCCTTCCCGGGGGAAGTCTTGAAAGAATGACCGGGGGTAAAACAGCGACTGCCTCAGGGTGCGCCCCAGGCTCTGGAGCCGGGACAAATCGGCATCCTCCCAGGGAACCGGCTCACGTGGGGCCGCCTCTGGGGCCGGTTCCTCCATAGGCGCGGTGGGGGTCGCCTCCGGTGCCATCTCTTCCGGGGTCATCGGCTCCTCGCGTCAATCAAAGACTTTACTCCCTTGGGGTCTCCCAGGCCGTACCAGAACAAACCGGGTCCCCCGGATTTATCCTGGATGACCAGGTTCCCCACCTTAAAGAGGGTCTGGGTGAGCCCCTTGCGGATCAGGACCTCCCCCAGGTTTTCCCAGAGAATCTCCTGGCGCCGGCCGGTCCAGGTCCAGACCTTGCTCACCCCCCGGGAGGTTATCTGGTACTCCTGGCCCCAACGCATATAAATTACCGCGGCCACCAGGAGGAGCCCCAATACCAGACCCAGCCAGGGAGGCAGCCCCGCCTTGGGGTTGATTTGGGGACCCAAAAAGCAGATGGCCATGGCCACATAATGGACAAAAAAGGCCCGGCCGCAGGGCCGGAATACCTGGATGGCTTCAGTGTCTGGCGTTTCTTTTTCAGTCATATCCCGTTCCTGAAGTAAATTATTGCATACAAATTTGAGTCTTATCTTACCCCTAGTCCTCCGCCAGGCGCTGGATGATCCCCGGAATGACCTCGCCGGCCACCTGGCGCAGAGTCCCGCCCCCCAATACCACCAGCAACGGTTTCTTCAATCTGCTTGCCAGAGAAACCAAGAGATCGCAGGCCGCTAAATAGTCCCCGGCAGTAAGGCCCAGGGAAGCATGATCATCCCGGTGGGCATTGAGGCCGCAATACCAGACCAGCAAATCCGGCTGAAATTTCTCCACCAGGGGCAGGTGGTCCTGCAATTTCTCCAAGTATTGCCGGGGTTCCAGCGGAGCCCCGGGCGGGTGGACGTTGACCTCCACGGCCAGGCCGTCCTCGGAGCGGTAGTTGCTCCGGCAAAAGCACAGGTGCAGCGCTTCCTGGTCCTCATCCAGGAGCTGCATGGTGCCGCCCCCGTGGAGGGCGTCGGTGTCGATAATGGCCAGGCGGCGTAAAGCGGTAATCTCCCGCACGTGCCTCAGGGCGATGACCACGTGGTTGAAGCAGGACGTGTCATAGAACTCCCGCCTCCCCGCGTGGTGGCCGCCAGTACCGGTGAAACAAAAGGCCCGGTCCAACTCCCCTTTAGCCAGGGCCTCCATGGCCGCCGCCACTCCCCCCGCGGATTCATAGGCGGTGCGGCACTCGTCCTCCAGGTCCACCTGGGCCACCATCTCCCCGGGATGCGCCTTGAGGATCATTTCCCGGGTAGCCCGGGGGCACTCGTATAAGATGACATTGGGCCTTTGCAGCACCCCCTCCAGGGCCCCGGGAAAATCCGCCAGGCGTCCCCGCAGGGACAGATGCCCCTGGGTCTTAAAAAGCGGATGGTAATAGACGCCGACTTTTTTCATGGTTTTCCCCGGTTGGTCTGGGAAGGATGAAGATAATCTGCCCCTGACCCCGGCAAAAATCTGCTTACCAACTGCGGCAGATTTTTCATGTTACCCCCTTCTAAAGGGAGGATAGTGGTTCACCACCGCGCCTCAAAGCTCAGGATTGCTATCATATTAACCATAGCTTCATTAATTTATCTACCCATTATCGCCACTTCTGCCAAATAGTCCATACTGTCAAGACTGGGCCCTTAGTTCAAAACCTGGAGATGATGTTGGCCTGAAACTCCCCGCGTACCCGACTTTGCTATTCTCATTTCTACCATACCCCCAAGAGGGTAAGGCCACCCATAATCTCGAATATGGAAAAGGGGAAAGCTTGAAATCTGCATAATCCGTCTTATTTTTATAAGTAAAGGAGATTAATCCATTTTCCCGGAGGCGACCATGAAAGAATACGAAGAAATCATGCGGCGCAAGGGACTCCCTAACGTAGGGCAACTGGTTCGTAGCAAAAAATTTAATACTATCTGGCGGGTCATGGAGAAGCGGGAGACTTGGCGGGACATGGGGGAAGATCCGGCCACCAAAGAACCGCGATGGAATTACGCCATTTATCTGTCCTTCTGGAAGGTTCAGATGGGAGTGGAGCCGGGGCTGGGCAAAACTATGGGATTCTTATACGGCCTGGATGACAACACCTTTCAGGAGAATTGGGTGATAGTCTCTTAAAGGGGAAAATGCTTTTCAACTAGACCAGGGGGCCCCTCTCATGGCCCCCTGGTTTTTTTCCCGGCCTCCAGCCGGGTGTTTTATAGCGTTTGCCAAAGGTTCTTTCCTCTTATTCCCTCTCCCCCTGGCGGGGGGAGAGGTCAGGGTGAGGGGGGGCGGAAAAAACTTTCGACAACCGGTATAATTATAATACTTACCTAATTTTTGGCATATCCCGGGGCGCGGGCACCCCGGCCAGGGAGGTGGCCCGGCGCACGGCCCGGACCACCGCCTCGGCCAGGACGGAGGCGGCCACCGCGCCCAGGGCGGTAAGGTCCACCTGCTGCCGGGATTGGCCCGTGGCCAGGGCGAAGACCGTGTCCCCGTCCACCATGGTGTGGATGGGGCGGATGGCCTGGGCCAGGCCGTCGTGGGCCATCTGTGCCATTTTGTTGGCCCCCTCCTTGGAGAGCACGGCGTCGGTGGCCACCACGGCCACCGTGGTGTTGGCCGGGAAACCCAGCATAGTATTACTCAGGTCGCCCTGGAGCCGGGCCATGGTGTCCGCGAACCCCTTCCCCCGGGGATCCCGGGTGCCGGCAATGATCTGGCCGGTGGCCGGGTCCACCACGTCCCCGAAGGCATTGACCGCGACCAGGGCCCCCACCGTGATCTCCCCGGCAATCTTATAGGCGGCGGAGCCCAGGCCGCTTTTGGTGGCATAAGCCGGTCCCAGGAGCTTCCCCACGGTGGCTCCCGCGCCCGCGCCGATACAACCCTCGGCCACCGCATCGGCATTGGCGGCCAGACAGGCCGCGTATCCGGCCTCCGGACCCGGGCGCACCTCGGGTT
>ENA-OSEO01005104-OSEO01005104.1-sediment-metagenome-genome-assembly--contig:-NODE-5104-length-12996-cov-2.758727_pt1 | contig 12996 bp, 7 predicted proteins | sample MGYA00237883_ERZ534232 | MGnify/ENA metagenome assembly ERZ534232
GCGAACAGCGCGTGGTAGCGGTAGATCAGCGACAGGTACACGACCTCGAGCCGGCGAGCTGACCAAAACAGCGGTGGCAGCACCACACCGCCATACAGCCATGCCGAAGAATCGCGGGTGAAGATGGTGTTGGGCAGCGGGGGGAAGACGAAACTGTCGGGTTCCGCGAGCACCGCTCCCAGCGAACGCCGGCCAAGCGCCTCGAGGTCCACTCCCTCCAGCTCGGACGCAAGCATCCCGCCGATCAACGCCGATGCCAGCCGTTCCGCGGGTAGCTCGCCTAGGTAGGCCCGCAGCTCGGTCACCAGTGAGAGCCCCACCGAGAACGCGGACACGGCACTCGCGATGGCCTCTGTGCGCGCATCGGCAGACTGCTCGAGTGTTTCGGCAAGTAGCTGCTGGAGGTACAGCACGCGCACGCCGCGGGACCGAAGCGCGTCGGCGAACTGGTCGTGCTCCTGCTGGGCCCGCTCGACCCACACGAGATCGTCGAAGAGGAACTCGGTGCGGTTGGCGGGCGTGAGCCGCTCGAGCGCGAGTCCCGGACGGTGCAGGAGCACCGTGCGAAGCACGCCTACCTCGGAGTTGACACCCGGCTGGATGCGCATGTCCTCGGGCTCCCATCTGCGTTCGCGAACGTGCCGCCACCCACGATACGGCATCGCGAGACACTCGCCGCGCCGTCGACGCGGATCGCCCCGCCGGCACGCGCTATTCGAGCAGTTGTGCCACCCGGTCGCGCACCTCCTGGCTCACCGCGCCCACGCCGCCGATGAAACATGCCGTCCCGATCTCGGGCCTGTGGTCCGTGAGCCGCTGTTCGGCAGGCATGGCCAATGAGCCCACGCGAGTGAGGAGCAGCACCGAGTCGTGTGTGCCCAGCATGGCGCCTCCGGACAGCGCATCCGGGAACGCCATGCCCGTTGCGATGCCCACGCCGTCCCAGTGCATCCCGTTCGCGACTCCGTGGTCCGCGATCCTGGCTGCCGTGTCATAGCGATCCACGCCGCCGACGCGCTCGACTGCCGCATCCCCGAGCTCCCGGCGTACCGCCACTTCTGTGGGCCCGGTGACCGCACCGGTGCCTCCCAAGATCACTGCCGATGAAACCTGTTCGGGCAGGTACGGCACGCCATCAAGGGGGGCCAGCAGGATCGGCGTCCCGCTGGAGGCCGCGAGCGGCGACGCCCCGAGGGCATCGGGGAAGTTCGCTCCGGTGGCCACGAACGCCGTGCCGGCATAGGCACCGCCCGCGAGCCGGATGACCTCGTCGGCGACCTCGTTCGCTGTGCCGTAGCGGTTCGCTCCGGCCAGCCGCTTCACGTCGCCCGAGAGCGCCGAGCCAAGCGCGCTCTCCACGGCCTCGCTGACCGCCCCGGTCCCGCCCAGGATGTAGGCGTCCGTCGCACCAAGCCGCCCGATCTCGCCGAGTACCTCGGCGGGTAGCGCTGCGGGGCGCGTGAGCAGCAGTGGCCCCTCCACGATGCCCGCAAGAGCCGAGCCGCCCAGCGCATCGGGCCAGTTCGCCCCTGTCGCGATCACGACCGCGCTCGCTCCGTTCGGGTATGCCTCCTTCGAGGCTTCCACGGCGGTGGCGTATCGGTCCACACCCGCTACCTCGATCAGTCCCCGAGCTGGGGCGCTGTCCTCTTCGACCGTGATTGGGACCGAGCCCGTGCCCGAGTCACCGTCCTTATCGGTGACGGTCACTGTTGCGGTGTAGGTGCCGGCCGTCGCGTACACGTGCGTGCCGGTCGCGCTCCCGTCCCCGCCCGACTCGCTCACGCTACCTGCCGAAGACGTTCCGTCGCCCCAGTCCCACACGGCTTCATGCGTGTCGTAGACGCCCGGGTCTTCGAACTCAGCGGTCGACACGACCCCGTCGCCGACCATGTAGCCTTCTTCGGCCGGCTCGACCCTGGTGACGGTTGGCGCCACGTTCTCCACCGCGACCTGTACCGTGTCGCTGCCGGTTCCGCCGTCGTCATCGGCCACCGTGACGGTAACGGTGTAGCCACCGTCATCGCCATAGGTGTGCTCACCCGTGATCGTGCCGGTCGCTTCTCCGGCTGGTCTCGCGACGCTGCCGGGTTCGGGCGCATCCCCGTCTCCCCAATCGATGGTTGCGTCGTGGGTGTCGAGCAAGCCGACATCGGTGAACTCGGCGTGCACGGAGGCCACCTGACCCTCGAAGGGATCGGAGCCCGGGTCGAAGTGAGTGATCGACGGCGCCACGTTGTCGCAGCGCACGTCGAACGTGCCGGAATCGTACCCGCCGTCATCATCGTAGAGCTCGACTGTGACGGTGTATGTCGCTGTATCGGAGTAGGTGTGGCCGGCGGTGACCGTCCCGACCACGCTCCCGCCCGGCTGAGACGTAACCGTGACCGGCTCCTTTGCGTTACCGTCACCCCAGTCGACGAAACCATGATGCGTGTCGTTGCCCTCGTCGCTGAAGGTGACGACCTCGAGAACGTTGTCGCCACCGCTGATCGACCACCACGCGCTGTCCTCCGTCTTCCCGTCGCCGGTGATGTCGATCATGAAGCCGAGGACCGGCGCCAGATTGTCGGTGTAGGACTTCGAGGTGGCGGTGTCTTCGGCCGACTCGTCGTCCTTCACAGTGACGGTGACGTCACGCTCGCCGTCGTCACCGTACTCGTGCGCGGCCTCGGCCGTTCCGCTCGCCTCACCGGCCGGTCGTACCGGCGAGACGTGCTCGGGCTCGCTGCCGTCGCCCCAGTCGATGGTCACGGTGTGCGTGTCTTCGAGCCCGAGGTCCGAGAACTCGACCGTGATCGTGACGATCTCGCCTTCGTTCGCTGTGATATCCGGAATATCGCCAAGTACCGGCGCGTTGTTGAGCACGGTCACCGTCGCCGTGTCTTCGCCCGTGAGGCCTACTTCGTCGGTCACCCGCAGGCGGATCTCGATGATGCCGTCGTCGTCGAACCACACCCACGGCGTGACGCCCGAGGCGTCGCCGAAATCGAGGTCGCCGTCGAGGTCCCACTCATACTTCGTGATGGAGTCGGCAGGCTCGTCGGGATCGGACGAGCCCGCACCGTCCAGCTGGATCGGCACGCCCTCCGTGGCCACATACGGGCCGCCAGCCTCGGCGGCCGGCGGGTGGAAGTCCTCGTCGATCAGGCCGTCGCCGTCGTTGTCCTTGCCGTCGAAGAGCTCCGGCGCGCCGGGGTAGCGTGTGGGATCGGTGTCGTCGAAGTCGCCGAAGCCGGGTACCGGCGGGACGTCCCAGCCCCCCGCGTCCATCCAGCCCTCGACGTAGCCGTCACCGTCGTCGTCTACCTCGGCGGGGTCGAGCAGGCCGTCACCGTCGTTGTCCTGGCCGTCGATGCGCTCGGGAGCCTCCGGGTAGCAGGTGTCATCGGCATCGTTGAAGTCCAGGTCGTTGTCGACGTACCCCTCGGGGAGCGTCTCCGCCTCGATCCATACGAGCGGATCACCGTAGCCGTCCTGGTCAGCGTCTCGGTAGTAGGTAGTGAGAATGGCTTCCACTGGCGACGACTGCCCCGCGACGCCCGCGCCCTCTATGGTCGCAGCGTGAGCGACCACAGGCGTGAATGTCACGGCCAGCGCGGCGAGGAGGAGGGTGGCACCGGGCCACACACGTATGCGCCCCACCCTCAACGTGACGCCGGCATCCCGATTGAACCCGAACACGACTACACCCCCGCGTCGACATGGAGGCAGGGCTCCCCGTTAGCGATACGTCTTGAACGTGGTCAGAACGCCGCGCCTCCGACTGCGCAATGCTGCCGCGGCAGCGCTCTGAATGCCGCCGCAAACCCATTGTACTCTCGGAACAGCTGACCACCGCACTCATCGGCCGACTCACAACGTACGTCAACTACTCGCCGATGATCCGCACTCCGCGCACTCGTCCATGCGCCCGGCGGTCGGCGCTCACAAGCGTGGCCCCCGCCCGCTCGGCAAGCGCGGGAGCTGCAGCGTCGTAGAACGTACAACCGAGGCTGGAAACGTACTCGAGCGTGCCGCGCACCAGACGCGAGTCCAGTCCGACTACCGCTATCTCGTCGGACTCAAGACGGTCCCACAGGGTCTGTGCACGCTCGGCGCCGTACAGTCGACGAGCAACGTCGAGCACCTCGTGCACGAATATCACCGGGACTACGAGTCGGACTTCTCCCGCCCCATGCTGCACGAGCAGATGCCGCGCCTCTTCGGACCCGGCCTCTCGCCGGAGCCACTTCACGCCGACCGAAGCGTCTAGCACGATCAGCTCAGCGCTCACTGACGCCACCGTCGGTGGTATCTGTCGCCGCAGCATCCGAAGCCCCGCCGTGTGGCTCGCCAAGAGGGCCTCGAATCTCGCGGAGAATGTGCCCGACAGACCTCTCGTCGGCCACCGGCAGTTCCCCGAGCCCGTCCAGAAACGAGAGCGTCTCTGCAACCGCGGCGCTACGACGGGTTGCTTCGGCGGCAGCCTTCGCTCTGGTCACCCACGCCGCAGAGGCCTCCCGAATCACACTCGATCGAGAGCGCCCCGACGCGGAAGCGAACGCATCAATCTCGGCAACGAGATCGTCAGGGAGGGTTATCGTCACTCGTTCGGTCATGGCTGGAGCATACCACTGATGCATACCAAGCGGTATGCATCAGATTCAAGTCCGCGATGGGCGCAATTGGCTATTCCGTGCTAGGCGTTCGCTCCGTGGCACTTCTTGTACTTCTTGCCACTGCCGCACGGACACGGGTCGTTGCGGCCAACGTTGGCGTACGGGTCGTCCTTGTCCTTGACCACAGTGCGGCTTGACGGCTCCGCCTTGCCGCCCGCTGCCGCACCCGCGGCGGCCATCTGCTGCGGGGTGGGCCCGCCTCCGGTGGTCTGCGCCACCGCCTTTTGCGCGGCCTGCTGAGCGGCTCCGGCGAAGATCGTGGACTCCGACGGCGCGGAGTAGGCCACATCGCGGACGGGTGTCTCTACCTCAGGTTCAGGCTGCTTGACGACTTGGATGCGCATGATCGTGCGCAGGAAGTCTTCGTTGATGGTAGCGACCAGGCCGCCGAACATCTCGTAGGCCTCGGTCTTGTACTCGACCAGAGGGTCACGCTGGCCCATGGCACGCAGGCCGATACCCTCCTTGAGGTAGTCCATCTCCAGCAGGTGTTCCATCCACCGCGTGTCGATGACACGCAGCATCACCTGACGTTCGAGTTCCCGCAGATTGTCGGGGCCGAGGATATTCTCTTTGGCGTCGAAGGTCTCGAGAGCGACTTGCGCGAGTTCGAGCGCAAGTTCGTGTGGGTTGTCCGTGCTCTCACGACGCTTCTCGATCTCACCATCGAGTCCCGTGAGGTCGCGGAACCAGATAGCGAGAGCGTCCCAGTCCCACTCCTCGGAGTACGACTTCTCATCGCAGTGCGCGAGCACACCTTCGGTGATGGTCTCTTCGAGCATCTCTTGCACGCGCGAGTGGATGTCCTTGCCCGCAAGGACTCGGTTGCGCTCCTCGTAGATGACCTCGCGCTGCTTGTTCATGACGTCGTCGTACTCGAGCACGTGCTTGCGTGCGGAGAAGTTCATGGCCTCGACCTGACGCTGCGCGCTCTCGATCGCCTTGGAGACCATGCCGGCCTCGATCGGCATGTCGTCCGGTACCCCCGTGCGTCCCATGAGCGCGCTGATGCGGTCCATGCGCTCACCGCCGAACAGGCGCATCAGGTCGTCTTCGAGCGACAAGTAGAAGCGTGAGGCGCCGGGGTCACCCTGGCGGCCGGAGCGACCACGCAGCTGATTGTCGATGCGGCGAGAGTCGTGACGCTCGGTGCCGATGACCGCAAGCCCGCCCGCCTCGACCACCTGCCGATGCTCGATCGCGCAGACCGACTTCGCTTTCTCAAGTGCTTCGGCCGTCTGCTCTTCTGTGGCTTCCTCCGGGTCGATGCCTTTGTCGCGGAGCAGGTCTTCGACAAGGAAATCGGGGTTGCCGCCGAGGATGATGTCGGTTCCTCGGCCGGCCATGTTCGTGGCAATGGTGACCGCTCCGTAGCGCCCGGCCTGTGCGACGATGTGCGCTTCGCGCTCGTGGAACTTCGCGTTGAGCACCTGGTGCTCGATACCGCGCTTGGCCAGCAGGCGCGAGAGCTGCTCGGAGTTCTCGATCGAGATCGTGCCGACCAGGCACGGTTGGCCTTTGGCGTGGCGCTCGGCGATCTCCTCTACGACCGCGTTGAACTTGGCCGGCACCGAGCGGTATATCTGGTCGTTCTGGTCGTCGCGGATCATGGGTTGGTTGGTGGGGATGACCATGACGGGCAGCTTGTAGATCTCGCGGAACTCCGCGTCTTCGGTCACAGCCGTACCCGTCATGCCCGCGAGCTTGTCATACATGCGGAAGTAGTTCTGCAGCGTGATCGTGGCAAGCGTCTGGTTCTCCTCGCGCACGTGCTGTTTCTCTTTGGCCTCGATGGCCTGGTGCAGCCCTTCCGAGTAGCGGCGGCCGTACATGAGACGGCCGGTGAACTCGTCGACGATGAGGACCTCTCCGTCCTTCACCACGTAGTCGACATCGCGCTTGAACATGAACTCGGCTTTCAGCGCCTGTTGCAGGTGGTTGACCATCGCGCCGGAGGGGTCCGAGTACAGGTCCTCGATGCCGAGCCATTGCTCGATCTTGTTCACGCCTTCTTCGGTAGGTGCGATCGTGCGCTTGGCCTCATCGAGCTCGAAGTCGAGCTCCGGTTTGAGTCGAGGGACGACCTTGGCGAAGGACTTGTACAGGTCTGCGGACTTCCGCGCGGCACCCGAGATGATGAGCGGCGTGCGCGCCTCGTCGATCAGGATCGAGTCGACCTCGTCCACGATCGCGAAGTGATGGCCTCGCTGCACACGGTGCTCCGGCCGCTGCACCATGTTGTCGCGCAAGTAATCGAAGCCGAACTCGGAGTTCGTGCCGTAAGTTACGCCGGCCTCGTAGGCCGGACGGCGCTTGGCGGTCTCCATCTGCGACTGGATGATTCCCACGTCCAAGCCGAGGAAGCGGTAGACCTGCCCCATCCACTCCGAGTCGCGGCGAGCGAGGTAGTCGTTCACGGTGACGACGTGCACGCCGTTGCCCTGCAGGGTGTTGAGGTACACGGGGAGCGTGGCGGCGAGCGTCTTGCCTTCGCCCGTCTTCATCTCGGCGATCATGCCCCTGTGCAGGACGATTCCGCCGATGAGCTGCACGTCGAAGTGCCGCATGCCCAGAGCGCGTACCGCCGCCTCGCGGGCGGTGGCGAACGACTCGGGCAGCAAGTCGTCGAGCGACTCTCCGTTGTCGGCCCGCTGACGGAACTCTGCAGTCCGTGCTCGGAGCTGGTCGTCGGAGAGCTTCTGGACATCTGGCTCGAGCGAGTTGATGCGGGTGACGGTGGCCTCGAACTGCTTGAGTTGGCGTCCTTCGCCGAACGTAAGCAGCTTGGCGAGCACGTTGGCCATGGTATCTACAACCTTCTTGAGCGGGGGTTTTTCGTGCGAAGACAGCGATGAAGATTCTAGCACAGGGCATGCCGCTCACAGGTGTCACGCATGCATCCCCACACACTCCCCACGAATGGGATGCAAGCGAGTCGGGCACAGACGCGACCAGCGGAAGCGGAGCCGGAGAGCGCGATGCGTCTCCGGCTCCGCACGCCGCAAGCCCCTCGGATTCGAACGGTGGGCGTGCCGGTCCCTGCGCGGTGCCCCTCAGGAGTCTCCCTCTCCTCACCTGCAGGACCTCATCCACACGCGTTCGCTCGGCCCTTACCGGACAATCCGACGAACCCGCTGTGGCCGATCTCGTCGGCCATGTGCATCATCGCCGGGCGGTCTTAACCGCATCTATCCGTTTGCGCAGCGGGTGATGCGAATGCCCGTGGCGCTCGCCGTTCAGAGTTGCTTTAGGACCGCTTGTCGTCGCCATGCTAGCCTGTCATGCCTTTTGGTGCCGAATTATGACCTTGGGACGACCTTCTGAGCCACTTGTCGGCTAGTCGGGGGGCGAACGGCATGTCACCGAGCACGGGGCGCAGGCGCGCGTTCCTCCATCGCTAAGACGTGCTCGTAGAGGCGAGTGGTCTCGTTCGACGGGTCGATACCAAGGTCGTCGGCGAGCCGCGAGCGGCACGACATGTAGGTGTCGATCGCCGCACTGCGCTGGCCGGTCGCGATCTGGCACTGCAAAGCCGTCTGGTACAAGTCCTCGCGCCACGGGTCGAACAGCAGCGCGCAGCGGACGAGCCGGAGCGCGCGTGCAGGGTCCTGGGCATTCTGCAGAATCTCGGCTGCACGCATCATCGCGTCGCTGAATTCGTTGCGGTAACGGTCGCGCGCGGCCGCGAACCAGTCGTCGTACAGGTCGCCGGGCATCAGGTCACCGCGGTAGATCTCGGCGAGCCGCTCGTACTGGCGCAAAGCCGCCTCGCTGTCTCCGCCACTGTCAGCGTCACGCGCGCGCTGCAAGGTGACGTCGAAGTCGTCCACATCCGAGTGGACGAGCGACCGTACCGCCCGGCACAGCCCGCCGGTGTTCTCGACGTACGGGCACGGCTCTCCTCGGCCTGCCTCGGGTGAGAGGGCTCCCTTCATCGCGCTCCACACCACGTAGAAGTTGTTGCGGGCCCTGGGCTCCTCCATCTCCGGCCAGAGGTGCTCCATCAACTGTTCCCTAGGCACGTCTCTCCCCTGCCGAAGCACGAGCATCGCGAAGATCAGCCGCGCCTTGCGCTTGCGCCACTCCTTCTCGGCGATGTACCGCTCGCCTACCTGCACTCCCAGCCCGCCGAAGAGGTGCACGCGGCACGGTGGGGCGGTCGGCTCGCCGGCGATCTGGGCGGCCATCGCCTCGCCGACGATGCGCACCGCCAACCGTCGCCAGGCGTCGGGCTCCATGACAGCGCTGGCGGCGCGAAGTGTCTCCTCGGCGTCCTGAGGGAGCACCATCTGGAGGAGGTGCGCCGGCAGCGTGTCCGGATCGATCGCAGTCCCCAATATGCCGAGGAGCGAGGGGAAGCTGCGGACGTACATCGCGATCTGCCAGTTCGAGCTCTCGGTGAGGATGTACTCCTCGTGGGCGCGCAGCCGCGCAACCGCATCCTCGACGAGCCCGTCGCGGGTTTCGATCTCGGCCAGGATCAGATCTGCCCTGAGCATGTGGTAGAGGGCCTTCGACGCGGCTGCTTCCTCGCGGACTTTCGTGCTGCGCGTTCGTGCCGCGTCGATGTCGCCGAGGGCGAGCAAGGAGGCGGCGGTTTCGAGGATTGCGAGCCACTCATATAGTTGATGTCGCTCACTCCCAAGATACTCAAGGGCTTCCTCAGCCGTGGCAACTGCGGAAGGCACGTCTCCCGACGCCCTCTGCATGGTGCTTAGCTCCACCCTGCACATCGCGGCTTCTGCGGACTGCAGAGCATTCTGTGTGGCATCGATTGCCTTCTCTGCCCACTTGAGACCTCGCTTCGTGTCCCCTCGGGCAGCGAGGGCAGTAGCACCTGTGGACAACAGCGCGCCCTCCTGCAGAGCGAGACCCATGGCCGCTGACTCAGCCAGCGCTGACTCCACAACGCCAAACGCGCGATCTGATCTGCCCAGCTCCTTCAGCGCGTATGCGAAGTTGTTCAGCGACTGGATGTGCAGGCCGTAGGGCAACTGTCTGTCTTGCGTCAGCTCGGCCAACAGCAGTCTCGCGTCTGACCAGTATCCGAGCACCAGCCCTCGCACCCCAGCGAGCGATGTGTACACGTGGCCACGCGTTTCCGAGGACACATTCTCGCTGGCGCACAAGGACTGCGCCATCTCCGAGTGCTTCTCCGCAGTGCCTACGTCTCCCATGCAGCCAGCACAAAGGCTAAGGTACCCGTGCGTCAATGCAGCATCCTCCGCACACGCAAGAGAATCGGTCGCGTTCAAGAACGCTTCGAGAGCATCAGCGCCGGCGGGAATGTCGCCGAGATCGATATGCAGTCTCGCGGCAAGCTGATGCGCCTCCCTCCACACACAATCATCACCGTCATAGTGCGCCAGATCGCGGGCGACACCTACTTTCGTCAGAGCGTCCTGTGGCAACCCAAGCTCCCTGAGTAGCTTCGCGTGCATCACCAGCAGGCTCGCGTCAGACAGGAAGTCCGTAGTCTCCAAGGAATCCAGCGCATCTCGCAGCGTTCTGAGTTGCCCGGCCCGCAGCAGGGCGGGACCAGCCACTGGGAGACTCTGTGCCAGTTCCTTCCGGCGGCCAGTCTCGACCAGCAAACCAACGTGAGTCTTGTGGCGCGCAGTGCTCTCAAGTCTCTGCAGCGCCCGCTCCATCAGCTCTGCATGCTCGGGGATGTGCACATGAGCGAAGGATGGTGCTGCATAGACGGGGGCAGCCAGATCATGAACGGTGAACGTCCCTCCTAGGAGCTCGGGGGTATCAAACCGCATCAGAGGGATACACTCGGCAACCCGTCGAGCGTGCGCGGGTACTGAGGACCTGACAACGGACATCAGGGGCAAGCATGTCCTCGTGATCGAGGACATCGTCGACAGCGGCTACACGGTGTGCTACGTACTCGAGCACCTTGCTGCGGCCGGCGCGGCTTCCGTCCGCCTCTGCGCGCTGGCCGATAAGCCGTCGCGCCGCGAGGCGAGCGTCCAATTGGACTACCTCGGCTTCACCGTGCCCGACCGGTTCGTCGTGGGCTACGGTCTCGATTTCGACAACAAGTTCAGATACCTGCCTGACATCTACGCGTTGGAGAGTGATGTCTCACGCAGCTAACCTCGTCCGCGTGGCGAGAGGCGAGTTGCCCGCAAACCTCGTGTTGCATAACGCGCAGGTTGTCAACACGGTAACGGCTTCCATCGACCATGCGGATGTGGCGATATACGAAGGCCTCATCGCGGGCGTGGGAACCTACAACGAGGGTGGCGCACATGTCGACCTTGACGGCGACTACCTGCTCCCCGGGCTGGTAGACGGACACACACACATAGAGAGTTCCATGCTCCACCCCGCTCGCTATGCGGAGGCGGTGGTTCCGAGGGGCACCCTCACGCTTGTGACCGACCTTCACGAGATTGCGAATGCGTGCGGTCTCGATGGAATCGAGTTTGCCATCCGCTGGAGCCACCGCATCCCGCTCGACATGCTGTTCATGGCGCCATCCTGCGTGCCTGCCACTCCGCTTGAGACGTCGGGAGCCGAACTGGGGCCGGCCGCCATCCGGCAACTGCTCACTCGCACGGAGATGATTGGACTCGGAGAGGTGATGAACTATCCCGGTGTACTGTCCGCCTCCCCCGACATCATGGACAAGCTCGAAGCGGCCAAGGGGAAGCCTATCGACGGACACGCGCCCGGACTCCGAGGCATGGACCTGAATGCGTACTTGGCGGCCGGCATCATGTCCGACCACGAGTGTACGACCCGTGAAGAGGCGGAGGAGAAGCTGCACAAGGGCATGTGGCTCATGATTCGTGAGGGTTCTTCCGAAAAGAACGTCGAGGAACTCCTCCCTGCTGTGACGGACAATACCTTCCACCACTGCATGTTCGTCGTGGACGACAGGACCGCAGCGGACCTCGCGCGCGAGGGAGACATCGACCACGTTGTCCGTAGAGCCATCGCTCTAGGCATGAACCCGATCCGCGCCATCCAGCTAGCCACATACACTCCTTCCCGGTACTTCCGTATGTTCGACAGGGGCTCCATCTCCGCCGGGAAGATCGCGCACATGGTCACCGTTCGAGATCTGCGCAGCTTCGTCGTCGACCGAGTGTATCACCGCGGCAGGCTTGTGGCACAGAATGGTGAACCACAGTTCAGCGTGACTCCGGACTCGCGTGAGCTTGCAGACACAGTTCGGCTGGCGCCGACGCGATTGGAATCCCTCCGAATGCCGCGCACCGGCAGTGAGTTCCCCGTCATCGAGCTTGTGCCCGGACAGATAGTCACCCGGAAGCGGATCATGGCGCCGGCGGTTCGAGATGGTGCGTTCGTGTCCGATGTCGCCCGTGACATACTCAAGCTGGTAGTGGCGGAACGCCACAGGGGCACAGGAAACGTCGGCAAGGGCTTTGTCACCGGATTCGGGCTGCAACGGGGCGCGCTCGCCAGCACGATTGGACACGACTCTCACAATGTCATCTGCGTGGGCGTGACGGATGAGGACATGGCGGGAGCCATCGACGCGCTGCGACGCATGCAGGGCGGGCTGGTTGTCTTCGCCGACGGCTCGGTCAAAGCTGCTCTTCCCCTGCCCATCGGCGGGCTGCTCTCGCCGGAACCCCTCAATATGGTGATCGAGGCTCAGACACAGGTGGAGGAGGCAGCTCGACAACTGGGGGTGACCCCCCAGTCGCCGTTCTCGCTGCTTTCTTTCCTCGCCCTTCCTGTCATCCCGGAGTTGCGCGTCACCGACCTTGGCGTCGTCGATGTCGCCGCGTTTCGCGTCATTGCCTAGCTGGTCAGCTCCCTACGCGAGCAGCGCACGAGATATGACCAGTTTCTGCACGTCGCTGGTGCCTTCGTAGATCTCGAGAATCTTGGCATCACGATAGTAGCGCTCAATCGGCAGGTCCTTCATGTAGCCATAGCCGCCGTGTATCTGGAGCGACTTCCGCACCACATCCATGGCCGCATTCGCCGCGAAGAGCTTGGCTTGCGCCACCTCCTTGGTGAAGCGCTCCCCCGCATCCGCCAGTCTCGCGGCACGGTAGCCCATGAGCCACGCGGCATCAACCTGGTTGGCCATGTCCACAAGCATCCACTGGATACCCTGGAACTCGCTGATGGGTTGGCCGAACTGCTGGCGCTGCTTCGAGTAGGCGATGGCTGCATCCAGAGCCGCCGAGGCCACCCCGACGCCCTGCCCCGAGACGTCAAGTCGGCCTTCATCGAGGATGGAGAGCGCGATACGCATGCCCTTGCCAACCTCGCCGACCTGATTCTCTGCAGGAACGCGAACATCGTCGAACATCAGCTCCGCCGCGCTCTCTGCCCGGATGCC
>ENA-OSEO01005106-OSEO01005106.1-sediment-metagenome-genome-assembly--contig:-NODE-5106-length-12994-cov-9.149725_pt1 | contig 12994 bp, 18 predicted proteins | sample MGYA00237883_ERZ534232 | MGnify/ENA metagenome assembly ERZ534232
GGGGTATATTGGGGAAGTTAGGTGGGGATTTCATGATGATGTCCAGGAGGATCGCGACACATATGGGCTGCAAGTGCCCACAGAGATGTTTTTGAATTTTTAAAGAGCGTCCCACTCCCACTGAAGGCAGTATCGACAACGGCGTGATTTTGAAATTTACCTCGGGTGACACAGAAATCACGACAAGGTCACCGTGTTGCCCGTTGCAGAATTTGTGAAGGCGCTCTTTGCCGGAGAGGTCTTCTAGGGCGCGGTCCAGCATCGAGATAAAGGAACTTCAAAAGAAAGTCAAGGAATTCCGAGATGAAATCAAAAGGTATCTCGTTAGACTGTCTCTCTAAGTATTATGATCTTATCACACCGGCGGACAGAAGCCGGTTCAGAAGGGATCAGATCGGTCTTCTCAAGCCTCGGGAAGGAGAGAGGGTGCTGGAGGTGGGATGCGGAACAGCCGCACTGTCTCTCCTTGCAAAGATGATTGTGGGTGAAAATGGTACTGTTGACGGGATTGATATCGCGCCGAAGATGGTTGCCAAGGCACGAAAAAAGGCTGAAAAAGCGAAACTCCCGATCAACTTCAGGGTTGCCTCCATTGACGAGCTACCCTATCGAGATGGAGTTTTCGATGCGGTGATCAGCAGCATGATGTTTCACCATCTGCCGCTGACGGTCAAGGGGAGGGGGCTTGAGGAAGTGTATCGCGTTCTCAAGCCAGGAGGGAGGCTCCTGTTATGTGACTTCAGTTCTCCGCGGTATCTCGTGTTTCCCATCGCCTACCTGATGTTCATATGGACTTCATCGACCCGATATCAGTTATTCGGGAGGCTGCCAGCCCTCTTTGAAGCGAGCAGCTTCAGAAAAGCAAAACTGTTAAAGAAAGGAATGTTTTTGGAGTATTACCTGCTTTTCAAAGAAGGGTAGAGTAGGAGCGCGAGTGAAGTTTGGGGGACGCCCCTGAAATTGTGAAATTCATCAGCTTTGCCCTGCTCTCGACGTTCAGCGAAAGCAAATCAAGCCCAGAGTTGCTCGTTCCGGCCGCGATTGGGGCGGTGAAAGAATGCTCGGGAAACGAGAGGGGGACGTCCATGAAATAACAACTTCTGAGGCTTCGAGGACGAAAAATAGGGGACGTAAATCATTTTATGACTTTCGCCAACCGCTCCCGTCGCAACGTTAAAAAAACAAACCAAAGCCCACAGTGCTTGAACTGACAGATGCTTGAGCAATACCTTCAGATGTTGGGAAAACTTCGGACTGACAGGGGCAGGGATTGGTATCCGGATAGCACTTACCATCGCGCACCGCACAAGACGGCTTACTCTTCGGCATGGTTATGCCGGAACACATTATGTTTCAAAACATGATGTCGAAATGCATAATAATCCTCGCTTGGAACCTGGGGATAACGTACATTCAAAAATCATAAGTTCCCAAGTCCCAAAGGAAGGTGCTAATAACGGAAGGTACTCCGATTCTTTTCCCGGATGAATATCTTGAAATGCTTAAAGACGGCTCTTTGCGAACGTGAGTATCTACGCGACATTGTGGAAGTTGAAGTTTCCCAGGGAGGGTGACCACTACATCGTGAGGGGGACGGGGACGCTGTCAGGTTTTTAAGTTGCTTGCGTGTTCAGCTTAGGGGGATCTGCCCTGAGACTAAGACTGTATAGCTTTACTACTCTCCCCTTTTGAGGGCCGGTCTTGAGTGCCGGGAAGGCCGGTCATTTCTTGCCCTTCTTGGTTTCAGGCGCACCTGTGCTGTAGACCACTTCAGTCCGTCCGTACTTCCGCATAAGGTCAGAAATCGCTTCCACCGACGGGTCCGAGATTCGGACGTCCTTGTGAAATAAAGCTTGCGAAGTTTCCTGAAAAGCGCTATTTTCTTGAGCAGGAAAATGGAGGCAAACAGGAAAATGCCGACCGAAAAGGACATGATTGAACAACTCCGAACGGGGAAGGTTTCGCTGCCCCCCCTCACCTTTCGCTTTTTGAGGGACGGTCTGCAAGGAGTTGGAAAACTCCGTTTCGACGCAGCGATTGAGGCCTCATGGGGCAAAAGGAGAGCGAAGTTCGCCGTGGAATGCAAATCGCTCTCCACGCCCAAGGCGTTTCAGGCCGGGCTCAACATACTGAAAACATCCTCGCTGTCCAAAGGCTGGAGTCCTCTTCTATTCGTGCCTTTCCTCAGCGCGCGGCAATTGGAGGAGCTTGAACGGGAAAAGATAAGCGGTCTAGATCTGTGCGGCAACGGTGTGGTCGTCGTGCCGGAAGAGTTTGCAGTACTGCGTACCGGCGGAAAGAACCGCTTTGTCTCTTCTGCACCGATCAAGAATATCTATCGGAAAAACAGTTCCATGGTTGGACGAGTCTTCTTCGTTCGTCCCGGTTTCAACACCGTTCAGGATGTATGCGCTGAGATCAACCTTCGAAACATGCTGGTGAAGAGCGGGGATAAGAGGCCCATGACTCTGCCCACGGTGTCGAAGGCATTGAAAACACTGGAAGAGGATCTGGTCATTGCGCGTGGAGAAACCATTCACCTGTTGCAAGCCGATAGTCTTCTGGAAAAACTTCGTGACAACTATGTCCAGCCAAACATCAAGGAGCGGGTTCGTCTCAAGATCCCGGGGGAGGCCGGGACGATTGCGGAGTTGCTGCTGAAGAAATCGCAGGCCCTCGGTCTGCCTCTTGTCGCCTCGGGGACGTCATCGGTTGGTCAATATGCCGTAATGCAGCGAGCCGATCTCTTATCCGTTTACTGCCCTCGTCCGGAGAAGCTGCTGGAGCGTGTCTCCGGAAGTCCGACAGATCGCTTCCCAAATATCGAGATCATTGTGACAGAGGATGAAACGGTCTATTTCGATGCCAGGCAGGGAGAGGATTTCTGGTGGGCGTCCCCTGTGCAAGTGTACCTCGAGTTAATGGCAGGGGACAAGCGGGACAGGGAGACAGCCGAACAGGTAAGGTCGTTTCTTTTGAGAGACCTTGAGTCAGTACGGTAATGAACAGGATATCCGATCTTCAAACATCATTGCTCGACCTCCTTCATGAGATAGAAGACACCGAAATCAAGCTCATCATTGGTGGGGGCTTTGGTATTTATCTCAAGACAAGCCAAGCGCAGCGGCAGGGTATGCGCACTCTCCTGCGCGCATGGCCTGAACCGCGTTCCACCAACGATCTGGACTTATTTCTGCGTCCTGAGTTGCTGATCGATTCACGGAAACTGAAGCCACTGGCAAATGCCATCACCAGACTGGGTTATCAGGTCGTTCCCGGGGCCGAAAAATACCAGTTTGTGAAACCGGGACCGGGGGGCACCGATGCAGGCAGCATCAAGATAGACATCCTCACCGGTCCACGGAACTCTTTTCGGGGTACGAGAGTAAAGGCGGACGCTCGCCGTGCTCGTCCCAGTCCTTCGGTCGGCATTCACGCTCACCCTGTGGACGAGGCGTTTACTCTCGAAGGAGGCCTGTTGCTGGTTACACTGGTGGGTAAGCTCAGCTCAAACAGATCCTATCAAGCTGAAGTTTTCCTGCCTCATCCTTACACGTTTTCGATGATGAAGCTTTTCGCCTTCAGGGATCGGCTCAAAGACTCTGACAGGGAATTTGGCCGCTACCATGCTCTGGATCTATATACAATCATCGCGACGACTGGGGAGGAAGAGTGGGAATATGCCCTTGAATTGCGCGATCAACAGGGCCACCTGCCCTGTGCGTTGGAGGCTGGGCGCCTGGTCTCGGAGTATTTTTCCGCGCTTGACCGTCTGGGCATGATTCGATTGAGAGAAAGCCCTTACTACAGGCCCGAAATGCAACTCAACGAATTTATGTCAGCTCTGCTCGAATTGTTTCCGGCGACGGTGAAACCTAATCCAAAGTGAAGGTGCATCTTTTGGAACCTACGCCATGCATGTGGAAATCAAGTTGTGGCGCGATCCCGAGGTTAAGCGGGATGTGCTAGCCCAGGCGTTGGACGGAAACGAGAGGGGGACGTCCATGAAATAACAACTTCTGAGGCTTCGAGGACGAAAAATAGGGGACGTAAATCATTTTATGACTTTCGCCAACCGCTCCCGTCGCAACGTTAAAAAAACAAACCAAAGCCCACAGTGCTTGAACTGACAGATGCTTGAGCAATACCTTCAGATGTTGGGAAAACTTCGGACTGACAGGGGCAGGGATTGGTATCCGGATAGCACTTACCATCGCGCACCGCACAAGACGGCTTACTCTTCGGCATGGTTATGCCGGAACACATTATGTTTCAAAACATGATGTCGAAATGCATAATAATCCTCGCTTGGAACCTGGGGATAACGTACATTCAAAAATCATAAGTTCCCAAGTCCCAAAGGAAGGTGCTAATAACGGAAGGTACTCCGATTCTTTTCCCGGATGAATATCTTGAAATGCTTAAAGACGGCTCTTTGCGAACGTGAGTATCTACGCGACATTGTGGAAGTTGAAGTTTCCCAGGGAGGGTGACCACTACATCGGGTGTGGTTGGATCGTGGTGACCGCTCAGGGCGTACCTCCCCATATCGGTACTCCTACTCCAGGGGTGGGGTATGAAGATGGCGACCCATACGCTGCTTTCCTGCCACCCCCGGTGGAGGTCGACAATAACGGCCATGCGCCTCATATGAGAGCGGTTGTGTTCGTGGCGGAGCATACGATTAAGGGGACGGACCGGCATCCTCAAGAATATAGGAATCCACTTCTGGTCCTCGGCGGAGAGGAATACTCCCGCATCACCTTCGAGGAACTTCATCGTCGAATTTGTGACGCACTCCGGGGAAACGGAGCCCCTGTGATTGCCGAGATCCTGGAGCCGGGTGGAGAGCACAAGGTAATTAGAGCCGGGATGAAGGATGAAGACAAAACGTAAAACCCAATCGGCCACCTTCTAAGATTGCTCCAAGAAAGAAAGGGCCCGGGAAATGTATGTCGTCCTTGAAAAGAACAGGCTAAGAATCTCGGTCGCAGGTTTCTACAACATGGCCTGGTACGACAGGGAAAAATTCCTCGATAAGAAAGAGGACTTCCCCATCAGCTATGGCAATCTGGAGATCGACGTTCACAAGAATGGAAACAAGTACCTGACGGGCTTTGTTATCGATCCAAGAGAATTCATCGTAGACTATCTGAAGACTAAATACAAGAAGCGACTGTCTGTTCCGAAAAAGATTCAATCTGTTGCCGTGGATACAGGAAACCACCATGAAATACTCTGCGTTGATTTCCTGAAGGTGCGTTCCTTCGTTGTGGACGGGATGGAAAAGGACTTGATCTTTCCCCAGTTTTGCCGGAGAAAAGGGAATATCGCTATCCAGGGTTTTGAGGTTCTCTCCATGTTTTCCATGATCCGATACCTTGCCCGCAGGTTCAAGTACAGAGGTACGCGAATAGTACGGCAAGGTGATACTGCCTATGACCTCAGAACGAATCGACATTGGAAGATCAGACTTGGCGAAAAGAGAAGGAAGCGGCGCACATAAAGTGGTTAAGCAGGCGAGGGCTCGGGATCAGCAGAGCGGCAGGAAGCAATGGTCGGACATAACCAGAGAAGAGGAGGGCCGAAAAGAAGTACTTGCAAACGATATATGAGTGCATGGAAAGATGTACTTCCTTATTGAGCGCTGAGCCGCCTGGAGGGAAGCAGCCGGATGGTTTGACCCTTGACGAAGCCTTGAGAATTGCCGGGCACCTGTAACCTTTACAAGTTTGAGACTTTGTATCTTTTGATCACATCTGTGGGGAAAATGGCACAGCTAGAAACAAAGCTGTTTTCAGAGGAGCATCAGATACTGACTTGCCACCGGAGAGCCCGGAGGATATGAGAGTGAATGAAGTAATCAATGTTTACTGTGACGAATCCTGCCATCTTGAGAATGATCACATCCCCGTTATGGTCCTTGGGGCGGTGTGGTGTCATGCAGATAAGTCGCGTGGTCTCTCCGAAGCCCTTCTCAGAACCAAGATTCGGCATGGGATCAAACCCGAGTTTGAGATAAAATGGACCAAAGTATCCCCCTCCAAAATAGATTTCTACCGGGACCTCGTTAATTTCTTTTTCGATAATGACGACCTTCATTTCAGAGCGCTGATCGTGCCGGACAAGTCGAAACTGGTGCACGAAGCCTTTGGACAGACGCACGATGCCTGGTACTACAAAATGTACTTCGACATGCTCAAGGTTATCCTAGATCCTGAAACGCATTACCGAGTCTATCTTGATATCAAGGATACGAGGGGAGGTGCAAAAGCTGCTAAGCTTCGAGAGGTCCTGTGTAACAATTTCTATGATTTCTCCAGGGAGATCATTGAAAGAATCCAACTCGTGCACTCACGAGAGGTTGAAATTCTGCAGTTAGCTGATCTGCTCATTGGATTAGTCGCGTATGCCAATCGAGGGCTCGAAGGAAGCTCTGCCAAGGTCAATCTCATCCAACTTATGAGGCGGAGATCAGGATACAGTCTGACTCGGACCACCCTCTTGCGGGAAAGCAAGGTCAACCTCTTCAGGTGGCATGCGTCGGAGGCTCAGGAATGACCGGACCGCCTGACTGGTTACCGCCAATGGTCAAGGTCGATCCATGGACGCACGATACATTCGATGGGCTCTATACTATTTTCGTGCGGGATTTCAAGGATACTCAACCTGTTTATGGAGGTAAGTCTGTCTGGTATTTCCCAGACGTCGAGGATGGGAAGGAAGTCATATTTTGGCATCTGACTCATCGCGAAGATGAAGTCACGGGAGAGAGGTTGCCAGACATGAGGCGTTCTGAAAGGTTTCCTTGGGTGAGAGCGACCATAGAGAACTCATCCAAGCCCGAAGTCCTAGCATGGGACTACAAGGAAGGTGGTGGCTCAATCCACACCTATCTCTGGTTGAGAGATTTCGAATTCCTCGTGATAATGAAGAAATACCGGGACGGGAGGCGGCGCTTAATCACATCGTTTTTCGTCGACTTCCCTCATAAACGGAGGAAGCTGGAGAAAAAGTACAAGGAGAGGCTCCCATAAAAACAGAAAAGCCGACGCGGAACGTCGGCTCAACTCCTTTTACACGTGGTAAATGAGCTGATAAGAAAATAGTGTAAAAGGGACTTGGTGTCAAGATGTTTTTTCTGATGTGTGATAGCCGAATAAAAATGACACTGTCAACTGCCGAGTGGGAATGACGGTGGATTTAGCCTCTCTGAAGAGGAAGCGAGTGGTCGGCGAGTCACCTCCGGGCTGGACACGGGAGGCGCAGAGGCAATTTGTAGATATCCAGAATCTTTTCCGGAAATTTTTTTGATAAATTCTGGATAAACGGATAACAATCCGTAATGACTTGCAAATTGCTTATCTGCGTCTTGACAATCAATGGGTGATCGGGGCCGAGAAGTTCGGAAGAGGATGCCCGTCCGTGTGTTAGATCGAACACCTGAGAGGTAGTTTTGGGGAAAAGGAAGAAGATATGCAGCCACATATCAAGCTCATAACGCCCAAAAGCCGAGAATACCCCTCTTGCCTCTGCGACAAAAGGAATCGCGATTTTTTCCCCAAAATATCTTCTTTGGGAGACGTATCTATCCTCAAGAGGCCGCTGCTTAGTTTTTTCTGTTCGGTCAAATGCCCGGGGGACCTGATCCTGCGCACCTATGATCTCGCCCGGGCTCTCCGGGATGCCGGCGTCACTGTAATCAGCGGCTTTCATTCCCCAATCGAAAAGGATTGCCTGGACTTACTCCTGCGCGGAAGCCAGCCGGTCGTGGTTTGCCCGGCTCGAGGCATTGAGAAAATGCGCTTCAGCGAGAGCGTAAAGGTCGGCGTCCAAAATGGCAGAGTGCTGGTTCTTTCGACTTTCGAAGAAAACGTCAAGAGGCCCACTGCAGAGACATCGCGGCGCCGAAACCAATTTGTCGGCGCCTTGGCTACTGCGGTCTTTGTAGCTTACGCTGACCCGGAATTAGGGGGGACGCCCCTGAAATTGTGAAATTCATCAGCGTTGCGCTGCTCTCGACGTTCAGCGAAAGCAAATCAAATTCAAAGTTGCTCGTTCCGGCCGCGATTGGAGCGGTGAAAGAATGCTCGAGAAATACCTCCGGATGTTTGGAAACCTGCGGACGGACAAGAACCGGAAGCGGTGGTCCGCCCTCACCTGTTATCAGGCACCCCACAAGCCTTTCGTACTCCTCTCGGTTATGGACATTATTGTTCAGGGCCAGATCACGGAGAACTTCATAGAGCCATCCCTCGAACTCGTCGAGACTTTCAATCTCTATTGGGCCGGGATCATGCCTGCCGGGACCAGAGGGAACATGGCCTACCCTTTCCCACGGCTCAAAAGTGACGGATTCTGGCACCTTGTCCCTAACCCGGGTTTCGAAACGAAGATCGACATGGAATTCAGTTCCATGACCAGGCTGCGAGAGGTCTGCGCAGGAGCAAGATTGGACGACGAACTGTTTTGGTTCCTGATGCAGCCGGAGCCGCGTCAGCAGTTGAGAACGCTCCTGATCAACACTTACTTTTCCCCCGAGATCAGGCTGGCCCTGATCGACCAGGGGACCGTAAACCTCGGTGCCTACGAGTACAGCAAGGGATTGCTCTCCCATGGGGAAGCCGCTGAAATCGGCGGATGGTGGGAGAAGCCCCAGGAATCCGAAACCGGCACCCGGATTCGGGACCAGGGTTTCCGGAAGGCCATTGTAACGATCTACGAGCACCGCTGCGCTCTGTGCGGAATCCGGATGCTCACGCCCGAGGGCCACACGGTGGTCGAGGCCGCGCACATCAAGCCTTGGAGCGAGGGACACGATGACAGACCCAACAACGGTCTTGCCCTCTGCCGCCTGTGCCACTGGTCCTTCGACGAAGGCCTGATGAGTGTCGGGACCAAGTATGAGGTCCTGGTCTCTAGAAGAGTACAAGTCGAACAGAACCTTCCCGGCCACATCCTGACCCTCCGCGACCGGCCGATCTTTTCCCCGACCGAAGACCAGTACTGGCCCGCCCAGGAAAACCTGGATGACCACCGGCTGAGAAGGTTCTTGCGCTAGAACAGCGAACCCTAGATAGAGTTAAAGGTCCTGCAAAACTTGTGACCATCAATAGAAAATGTCCAGGAGCCTTAACAAAGCGGATGACAATACGCGACATAACCGGCAACCGGACAAGTCGAGCTGATATCAAAGGGGGAAGGATAATCATGGAAGAGAAGCTACTGGGTAGCGGCGATGCAGGAGAGAGTTCAGGTTACGGTCGAATTCTTTTGGAGAAAATTCCAAAAGAGTTCGAAAGACCTTATGCCTTAGGGCCCAAGGAGAAAGTGATGGTGACTGACCTCTCTAGCCTTGGGTTCTTTCTAAATGAGTTTATAGCTCTGGCAGCTGTTCGGTTTGCTGTTCCTGTAGGCTCGGAGGTGGAATCTGCGATAGAGCATCTCGGCCCCCTCCTCAGAAATCGTGTAAACTTGATTGAGGAAAAAGAAAAATCTTTTTCAAAATATGCTGTAATTTTGTCGCCGATACAGGAAGAGTTCAAAATAAGGCTAACAAGGGTGAGTTATCCAGGAGCCTTCGCACTTCATGTAGAGAGAGATGTCGGCGATGAAGTCAGAGGAGCATTAGCTGAAGTGTTTTTCAATTTGCGGACATTCCTTATGGGCATTGATTATGAGCTACAAATAAATCTTGATATTCGTAAATTGAAGGCGGCGGTAGATATTGTGCGAAAACATTCGAAAAATGATAATGCTAGGACAATGCTAGCGACGATTTCTGCGCTGTTGGGTAGCTATCGACATGACGAAATCAGTTGCCTGGAGATGGTTCCGCATTCCTATAAAGGAAGCCTGGAAATGTTTAATCAATTTCTAGAAGACGAGATGTTTAAACTGATGTCGAAGCAATCATATGGCCTCGGGATCCCCCAGGCATTTAAGAAATCGGTTACGTCCCTTAAAGGACTCGTCAAGAATGTAGTCACTAAAAGCCCCTTCAAGCAGATTTTCACACTTGGCTCGAAGGCCATATCTGCCTCGACCAGCATGCCGATTCCTGATTCAGAGTGGATTTTGTCACTCTACAGGAAGCCTTACCTGCCCCCGGTGGTGAATTTTAAAACGGCAATAAAGAAGGCACATGATTCCTGGGTAGAAGCGGGGCATGAACCAATAGCGCCCCAGGGTTTCGGCCCTTGGGGCTTCATCGAAATACCGAAAAATGTTGATGTTAGCTCCTGGCTCGCAAAAATGAGGGGTGAGCTGGAATAGCGAAGAATAGGGATAGCTAGAATATGGACTACCAGTTTTCGTGGAGAGCTGGGGGACATGTTATATTCCCCTTGTGAAGCATTTTTTTCGATTCCAGCGATATCAGGGTATTAGAAAGGCTGCTTTCATCCAGGTGAGCGCCACCATTTCATCCGTTACAGGATGACAAGTGGTCGCCGAGTCTCTCACCACGAAAATGAACTCCAAGCCTTATCGTTATCAGCATCCGGCGTGCATTCTTAGCCGCCCAACACCCCTAATCCAGGCCTTAGAATTCGGTGAGAAGCCCTAGATGGTCCCGCCCGAGGTCAATCGCCTCAACGCCCATACTCGGGCTCTCTCGCCGAAGGAAGACATTGTGATCATTGCATCTTCAGATGCGTTGGGTCAAAGGGCTCCTTTTTCTTCATCAATGAATTATGGGGACGCCCCTGAAATTGTGAAATTCGCGAGCTATGACCGGCTCTCGAGGATCAGGGAAAACAAACCAAAGCCCGAGATCTCTGTGAAAAAGTGCGAGAGGATCCTTTCATTGAAATCTCGCCCGGAGTCAATGGGCTGAGATTCCGGAAAACGCTTCAGCAGTCCAACCAAAGAGTATCGCTCTTTTTCATCACCACGGATTCATCGGTCCACGTAAGATTGCAGGCGCCGAGGCAACAGTTCCAATCCCTTGGCTTTGACGTCAAAATTGTCGAGAAGTTCGGGGCAAAAGTTAAGGAAATCCTGAACGGCTTTTCTGCGCTGATTGAAAAAGTGGACTCAGAGGCTTTTAAGAAAACCCTCGATGACTTTATCACCGACCTGCATGAACAGGAGGAAAACTGACTCACCAATTGACATAAAGCAATTGGTTGGTGTATTATACCCACTATGAAAGCGAAGCTTGTCTTTCACACGAAGACGGTCAAGGGCGACGAAATCGTGGAGGTCAAGATTTGCAAACGCCAAAGTCGCTTGACCGACCTCATGGCGTTAAATTCTCCATCGTTTACATCAAAGGGGGGAAAAGAATTCTTGGTTATGACAACGCAGAGCAGAAGGGGTACCACAGACATTTCCTTGGCGTAGAGGAGCCCTATGAATTTATAGACATTTGGAATTTGATCGAGGATTTTAAGAACGACCTCGAAAGAATACGGGGGAAAACGTGGGATGAAAGTTAAGAAAATTTTTGTGGGAGTAAAGCCTCTAGACGACACCCTGAAAGAGGCGGGGGAGACTTTCGAGTATCTTGCGAAGGGAAAGAGTGTCAAACACAAACGTGGGATCTATTTCGCGAGCCTCAAGGAGATGAGGCGAGTTCTGACAGAAAGGCGATTGGATATCCTTAAGACGATTAGGGACCGAAAACCCTCTTCCGTATACGAATTGGCGAAGATGCTCGATCGTGACTTGAAAAACGTGCTGCAGGATCTTTCCTACCTTGAGGAACTGGGCATCGTGGCCGTGACCGAAACAGGCGTGAAAAAGGTTCCTCATTTCGATTACGATAGGATTTCGATAGAGGTGGCGGTCTGAAGCCTGATAGACGGTATGGACGCAGGTCGGGCGATATACGGCATTGACTTCAGCGGCGCTGGCGTCTGGCGGGGTCGGGCCACGGTAGTAGATTCAAAGGATTCGGGAAAACCTCAAAAGGCAGCCCTAAATGGGGCCTATAAGTGCTTTTTTGACCCGGAAATGGGCCTTATAGAAACGGGACCGAGCTGATAAGAATGGACATAGAAGAAAGCTCACTGAATTCAGGGATGCCGGTGATTGGGGACAGTACCATAACCCGAAGGATCTGGCTATATCCCTTTCCCTGGAGGCGGCCGAGGTGCTGGAGATATTTCAGTGTGCAATGGGCGCGATCTAAGGATTTTAAGTTTCCAGGATTCCGAGGAAGTGGATGATGGGCGTAAGATTCGCCCCCGAGATCGAACGACGGACTCGTCTTGAAAGACGTATTGAATTGGTGTACATTATTCATGAGTTATGAGAAGAGCACACGGGAGTCTGACCTATGACAAACTTGACTGTGCAAGTGCCAGATCGGCTGGCAAAGGAACTAAACAAGGCTGGCCAGGAATTTATCGCAGAAATGCTTGAGCTCGGTCTTCGAACCCGCAAAATCGAACAGGCGCTGGAGCAATACGCGCGCGGGGAGATGACCCTTGGCGCGGCCGCTCATATGGCTGGCATTATGGAGGGCGAGATGGCTCGCCAAGCATACGCCCGCGGCCTAGAACCCCGGCTCACTAAAGAGACACTGGCAGAGGAGCTAGCCTAGTGGGACAGTGGGACGCCCCTGAAATTGTGAAATTCATTACCTTTGCCCTGCTCTCGACGTTCAGCGAAAGCAAATCAAATTCAGAGTTGCTCGTTCCGGCCGCGATTGTCCTGGGAGAGAGGGACATTCCTAAATTTTTAGGTTTCCTTATCTTTTCACCTTATCATGTGGGAAAATGAGTCATGTGTCGGGAATGGGGCGCTGTAAGGTTTTCAAGTTGCGCCCGTTTCACTTGAAAAGCTCAACTGATTGTGGGAAAATCAGTGACAAAAAATTTGCTCGATCGAGACAATTTGACTGCTTAAGAGGTTCATCTCAAAATGATGTCGAACGAAGATAAGAGAATCTTAAAGGATTTCAGCCACGAGATTCGCAAGAGATTTTCCGATGCCAGGATTTGGGCATTCGGTTCACGTTCGCGTGGGGATGCTGACTCGGATTCCG
>ENA-OSEO01005107-OSEO01005107.1-sediment-metagenome-genome-assembly--contig:-NODE-5107-length-12994-cov-4.477046_pt1 | contig 12994 bp, 11 predicted proteins | sample MGYA00237883_ERZ534232 | MGnify/ENA metagenome assembly ERZ534232
TCGACCAAGGACAAGGACCGGATACGCTGGGCCGACGCCTCCAAGCTGGACCTTCTCAAGAAGGTCAGCCGAATCCATAAGAAGTACTGGACCATCCTCTGAGGCGGCGCCGGGCCTGGTCAGCGATTGAATGAAATACCTGGTGTTCACTCACTGTCTCCCAGGAGGTTACACCACCATCCCCGAGACGAAATCCAGGCTCGCTCAAGATAATAATATCAATTGTTCTAGTTAGTTGTGCCCTAGTTATCCGGGGCTAGTTCAACGGCACGTTTCTTGAAGAACATAGGAACAAGAGGTTTGGCGGTCTTCATCGCGGCCCAGACCCGGCCTGACGGCTGGGCGGGCGCGGCCAGGTCCGGAACCCGGTTGCCTGGGAGAGAGGACGAGTGATAATGGCCAGAGCGGCGGCGAGAGAACCGGGGGACAGATTGGGGGCCAATCCGAGGAACTACTCGGTTCTCTTCAGGAATTTCGCCCTCCTGTCCCTGATATTCTCGGTGGTTCCCCTGCTGGTCGTCGGCTGGATCCTTTACGCCAACTACGAGAAATTCGCCACCTCCAAGATGATGCTCTCCTTTGAGAGGCAGGTGGAGAACCACCGCAAGATCATCGAGCTCTTCCTGAAGGAGCGCCGGGCCAAGCTCCAGCTCGTCGCCCAGACCCAGTCCCTCGAGTTCCTGTCGGACATGTCCAACCTCAAGTCCATCTTCGAGATGCTCAACGCCGACGGCTTCTCCTTCACCGACCTGGGCGTGATCGACGACCAGGGCCGGCACCTGGCCTACATCGGACCCTACGACCTGATGGACAAGAACTACTCCCAGACCCCCTGGTTCCGGGAGGTCATGCGGAAGAACATCTACATCAGCGACATGTTCATGGGCTTCCGCAAGGAGCCTCACTTCATCATCGCCGTCATCGGCCTGGCCGACGGCCGGAAGTGGATCCTCCGGGCGACCATAGACACCGAGGTCTTCCGCTCCCTGGTCGAGAACGTCCACATCGGCAAGACCGGCGAGGTCTACCTGGCCAACTCCCAGGGGATTCTCCAGACCAGCCCGCGCTTCTCCGGGAAGATCATGGGCCCGGCCCCCCTGCCGGTGGAGCCGGTCCACGTCGGCATCAAGGTCCGCTTCCTGGAGGGCCAAACCGACGGCGGCAACCAGCCGCTGGGCCGCCAGATAGTCGGCCAGGCCTGGCTGGAGGAGCCCAGGTGGCTGCTGGTGGTCCGGCAGAGCTACGCCGAGGCCTTCAGCGAGCTCAGCGACGCCTTTTACGCCAGCCTGATCTTCCTGGCCCTGAGCGCCGTCACCGTCCTGCTCCTGGCCCTGTACATCACCCGCTACATGATCAAGATCATCAAGAGGCGCGACCGGCAGTCGGACGAACTGAACGAGCAGCTCATGCAGGCCGGCAAGCTGGCCTCCATCGGGGAGCTCTCGGCGGGAGTGGCCCACGAGATCAACAACCCCCTGGCCATCATCCTGACCGAGAGGCAGATCCTGATGGATCTGACCGAGGACCGCCCCCTGGAGGACCCGGAGTTCAAAGAGCAGTTCCTGGATTCGATGAACCAGATCGACGTCCAGGTCCAGCGCTGCAAGCGGATCACCCAGAACCTGCTCCGCTTCGCCCGCCGGACCAGGTCGGTCATCGAGACCGTGGACCTGAGGCTCTTTCTCAACGAGATAGTCGAGCTCATGGAAAGAGAGGCCAGGGCCAGCGGCATCAAGTTCTTCTCCGAGATCGAAGCCGATCTGCCGCCGCTCCTGTCCGACCCGTCCCAGCTCCAGCAGGTCTTCCTGAACCTGATCACCAACTCCATCGACGCCCACGAGGACAAGCCCTACGGGTCCATCAGGATCACCGCCCGATCAGTCGATCAGAAGGGAGTCCGGGTGACCTTCGCTGACACCGGATCGGGCATCGCTCCCGAGAATCTGACGAGGATATTCGACCCCTTCTTCACGACCAAGACCGTGGGCAAGGGCACGGGCCTGGGGCTTTCGATCTGCTACAGCATCATCAAGCGCCTGGGCGGCGAAATGAGCGTCAAGAGCGAGCTGGCCAAGGGAACCGAGTTCACTCTCTTCCTGCCCTTTGCGCCGCCGGCGGACCTGCTGGAGAGCGTCGAAGGAGGCCAGAAGGATTGAGGCGGAACCCGCCCGGCCTCGCGGTCAAGATCTCGTCCGTCAGGGCTCAGGGCGGCCGGGCCGAAAGGAGGAATTAAAGTGAAAGGCTCCAAGATTCTGCTGATTGACGACGAAGTCGTCTTCACCAACAACATGTCCAAGCTCCTGACCAGCCGGGGCTATCGGGTCAGGGCGGTCAACAGCGGGGACGCGGCCATCGGGGCCCTTGAGGGCGAAGACTTCGACGTGGTCGTGCTGGACCTGAAGATGCCGGGCATGGACGGCCTGGCCACCCTTAAGGAGATCAAGAAGCTGGGGCTCTTCACCGAGACCCTGGTCCTGACCGGTCACGGCTCCATCGACAGCGCCCTGGAGGCGACCAAGCTGGGCGCTTACGACTACCTGACCAAACCCTGCGAGATCGACGAGCTGGTGGCCAAGATCGAGGGCGCCTGGGAGAAGAAGGACGGCGAGGAGCGCCGGGACCTGCAGGAGACCATCGAAAAGGTGGTCGAATCGCCCCGCTCGGCCCTGGACCTGGTCGGCAAGAAGAAGCCCTGACGCGTCGAGTCCCGGCGGGAGTGGCCGCCGGGGCTCGGTGACGTGGCTCTAGAAGGGGCCTTAAAGCCGGCCGGCCCCGGCTCTATAGTCTTGCCCTCCGACCGGCCGGCGCTGGCTGAGCCGTTGAATCGGGGCCGGCGTTTTGTTATGGTCGTCGGGTCAATCCTGATGTTCAAACCGCCTAGATCGAAGAGAAGCCCTTGTCCTCTAACCGATTCCTGGGCGCAGTCGTCCTGGCCATCGTTCTGCTGAGCCTCTCTCCGGCGGCCGAAATCGACCGGGCCGAAGGCCGCGAGCCGCTCTATCCCGGCTCGAGCTGGACCAGGGCGGAGAGGCCCGAGGAACTGGGCTGGTCAACCGAGAAGCTGGACCTGGTCAGGTCCTTTGCCCAACGGATCGGTTCGGCGGCCCTGATGATCGTGGACGACGGCCTGGTCGTCCTTAGCTGGGGCCGGGTGGAGGAAAACTTCAAGTGCCACTCCGTGCGCAAGAGCCTCCTCAGCGCCCTGATCGGCATCCAGGTCCAGCAAGGCAAGATCGATCTGTCCAAGAGCCTGGCCGAACTGGGCATCGACGACTGCCCTCCCCGGCTGAGCCCCACCGAGAAGCGGGCCACCGTGGCTGACCTGCTCAAGGCCAGATCCGGGGTCTATCACCTCGCCCTGGGCGAGTCGCCCGAAATGAAGGCCCAAAGGCCGAAGCGTCACAGCCATCAGCCGGGCGAGCTCTGGTATTACAACAACTGGGATTTCAACGCCCTGGGCACCATCTTCGAGCAGGAGACCGGCCGGAGCATCTTCGAAGAGTTCGAGCGGCGCCTGGCCGGGCCCCTCCAGATGGCCGACTTCAGCCGCCGGCTGTGCGGCTATCAGAGTGATTATCAAGGCCGGCGGCCGGGCGAGGGGGAGTGCGTCTCGATCCACCGCCGCTACACCTTCAGGCTGAGCGCCAGGGACCTGGCCCGCTTCGGCCTCCTCTATCTCAGGGACGGCCGCTGGGGCGAGAGCCAGATCGTGCCCCGGGAGTGGGTCAGGGAGAGCACGGCCAGCCATTCGATCATCGGCCCCGAGCGGGGCTACGGCTACATGTGGTGGACCGGCCAGGGGGCCGGTCTCATGCCCCACGTCAGGGTCAGGGGGCACTGCTACTACGCCGCCGGCTACCGGGGTCACCGGATCATCGTCCTGCCCTTCCGCCGCCTGATCGTGGTCCTCCGCGTCGACACCTTTGACTACAAAGTCAGCCTGGGCAACGATCAGATCGGCCGGCTTCTCTGGCTCATCCTTGACGCCGCCGGAGAGAAGGAAATCGGGCCGCCGGTGTTGATCGAGGCCGACGCCGGCCTGAAGATCACCGGGGAGAACATCGGCCTGGTTTACGGGAAAAGGAAAACCCTCGAGATCAGCGGATGCCAGGGGCGCTGCCTGGAGGTCTATCACCCCGACGGGCGGGCCGAATTCCGCTCCTCCCTGCCGGAAGAGCCCTCTGACGCGGGCCGGTGGTGGTTTGAGGGAGAGACCTTTTGCCTCAAGTGGAACCGCTTGGACCAGGGCCGGACCATGCGCCTCCGGTTGCGCCTCCAGGACCGGACCCTGAGCGTCTACGACGGCGAGGGCCTCCTGGTGCGGCAACTGCCCCTGCCCTTGGCCCAGGGCTTGAACCCGGATTGATTCAGCCGGCCGAACCCGGCCGATCCCTTAACTATTTCTTCTTCTTCTTTTTCTTGGCCTTGGCCCGCTTCTTCTTGGCCGGGGCCGGTCCGGCCGGCTCGGCCGGAGCCGCGATCTCGGCCTCGACCGGCTCCGGGACCGAACGGGGCGCCTCGACCGGGGCCGGCTTGGGCTTGACCAGGCCCTCGGGGAAGAGGAGCAGGATGGGCGAGGCCACGAAGATGGAGGAGTAGGTGCCGATGATGATGCCCACGGTCAGGGCGAAGGCGAAATCGTGGATGACCCCGCCGCCCAGGAAGAGCAGGGCCAAGACCACCAGCAGGGTGGTCAGGGAGGTCAGGATCGTCCGGGAGAGGGTGTCGTTGACGGCCCGGTTGATGACCCGGCCGAACTCCTGGCGCCTGGCCCTGCCCAGGGTCTCTCGGATGCGGTCGAAGACGATGATCGTGTCGTTCAAGGAGTAGCCGATGATGGCCAGCAGGGCGGCCACGATGGGCAGGGTGAACTCCTTGTCGGTCAGGGAGAAGATGCCCACGGTGATGATGACGTCGTGGATCAGGGCGATGATGGCCCCCAGGGCGTACTTGAGCTTCATCAGCCAGCACAGGCCCAGGGCCACGATCACGGAGAGCAAAATAAGAATCGTCAGGCCGGCCCCGGCCAGGTGGCCCAGGTAGGAGGCCAGGCCGATGGAGGCGGCCATGAAGGCGGCGGCCAGCCACCTCAGCTCGAAGCGGCCCGAGATGTAGACGGCGATGAACAGGATGGCCGCGAACAGGGCCAGGAGGGCCTTCTCGCGCAGGTCGGCCCCGACCTTGGGCCCGACCATCTCCACCCGCCTGATCTCGACCTGACCCTGGCCGTAGAGCTTGGTCAGGGATTTCTCGACCTCATTGCCCAGCTGGCTCAGGTCCACGCCCTCGCGCTGCTGGGCCCGGATGAGGAACTCCCGGCCGGCCTGGTCGCCGAAGCGCTGGACCAGGGCCTCGGCCAGGCCCACTTCCTGGAGCCCGACCTTGATCCGCTCGGCGTCGGTGGGTTGCTTGAAGGCGACCTGGATGAGGATGCCGCCAGCGAAATCGACGCCGTAGTTGGGCCCTCCGTGGATGATCAGCGAGGCGATGGAGATCAGGATGAGCAGGCCCGAGAAGCCGAAGGCGTACTTGCGCCGGCCGACGAAGTCTATCTTGGTGCCAGGCTTGATGAACTGCATCTCTAGATCACCCCGCGCTCAGATGCTCAGCTTGGCCAGGCGACGGGCCGTGACCAGGTAGTCGAAGACGAACTTGGAGAAGATCAGGGCCGCGAAGAGGGTGGCCACGATGCCCAGGGACAGGGTCACGGCGAATCCCCTGACCGGCCCGGTCCCGAACTGGAAGAGGACCAGCCCGGCGATGAGGGTGGTCACGTTGGCGTCCAGGATGGTCCAGGTGGCCTTGGTGAAGCCGGCCTCCAGGGCCGCCTTGGGCGTCTTGCCCAGTCTCAGCTCCTCGCGGACCCGCTCGTAGATGATCACGTTGGCGTCCACGGCCATGCCGATGGTCAGGATGATACCGGCGATGCCGGGCAGGGTCAGGGTCGCCCGGAAAGCGGCCAGGCCGCCCATGATCAGGAAGACGTTGAGCATCAGGCTCAGGTCGGCGACGACGCCGCTCAGGCCGTAGTAGACGATCATGAAGACGACCACGGCCAGTCCGCCGACGATCATGGACTTGAAGCCGCGCCTGATGGAGTCCAAACCCAGGGAGGGGCCGACGGTCCGCTCCTCCAGGATCTTGACCGGGGCCGGCAGGGCGCCGGCCCTGAGCACGATGGCCAGGTCCCGGGCGTCCTCCATGGTGAAGGCGCCGGTGATCCGGGCCGAGCCGCCGGGGATCTTCTCCTGGATGACCGGGGCCGAGTTGATCCGGCCGTCCAGGATGATGGCCAGGCGGCGCTTGACGTTGGCCTCGGTGATCCGCTCGAAGAGCTTGGCCCCCTGACCGCCGAAGGTGACCAGAACGTAGGGCTCGTTGAACTGGGAGTCGATCTGGACCCGGGCCTCGGTGATGTAGCGGCCGGTCAGGAGGGTCCTCTTCTTGACCAGGAAGGGCCGCTTGGTCACCCGGCCCGTCTCCTTATCCGTCTGGTACTCGTAGAGCAGTTCCAGGCCGGGCGGAACCTGGCCGGTGGCCACGGCCCGGTTGACGTCGGCCTCGTCGTCGACCAGCTTGAACTCGAGCTGGGCCGTCCGGCCGATGAGGGCCTTGGCCCGCTTCGGATCGCTGATTCCGGGCAGTTGAACCAGGATGCGGTCCTCGCCCTGGGGGATGATCTCGGGCTCGGAGACGCCGAACTCGTCGATCCGGTTGCGAATGGTCTGGAGGGCCTGCTGGGCGGCCAGGCGCCTGATCCGCTGGGCGGCCTCGGGCTTGAAGTTGAGCTGGACCCTGACCCGCCCCTCCTCGGTCCGGGTATCGCCCAGCCTGAGCTCGTCGAAGCGCTCCGCCACCAGCTCCTTGAGGCCGGCCAAGTACTCGTCCTTGAGGAAGACGACCTCGATGTTGGCCCCGTCTCCCGGCCTGGTGACGTCGGCGAAGGGGATCTTCTTGTCCCGAAGGCCCTGCCGCAGATCCTGCAGGATCCGCTCGGCCGTGGACTTGACCGCCTCCTTGGTCTCCACCTCCATGATCAGGTGCATGCCCCCCTGAAGGTCCAGGCCCAGATTTATCTTGTTGGCAGGCAGGACCGAACCCCACCAGGGGGGCAGACGGTCGGTCAGGCTGGGAGTCAGGTAGAGCAAAGCCAGGGCCACCATCAGGGCGATCAGCCCCGCCCGCCACTTCAACTGCCGCGACACTTAGGCCTCCTTAAGTCCTTGATCACTTCTTCTCGCTGGCCTCGGCGGGCGGAGTCTGACCGCCGGTGACCTTGGCCGAGATGAAACCGCGGGCCACCTTGACCCGGACCTTATCGGCGATCTCCACGGTCAGGTAGGCGTCGGTCAGGCCGGTGACCTTGCCCTGAATTCCGCCCTGGGTGACGATGGTGTCGCCCTTCTGGACAGAGGCCAGCATGGCCTTGTGGTCCTTGGCCTTTTTCTGCTGGGGCCTGATGAGCAGGAAGTAGAAGATGGCGAACATGAGCACCAGCGGCAGCAGGGTGGCATAGCCGCTGCCACCTCCTGACGCACCGCCCTGCCCGGTCATGGCCCACGCCACACTCTCAAACATCAAAGACCTCCTTTGGCTCCGGCCGCGCGGCCGGTTGAAGTTTCTTCAGACTCCTCCGCCCGGGCCTGATAGAAGTCCCGGTGGAAGTCCTCCAGGCTCTGGGAGACGATGGCCTGTCTCAGGCCGGCGGCCAGATCCTGGTAATAGGTCAGGTTGTGGATGGTCAGGAGCCGGTAGACCGCCAGCTCCCGAGCCAGGAAGAGGTGCCTCAGGTAGGCCCGGGAGAAATTGCGGCAGGTGTAACAGCCGCAGGCCTGGTCCAGGGGCCGGTCGTCCTCGGTGAAGGCGGCGTTGCGGATGTTCAGCCGGCCGGCTCGGGTCAGGGCCTGGCCGTTCCTGGCGTTGCGCGTGGGCAGGACGCAGTCGAACATGTCCGCCCCGGCCGAGACGGCCTCGACCAGGTCCTCGGGCGCGCCCAGGCCCATGACGTAGCGGGGCCGCTCTTCCGGCAGGCGGGGCAGGATCCAGTCCAGGACGCGGTAGGTCTCGTCCTTGCCCTCACCCACCGAGACCCCGCCCACGGCGTAACCCTCGAAGTCGAGGCCGGTGATGGCCTCCAGAGAGGCCAGGCGCAGGTCCTCGAAGACCCCGCCCTGGACGATACCGAAGAGCGCGGCCCGGCCCCGGCGGGCCCGCCGACAGCGGGCCGCCCAGTCAGAGGTCCGGGCCACGGCCCCGGCCACCTCCCCCCGGCTGGCCGGATAGGGCGGGCAGTCGTCCAGGCACATAATCACGTCGGCGCCCAGGTCCTCCTGGATCTCGACGGCCCTCTCCGGGGTGAGCCGGTGGAGGCTGCCGTCCAGGTGGGAGCGGAAGGTGACGCCGTCGGCGTCCAGGTCCCTCAGCCGGGCCAGGGAGAAGATCTGAAAGCCGCCCGAGTCGGTCAGGATCGGTCCGGGCCAGGCCATGAAGCGGTGCAGCCCGCCCAGGCGCTTGATCACCGCCTCGCCCGGCCTGAGCATGAGATGATAGGTGTTGCCCAGGATCATCTGGGTGCCGCTCCGGCGGACGTCCTCGGGATCCAGGGCCTTGACCGAGCCGGTGGTGCCCACGGCCATGAAGGCCGGCGTGTCCACCGGGCCGTGAGGGGTTCTCAGGCGGCCGCGCCTGGCCCGGCCGCAGCGGGCCGTGATTTCAAAGCCGAGGCTCATCCGTCCCCCCGGCCGGAATCCTCTATCAGCATGGCGTCGCCGAAGGAATAGAACCGGTAGCCGGCCTTGATCGCCTCGCCGTAAGCGGCCAGGATCCTCTGCCGGCCGGCCAGGGCGGAAACCAGCATCAGCAGACTGGACAGGGGCAGGTGGAAGTTGGTCAGCATGGCCCCGACCGCCTTGAACTTGAAGCCCGGGGAGATGAACAGGTCGGTCTGCCCGCTGGCCGCCCGGATGCCCCCGGAGAGGGCCAGGTGCTCCAGGAGCCTGACCGTGCTCGTGCCCACGGCCACCAGCCGGCGGCCCTCCCGGAGGGCCCGGTTCAGCCTCTCGGCCGCCTCGGCCGAGACCTCGAAGCTCTCCGGGTGGAGGCGGCGGCTGGTCAGGTGGTGCTGGCGGAGCGGCTCAAAGGTGCCGTAGCCGACGTGAAGGGTGACCATGACCCGCTCCAGGCCGCGCCGCTCCATCTCGGCCAGGAGCTCGTCGGTGAAGTGGAGCCCGGCCGTTGGCGCGGCCACGGCCCCCTGGCGGAGGGCGTAGACGGTCTGATACTGGCCGGCCTCGGGCGAGCGCCAGTCGGGCGGGCTGGCCCGGTGGATGTAGGGCGGCAGGGGCACGCTGCCGATGAGCTTGAGCAGCTCCGGCCAGCTGGAGGTCTGGCCCTCGAAGTGCAGCCAGCAGCGCCCGTAGCGCTCCACCCGTTCGACCACGGCCCTCAGCCCGGCCTCGAAGGTGAACTCCTGATCCGGCTTGAGGCCGCGGCCCCCCTTGACCAGGCACTCCAGGGGCCGGCCGTTGGGCGGGCCGGAGGGGATGTCCAGCAGGAGCACCTCGACCCGGCCGCCGGTCCGCTTGCGGCCGACCAGCCTGGCCGGGACCACCCGGGTGTCGTTCATGACCAGAACGTCGCCCGGCCGGAGCAGCTCGACCAGGTCCCGGAAGCGGTGGTGGCTCAGCCGGCCGCTGGCCCGGTCCAGGCGGAGCAGCCGGCTCTCGTCCCGCCTCGGGGCCGGAGTCTGGGCGATCCTCTCCGGCGGGAGATCATAATCGTAAAGGCTTAAATCCAGAAGTTCCGCCGCCATGACAATCGTAAGAGTAAACCAGAGAAGCTCGGAAAAGTCAAGGCAAACGGGGGGGTTCGAGCCGGCCCGAGCCGGGCTCTGGCTTTCCCGGCCGGGCTCCAGTATGCTGTCCGGGAAAACATTGACCTGACAGCCCAGTCGAGGTTCTCAAACGTGCCCGCCCTCCTCTTCGCCGACCAGCAGGGCCGCATCCTGGACTACCCCGACCTGGAGATGGCCGGCTTCTCAGGGTCCGAGCCGGTCGCCCCGGCCGGAGAGGACCTGGTCGAGCTGCCGCCCTTTTCCCGGCTCTTCTACCTGCCCGGCTGCCCGCCCCTCGGTTTTGACCCGGCCCGGGGCGAGTACGTCCGCCTGGAGAAGGTCCGCCTGGGCCGGAAAATGCTCCAGGCCCAGGCCGTGGCCGCCTTTCTGCCGCCGGGCTGGGTCAGGACCCTTCTGCCCGCGGCCGACTACTCGGCCAAGCGGGTCATCCTGCCCCTCTGGGCTTACACCGCGGTGGGCTTCAGCCAGAGGGGCTACCTGGTCCCGGCCTTCCGGATCGAGGAGCACCCCGGCTGGGACCCGGCCAACTTCGACGACGACGAGGTCGTCCCGGCCCTGGAGCGGCGGCTGGCCCGGGTCCGGGGCAACCGGCTCTACGATCACCTGGCCGTCTGCGCCACCCGGAACCACTGCTTCGCGGCCAAGAACCTCTTCCTGGGCCGCTTCGAGGCCCCCCTGCCCACCTCCCGGCGCTGCAACGCCGCCTGCCTGGGCTGCCTGTCCCTCCAACCCCCCGGCGGCCCGGCCGCCTCGCACCAGCGCCTCAGCTTCCGGCCCTCGGTCCAGGAGGTGGCCCGGGTCGCCCTGGACCACCTGGCCGCGGCCCCGGAGGGGATCGTCTCCTTCGGCCAGGGCTGCGAGGGCGAGCCCTTGAGCGAAGCCGACCTGATCGCCCGCTCCATCCGCTCCATCCGGGCCAGGAGCGGGGCCGGGACCATCAACCTCAACACCAACGGCTCCGACCCCGGGGCCGTGGCCAGGCTGGCCCAGGCCGGTCTGGACTCGATCCGGGTCAGCCTGATCAGCCCCCGGCCCGAGATCTTCGAGCCCTACGTCCGGCCCAGGGGCTTCGGCCTCGAGGAGGTCGCCCAAAGCCTGATCGCGGCCCGGGAGGCCGGCCTGTTCACCATGATCAACTACCTGGTCTTCCCCGGCGTCAGCGACCAGGAGGCCGAGATCGAGTCCCTGCTGGCCTTCCTTCGCCGGACCGGGGTCAGGTTCGTCCACCTCAAGAACCTCTGTCTGGACCCGGCTTACTATCTCGACCGGGTCAGGCCGCCCCAAGGGCGGGCCGTGGGCCTGGCCCGCCTGGCCCGGATCCTGGAGGTCGAGGTCCCGGGCCTCAGGCTGGGCTACTTCAACCAGCCCGGCTCTGGAACGGGCCGGCCAGGGACCGGTCCAGAACCTGGCTCAGGGGCCTGAGCCTCTCCGGTCCCAGCAGCGCCTGGGCCCGGTCGACGTTGAGGCTGACGTCCCTGGGCCGGGGGTAGCCCACCCGGATCTCGGCTTGGCGCCTGGGCCGGAGCAGCTCCAGGGGCCAGCCGGCCGCCCGGGCGATGATCCGGCCCAGCTCGAAGCGGCTGAGCCTCTCCGGCCCGGCCAGGTGCCACAGGCCGGCCGGGGCCCGCTCGGCCAGGAGCCTGAGCCCCCGGGCCAGCTCCCCGGCCGCCTGGGGGGAGCGGAACTCGTCGCGGAAAAGATCCACCGGCTGGCCGGCGGCGATCCGCTGGGCCATCCAGGCCAGGGTTCCGGCCGGCCCCTCCCGGTCCGAGCCGACTATCAGCGAGGTCCTGACCGCCAGGCCGTCCAGGCCAGGCCCCAGGACCAGCCTCTCGCCGGCCGCCTTGGTCCGGCCGTAGAGGCTCAGAGGCCGGGGGGCGTCCGCCTCGACGTAGCCGCCCCGGCGGCCGTCAAAGACCAGGTCGGAGGAGACGAAGACCAGCCTGAACCCGAGGCGCCGGGCCAGGCCGGCCAGGAGCCCGACCGGGGCGGCGTTGACCGCCCAGGCCCGACCCGGGCGGGCCTGGCAGTCGGCCGGGCTGGTCAGGGCCGCGGTCAGGAAGACCAGTTCCGGCCTGAACTCATGGATCAGGCCCCTCAGGGCCCGGCCGTCGACCAGATCCAGGCCGGTCAGTCCGCTCCCGCGCCGGCTGAACCCGGTGGCCAGGACCTCCTGACCCCGGTACTCCTGGCAGAGCCAGGAGCCCAGGAGGCCGCTGCCGCCCAGGACGGCCACCCGGCGGGGCATCAGTCCGGCCCGGCCAGGCGGCGCCTGACTTCCGGGCCCAGAGCCCTGAGCACCGCCGTGGCCTCGGCCCTGGCCGCCCGGCGCAGATCGGCCGGAGGCGGCAGGCCGGGCAGGGGTTCGGCCCCCTCCCCGGGCCGGGCCAGCTTGCGGAACCTGAGGCCTTCGTCCAGGGAGCCGCAGACCTGACCCTCCAGGTCGGAGCCCAGGAAATACTTCTTCTGGATGAGCTCCGGGTCCATCTGGTTGAGGACCGAAACCAGGGCCAGGAAATCATTGTTCTGGTGGAAGCGATCGATGTCGGCGTTGACCTCGTCGACCAGGCGTCTCAGCCAGGCCAGGAGCTCCCCGTGCCGGCCGGCCGCCCGGGAGACCCCCTCGGCCGCCCCCTCGACCAGGTCGCGGTAGCGTCGCCGCCAGCGCCAGCCCCGCCCCAGGAGCTGCCCCCCCGCGGCCGGGGCGGCGGGTTGGACCGGAGGGGCCGCGCCCAGCCCGGCCCGCCGCCAGAAGTCCTTCACGAACCGCTCCTCCAGCAGGACTAGCCCCAGCCGGCCCAGGGCCAGGGCCAGATCCTCGGCCGCCGCGGCCGCCTGGCCCCGGACCGCCTCGACCTCGGCCGCCTCCTCCTCGATAATTCGCCGCTCGTGGAAATAGTTCTCGACTATCTCTTCTTTGACGGCGTGCTGAAGGGCGGTCAGGAAGTCTTCCACGCCCGGGACCGGGGTCAGAAGCGAAGCTGGAAGCGGAGATAGACGGTCGAGTCGACGCTCGAATCGGCGGCGCTCCGGCCTGAGGCCTCCTCCTCAAGGAAGGGCCCGAAGCTGTAGACGTAGCCCATGGACAGGTAGAGCCCATCCAGATCGTAGACGTAGCCCACGTCCAGCGACTGCCTCTCG
>ENA-OSEO01005108-OSEO01005108.1-sediment-metagenome-genome-assembly--contig:-NODE-5108-length-12987-cov-6.484663_pt1 | contig 12987 bp, 12 predicted proteins | sample MGYA00237883_ERZ534232 | MGnify/ENA metagenome assembly ERZ534232
TCATCGTCTTTGACCATGAAGATGGGGAGCCGGCGCAGGTCCTCCATGGTGCGGATGTCGGCGGGTTTGGCGCCCGCGTCATCAAATCTCTTCCGATAAAACTCGGAAGATTGGTAGCAGTAGTCCAGTTGCCGGGTCAGTTTCTGTTCCTGGCGACAACGTATCTCTTCCTGTGACAGGGTGTTGAGTTCCGGGGTTAGATAAAATTGCGGTTTCACATCAGGTCCTCCTGGATACGAGCAGCGATTGCTGTTTGGATTTTTCCACAATGTTGGCGCTGGCATCCTGAATATGCTGAAAACAGGTCTGGCCGGCCCCCTCAAAGTCGTTTTCCCTCAAGAGCGCCACGATCCTGCGGTGTTGGCCCAGCGTTTTCTCGACCATGGGGGGTGTGGCCACCACATTCTCGAAAAACGATGTGGACAGATCCACAATGATCCGGTGCATCAGGATGACGATCGGGTTCTTCGTGAGTTCGGCCAGCAGGGTGTGGAATTCAAAGTTGGCATGGAGCCTATCGCTGCTCTCGTTCTTTTTGAAATGGGCCTCGGCCCTGTCGATATTCCGGTCGAGGCGGTCGCAGTCTTCCGGGGTTATCTTTGCGGGGATCATTTCGCGGAGTATTTCCCTTTCAAGGCATGCCCTGGCCATGGCCAGATGCGGAAAGGTGATGTTGGTCATCCGGAGGGCGTTTCCCATCTGGCCGACCACATTGTCCAGGTTCATTGTCTTGACATAGGCGCCCCCGCGACTCCCCTGCCGGACCTCGATCATGCCGAACTGCTCAAGGGATCGGATGGCCTCGCGGACCGTGACGCGGCTGACCCCGAAGATCTCCCCCAGTTCCTTTTCAGAGGGGAGCTTATCGTCCTGCTGAAGGTCGCCCCGGAATATGGCCTCCAGGATCTGCTCCACGATATGTTCATACATCCGGTTCTGTTTGATCTTCTCGAACATCGGCGTTACCTCTGCAAAGATGTTATAATATGCATATGTATATTTGACTAACATTTAAATGTCAAGCTTTTTTTGTTGGGAAGATGCCCTTGAAATCGGGGCTGTTTCCTGCTCATACGTTGAAGCCTCCGTCTGAATCTGGTAAAGTCTTCCTGAGGAAACCCCCAATCGGGGACCCTGCATGCAGGCATGGGTTCGAGCCTGTATGCAGTGTGCCCGTGAGGGCATGGGTTCCGGTGGAAAACGACCGGACGCAGAGCGGCCGGAGATCGCGTTCCCACGCAGGGCATGGGAACGATGGGAACCCGATCGATTCTTTAGAGACGACGGTTTTCCTGCGGGATCAGGTTTCGGGCGTCCCCGCCGCGGGGCGGTTTGCTGAAACCTGAAACCTGAACCGTGACCACCCATTTGATCGCGGCCGTCAGGCCGCCTTGGGGACGGGGGGAGGCTTTTCATGGGATTGGATCTTGACCGGAAATTTCAGGGCATTGAAGACGTACGGAAGGGGTTTGAAGATGTCGGGTATGTGTGCAGCCGGCGGATTGCCACGACCCTCTATCTGGCCCATCACCTGCAAAAGCCGATCCTGGTGGAGGGCCCTGCGGGCGTAGGGAAAACCGAGCTGGCCAAGGCCGCGGCCGCGGTTGCGGAGATGCCGTTGATCCGGCTTCAGTGTTATGAGGGGCTCGATGAATCCAAGGCCCTGTACGAGTGGAAGTATGGCAAGCAGTTGCTCTATACCCAGATCCTCAAGGATAAACTGGCCGACCTTTTAGAGGGAACGGACGGGCTGGCAGAGGCCGTGGCCAGGGTGCATCAGTACGACGACATCTTTTTTTCCGAGCATTTTCTGGCGCCTCGACCCCTTCTCCTGGCCCTTCAGGAGAAAGAGGGGGCGGTTCTCTTGGTAGATGAGGTGGACCGGTCGGACCAGGAATTCGAGGCCTTTTTGCTGGAGGTCCTGTCGGATTTTCAGGTCTCCGTCCCGGAGCTGGGCACGATCCATGCGGTTTCCAGGCCCTATGTATTTCTCACCAGCAACAATACCCGGGAGATGAGCGAGGCCCTCAAGCGGCGGTGTCTTCATCTCTATATCCCGTTCCCCGATGCCGGATTGGAGCGGGAGATCGTACGGGTGCGTGCGCCGGGCGTGCCGGAGCGGCTCAGGGCCCAGTTGGTGGCCTTTGTGCAGCAGCTCAGGGAACTGGACCTGAAAAAGGTCCCTTCGGTCAGCGAGACCCTTGACTGGGCCAGGGTCCTCCTGATCCTTAATGCCCGGGACCTGGGAGCGGATCTGATCAGAGACACCCTCAATATCCTCTTGAAATTCGAGGTGGACATTGAGATGGTGGAGGGGCGTTTGTATGAGATGGCCGGAAAGGCCGTTCGTTAGGACGGGGAGCAGCGGATGGAACAGGTTCTGTGCGATCTGATCACGGCCCTGAGGGGCTCGGGGGTGCGCATATCCCCGGCTGAAACCGTGGAGGCCCTGGAGGCGGCCGCCCTGGTGGGCCTTGAGGAGAGAGGGATCCTGTGCGATGCCCTGTCTGTGGTCTTGGCCAAGTCCCGGACGGAAAAGGAGATCTTCAAGGACTGCTTTGACCGGTTTTTTTCGCCGGACGGGTTTATTGCATCGGGCGAGAGGCCTCCCCTTCCGACGGATCCGGCCCCCCGCGCGGCCGATTCCCCCCTTTCCCGGATGCTCCTCTCTGGCGACCCGGCGGGACTCTCCATGGCCATGCGGGAGGCCGCAGACCAGGCGGAAATCTCCGGCATCTATTTTTTCACCCAGAAGAGCCTCTATATACAAAGGATCCTCCGGGGCATGGGCGTGGAAGGTCTGGACCGGGATATCCTTCGCCTCACAAGGGAGGACCCGGATGCGTCTCAGCAGAAAGCGGGGGCGTTGAGGGCCGGGAAGGCCTTCTTATTTGAGCAGGTGAGGGATTTTGTGGAGCAACAATATGTCCTGTATGCGGCATCCGCACGGGAAGCCATCATGGAAAGGTACCTGCGGGACATGAAGCTTTCCAACCTGGAACAGCGGGATTACGAGCGGATGCATCGCATCATCCAAAGGATGGCGAAGGCTCTCAACGACGCCCACTCAAGAAGAAAAAGGGAGGCCAGACGGGGGGTTCTCGACGTGAAAAATACCCTCAGAGAAAACCTCGCCTTTCAAGGGCTGATATTTGCCCCCCGCTGGAAATCGAAAAAGGTGAACCGGCCGGATATGATGGTGATGTGCGACATCAGCCGTTCCGTGGAGGCGGTGTCCCGGTTCATGCTCCTATTCCTCTACAGCCTCAACGAGGAGATGGCCAGGATCCGATCCTTTGTCTTTTGTTCCGATATGGTGGAGGTTTCCCATATTTTTGAGGCCTATGGGGTGGAGGAGGCCTTGATGCGGCTCCAGAAGGGGACCGGTCTGGGCGTGGGTCTCGGCCGGACCGACTACGGCCAGGCATTCCGGGATTTCAAGGAGACCTGTCTGGAGAGGATCGGCCGGAGGACCAGCGTCCTCATCCTAGGGGATGCGCGGAACAACTACGGGGCCCCTGAAACCGATATCCTGAGCCTCATCCACCAGAGGGCGAGGCGGGTGATCTGGCTCAACCCGGAATCTCCGCCCTTCTGGGGAACCGGAGATTCAGAGATGAAGCGCTATCTTCCTTTCTGCACCCTCGCCCGGGAATGCCGCAGCGTCAACCAACTGGAACGGGCGGTGGGATATCTGGTGAGAGATGGCTGAACAATTATTGTAAGCGTTCACAGGTTTCCCGTTTAGGGTTCAAGGTTAGCCATCAACGCAGTCTTAGGGACCCGATTTACGGCAGCACGTTCCTGTACGGCTCTTTTGAGCCTGCGGTTCGCAGGATCTCTTTGTCTTGAGTGCCCAATTTGGGATCGAAATGGCCTGCTTGTGGTGCAAAACGACACTGCGGATGCCAAATCTCAACCTTGAACCCTTGAACCTCTGAACCCGTGAATGGTTACCAGTTATTGAACCGCCACTCCGGCCTTTCAGCATGCAGCGACGGTAGAGACACCCGTGCAATTGCACCGGGCCTTGTCGACCCAGAACCGCTGTCGTGGGACAGGCATTCCTCAAGAAAAGCCCGCTTCAAATCACTAAGAAAACCTGGTCGCAGCCCATCCACGGGCCTGGAAAGCTCCCTGTTAATTGCCATGATGACGTTCCTGTGCCCATGCAGGGGATCGGGAGTTCTGGCCATGATCGGAGGGGAGGAGATCACCCAGCGTGACCTCACAGAGAAAATTGTTGCACCGCGCCGCCCTGGACGATGGGCGACGCTCGACCCGAAAGATGCCACGCACCTTGAGAGGCCGAAAGGGGAGTTGGTAGTCAGAACGTATCTCGGGAAGCATATGGGGGAATTAGTGAGTTATCGACAGATTTTCTGTCACAAAAAACAAAAAGACAGTTGGGAGAGGGTGACGTCTTTAATGTGGAATAATGGAAGTCTGGAATAATGCATGCCTATCCGGTTGACGCAGAATGACGTCTTGGGGTATGATCCTGTGCATGTCAGATTAGCCCCGGACACTGTTAGAGTGCAGAAGCTTCTCCCTGATGAGGCAGTTTGCGCTAGCGATCTGGACCCTATCTGGTGGCCAGAAGGCTTCAGATGCCCCTTCTCTGAGCAGGTTGGTGAGCCATATCGTATTCAGGCCAAGTCTCGCGTGCTTGAGTGTCGTCAATGCCTCCGCCAAATCATCCCGCAGTAGCCAACCATTGTGTTTTGACCGGATAGGCGCGGTTTGAACTATGCAACCTTGATCCTGATCGGTGATTGGTGCAGCGAAGAAATCAATTGACACTAAAATCCAAAGAAACTGCGGCAATGGTGAGAGGGCTTCGAATTAGTGAGTTGGTCACGCTCAAATAGGCTCTGCAAGGGAAAAGATTCTTGTTTCTTGTTCAGGAGACGTTCTTCCCTTGATAGAGGGTCTTTTAATGAGTGACGCTGCAGCGCAGCGCGGAGAAAAAGGAGCACCTCCATGAGCGGTATTTTTGGATTTGTTTCTCTGGACGGCCGGCCGGTGCCGCACGAATATGTCCAGGCCATGGCTGAAGTGATGGCGGGCTGGGGCCCTGACGGCGTCGCCAGCCGAATCAAGGGCTCTGCCGTATTGGGACATGCCCACCTCCACACCACCCCGGAAGACCATTACGAACGGATGCCCTCGGAGCATCCTGATTCGGAGATTCTCGTCACCGCCGCCGCCCGGCTCGACAATCGGGACGAACTCTGCGACCTTTTCCGCATCCCCATGCCTGAGCGGCCCGCCGTGGCCGACGGCCGTCTCGTCACGTTGGCCTTAGACCGCTGGGGCAAATACGCCCAGGAGCATCTCTTCGGCGACTGGTCCCTTGCCGCCTGGAACCAGGGGGAGCGCAGCCTCTTCATCGCCAGGGATCAACTGGGCAATACGGGGCTTTTTTATTGGCACAAGCCCCCTTTCTTCGCCTTTGCCTCGACCCCCCAAGCCATTCTGGCCCTGCCCGGGTTTCCCAGGAGGCTGGACGAATGGCGGCTTGCCCGCTATCTCGTCATCTTTCCTGGTGACGAGGCCGAGCGTTCCCGGACCTTCTGGGAGGAGGTCCGACTGCTTTTACCCTCGCACCAGCTTACCGTGACACCCCATGCCCTGAAACTTCGAAAATACTGGCGTGTGCAGGATGCCCCGTCCGTCCGCCTCGCCTCAGATGAAGGGTACATCGAGGGTTTTCTCGATCACTACCGGCGGGCAGTCCGAGTACGACTCCGGTCCGCTCGCCCCGTCGGCTGCCAACTAAGCGCCGGCCTCGATTCGAGTTCCGTCACGGCCCTTGCTGCGGAGGCCCTACAAAACGGGGGCAGGGCCCTGCCGGCCTTCACGTCCGTTCCTCTTTACCCGGCGGCCCATCTGGTTCCCGGCGCCTTGGCGGACGAGTGGCCCCTGGCCCACACCGTGGCCGAAAAATATGACCACATCGAGCATATCCCCATCCGTGCCGAGGGTTCCTCCCCCCTCAAGGCCGTTCATGAAGGTCTCCGGATATGCGGCCAACCCCTCCATGCGGCGGCCAACCGTTACTGGATTCAGGCGATATATGACGAGGCCCGGCGGCGCGGGCTGGGGGTTGTACTTACGGGACAGATGGGAAACGGCGGCGTTTCCTGGAGCGGCGGGCGCCACCGGATCTTTTTCTTGCTGCTTCAGGGTCGCTGGGACGAGGGACTGCGCGCCCTTCGAGCATATAAGGAAAAACAGGAATGTTCATGGTACAGGGCGATCCGCAGGCATCTGCTGGATCCCGTCTTGAGACCTCTGTGGCATCGGCGACGGTGGGTACTCCATCCCATGGAACTGCCCTGGAGCCAATACAGTGCAATTCACCCGGACTTTGCCAGGCGCATAGGGCTGCGGGAGGCCATGGGGGCGGAAGGGCACGATCCCTTCTTTGCGCTCCCCCAGACCCCCGAATGGGAACGGCGCCGGACCATTGAGGTGAACGCCCCAGGGGGGTATATCCATCACCACTTCGGCGCTGCCTTCCGGATGGAAATCCGGGATCCCACGGCCGATGTTCGGCTCATCACCTTCTGCCTCGGTGTCCCCGACGATCAGTACAGCCGAGACAGCGGCGGGGAACGAATGCTTCTGCGCCGCTCTCTGGCGGGCGTCCTGCCGAATGAGGTCATAGGAAACACTGTCCGCGGCAGGCAGGCGGCCGACGTGGCATTACGGCTTCTGGATTACCGGGAGGAGATGGAAGAGGAGCTGGTCGCCCTCGCTTCCCACGGGACTGCTGCAGCTTATGTGGATGTAAACGCGCTACGACGGGCCTGGCAGGGTCTCCAGACCTCGGTGACCCCGCGGACTTCCCAAAGGGCAGCGTCGCTTCTTCTGAGGGGGGTCATGGCGGGGCGTTTTGTCGCCGGGTTAACAGAAGGTTAGAAAATGCAGGTTTTGATGTTGCAGCCCTTATCTCTTCCGGGGTGTACCACAGCTCATGTTCTGAAACTTGTTTATAGAATGCGCATTCTGAGCACGGAATATCGTCCCGAGGAGGCGCTTCTCCCAGGAGCATCCTTCGTGCGTACTGCATCCGCTCGTTGTTTATCTCCCTCAGGAAGGTTCCACCGAGGACATAGTCGGCAAAGGCACTTCTCGTGTTGCATCCGCATCCCAGCAGCCTCCCGTCCCAATTAATCTGGGGAGCCTTCCAGAGGCCAAGACAGAGATCACGGCAGTACTGCATTCCCATCGTCTCAATAAATTCCCCCCTGTCGGCGTAACCCAGGAGCTTTCGGATTTTCTCCCTGTCCATCACGGCAAGCAGATCCGGACATCTGTTTAATTTGATGAAAACATTCATTTTCAGCATTCTGCCCAAGGCGAAGACCTTTTCAAGTTCATGCTCATTGTGTCCGAAAAGGATGAATTGGAGAAGAAGCTCTGGAAATTCGGAATGATAATTCCTCTTAAATTCATTGATCTTTTTAATGTTTGCCAATACCTTCTGAAGACTTCCGCCCACGCGGTATTTCCGATAGGTCTCTTCAGTGACACCGTCAACCGAAACCCGGATACGGTTCGTTTTGTACCTGACGAGGGCCTCGAGGGTCTCATCGGAAGCGTCGTTCATGTTGACCCCTCCTCCAAGGCTCGTAGCGACTCCCCGTTCATATGCGCTTTTCACTATTTCTGGGAGTTCAGGATTAAGCAGGGCCTCACCAGCGCTGGCCAGCTCGACTATTTCGATTTGTGGATTATGATCAAGAAAACGGGTGAATTCGGAATGAGCCATGGTCCCGCTTTTAAGAAAGGCGCGGCCATTGCTTTCTTCCGTGGGACAAAGGAGGCACCTGAGCTGGCACACCGTCGATATGTCGAGCCGGGCCTTCACCGGATTGACCGTAAGAATATCAGCGTTCATCATTTTCAGGCACCTGCTTTCGCCAGCGTTCCATGGAGGCCCTGATCTCCTCCGGCGTAAACCATTGGTCATATCTTTTATAGTCGGAGAAGAGATCACAAAAAGAGCATGGAATATCGTCCCGTTGAGGCACGAGTCCCATGAGCATCTTTCTGGCATACTGGATAGCTCCGCTGTTAATCTCCCTTACAAATGCTCCGCCGAGGGCATATTTGGCATAAGAGATACTCTTATTGCCACTGCATCCGAGAAGCCTTCCGTCCCAGTTGACCTGCGGGGATCTCCAGAGTTGAAGGCAGATGTCTCTCATGTATATTTTCCCTGTCTTTTTAAGATAGGAAGCCTTATCCGAATACCCGAGTAGCTGTGTCAGTTCCTCTTGATTGGACAGAGGGGGGTATCCATCGAATACATTGAGCTTATAATCAAGGTCCATGTCCATTGCACGGGCCATGACCGCGATCTTTTTTATTTCATGCTCATTGTGGGGGAAGGGAATGAAACTTAGGATCAGGCGCGGCAGTTTGCTTTGGTATTGCTTCTTAAAGGAATTGATCTTCTCCACATGCCTTAAAACCCTTTTCAGTTCTCCACCAACTCGGTATTTCTGGTAAGTGTCCTGGGTAACCCCGTCTATGGCCACTCTCAAAATCGTGACACCATATTGCACAATGGCCTCCAGTGCCTCGTTGGAGGCGTCATTCAGATTGGCGCCCTCGGCGATGCGGGTTGCCACGCCTTTCTCCTTGGCGTATCTCAGAATGTCAGGTAAATAGGGATTTAGAAAGACCTCGCCCGAATTTCCGAGCTCGATGATCCGAATCTGTGGGTTGCTTTCAACGAATTCGGCAAAGTCAGCGAGAGGCATGACGCCCCGGCCTATAAAAGGCCGTCCTTTTCTCGATGCAACGGGACAGAGTATACAATGGAGTTGACACCGGCTGGAAACGTCGAGCCTCGCCTCCGCCGGATAGACCGTCAGGCAGTCGGCGCTTAACCGTTCTTTCCTGTTCGGTATTACATCGCATGAAGACATGTCTCGACAATCTCCGTGACCGTATTCGCCGAATTGTACCCATCGTAATTCGCGGCAAATGCATCAGTGTTTTTTCCAAGGCGTACTGAGGAAGCTACGGTTTCGAATCTCTCTGTTACTGTGTGCGGCTTGCTGAAAAAACTAACGAACTCACAGAGCCCCCGTTGCTTTAACCGATAGGCAAGCAGGGTCTGTTCGAGCTGCTCCGGACAGATCAATAAGCGGGCTCCGGAAAGGAGCATCCGGGCGCTCGTGTGAAGACCACCTTGAGTTACAGCTATGTCACATTCTGCGGCAGCTCGGTCCAGGTTCACGAGGGTCTTGCTCAGCCGCAGTGTCGGCGACTCCAGGGCCTTTCTGTCTGAATCGGCGAGACTCCTGATGTGCCCGATCGTGGGGAGTCCGAGGTTTCTGATATGCTTTGCCAGGTTTTTGAGACAGCGGTTGGCCGCGCTTAGATAGATAAAGACCCGGGGTCCTGATCCATGGGGCCAGCCGGCTTCATGGTAGCAGGTCGGACCAAAGACAGGTCCGAAATATTTCTCCGAGGTCCGGATTTCAAAGTGGTCCAGTTCGGGAAATACCAGAAGAAACCTCAATGCCCCCTCAAAAATATCAGCCACGGAACGGACGGAACGCACATAGCGTCTGATTGTATGAACAGTCTTATCTTCGGCCTGGCAAAGGGCTTCGTTCGGAGACTCGAGCCATGGATGCAGAAATGGTGTGGGGGTAGTCATGGGAGGGAGAGTGAATCCCGTGCCGATCGCTCCCCGTGGCATGCTAAGGGACAGGGCGGACAGGAGGGCGGTCGGGGCGTAATCTGTGAGAACGAAGTCGGGCTTCAGAATTTTGAATCTTTCCGACCACCACGTGAAATGAGTGCCGAACTCTTGGGCGTCTTGGTAACCGTTTCGCCACAGATTCTGCGCATAATTCAGGGAAAAACCCGTATCGCGGGGTGGCCATTGAGGGGATTGCTCAACGGCAATACCCATCCCCGAAAAAACGCCTTGAGCCTTCTCGGCCTCGCGACACAGCACGATAACCGTGCACTCCCTTTGCAAGAACCCTTCCGCTATCGACCGGAGGGTAAGGAGATGCCCCCATCCCCCTCCCATCTCGTTGGCTAAAGCGATTCTTGCCATAGGGAATCATTAAGCATGATGTCTTATTGCAAAAACCACCCCAAACACAAGGCACGGAGGTTCAAATTCATCATAAGATGCTAAAATGGTTGCAGCATCTCAGATAATCCCTTTGAGATCTTTGGATCTAATGGAATATCAACTATATGTTTCACCATCGAACGAGCCAGGAGTGGGCGTTGAACTTAAGGTTATCCCATTGATATCCAGTTCCTTTACGGAAGGTTTTTCCCATTCGGCAAGCAATGTGCCCCCGTCTCTTTCCTCGATGCCTTTTTTTGTTTCCATGTTGTAACCTCCTACATGCTTGTTTATTTGATTCAAAGTTTAATCCAAACAATAGCACGATGTCAAGTCTATACAGCGATATGGGCCCTGCACATTGAGAAAGATCTGCCGATTACACCGTCAATATCAAATTGTATTCTGCCATTTCCCGCATGAACTCAAGGATATCCTGCCTGCACAGAGGGCCGTCAACGCGGTAAACACCTTCCATCGCCTCGCACAGTTCCCTTATGGAACGCTCATGATCTAGCATGGCAAGAATGCGTGAACCGGTTTCATTCATCTGGTAATACTTGCCGTTTTGAATACTCATCGCCACCATCTCATTGTCGATGTTGCCCGTGAATATATCATCGTTTTTCCTCACGACCGTATCAAGTGTCATTTCTTTCATGCCGTTTTCCTCCCTCATTGCATTACACGAGCGCTGAGAATGATATCAGAGAGGCCATCCGGCGACGGCAGTCTGCCAGGAAGCCTGATTTCCATAACCGGCACTTTTTCCGCAAGTTCATAAACAAGATGGAACAGTCCAGCGCTATCTCCATGATACTTCATTAATTTAATAAAAAAAACATTTTCCAACAACGCCTGAAATTTTGACCCTCCTGTGAGGGTTACGAAAGAGACCTCTGTTTCGTGACTCTTCGTCAGGATGAATACCTTCCTGAGCCGAGCCTTATCGCTTCTGAACTTACGCCGGGCGATAATCGAGACCTTGTCCATGTCGGGTCTTATGCGGCCTACAATCTCATGCTCGAACTCAAGCGCAGGCATTGCCCTTTCCCATAATCTGAGTTCCGGAGATCCCGCCGCTATGAATGCCATGCCATCCTCGAAATTGACAAGCGAAATATTGTCATCCAGAAACGAAAAACCCCGGTTGAGGAATGATGCCGCCAGGGTAGATTTGCCGGCGCCTGATGCTGCGCAGAAAACGAAGCTGTCTTCATTGGAGCACAGTGCGCTGCCGTGCAGGGGGAGCATGGCTCTCTGATGGAACAGCCCGCCCAGCGCCCAGCCGAGAAGGATCTGCATGACGGTTGCGGAGTTTCCGTTAGGGAGCGGCTCAATCGTAATGGAGTTTCCGTTGCTGACAAGAATCGTTGCACTTCGCGCCCCCCGCAAGAGAAGGTTTCCAGGCGAGGCCTCGATCTGAATCGAGGCAGGAGGGGTATATCGAGGTCCAAATATGACGCCCCGCCTGATGCGGACATCCGGTTCTCCGGGGCAACGGGCCTCCTGAAAATGGGCTATTCGGACCTCGGATGAAAACAAGAGACCGTACGCCCGGTAGGAGTGCTCATTTCCGGAAAAAAGGCATTTTTCTCTTAAAATGGGTTCTTCACTATTCCTCAAACCGTCAAGCCTCTCCGTGCAGCTCGAACGCATAGTATTCTGCAGGCTCCGGTCCGTGATTGAAGACGTAATGAGGCACCTGGGTTCCCATGAAAGCAAAACCCGGAGCATCCACCTTTCTACCCAAGATCTCAACGGAGCCGCTTGTGAATACGAAGATCACTTCATGGTCATGACGATGAGCCGGAATCACCCCCCCGGCAAGAACCCTGGTAAACAGCATCCGCAAGCGCGGCAAGTACCGCGAAGGCCCGGAATATATTTCCACTGTTTCTGAACCTTGACGAGTTGACCATTTGAACTCTCCAGATTGGCTGCTGGGAGAATAGTATAAACCGCTTTCTAATTCCGAAGGAAATGTCCTGGATGCGTTTTTCCATCTGACGTGAAAATAATCGGCGGGCTCGGCGGCGGTGTTTCGCATGGTGTGCGCAATCCTTGCATCGATATACATTAGGGCGCCCTTTTCAACCAGGAGTGCCTTTTCAACGCCGGAGTCCGCATCACGGCCCACAATCTCGAAATTTTCCGAAAGAGCGATATGCAGTTCTTCGTGCTCATGGCAATGCGGCGGATGGGGCTCCATATAGCCGCTGAGCAGGCCTTGGTGAACATAGAGTTCGTCCAAGAAAGACGTGGGTCCGGAAAACAGGACCTGCCTGTGCCACCCTGTCGGAGGGTCTTCCTCCATGTGAGGTGGAACGCCCCTAATTACGAAATCAGGGACAGGTTGTTTCGCCAAGAATTTATTTGCTGGAGATATCGGGGATTCTCTATACATAATCAAATATTATAAGTTTGATGCCGGATGCATGTCAATGCAATTTGATTATGAGGGATTTGCGCTGTGCCATTTTTTGCCGGGCTTGGCGGCCGACAAGTCTGGCAGAGGAATGCGGGGACCGGCCCAGATATCTTTTCAGTAGGTTATGGCAAGCCGCAACATAATGGTTCATAACACAACCCGCTGAAATCGTGTGGTTTGAAATGCAACTCAACAGCTTCGGACCATTGAGAGACCCGCACCGGAAGCGATCAGTTGGAATCAGTGCTCAAACAAAACAATCGATTTGTGTTTAGAAAATTAACTCTCCGATACAATTGAAGAAATATTTACGATCCTAATGGGTGAGGTGGACGGGGTTGTCAAGACCATTTTTCTCTCTTTCTTAGATGCAGTCCCTGGGGAGGAGAGGGTGGCGGAGGGGGAACGGAAGGAGCCCGTAGGGCGACTGGAGTTCCCCCTC
>ENA-OSEO01005111-OSEO01005111.1-sediment-metagenome-genome-assembly--contig:-NODE-5111-length-12976-cov-4.185596_pt1 | contig 12976 bp, 10 predicted proteins | sample MGYA00237883_ERZ534232 | MGnify/ENA metagenome assembly ERZ534232
TGTCTGATCAATGCGCCAGTGCTCCGCTACCTGACGGGGACGGGGTCGGAGAGCCTCGAGAAGACCGAACTCATCATCCTCATCACCCCCCGCGTCATCGTCAATGACGAAGATGTCGAGATCGTGACCACCGAGTTCAAGGACAAGGTCCGGCATGTGACCGAGCGCTTCCAGCATTAAGCGCCGCGGCCCGCCGCGTTCAGCGGCGCACCAGCGAACAGCAGCCGAGGCAGCCGGGGAAGACGCCCCGGCTGCCCAAGGCCTTTCTGAAGGCCCTGGCGCTTTGGCTGTTGCGCGCCTCCTTCCAGTTGTCTTCCTGAATATTTCCCACCTTGAGATAAGGGCAGATGTAGATGTCGCCGTGCGCCGTCAGGGTCATGCCATGCCAGGGGAAGGAACAGGTGTAATCCTGGAGGCGAAACGCGCCGTTGTAGTAATCGGCGAAGTCCTTCGGCCCGATCCCCTGAGGAGTGGTCCGGATCTGGATCGGCCCGGCCTGCCGAAAGAGGGATTGCAGGGTGGTCTGCAGCTCCGCTCGCGGTAGAGGCTCGACCGGCGGGGGGGATTTCCACGGGGAGGGGCTGGCCCCCTCGATGCGGCCGAGGTGGGGCATCCTGTTCATGGCCATCGGGTTGAAGAGGTCCGCGCCGAGGTCCTTGGCGAGCCGAAACAGCTCCTCGATTTCACCCAGGTTTTCACGGGTGAGCACGGCCTTGATCTCGACCAGGGGGAAGCGCTTCCCGCGCCGCCTCCGCTCCTCCAACAGGTTCTGAATCCCCGCAAGCGTCCGGTCGAAGGCCCAGGAGCGATCCACCAGTTGGTTGTGGGTGTCCTTCAGGCCTTCGAACGAGATGCCGACGAGGACCAGCCCGTTATGCAGCGGCGTAAGCGCGCCAAGATCAACGAAGCGTCTTGCGGTCAGGCGATCGATGCGTGTGCCGTTGGTGAAAATGTGAGTGCGGTTTCTTTTGGAAGCGGCTGTAAGCAGATCAAGGAAGCCAGGTTTGATGGTCGGTTCACCGCCCGAAAACGAAACGATCGCACCTCTGGTGAGGTTGCTGAGCACCAGCCCGAATTCCTTGGAAGTGAGTTCCGACCTGGTTCCAGGGGATTCTGCGCAGATTTCCCGAAACTGGCAAAAGCTGCAGGCGAGGTTGCAGTGATAGGTCAGCTCGACATAAATCTGTAAAGGGGGAGGTGCAATATTCCCCGGCAGCTTGCGGCAAAGAGCACCGTAAAGCCGGGATAGCTGTTGGTAAATTTGGGAATAGTCCATTCTGATGGAGCACCAAAAGCCAGGGGACAAAGGAAAAAAGTTGAAGGAAAACGGTTTAAATGGACGCGAGTGCCAACGGAAGCGGTCAAACACCTGACGCGCCCGTGGAGGGTGCGCGCCAGGACAACCCTACGGCTCCAATCAGTGAGAGCAGGGAGATCCTCTCTCGCCCAGCAGAGAGCCCCGGCGCCTATTTGTCCTGGGCGCCTTCGGACTGGGTGGCGGTGGGCTTTTCAGCGGCATTTTCAGGTTTATAGCCAAACGGAAAGCGATATTTGTGAAACCATTGATTTTCGCGCAACACCCAAATTTCCGCGAGTGTGCTTTCAAGCTCAGGAGGGTTAGGCTCTTGTTTGGGAAACGTGTACACATAGCGGATTTTCATGTATGCGATGCCGCTCTTCTGATCATCAGAGAGCTTCACATGCGAGACATCCGAACTTTTCCACTGGACCGCGCTTCCGACATTTTGGATGTACTGAGTGAGTGTCAGCCCTTTCAGTGATTCAGGGTCCTCCATGGCGTATGCCTTTTCCATATCGCCGTTGATCCTGTGTGTCCAGTATTCGAGAGCGCGGTGGGAGAGAGCCTCCTCCGGGGAGGACAGCGAAGATGTTAAGTCTGATTTGGCGGTTTCTTTGCAGGAGGAGAGCGCAAGCGCAAAAGGCATACAGAGGAAAAGAATAAAAACGGTGTGGATGGTCTTTAAATTCAAAATCCTGATCATAGAAAAACGGCCTTTCTAATATAAACCCGTTGAGAATTGGAGATCCGGGTCTGCGGAAAATGGAGAATAAGAATAAAGCGGCAAACGCTTCGAAGAGAAGGTTTGCCGCTTTATAAGAACTCATTTGCCTGTCTAACTGCCTGCCTTGAGCATATTTAACAACCAAGACAGGCAGCAGACATTGTTAAACGAATTGTCTATTCAGCAGATTGATTACATTTGACATCGTAGTCGAGATCGCAAGGATCGAAGCCGACGATCGGCGGGTTATTCCAAGCGGGATCGAACATGCGCGAGTGCGGACCACCCGTGAATTCGAAATCCATCATCTGGATAGAAGCAGGAATGATGTCGGGATAACCGTTGTCATAAAGCTGGCTTAACATGGAGTGCAAATTATAATCAGGATCAGGTTGCTGGGTTCCATAGAAGTTTTCCCTCATCGGGAAGTACTGAGATTGGGGACCGCCCGCATCGCAGTAATTCTGATTGCGCGGGTCGCCACCGGAGATCTCGAAGCCCTGCATGGTGAAGTGGCCGGCTTTGAAAGTCGTCGCAAGGCAGTTGCCCTGAACCTTTGGAGCGTGAATCAGGAAGCAGAAATCTGCAAGAGCTTCCTGAGAGTAGACACCGATGGGAACCAATGTGACTTCCCAGGGGAGTTGGATAATCGGGTATGGAGAATCGCTGACACTACAGGGGATTTCCTTGAGATCCCAGAGACCGAAGCCGATGTTGATCGGACGGAAATTCTGGAACTTCTCCACATCCAAGTAGGCCCGCACATTCTGTGCCTGAGAGCTGGCAATGGGCCAGGCGTTGGTGGTCTCTTGGTCAGGACCAACCAAACCGACTCCAAGCCAATCTTTGAGGCCGCTCTCGGCGTTGAAGAAGAAGTGGAGATACTTGGTCGGGAAGCTCACTGCGGCCAACGTATAGGTTTCGCCGGAAAAGCCCTTGTTGAAAAAGGGAGCCCACACCTGCTGCTTGACGATGGCATCATCCACTTCGTCGAGGCTCCAGGACTGGCTGGCAAGAATCCGATAGTCGCTTTCGAAAAGGTTATGGAGTGTTGTCTCGCAACGGGGTAGATGCATTTTGTTGATATAATCGTCCCCGTCATTCCAAGTCGGGCCCCAGCTGGTAGCCCAGTCGGGTTCCGTGTAAGGATAGTCTGCACCATAGGCATTGTAAACAATCACGCCGGGGGCTGAGAGCCATCCGCGCAGAACGTCGTCCCGATGGAATGGGAGGTCCGGAATTTCCGCACGATACGCTACACAATCTCCACCAGCACCACATTCGGCTATTCCCAGCGTACCGCAAGCGGCGCGGAAGTTCTGGATGGCTTTCATGGCGTATCCCATGTAGTGCCCGGTGGCAAAGTCACCGACGTGAACCTGGCCCATGAGGTAGTTGCCGACGTCCTGAGCGGTGATTAAGCCCCAATCCTCAAGGATCGAGACCGTGGGCTCGTTCTGAACGCCATTTTCATAGAAATCGGTGCAGTTCTGAGCAGCCAACGTTTTGGTCTTATCATAGAACTTCTTCATGATGGTTTTGAAGTTTTGGCCTGGGGGAAGAGAGATGGACGGCCAATCGAAAGCAAAAAGGCCGAAGACCTCGATGTGACCCTGGGTGGTCTCCATCAGGATGTCTTCTTCGTCCCAATCCATGGATTCAACCAGGTACTCGAACTGGTCGATCAGGAGGGTCTTGAGATAAATGCCCTGTGACCAGGCCGTTACATCCAAGCCGCTGTGAGTGAGCGTATTTTCGTCGTTGCTGAAGAGTTTAATTTTAAAACCGGCCTGGGTTTTCTCAGACTCGAACTGCATCCAGAAGACGTCCCGGGGGGACAGCAGGATCGGGAAGTCATAGACTTCTATGCTGTAACGTCCGGAACGGAGCCTGATGTGGGCCGCCACCCACTTGCTGGAAGTGTTTTGGACGCTGAAGTAGGTGACGAAATTGACATCCGGCGCAAGTGGATCAGTGATGTCGGCCATGCTGACGGCGCGGTAGATCTCACCATAAAGGGCGTCACCCATGTTGCCATGGTTCCACAGCATGGGGGTCACCGGAGTAACCATCATCTTTGGGCCACCCTGAAGGCTCCAGCCGTCTTGGTTGCTGGGATCGTAAGATGTTGCGGTAACGTTCCCAGCCGCGAGGCCGATGCCTAGCAGCAACACGAGAAAACTAAAAATAACCTTCTTCATCTCTTTACCTCCTTAAAAAATTTGAAACGAGCGAAAAACCATAAGCACACAAGCGGGTCTTCCTTCCAGAACCGTTGAGTTCATCACCTCCCTTCTGCGTCTAGGTTGAAATGACTACGGCTGATGGGCATTTTGGGGAATTATCGCATGGAGCGCGCAGATGTCAAGCATTTTTGCGCGCAGCGCGCCAAAAAGCCATAGCGACCAGACCCAATAATAACTATTTACTTTTAATTCAGGATGAAGTTTTTTGTCAAGTGATTTTTGCCTGGTTTGAAGTCATAAAAGGGAGAGGCGCTTGAAGGCGATGAGCGATGGTTCGTAGGGGGTTGTTTGTGTGTCTCGCGAAAGATTCATTTTTGGGAATGATCCTTGGAATGGGATGATGGGGCGGGAGCGGAGGGAAGATAGGAAGCGCTCGCCGGGCCGCAGTTGAAGAGAAGATCGATCACGGAGAGGTGGGAGATGAAGGGGCCATGGAGTTGAGGGTAGACGGGGTGGGTCATGTCGTGGAATTGCAGGACGATTTCGTGGGGGGTGAAAGAGGATTCGTCGAGATAGGTTCTGGCCGCGTCTCCTGAGAGGTATAAGGTTGCCCGAAGACGGAGGCAGGTTTGGATGATGCGCTGGACGCGATCGAGCGGTTGAGGAAGATGAAGGTCGCGGATGTCGATGCAGCGCGTGTGAATGAGGAGAAGATCCTTGAAAAGATCGATAAAATAAAGGTCGAGGTCCAGCAGATATTCCCATTGACGGGTAAGTGCTTCCTCGAAGACGGGAAAATACCGGTCGAAAAAGGGAGCGGTCCGGTAATGTTCACGGATGAGGTTCAAGTGCTTGCGGGCCCAGGGGGTGGAGTTGTTGACTCGAATGGTGTGGATGGGGGCGAAGAAATTCCCTTTGGAGTGCACGGGGACGGTGAGCCACTGCCAGCCGGTGCGGGTCTTGATGCGGTTCCGGCTGCGCCAGTCCTGGCGGGTGTACTGCAGATCCGTGGCGTGCACGAAGACATCGACCTGGTTCATCTGGTCGAAGTAGCCCATCCACGGCAGATACCCGGGTTGGAGGATGGCTACGCGCACGGTTCGCCCCCGAAATACCGGTCCAGCCAGAGTGTGAAGAGAAGCATGGTCCAGATTTGCCAGCCGAGGTTTGCCCGCCCCTGGCGGTTGGTCTCCAGCATGTCCTTGACGGCACCGGGCTCGAAGAGGGCGGAGGCGGAGGAACGCCCCGGGTTCGCCGATAAAAGGGCTTCGGAGGCGAAGTCGAAGAGCGCGTCTTTGAACCAGATCCCCGAGGGGGTTCGAAAACCGATCTTGACGTGGTCCAGGACGTCTTTCGGGAGGTCTTCGCGGAAGGCCTGCCGAAGGATCCATTTGCCGGCGCCTTCGCGGATCTTCTGGTCAGCGGGGATGCGCGCCGCGAGGTCCCGCACGTCATGGTGCAGGAAGGGGAAGCGGGGCTGAAGATCGACGGCGGCGTTGATGCGGCTCTCGATCTGGAGCCAGTAGGGGAGGAAGCCCCTGATGTCGGCCATGGCGGCTCGATCGAGGATCGGTCCGGTGCGGCCGAAGGACAGCCGGTAGATGGCCAAAGGGTCGTAGGCCCCGAAGAGCCGTCCGTAGGCCTCGGGCTGCAGGATGCCGCGGATCTGCTCGGGGGAAAAGAGACGCCGCCGCTGATAGGCCTGCTCCGGAAGGCCGCCCGGAAACCGCTGATCCATGAAGTCCTGATAGAAGGCGTAGCCGCCGAACAATTCATCGGCGCCCTGGCCGCAGAAGGCGGTGCAGGCCTCCGGTGCATGGCCCCGGATGGCCTTTGCGACGGCGTAGCGGGAAAAAGCGACGTCGCTCACCGGTTCGTGGAGGCGTGCGACCATCTCCGGCAGGAGCCGGACGACGTCCTCAGGGCCGGGGTGCACCTCCGTGTGCCGGAGGCTGCAATGTTCGGCGACCTTGGAGGCGAAGGGGCTTTCGTCGTAGGCCGGACCGTACGGGTAGACGCCTGAAAAGGTCTCGAGCGCGGGGTGGCGCTTCGAGAGAAGAAGGGCGAGGAGGCTGCTGTCGAGTCCGCCGCTCAGGTGGGCGACCGGATGCGGCAGGGTGTCGGCGGCCGTCACCGCGCCTTGGAGGGCCTGGCGCAGGCAGTCTTGGTACCGCTCGGCGGGCTCGTCCAAGGGCTGCCATTCGAAGTTCCAGGCCTCCTCGAGGCGTAGCCCGCAGTCTTCGACCATGCAGAGGCTTCCGGGGGGCAAGACCCGTATCCCGGAGAAGAAGGTCCGGTGCTCCAGCGGGAACTGGAAGGTGAGGTAGTCGGCCAGCGACCGGGTGTCAGGCGCTAACTCGAGGAGGCCTGAGTCGACCAGCGGTCCGAGGCCCGATGCAAACAGGAGCCGGTCGTCGGAGGAATGGACGTAGAGCGGGAAGACCCCCAGTTTGTCGCGCGCCAGGATGCAAAGGCCCCGGGTGCGGTCTTCGAGCAGCAGGACAAAGGCCCCTTCCAAGAGCGAGCAGGCGCTCGGGCCGAATCGGCGATAGGCCTCCAGGACCGCCTGGGCCGGGGAAGGGGTCGTATGTGCAGCGCCCACGGCATTGCAGAGATTCCGGGAATTGTGGAGGTCGCCGAAAAAAACACAGGCGAGAAGGCCCTGCTTCGAAAAGCATTCCTGCAGATCAAGCGGCTGTGCGCGGTTGGGCCGACGTTCGACAAGGGATATCCCCCAGCGGCCGCCAAAAAAATCCTGCGAGGGGCGGTTCTCCGCGATGGGGCGTTTCAGCGCCTCGAGGACCCGGTTGTCCGGTCCCCGGCCGGTTCGATCGATCAGACCGCAGATTTGATCCACAGATGCTGTTTTTCCTCCCGTTCGTCGCTGATCCAAAAAGTCTAATGTCCGGAGTCGAAAACCGCAAGCGGTTTCCTGCGCTGAAAGGTCGGTTGAACGACAGGGGACCTCGGGGCTTCTATCCACGATGCGGAAGATCGTCAGGCGCTCAGGGTTTCCGGGATTTGATCAGGTATTTGAAGCAGACGTGTTTGAAGGGGGCCGACCGTTCGAGCGTCTGGTTCAGGCGGTAGAAAAGGCGCTCCAGGCGTTGTCCTGCGGCGGGCGGCAGGAGCGGCCTCGAGCGGAAACCGATCGAGGTGAAGCGCGGCGGGGGGATCAGGTGCAGGCCGCGGGTTTCGTGGATCCTGAAACCGGCGGCCTCGACCAGCCGCTCGGTGCGGTGCGGGGTCAACCAATGGATGCGGCCTTCGGGGTAGCTGCCCGTCCACTGCGCCAGCCGGATGGCCGTGCGCCAGGGAAGGCCCCAGGCGTTGGAGACGTCCAGCACGAACGTGCCGCCCTTTTTCAAGACGCGGAAGGTCTCTTGGAGCACGGCCGCCGGGCGCCTGATGTGGTTCAGTACCGACTCGCAGACCGCCAGGTCGAATGTCGCTTCCTGGAAAGGGAGTCCCGTATCGAGATCCGTCTGAAGCAGGAGCCCGTCGAAACCGGCTGACTCGAGGCGCTGACGGGTGAGCCGGAGCATGCCGGCCGAGGCGTCCAGGCCCGTCACCTTGGCTCCGTTCCGGGCGGCGAAGAGCATGAAGTGCCCGGGGCCGCACCCTACGTCGAGGACCATGGAGGCAGGGGCCTCATCGGCGAAATAGAAGGTTTCGTAGCAATCGAGCTTGTCGTTCCGGAAATAATCGAAATCGGGTTTACCGAGGCTCTCGCCGATCGAGGCGGCCACGCGGTCCCAATCCGGCAGGGAGAGGAAGGAAGATCCTTTGTCCCGCTCGGAGGCTTCGCGTGCCTTCCGGTGGAGAAACGGCTTTTTTGGTTGAATAGGGCGACGGGTCTTTTCCATGATCCTCGATGATGATCCGGGATTCCTTCGATCCTTGCCGGCAACCGGCGCGTCGAACTGGATGTCTGCGAGGGGGTCGTTCTTCTTTTCCGGACAGGTCTGCGGCGCACAGGGAGCCTTCGGCGCGGAGGCCGCGCCGACCCGGCCGGGATCGGTTCAACTGAACCATAGCATTGAAGATCCACGAATACAAATGGTATTGGGTGGGGATCCTGTCAGCGGAGATCGGCGAAAAGAAGATGGTGTCCTGAACGGCAGGTTCAACGTCCCCGTCTTGCGTACGCGCTGTTGCGCCCGGTTTGCTGTCCATCGGACATTTTTCCCTGGCGGGTGGAGGGTCATTGGCGGAGCAGGCCGACTGCATCGGCCTACCCGAATTTTTCCCTGGCGGGTGGAGGGGCATTTTGCTACAAGCAGGCGTAGCGGCGTGTCTGGAACGATCGAGGACAGTTCGGCGGTCCTGGTCCGGGGGCTTCAGGCCGTGAGGGCGCTTGAGCCGAACGACCCAGGCGATCAAGCGGCCAGGCAGACCGCCCGGGTGGGGTGACACAGGGCATGCCGCGACGGCCGCCCAGGCTCGATGACAACGGAGAACAGCCTTATGGACATTTCGGTGGTGATCCCCGTGTTGAATGAAGAGGAAAGCCTTCCGCTCCTTCTGGACCGGATGACGGCCGTCCTCGGCGGGGCGCGGTACCAGTGCGAGATGGTGTTTGTGGATGACGGGAGCCGGGACCGGAGCCTGGAGATCCTGAGGGCCTTCAAGGCGTCGTCCACCGGCGGCATACCCATCAAGATCGTCAAGCTCGCCCGCAATTTCGGCCAGCACCCGGCGACGATCGCCGGATTCGCGGCCGCGTCCGGACGGATTCTGGTGACCTTCGACGCGGACCTGCAGAACGAGCCGGCGGACATCCTGAAACTCGTCGAGAAGATCGAAGAAGGATATGACTTCGTGAGCGGCATCCGGGGCTTCAGAACGGATTCCGTCTGGCTCCGTCAACTGCCCTCCTATCTGTTTACCCGCCTGCTCAATATCGTCACCAAGAAGAAGCTGAAGGACTACGGCTGTCCGCTGAATGCCCTGCGGTCGGAAATCGCTGTTCAAATGCGCGAATACGGCGACATGCAACGCTACCTGAAGCCGCTGGCCACCCGTCTGGCTCCGAGGATCGCCGAGATGCCAGTCGCCCATTATCCCCGCGTGAGGGGAGCCTCGCGCTACACGATGCTGGACCTGATCGATCTCTTCTTCGATTTTCTGACCAATTTCTCGAGGCGTGTCTTCCAGCGGGTGGCGATCGCCGGCTGCCTCCTGACCTTCGTGAGCCTGCTTTTGGGATTTGTCTGCCTGGTGGCCTCTCTGGCCTTCGGGTCTGAAAGGGTCGGCCTCCTCGGTGCCGGACTCGTCGTACTCCTGCTTCTGATTGCCGGCATCGAATTTCTGGTGCTGGGTGTGCTCGGAGACTTCGTCGTACGCGTTTACCAGAAGGTCGAATCGAAGCCGATTTACCGGGTGGATCGCATCTTCGATTGATACGAGGGGAGCGGTCAGGCGGCTGTCCCGGGCGGCAGCCGCGGTGGACGTGAAGGCGCCGCGGGTGCGGAGGATCGAAGACACTTCCGGGCTGCCGCTGGATCCGTCGCGGCAGCCTTCGCGGGCTGCAGGAGGGGGCCTCTCCCGTGCAAGTCCCGGCACAGGATCGAGACCATTTCGTTGCGCGGATGGCCGAGGAGGCATGGGCGGCGTCAAAGGGCCGATAGTGTCTTTTTGACCGCTGCGATCACCGCTTCGATCTCTTCGTCCTTCAAGCCGGGATAGAACGGCAGAGAGACCGTGCGCTCCCCGATTTCCTCTGCGACCGGGTACATGCCGGGCCTGAAGCCGAAATGCCTGCGGTAGTATTGCATCAGATGGACGGGACGGTAGTTCACCGCCACGCCGATGCCTTCCCGGTTGAGCCCTGCCAGGAAGGCGTCCCTTTTTCCGGCCGGCGCCCAAACCGTGTACAGGTGCCGCGCGTGGGTCGTGCCCTCGAGGGTTTGCGGCAGGCCGAGCAGAGGGTGGTGCGAAAAGGCCTCGTCGTAGCGCCGCCGGATGCGGTCCCTTTCCTGCAGCTTCTGCGCGAGTTTGCCGATCTGCGGCAGGAGCAACGCCGCCTGGAGGTCGAACATGTTGCCTTTGTATCCCAGAAGGGGCATGTCCCAGTGCCGGTAGGCGCCTGAGTACCGATCGGCCGCAGCCTTGTCCATGCCGTGGGACCGCAGGATGAAAAGTCTTTCGGCCAGCTCGGGCTGGTTGGTTGCGATCGCCCCTCCCTCCCCCGCGGTCATGTTCTTGGTCGCATAGAAGCTGAAGCAGGCCGCGTCGCTCAACTGCCCGGGACGGATGCCGTCCCGCGAACCTTCGAGACAGTGGGCCGCATCTTCGATGAGATGAAGACCCCGGGCGCGCGCCGCCTCCGAAAGCCGGCGCATGTCGCACATGTGCCCGTAGAGATGCACCGGTATAACGGCCTTCGTCCGCCCGGTGACGGCCCCGGAGAGCTGCTGAAGGTCCAGGTTGCCGGTCGAGCGCTCGACGTCGACGAAAACCGGGTGTGCACCGGCCTCCAGGATGGCGTTGGCCGTCGCGATGAAGGTCATGGGCGTCGTGATGACCTCGTCTCCCGGGCCGATGCCGAGCGCCTTGAGGCACAGGAACAGCGCCGTCGTGCAGCTGTAAGTGCCGACGACGTGCCGGCAGTCGAGGTATTCCCCGAAGGCCTTTTCGAAGTCGCGGGTGACGGGCCCCGAGGTGAGAAAAACGCCCCGCAGGGTGTCGATCAGGGATCGTTCTTCCTCTTCCCCGAGGGAGTGCCTGTAAAACTCCACCTTCATGAACGGTCCTCCTGGAAGCCGTTCCCGGACTGCGCGCCCGGTTCATCGCCCCGAACGCGGATGTCTTCGGAGACCTCGTACAGGGTGAGCTGCTCGTTGCGGTAAACGGCCTGAAGATAATCGGCCCTGCCCGGGTCGAAACGGCCCAGGTGTTTTTCCGTGTCGCTGTAGAGGACATAACGGACGGCGTAGCGTTCAAGGAGATCCCGGCGGAATTCGTCTTCCTCGCGCTCATCGAAGAAGCGTTTGACGAGGGCGTTTTTTCCGGAAAAATCGATCGTGAAGTTGTAGTGGCCGGTGAATGCCTTGACTCCTCCGTAAACCGGCAGGCAGCAGCCGTTTTCTGCCGCCGCCAGGACGATGTCCGACGGTTGGGAATGACGGTCGAGCCAATCGAAGCCGTCCATCAGCGGGCGCGGCAGGTAATAGGGGCGCGCGTGGCGCGACAGGTCTTGGAAGAGATTGGCATACAGGATGATATTGCTGGGCAGGGACAGGAGCAGGATCCCGATCATGACCCCGTGCGCGGTGAACCCGCCTTTGCTCGAACGGGCCAAACGCGCCTGCAGCGCCGGCGCTGCGTGTCGAAACACGCAGATGCAGCAGGCGAGGGCGGAGAGGACATAGAAGGTGCCCGCGCTTTCCATCCCCCAGGGGACGAGAGGGTAGGCGTAGATCAGGACGAGCAGGGCGGCCGCCCAGATGGAGAGGAGGATCTCCTCCCGCGTGTTCAGGTGCAGATGCCTGAACCCTCCGAAGCAGAAACATCCTGTCAGAAAGGGGATCCCCAGCCAGAGGACCAGTTCGAGCGGCGACAGCGGTTCGAGTTCGACCCCTTTCCAGACCCGGTCCATGATCGTTCCGTATCGGAGATAGAGGTAGTAGGCGACGGCCGGAAGGGTTCCGGCCAGGGCGGTCAGATAATGCCCCGTCCGGCGCGGGGAAACCGTTCTTTCCTGAAGGGAGAGAAGGGCGGGAACGAGGGCGTAGACCATCAGGAGCAGCGGGAGGTCATAGGGTCGGACGGCTGCGGTGAGCGAGGCCGTGAGGCCCGAGAAGAGAAAAAAGCGGCGCCGCCCGGTTTCTTCCCCCCGGAGAAGGAAGGCCATGGCGATGCATGTCCCCAGGATCGCGCGCACGAAATGGGGTTTGTTGATCAGGTATCCGAAAAGGTTGATCCCCTGTATGTCCCAGAGCCTCAAGTCCGGGACGGAAAGGCCCGAGTGTTCGAGTGCATAGGGGACCCAGCCGAGCCCGGTCGCGAAAAGCATGAGGATGAGCGCCCAGCGGCGCTCCCGGGGGTCTGTGAAAAAGCGCGCGGCGAGATAGTACAGGCCGAAAACGAGGAGGATGACCGTCACGGTCCTTTCCACGTGAAAGCCGGCGGTCAGGGAGAGCGACGACAGCCGGAGCGCCTTGCCGAGAAGCCACCACTCGGGATTGAAGTAAAAAGGCTCGTGCCGCTCGGGCGTCAGACGGTTTTCGAAGAGGTGCGCTCCGTCCAGGGCCTGCCGTTCCCACATGAGATACATGTAGGCGCCCGGAACGTCCCTGCCGACAAGCCCCGTGAAGCAGGCATCGCGCGGGGCCGCCGCATACCCGTAAAGGTAGGGCGCCCAACTGAGGGCAAGGCAGAGGAGGGCAAGGAGGGCGAGAAATCCGAGATCGTTTGCCCGGGGATTTCTCCGCCTTTCGGCAGGAGCGTCCTCCCGTCGGCCAATGGTTTCCGATGTTTCGGAGGTCATCATCGCTTCACGGCGATGGATCGCGAGATCCCGTTGAAGATCGTCTTCAGCTGGGCCGGCGTTCTGACGCGTCTCAGAACGTTCAGCGCGACGCGCGGCCGGCCGTAAAACCTCAGAAAGGCAATGCTGTGCCCCGATTGCCGGGCCAGGGCGGCGAGGTACCCCTGGCCGATGTCGGGCGTGCTGTTGAATCGCTCATCTGAAATGGGTATGACAAAAAGGATCTTCATAACGGAGGGACATTCATCACGGAAGGATGCCTCGTGTCAATAAAA
>ENA-OSEO01005112-OSEO01005112.1-sediment-metagenome-genome-assembly--contig:-NODE-5112-length-12974-cov-3.846166_pt1 | contig 12974 bp, 11 predicted proteins | sample MGYA00237883_ERZ534232 | MGnify/ENA metagenome assembly ERZ534232
GGCGAGCATCACTCCATTTCACGCTTGTATCCGGAAGGAACTATTATCAGCGGAGGGCTTAGCAAATGGTGCGGTGCAGGCGGCTGGCGTTTGGGGTTGTTTGTATTTCCAGAATGTCTCAGATGGCTCCAGGACGCAATGGCCGTCGTTGCCAGTGAAACCTATACTTCTACAAGTGCACCGATACAATATGCGGCGGTTAAGGCTTTTCAAGAGAGCGAAGAATTGCACCGTTACCTTCACCAGGTCAGGAGAATTTTAGGGGCGGTTGGTAAAAAGCTGATGTCGGTGTTCGGAGGCTCCGAGGTCCATGTTCTTCCTCCGCAGGGTGGATTTTATGTGTTTCCTGATTTCAAAAGGTATGGCGAAAAACTCAAATCTCTGGGTATCACAACAAGCCATGAATTCTGTGATCGTCTATTGGAAGAAACCGGAATCGCCGTCCTCCCCGGTAAAGATTTCGGAAGGGCTCCCGAAGAACTGACAGCTCGGTTGGCATATGTCAACTTTGACGGGAACAGGAGCCTTGAAGCGGCCTGTCAAATTCCTTCAGACCTTCCTCTGGATGATCATTTCCTTTATTCATATTGCAAAGGACCCGTCGTTGCAACCGAGATACTCTGTGAATGGCTGAAAAACCTTTGACCCGAGCGGATCGCAAAGGGAGACCTCTCCGGCGCGGGCGATCCGGCGGGCTGCTTACCCGAAATTTATTTGTGTCGAGGCGTTGTTGTCCCAGCCCTGGTCTTGACATCCGCGCGAGGATCATTAGCATATAACCAATTGTAACCGATAAAATATTTTCGCCCCACTTCCTGCTCCTGCTTCACTCGGAATTGACCGCCAACAAACAAATTTTGTGATCCAATAAAATTCAAGAGGAGGTGTCGTATGAAGACGTACATTATTCTGAGTCGTTTTTCACCGGAAGCTTTTTCCGACCCCAAAGATTTTAAGAAAATCGCGGCAACGGTATCGGAAAAAATCAAGAGTGAGTGCCCGGGGGTGGTTTGGAAGAAGAGTTATGCGACCCTTGGCCGTTTCGATGTGGCCGATGTCGTCGCCTCGGACAATCTCGAACAGGTGAAAAAGGCTGCCATGATCATCCGTGCTTACGGGCACTCCACGACGGAAACTTTACTGGCAACACCGTGGGACGAGTTTCTGGAGAGTCTTTAATTAATGGAAGCGGTCGGGCGGCCTACAGGCGTTTGATCCGGAATAGTGGTTATCATTCCTCTCTTTCGCCAATGTCTTTCCGTGAATATCCTTTCGGAACTGCCGATATAACTTGACGGAAATGGATATCGGCAAAATATTAAGGGTATAAGAGGCACCGGAAAGCCTGCTGTAGTTCTCCGAAATCTATCTCATAAGGAGGTCGAAATGCCTCGAAATACGATTAATATTCCCTGCAAGATGGAATATCTTTCCATATTGGACGAGGAAGGGAACCTGGATAAAACGCTTGAACCGGATATCCCCGAGGATCTTCTTTTAAAACTCTATCGTGGAATGCTTTTGGGACGAAAGTTCGATGAACGAATGCTGAGTCTCCAGCGGCAGGGTCGTATCGGAACATTCGCGCCAATTACCGGTCAGGAGGCCGCGCAACTGGGTGCGGCTGCGGTATTGCTTCCGTCGGACTGGATGGTGCCTTCGTTCAGGGAAACCGCCGCCGAAATTTGGCGCGGGAAACCCATGGAAAGCGTTATTCTCTATTTTGGCGGATATAATGAAGGCGGCCGTATCGAAGAACATCGTAAAGATCTTCCCTTGGCCGTTCCGGTGGCTTCCCAGATTCTTCACGCCGTTGGCTTGAGCTGGGGAATTAAATACCGGCGGACCGATGAGATTGTGATGACATTTTTCGGCGACGGCGCGACCTCCGAAGGAGATTTTCACGAAGGTCTGAATTTTGCCGGCGTCTATCAAACACCGGTCATTTTTGTATGCCAGAACAATCAATGGGCCATCTCGGTTCCCCTTTCCAAACAGACCCGTTCCGAGACACTTGCCCAAAAGGCGCTGGCTTACGGTATACCGGGTATTCAGGTGGACGGCAACGATATTCTTGCAGTGTATGCCGCCGCGCGGGAGGCTGCAGACAGAGCCCGGTCCGGAGACGGTCCTTCCATGATCGAGTGCGTGACCTATCGAGTGATGATGCATACCACGGCGGACGATCCCAAGCGTTATCGGCCGGACCATGAGGTTGAATCCTGGAAGAAAAAAGATCCCATACTTCGATTCGAAAAGTATTTGATGGATAAGGGACTGGTAACGGAAAATAAAGTTCAGGGGATGGAAGCCGAAGTCATCACCGAGATTCAGGCGGCCGTTGACCGGGCCGAAAACCAGATGCGAAAATTTAATGATCCGTTATACATGTTTGAACATGCCTTCGCTCAACCACCTTCTCACCTGAAAGAACAGCGGGAGGAACTTGCCGATGAATTAAAAATCCTGCAGGAGATGGAGCAACATGGCTAAAATGACAATGGTTCAGGCACTCAACCTGGCATTGCGTCAGGAAATGGAGAAAGATGACCGGGTTATTGTATTGGGTGAGGATGTCGGTGTGGACGGGGGCGTTTTTCGGGTCACCGAGGGGCTTATCGATCAGTTCGGAGACCAAAGATCTTTGGACACCCCTTTGGCGGAATCGGCCATTGTCGGCATGTCCATCGGCATGGCGGTCTATGGACTTCGACCCGTGTGTGAAATCCAGTTTTCCGGATTTTCCTACCATAATTTTCATCAGATCGAAAACCATGCATCTCGATTGCGATGGCGTTCCCAGGGGCGGTTTCACGTTCCGATGGTACTCAGAGCGCCATATGGCGGCGGTGTCAGGGCCCTCGAACACCATTCAGAAAGCCGTGAAACCTATTATGCGCACATGCCGGGGATCAAGATGGTGATGCCTTCGGGTCCGCGCAATGCCCGGTCTTTGCTGGTCAGCGCCATCCGGGATCCTGACCCGGTGATTTTTTTCGAATCCAAGGCCCTTTACCGTGCCTTCAGGGAAGAGGTTCCCGAAGATGAAGAAGCACTCCCTATCGGAAAATCTCAAGTGGTTCGAGAAGGTGGTGATCTCACTTTAATCTCTTATGGCGCCATGATGCGACCGACCCTCGAGGCTGCGTCGGAGCTCGAGAAAGCGGATGGAGTTCAGGCAGAGGTGATTGATCTGCTGACCATTTCACCGCTGGACGATGAAACATTTGTCCGGTCCGTGAAAAAAACCGGTAGGGCAGTGGTTATACACGAGGCACCCCGAAGCTTCGGGCCGGGAGCCGAGGTTGCAGCGCGCCTGGTTGAAAAGGCATTCTTCTATCTGGAAGCCCCCATTTCCCGGGTCACCGGATTTGATATCATCATCCCACTATTCAGTCGGGAAGGCAGTTATATTCCAAATACTCGGCGTATACTGCGCGAGGCGAGAAAAATATTAACCAGTGCATGATGCAGAAAGTTATGATGGTTAGTTGGCATTGGGCATAGGGCAAAGAAGAGCATAGGGCATAGGCTTTGCCGTTGGAGGCAAAATCGCTCAAAGCTCAACGCTGAAAGGAAACAGGAAAGGTAAAAGAGAATTCAGCCAACGGACTAAACAGGCTAACGGGCGAAACGGGCGAAACAGGCCAACGGGCCAACCGGCATAACGGGCTAACGATCACAACGATCCAAACGAACCAAACGATTAAAACGTTCTTAACCTGCAAACAAGGAGGCATTACCGATGACCAAATCTTTCAGGCTTCCGGATCTGGGGGAAGGAATTCATGAAGCGGAAGTAATTGCGGTAGTGGTATCGGTTGGCGACGCGGTGAAGGAGGGAGATTCAATCATTGAAGTGGAAACGGATAAAGCGGCGGTGGAGATTCCGTCCCCTTACACGGGCAGGGTCACGGATTTACGGGTCAAGCCCGGCGATATCGTTACGGTGGGTCATGTGTTGATGACCTTCAGCGACACCCAGGATGGGGAAACACTCCCGGGCGAAAGGCCGGTGGAAATTCCCGCGGAATCGGGTCCGGAAGCTGGATTTCAATCACCGGCCGGTCCGGAAAGGGAGCCTGTGCCGGCCTCGCCGGCCACACGGCGTCTGGCCCGGGAACTGAGGGTGGATCTTCGCCGGGTGCAACCCAGTGGTCCGGCAGGCAGGGTAACCAGTCAAGATGTTCGGTCTTTTGCTGACCAAGCCGAGGCATCGGTAAAAATGCCGGGGGTCGCCGTTAACGAAGCGAAGCCGTTACCGTCCGTTAGGGTCGAAACGCCAAAACTGCCCGATTTCTCCAAATGGGGCCCTGTGGAAACAGTCCCACTGAGATCCGTCCGAAGGGCCACATCGAAGCAGATGGGTTTGGCCTGGTCGCAAATCCCCCACGCAGTGAGCCAGGAAATGGTTGATGTGACCAAACTGGAGTCCTTCCGACGGAAACACCAGGCGGAAATCGAGGCCAGAGACGGAAAATTGACCTTGATTGTCTTTGTTTTAAAAGCCGCTGCCACCGCACTGAAAATGTTTCCGTACTTTAATTCGACCTTGGACACGGCATCCGGAGAGATTATCCTTAAGCGTTACTATCATTTGGGAGTGGCGGTGGATACGGATGACGGATTGGTGGTGCCGGTCATTCGAGACGTGGACCGCAAAAGCATCGCGGAAATTTCCGTTGAACTCAAAAATCTGGTTCAAAAAGCAAGGGCCCGCAAGACGCTGCTTGAAGAAATGCATGGCGGAACGTTTACCATTACGAATGCAGGGGCCCTCGGTGGGAGTATGTTTATCCCTATTATCAATTATCCTCAGGTTGCCATTCTGGGGATGGGTGCCGCCGCATTGCAACCGGTGGTTGTTGACAGAGAAAACAGAGAACCTGAAATCGTACCGCGGCTCATGATGCCCGTGGTCCTTTGCATCGACCACAGAGTGTTGGACGGGTCCGATGCCATCCGATTTCTCAAAACGCTTTCCGATGCCCTTAAGGATCCTGAAGAGTTGCTGATGACGATGATCTGACTGGAGGTCAAGGGATTATGGTAATGGGAGAATTGATTCAAGAGACGGATGTACTGGTGATCGGGGCCGGACCGGGAGGTTACAGCGCAGCTTTCCGGGCAGCAGATCTGGGGCTTGATGTCACGCTGCTCGACATGCAAAAAAGGCCCGGTGGTGAATGTCTATTTCAAGGATGTATTCCTTCCAAGACATTGCTTAACCTTGCCGAACTTATCCATGAAGCACGGCGTACCGAATTCATGGGAGTCACCTTTGATCAACCTCGAATCGACCTCGGTAAAATCCGTGCGTGGAAGGAAAAGGTCATTGACAGACTGGCCAACGGCCTTTTTACCCTGGGCGAAAAACGCGGCGTTCAACTGCTGAAGGGACAGGGTGTTTTTGAAGGATCCGACAGGGTGCGCGTGTATAATTCAGAGATCAGTCAAATCAAATTTCGCCGCGCCGTTCTGGCCACCGGTTCCCGCCCGAAGTCTCTTCCGGGTATTGAATTCAAACAGAACGGTCGCATCATGAATTCTGCCGGCGCCTTGGCGTTGACGGACATTCCTGAGTCCCTTCTGGTTATTGGCGGCGGATACATCGGGCTTGAACTCGGAACCGTTTATGCCTCCCTGGGGAGCCGGATTACCCTCGTTGAAACCCAAAACAGGCTTTTGCCGGAGGTTGATCCGGATTTGGTGCTTCCTTTGAAAGAAAGACTCAGCAAAATTTTTAAAGCCATTCACTTGTCGACCCGGGTGCTTTCCCTGAATGAGGCTGGGAATCGGGTGGAAACCATTTTTGGGGGCGACGTGGATACCCCTGATCAGACCTTTGACAGGGTGCTCGTCGCCATCGGCCGGCAACCCAATTCCGATGGATTGGGACTGAACACTACCAAAGTAAGTATGGATGCAAACGGCTTTGTCGTCGTGGATGAGCAACAACGCACATCCGATGAACGGATACTTGCCATCGGTGATGTCACGGGGTCGCCGTTGCTGGCACACAAGGCCTCACATCAGGGCAAGGTGGCGGCAGAGGTGATTGTTGGCAAGCCTTCCGCTTTTGATGCTCAGGTGATTCCCGCAGTGGTCTATACCGATCCTCAAATCGCCTGGTGCGGCCTGACCGAGGAAGAGGCCCGCAAACAGAATCGATCGATACGGGTGGAACGGTATCCGTGGAAATTATCAGGCAGAGCGACATCCATGAACGCCGTGGATGGTTTGACCAAAATTATCGTCGACGCTGAAACACTGCGCGTGCTGGGCTTCGGAATTACCGGGCGGAATGCAGAAGGGTTGATTTCAGAGGGGGCTCTTGCCATCGAAATGGGCGCTCAGTTGGAGGATTTGGCCTTAACCATTCATCCCCATCCGACCCTTTCCGAAACACTCGCAGAAACTGCCGAGATTTTTCTTGGCCGTGCCGCTCATGTTCTGCCCGGTCGACGCGGAGATGCTAACGGCCCGTAATCCCCGATACCCAGCCGGTGATCGCGGCGAAAAAGTCGAGCAGTTTATCAAACCAGTCCTCTTTATACACCTGGGCGGCGGTTTTTGAAACCGCCATGGGAGGTTGTTTTTCCGAAAGCGCCTGTTTTCGTCCTGGATCAGCATCGTTGTCCGGCATAACCGTCCTTTCTGTTTTGCTTACAATGGGTGGTTTTGCCGCAATGCCGGGTGCCTCTTCCTGTGCCTTGAATTCCGGGTGTTCGTCTTGCCCGCCGGGAATGGCCGGTTTCTTTTCTGTATCTTCCGGATAACCGGCGGGTCTGTCGGTTTTCATCAATTTCAAATAAACCGAATGCCATGTGCTGAAAAGTTCCGACTGAAAATTTGACCGGATTTCGGGTTTCAAATTATTGAAATTCCAAAGCATATTTTTGTATGTGTGGCAGTTGAAAACAGATACGCGGTAAACTTTGTCGGTGATTTCCGTATAGGTTGGTCGGAGTTCGTCCAAGGACAAATTTTTCATGTGTTGATCATCAGCAGATTCGGATATAATGTGTTTCAGGTTTTCAAGGCAAACCGTTTCGTTAAACATGTTGTCTCGCACTCCTTTCTGGTATCGGTTCCGTCACTTTACCGGTGATGGTTTCCGGCCGCTGAGCCCGGGCCGGATGTTTGTTCCTACAACAGTTCGATGAATAATTCAATACGCTGCTGAAAATTCGTCAAACCCTATCTGAAACCACCAATTTTCAAAAACCCAAGCTCTTACCATGGTTTTAAAAAATATGGATAGATTGATTTGACACATCCGGCGTTACTTTTTATAATTGTCACAGGTCGTTTTGGTTTTGAGCAGCGTATGCCCGGCAACCTGTTTTAGGACGCCATACCCGTTTTATTCAACTCATAAGTAAAACTCACCTTAAAGGAGGTCAAAATGGCTGTTAAGGTTTTCATTAAAAGAATCGTGCCGGAAGACAAGGCCAAAGCAATGATCCCCCTCTTCAGGGAAATAAGATCCCTGGCCACCAGTCACTCCGGCTATATTTCCGGTGAGACGTTAAAAAGTATGGACAGACCCGATCTGTTTCTGGTGATCAGTACGTGGCATTCATCAGACGACTGGAAAAGATGGTTGTCAAGCGCGGATCGGAAAAAAATTCAAGACAAAATCGATGCCTTGCTGGGCGGAGAAACCGAATACGAAATGTTTCATTACGGATTTGCGGAATAACTACGATCTATCTTATATTGTTACGTTATTTGTATCATTATCCGGAAATATTTTGCCCGGGTTGAGAATCATATTCGGATCAAAGACCTTTTTGATCCCGGTCTGAAGTCGAATACTTTCAGCCGAAAGTTCCATGGACAGGTATCGTTTCTTGGCCTTTCCGATGCCGTGTTCGCCGGAAATTGTTCCGCCCATCTGAATGACCCGGGCCAGGATAGCTTTCACGCCCATTTCCACCCGATGCATATTGTCCCGGTTTTGCGCCGTGATATTCAGATGAATATTGCCGTCTCCCGCGTGACCGAAGGCATATATTTCAAAACCATAGTCCGCTTCAAATTTGGGAAGTTCGCCCACAAGGGCCGGTATTTTCTCTATGGGAACCACGACGTCCTCGGGGATATACAGGGCATAAGCGTCATGAATCCTCAACGAGACCTGCCGCCGTACGTTCCAAATGGCGTTGCGTTCGTTTTCGCTGAAGGCATGCAAAAGATGGGTTGCGCCGATCTCCTTTAAGATCCTTCCGACGGTTTCTACGTCCTTTTTTGTCTGCTCCGGGTCACCGTCGACCTCGACGATCAGCATTGCGGATGTTTCGCTGGGGACATGAAACGGCAAAATGTCTTTCACCAGAAAGAGACATTTGGCGTCCAGAAACTCTATGGCCGACGGCAGGTGGCCTCGGTTGAGGATTACAGTTACCGCCTGCATGGCCGTCGGCAGATCCGAGAAGACGGCCGTTGTACCCCTGATGGCGGGCGGAAAGGGAATGAGCTTTAGAATCAGGCCGGTGATCACGCCCAGGGTTCCCTCGGAGCCGACAAAAAGCTGGGTCAGATCGTACCCAACCACGCCTTTACGGGTCCGGGTTCCGGTGGTTATCATCCGTCCTGAAGGGAGCACCGCTTCGAGGCCGAGAATGTAATCTTTTGTCGTCCCGTATTTGAGGCAGGAGGGACCGCCGGCATTGGTTGCGGCGTTCCCGCCGATGGTGCTTTGAGCCATTCCCGCCGGGTCGGGCGGAAAAAAGAGTCCTTTTTGCCGAACCGCATTTCGCAAGACTTCGGTAATGGTTCCAGGTTCAACTTCAGCAATAAGGTTTTTCGTGTCCACCGAAATAATGCGGTTCAAGTTCTCCAGGGACAGAACCACACCGCCCAATACCGGTACGCAGCCTCCAGCCAGACCCGATCCGCCGCCTCGGGGAATGACCGGAAACCTGTATTGATTGGCCATTCTCATGAGTTTTTGAATTTGAGCTGTATCCAGAACCCGAATGACCAACTCCGGCGGATAACTCAAGCCGGAAGCATCCTCCCCGTAGGTGCCGGCTTCATCCGGATCTGTAACGATGCATTCATCTCCCAGTTCATGGGATATGCGCCGTCGAATTTCATCGGTGATGGGGAAATATTTCGTCATTAATAATTCCGGTTCTTCTCCCATTGAGTTGATCGGGATTGTTGTTTGTTAAATCGCTCCCGGATTTGTTATAATTTTTAGCAGTTTCAGCAGGTTTGAACTCCTGAACGTTCAGGGATCACCAACTATTTCGGAGATGATCCATAATTCCTAAGCTTTACCGAATCCCGGAATCTTGAATTTTTCTTCAAGCTTTTGAAGAATAAATGAGGCTATGGTCACAAGCACCAGATAATAAAATCCGATGACCAGAAAAACCTCGGTATACCGGAAGGTTCGGGTGGCAATAATCTTGCCTTCACCAGTCAGCTCGATACAGGTAATGATATAGGCCAGAGATGAATATTTGATCAGGTATATGATCTCGTTGCCGCAACCCGGCAATGCCCGTCGAAGCGCCTGCGGAACGATGATGCTGGACATGGTTTTAAACATGGAAAATCCCATGGCCTGCGCTGCAAGGAGCTGGCCTTTTTTGATGGACAAAAGACCACCGCGAATATACTCGGAATGATAGGCCCCGCTGCACAGGATAAAGCCGAAGACGGCTGCCGTGTAAGCATCCAGGTATATTCCGAGGTTGGGCAGGCCGAAATAGAGCAAAAACAGTTGAACCACCAGAGGAGTTCCGCGGAAAACGGTGGCATATGCGTTGGCGGCCTTCCGGATGAAAGGGTGACCGAAGGTTCGCAATGTGCCGATGACGATGCCAAGCATCAGACCGATCAACCCAGACGGGATGATGAGCTTTACGGACATGACCAGCCCCCTGTTCAGGGCCGGGATCAGCTGAGTTGAGTAGAATGCCGTGTCCATTTATTCATTCTCTGTATAGAGATCATTGAGCCGGCTGCAAAAATCCCGGGATCGGGTACATGCTTTCGGAGAAAGGAGTTCTTCGGGAGATCCCTGCTCAATGATAATGCCGTGTTCCATGAAAAGCACTTCATCGGCCAGAGACCGGGTGAAGCCGATTTGATGGGTGGCCAGAATCATGGTCATGCCACCCCGGGCCAGATCGCGAATGACGGACAACACTTCCCCGATCAGTTCAGGATCCAGGGCGGATGTGGGTTCGTCCAAAAGCATGATTTTGGGGTCCATGGCAAGCGCCCTGGCGATGGATACCCGCTGTTTCTGGCCTCCGGAAAGTTCGGCGGGATACAGATGTTTTTTGTCCCCCAGCCCCACCTGTTCGAGCTCTGCAACGGCGCGATCCCGGGCCTCCGGGCGATGCATCTTTTTAACTTTGCGGAGCGCAATGGCGACATTTTCCAGTGCATTCAAATGATCGAAAAGGTTGAAGTCCTGAAAGATCATACCGACCTGCTGTCTGAATGCATAGAGATCCCTTTTTCGGCGGCTTTGAACCTCGACCCCTTCCAGCCACACATGTCCCTTGTCCGGAGGAATAAGGAAATTGATGCATTGAAGCAGGGTGCTCTTTCCCGCACCCGACGGGCCGATGAGTACCTTTAACTCTCCTTTGTTTAGGCTGAAAGAGACGGATTTGAGGATCTCTTTTCCCCCGAGTGCCTTGCAGATATTTTCGACACGCAGAATCGGTGGTTTTTGCACCGTCATGTTTTCCCTTTAATGAGAATAGCCCGGTATCCGTACTTTGGCTTCCAGTTTCAGTAATGCCCGAACACCGATCCAGGTCAGAAAAAAGTAAAGGCATCCTGCCGTTATATACAGGGGCAGATAGTGATACGTCCGTGAGGCAACAAAATGGCTTCGTGCCATGATTTCGGAAGTTCCAAGAACAAACGCAAGGGCGGAATCCTTGAGAATGATAGAGTACTCATTGGACCAGCCGGGGATGGAGAACCTGAGCGCCTGAGGCAAAATAATGTTGACGATGGTTTTGATATCGCTCATTCCGAGCGCCCTTGCGGCCTGGAGTTGTCCCCGGGGCAGCGAAAGAATGGCACCTCTGAAAATCTGAGACTGATATGCGGCCGTTGTCATGCCTAAAACAAGGGTGGATGCGGCAAACGCGCTCAGGTTCAATCCAATGAGGGCGAACAATCCGAAGTAAAAAAGAAACAAAAGCACCAGTACCGGCACGCCCCTGAAAAACCAGACGTAAAGTCCGATAAGCCGACGAATAATGAAATTACCGAAAACTTGTCCGACGGCCATGTGGATCCCCAGAACCAGACCGAGCCCCATGGCACCGATGACGATTCCCGATGTGGCCAGAGCACCCTTGAGCAGGTAGGGAAGTGCTTCCAGAACGGCGGCGAGTGCTTCGTACATTATTGGATAAAGCCCTTTAAAAATTGACGGTTTTTGATTGAAGATTGTCGGAGCGAAACATAGATCCCGATGAATCGGGGAATTTTTCCGGAATCAAAATACTTGCCATAAAGGATATTTGTACCTGTTTAGATTTTTGAAACAAATCAGTTTTTGGGAAGCGATTCAATTTCAAAAGGCTAAACGCTTACGATATATTTAATATTCGTATTTAGTGACTCGGTGGCTTAGTGGCAGAAGGAACCCTTTGGATTTTCATTTTTGGCTCTTCTCGCATTTAGTTGATCGGGATGTTGTTGTTTGTTCAATCGCTCCATGGATCATGCTTTTTTTAAAAACGTGTAAACTCGTGGTTAAAGAATCGTAAAGAAAGAACAGGATTGAGGACCATAACAATGGGTTCGAGTTGGAACGGCCGTTTTCGTGCTCTTGAAATGTTTCGGTATTCATCTGTTCTTTCCAACGAGCCCTAAACCACTCAAACAGTACACGCTTTTAAAAAAAGATGATCCATTCCGCTCGCTCTTGATTGGTTATCATTTTTAAGAGTTTCAATAGGTTTGAACCCCTGAACATTCAGGGGTCACCAACTGTTTTGGAGATGATCCTCATTTAATAACAACCCGTTTATCCAATTGAAAATAAAGCTACATTGAACTTAATTTCTTGTCAATGATCCCTTTTAAAAATGTTAGTATGAAGTTACAGGCCGGTCTTTGCCAATTGTTCGACCAGACTTTTTTGTTGCTTGGTCAGCTGATTGGGAGTATTGACCCGGATACGAACATAAAGATCTCCCTGGCCTTTACCGTCCATTTGGGGAAGTCCGTGCCCGGGCAGCCGCATCTTCGTTTTATGTTTGGTACCGGCAGGAATCTTTAATTTCAATTCTTTGCCGCTCAATGTCGGAACAGAAATATCCGAACCCAGAATAGCCTCGCTCAGCCTGATATCTTTATTGATGTAAAGATCATGTCCTTTTAATTCATAAACCGGGCTGGGAAGCACCTTGGACTTAATATACAGATCTCCAGGCGGGCCACCGTAAGGGCTGGGATCACCCTTTCCGGAAATCCGGAGTCTCTTTCCGGAAATCATCCCTTTTGGAATTTTTACCGTGATTTTTTCACTACGGCCCTGGTGCTGAAAAGACACCGTCTTTTGTGCCCCTGCTGCCACTTCCTCCAAGGTCAAGGGGATTTCATATATGAGGTCAGACCCTTTGGGTTGGGCGTGTTGCTGTCTTTGATAGCTTTCAAACGGGCTTTTGCCGCCGAAGGAAAACCGCATACCCCTACCGCCACTGCCAAAACGGCCGGATCCGCCAAATATTTCGTTTAGTATACTATCGAAATCGAAACCCCTGAAAATATCTTCCTGCGAATACCGTTGCTGGAATCCGGCTGAACCATATGTATCATACTGCTCGCGTTTTTCCTTGTCGCTCAACACAGCATAAGCCTCGCTGATCTTCTTAAATTTTTCCTCAGCGTTTTTATCTCCCTTGGCATGATCCGGATGGTACTTCATGGCAAGTTTCCGATAGGCCTTCTTGATTTCGTCCGGAGAAGCGGTTTTGTTA
>ENA-OSEO01005113-OSEO01005113.1-sediment-metagenome-genome-assembly--contig:-NODE-5113-length-12965-cov-4.394786_pt1 | contig 12965 bp, 8 predicted proteins | sample MGYA00237883_ERZ534232 | MGnify/ENA metagenome assembly ERZ534232
GAAATCATAATACAGACCGCCCTTGAATACATTAAGACCAGTGCAATTGTCTCTTCTGATGATCTGGAAAACATTTATCCCATCCAAAAAGTTTCATCTTTTCATGTACCTGATGGCACAATTGAGTATCAATGCGAGCAAGTTAAAACATCCACTCCCTCAATGATTAAGATAAATGTTAATATCCTCTGCAATGGCAAGATGTATAACAGCAGAAAAGTGAGTTTCAGGGTTAAAGCGCCCAAAAAGAGCAATATTGCCGATCCAGCCCCGGATCCATCAGAAAAAAATAAAAAAGAACGATCCCACCAATGAGACTACCGATGAGGTTGCCGGCGGTATTCCATGAAAGAATCATTCCCGAATACTGCCCGACTTTGGATAAATCTCGTTTCAATTCGTGAAAAATGATCGGAACGGTAGCACCCATCAGGCCTATAGGTAGAATCAAAATACAAGACAGCCCTAAAAACACATAAACGTAATACCCCCAGAAACCGGAAATATTCGACTGAAAGGAAATTCGTATCAGATGCGCCCAGTATGGCCATCGATCCAGTGTGATATAAATGACCAACAGAAATATGGATATAAAAATCTGATTGGCGTATAACAGCCACCTTGAAATTTGTTTAAGACTGCCGATGACGAAGCTCCCGGCAGCGATTGAGAGTATAAATACCGATACTATGATCGTAAAGGAATATGAGGAACTTCCCAGAGAGAGGTTTGTGACTCGGATCAAGACATTTTCCAAACTCATGACATAAAAACCACTCAAAAAGGCAATTGCATAAAGAATATAAGATGGAAACCTGCCGATGTCCGATGAAGGTTCGGACGTTATTTTTTTAATATATTCTTCGGATTCTTTTGAGGGTTCGGCTTGCTGTAAAAATTTTGGCAGGATAAGAAAAAAGAGAAACGCTCCCAGATTCAGGAATGAGGTCTTGACAATGGTCGCCGGCAACCCGTGGTTGGGAATCAGATAAAAACCGGCCAGAAGTGTTCCTATAAACGCACCGATAGTATTAACTGCATAAACTCGGGCATGAATCCGGGTAGCTTCTGTAATGTTCCTTGATATGCCGCGGGTCAGAAAGGGAATTGTTCCTCCCATACAAACGGTGGGAACTCCCATAAGCAAGGCAGAACAGAGTATCCCCTGGATGATGATGAAAAGAGGCGGAGAAAAACTCCAATATTTTGTTAAAAAATCTACACTTTTGAAGAGATAGGGGAATAATAAGCACCACCCTCCGATAATACCTTCCAAAAGCGCGTACCCGATAAAGTGTTTTTTAATTTTCGTTGTTAATTTTCCGCAAAGATAATACCCTAATGATAAGCCCCCTAAAAAAGTCGACAGTATGATTGCCGTTGCTACACTGTCGCTGCCCAGAAGTCTGCTAAGATATTTCTGCCAGGTTACCTGGTAGATCAAGCCGGCGGCGCCGGTTAAGAATATGAAAAAATATATACAAATTGATAAAAGTTTGTTTGGCATGATACTCCCTGTCTATAGATTTTATAAACTTCATACCGTTAGGATTTCGCAATGTCAACAGTTCAGGAACTGTATCGAACTTAGCACCAAAGATGCCAGTCCATATTATTAACCTTTTTCCAGGGCTCCGAATCCATTTCTTCCGCCGGAGTATGGGCTCACTACAATATCTGTTTTTGCAATATTCGGGCCATTAGCGTTTATTGATTGGAAAATGCGTTGTTTGAATGAGGAGGAATGTAAAAAAAAAGTGAAAAGGAAACGTTCCTGTTATTTGTTAATTGCGAGTCTCTTTGCAACATGGCTGCTTCTGATGGGGTGTAGTGCTGAATTTTTTTCACTGGCACTATCTAATCATACCCAAGCAGATGGTCTCTTTACTCAGTTTATAGAGAAAAACCTCGGAACGGACTGGTACGGAATTTACATACAAGACTGCAAGTTTGGCTATTTAAAAAGCTCGACACGTCTTGAACGGGGACCAAACGGTAGCAGTTATACAATACAAGTGTCAGGAACAATACATATCCCCTCGCAACAAGCTGAAACCGATGAGACGAAAATACATATGGTTGCAGCATTCAGCGACCAGCCGCCCTATTCGATGATACGTTATTCAGACAGGACGATGCATAAAGATGATATCTCAGAAACCAAAATTGTTCGGACATCAAACGGGTATGAGGCAAGAATTACTCAAGGCGGGGAATCGCGTACACACATGATCGAAGCCCTTGGCTACACACTTAAAGACTATACAGCCGTTCAAAGATGGATTGCCCAACATCCCAAAATAGGAACCAAAATCAATTACCCGCATTTAAATTTGGAACGCCTAAAATTGGAAAAAAACACATCACGCATTATTGCGACTCATAAAGCCCTTATTGCCGGTATAAAAACATTTTATTACGAAGTAGTTACCACAAGCCTCGATGGACTTGAAGTAATAGAGGAATTCGGTGCTGATGGAAAACCCTACCGTATTGTTATAGGGGGGTTGTTTGAATGCCGGCTCGAACCGCAATCACTGGCGACCCAGATGGACATATCCACTGCTTTGTTTGTCAAAAATACGGTACCCATCAACCAATCCCTGGGCTATTCTGAAACGGTGACGCTTTTGAAGCTATTCATTGATAAAAAATCCGGCGCTCTGCTCAAAGATGCTCCGGGTCAGTCGGTAACACATGACCAGGCCAAAGGCATCTTTATTGTAACTGTGAACTCCACAGGCGGTTATCAGGCAATAGCGACCGATGAAGAAATTGAAAAAAATCTGTCGGAGACAACCCATATTCTTATAAACCATCCCAAAATTATCGGTCTCACCCACAAAGCGGTCGGTGGTGCCAAAACCCCCACCGAAGCGGTCAACCATTTGGTTAAATTCGTCTATCAGTACATTGAAGACGATTACACGGCCAACCCTTTGACCCTATTGGATATTATTGCCAAAAAAAAAGGCGACTGCAGTGAACATGCCGAATTGTTTAGGGCGATGGCGCGCTCTCTGGGGATCCCTTGCCGGACCGTCGCCGGATTGGTATACCTCGGTGATGAGTTTCAGGAATTCGGCCTGCATGCGTGGAATGAGGTAGTCATCGACGGGAAATGGATGCCGGTTGATCCCACCTGGGGGCAGACTACTGTTGACGCTACGCACATCCGTTTTCCGGTGGAGACATTCAGGGAATGGCAAGTCATGGCAGCCATCCCAAAAATGAAAATAGAGGTTCTTCACGTCGAATACAAAAAATAGATCCGTTCAGGACACATGCATTCAGTTTCGTGAGAAATTCATTGGGATCGATATTCCATCCCACACAAGCCAAGCGTGTATCGGAATCACCCTTTCAGAGTGCCCACTGCGTTTTTCCCCCCAACCGAATTGATCATCATTGACCGATTTCCAAAATTCACCATTTCAAAAGAGGATCTCGAATTCATTTATTGTATTTCTCAGACTCATAGATTGATTTTGGAATCAACCAGCGTTTTGGCAAAAAACTCGCGCCTGATACGGGTGGATTCCGCCGGTGACACCCACTTGAGAGCGGCGGTCGTGCAACCTGTTACGCAAGCCGGTTCAAGTCCTTCATCGATTCTATCTTTGCAGTAGTCGCACTTAAATACTTTTCCTGTCTCCTCATTCCATTGCGGCGCACCCCAGGGACAGGCCGTAATGCAACTTTTGCAACCAACACAGAGAGATGAATCGACGAATACGATCCCATCCTTAACCCGCTTTTGCATCGCGCCGGTAGGGCATGCCGAGACACACCAAGGTGTCTCACAATGAAAGCAAGGCATGAATATGAAATTGATCCTGGGAATGCCCCCTATCAGCTTTGGACCAACAGGTATGATCTTGCAGAAGGCCGGGCCGACAGGAATGTCGTTCTTGGTTTTGCAATGCACTTCACAAGCGTTACATCCGATACACCTTTTTTTATCCTGATACAGATAGTATCTACTCATAGGATTCCCCCCTTTCTCCTTTCGACTCAGACCTTTCTCACCTGTACAAAACATTCCGCGATCGGGCAGTTACCCCCGACAGTGACTTCCAGGAGCCCCTTCATGAAAATATTGTCTCTCATTCCTTTATTGTAAGCCCTCGTCTGAAGGGGGATGTCCCGGCCGTAACCGTGCAACGTGTAGACCGCTTCCGGGTGAATGTAGTCGGTCACGGCAACTCGTACGGTCTGAGAGACACCGTTGCAGGAGACCTCCACAAGGTCGTTATCATCGATACCGAGCTTTTTCGCCTCGTCGCTATTCATCCACAGTCGGTTTTCGGATTGGATCTCGTTGAGATATTTATTATTAAGGGTAGTCCCCTGGGTATGAACCGCGATTTTTCCGGTGATCAGCCTGAAGTTTCCCTCAGGGGGCGGCGCCGGGCTTTTATAAGGCGGAAAGGAAGGGATTCCATTTTCCTCCAGCATGATAGATACGAATTCGAGTTTCTTGGACGGCGTTTTAAAGGGAAGTTCTTTCTTACGGTCGAGAAGGATCTGTTTCCGGGTAAGTTCCACGTATCCTTTTTCATCAAAGTCAGACAGTTTAATTCCCATGTCCTCAAGCTGCCAGGCAATCAGCTCCTCAACCGATTCATAAGGAAAGTATTGGCCGATGCTTAACCTTTCAGCGAGCTGTTTGATTATCCACCATTTGGGCTTGCTGTCATATCTCGGCTCTACTGCCTGTCGTCGGATCCAAAGGGCTGGCTTCGGTCCCCCTTTGGCGATTACGGGGTCGGTTCTTTCAAGGAACATCGCCTCGGGAAGGATTACATCCGAAACCCATCCGATATGGCTGAAATTGATATCGACTGAGACCAGAAGGTCTAATTTCATAAGGGCGGCTTTGAACGCCTCAGGATCGGGATAGGAAGCGAGCGGATCGAAGCGGTAGCAAATGAATGCTTTCACCGGATAGGGATCTTCATTCAATATGGCGTAAGGTAGCATCTGTCCCAGCCCATAATCGGGCGAAAGATGTTTATATTTCCATCCGATTCCGTCAAAGCGCTTTTTTTCTACTTTGGGAGGCAGGTTCACGAACTTCCTGAGCGGTTTGAAACCGCAATGGGTCTCATTTTTATTGAATAGCAGTCCCCCCGGAGCCTCGTAGGCCCCTAACAGACCGTAAAGTATGTAGATGGAACGTCTGAAATAATAATCGTCGGCACTGCGGGCGGTCATCCATCCTTGATGAAGTATGACAGATGGTTTGGCATCGGCCAGTTCATGAGCTATAGTGATGATTTCTCTTGCAGCAACACCGGTTTCCTTCTCCGCCCACTCAGGAGTGTATGGCTCAATGAAGGCCGTCAATTCTTTCATACCTGAAATCCAGCGATTAACGAATTCGGTGTCATAAAGTTTTTCTTTCACAATGACGTTAATCAGGCTTAAATTCAGGGCATATTCTGTCCCGGGACGAAGGATAAAAAATCGGTCTGCTTTGGCTGCTGTATAGGTCCATCGGGCATCGGTATATATAAACTTCATTCCCCTTTCCAAAGCATCAATGAAGTCTTTGGCTTCCTTGGTGCCGATAGATTCAAGGATGTTCCTTGAATAGAGGACCGCATACCTGCAATTTTTCCAGTCATAGGTAACTGTATTCCGTCTCTGGCCAGCCATGCCATTGTGAGCATTGTGGACACTGTTGGAACAGGTGGCGTGCTGGTTGAAGTAGTTGGGGGATCCGAGTGCTTTAATGAACGCTTTGTGTAAATCGGTAAAGGGACCACCCCTGTCGCCTAAAACCACACTTTCACCACCATACTTATTTATTACTTCTTTAAGTTTATCGGCGACGTAGTCTAACGCCTCTTCCCAACCGGCTTTTCGCCACTTTCCCGAACCACGTTCGCCATCACGGATCATCGGGTATTGGACGCGCTCGGTATCGGCCTGAGTCGCTTTTTGCGCCGCGCCTCTTGGGCAAAGGTGCCTTCCACCCATCAGATTAGGGTTGCCCCAAATGTGTTTCAAGGCACCGTTTTGCACCTCAACTTCAATGGGGCACCTTACGCTACATGTGGCACAGACGCTAAAAACTTTCTGCGTTGTAGAATCGGGCATCTCTCCTCCCTCTAAAAAGTCTCATTAAGCCCTTCGATTATGATTAAACACGGATAGCGATTTCAAAAACCATTGGCATTTTATATTGCCGATAATTTAGGTCAATATGAATCGCGACTTGGATTCTTGACACTTTCTTTGAATATGATCAACAAACCCATACCGTTTAGAGTATATTGATATATCATTATCGTCGAGAGGATCAAGTCTTTCTTTCGTGGAGATCAAACCTTATATCTAATACAATACCCATCGGCTTGACTGTGGATACAAAACACATCACACGACATTTCAGTGATAAGTTAAAATATAGACCCTTTACGATCTGATAATTATTGAAATAAGTAACCTTCATATTATTGCGAAAAATTTTATATCGCGTCCCATTATCTTTCAGCGTTGTCGTGTGGATCTAACTTTAACATATTGACATGCTTAGCTAGTTACTAATATATTATTTAACCTAAAATGAGAAAATTGTATTCGCCGAGCGATTCCATTTTGTGCCGTTAAGCTTTTCAGAATCATTAGAAAACTTTAGGTAGAAAAACATTTAAAAGATATTTACTAATTAGGAGTCCATAAGTCTATAGACAAATACTTTCTGTGCTGTATCGCAAACTGAACCTTTATTCCAAATCGTGTCTAAATAATAACGGACTCATTAGTAACTCTAATTAATAGGGAGGTCTGAAAGAACGGCATGGAACGATCTTTGAGTTGAAAAATTGTGCAACCTGTTTTTAGTGATGCCGTCTGAAAATTTACCTTTGCCGACTGTTTTGGAGGAGAATCAACGTGGAGAAGGAAAAAATCGATCATATCATTTCAAAGTTTCCGGAAATAAAAGGGAATCTCATCGGGATTCTTCACGAAATCCAAAATGAATTCCGGTATCTTCCTGAAGAAGAACTTCGATACCTTTCTCAAAAAACAGATGTCCCCATAACCCAGATTTATAGTATTGCCAATTTCTACAACCGTTTCAGCTTAACCCCAACCGGTGAACACGAACTTTGTGTTTGTCTGGGAACCGCCTGCCATGTAAAAGGAGGTCAGAACGTTTTGAATCAGGCTAAAAAAGTACTAAAGATAAATGAGGAAGAAACCACTGAAGACATGAAATTTACCTTAAAGGTCATTAGGTGTTTAGGAGCCTGTAGTTTGGCGCCGGCCGTGATGCTGGATGATCAAACGCATTCGAATATGACGCCTGATTCGATCAAGGAATTAATTAAATCGTTCTGATATTAATAAGGATTGTTATTATGGCTCAACAACAGGATATCACGATAAAAATTTGTGCGGGTCTCGGTGGTGTGATGAGCGGCAGTAACAAGGTTATTGCCGCTTTTAATCAAATCCTCGAAGGAAAAAAGGTTAATGCCCAGGTAACACCCAAACTTCACAAGGTCGGCTGTCTGGGGCTGTGTGCAAGAGATGTCCTTGTTGATGTATTTATTAACGGTACAAAGTTTACATACCAGCATGTCAAACCGGAAATGATCGAAGAAATCGTAGATAAACATCTTATCGGCGGTCGACCCGTTGAGAAATGGTTGGTGGATGAAGAATACCACAACTATCACAGGCACCAGAAAAAGCTGCTCCTTAAAAATTGTGGTCGAATAAATCCGGAATCCATTGATGCATACGTGGATGTCGGCGGGTATGCAGCCGCCCAAAAGGCCATGAATATGGATCCGGTCGAGGTGATCGAAGCGATCAAGTCATCCGGACTCAGAGGCAGGGGGGGAGGTGGATTTCCCGCGGGAATAAAATGGGAAACCTGCCGAAAGGCTGAGGGTGACATCAAATACGTGATTTGTAATGCCGACGAGGGAGACCCGGGTGCGTTTATGGACCGGGCGATTCTCGAAGGTAATCCTCATTCCGTCATTGAGGGCATGATCATCGGGGCATATGCAATTGGGGCAATTCAGGGGTTTGTCTATATCCGTGCTGAGTATCCACTGGCGGTTGAGCGTCTTCGTTTGGCCCTCAGCCAGGCCAGAGAGAGGGGATTCCTGGGAGAAAATATTTTTGGAAAAGAGATCAGTTTCAACATCAAGATTGTTCTAGGTGCCGGAGCTTTTGTCTGTGGTGAGGCAACCGCTCTCATGACTTCTATCGAGGATAAGGCGGGTGAGCCTCGGCCGAAATATGTCCACACCACAGAGCGAGGGCTTTGGGGACAGCCCACCAACCTGAACAATGTAGAAACGTGGGCAAATGTCCCTGCCATTATCGAGAAAGGTGCCGAGTGGTACGCCGGTATCGGCAACGAGAACAGCAAGGGGACCAAACTCTTCTCCTTGGCAGGGAAAATCAAAAACACCGGGCTTATAGAGGTGCCAATGGGCATGCCGTTAAGAAAGATTATCTATGATATCGGCGGCGGCATTCCCAACGGGAAAAGATTCAAAGCGGTCCAGACCGGCGGGCCGTCCGGTGGATGTATACCTTCGAACTTGCTGGATATCCCTGTGGATTACGAAAACCTGTACAGGGCAGGCTCAATCATGGGTTCAGGCGGTATGATCGTGATGGATGAAGATACCTGTATGGTTGATGTTGCGAAATATTTCATATCCTTTTGTTTGGATGAGAGCTGCGGACAATGCACGCCCTGCCGGGAAGGTCTCCACGTTATGAAACGGATTCTGACGGATATCACTGAAGGCAGAGGAAAAGAAGAACATTTGGAACAGCTTAAAGACCTGTCTGAAATCATCGTCGATTCTTCTTTGTGCGGTCTTGGAAAGAGTGCGCCAAACCCGGTAAAATCAACACTTCGATATTTTAAAGACGAATACCTTGCACATATCCATGATAGATACTGTCCGGCTGGTGTTTGCCGTCGTTTGACGCCCGCACCGTGCCACATGACCTGTCCTGCCGGCATCGATGTCCCTTCTTATGTCGCTTTAATCGCGCACGGCCGGCATGAGGAAGCGGTAAAAGTGATTATGGAAGACAACCCGTTCCCGTGGGTTTGCGGCCTAATTTGCCCTGCACCGTGCGAAGGGATGTGCCGCAGAGGAGAAGTGGACCAGCCCATAAGCATTCGGGCATTGAAGGGATTCGCCAGTAAATATGTGATGGAAAAATATGGCGGATACGAACCCGGGATTAAAACTCGGCGGGACGAAAAGGTCGCTGTTGTCGGTTCCGGTCCAGCAGGGCTTTCCGCGGCATACTATCTTGCATTGGAAGGGTATGACATTACCGTGTTTGAGGCCCTTCCCGAACCGGGCGGCATGCTTCGAGTAGGGATTCCGGCGCACCGTCTCCCAAAAGATTTGCTCGACAAAGAAATAGAAAATTTCATAAAGATGGGTATAAAAATTAAGACCCGCACAGCCCTTGGTACTGATTTTACCCTGGATGATCTTTTTCACCAGGGATTCAGCGCGGTTTTTTTGGGCATCGGAGCACATCAACCCATATCCCTCGGGTTGGAAAGGGAAGATGCGGAAGGTGTCATTCAGGGTGTCGAATATCTTAAAAAACTCAACCTAAAAGAATCGGTGCCAAAAGGCGGGCATGTTACCGTTATCGGCGGCGGCAATGTGGCCGTTGACGTGGCCAGGGCAGCTGTCAGAAAAGGGGCACGGCAGGTTACCGTCCTGTATCGCAGAACCCAAAGAGAAATGCCGGCTTATGAAAGTGAAATCGAGGGGGCTGTGGAGGAAGGCGTCAAAATTTCTTATCTGACCGCGCCCGAATCGATTTTAACCCAAAACGGACATGTTGTGGGTCTCAGGTGCATTAAAATGAAGCTGGGCAACCCGGATGCATCGGGACGTCGGAGACCGGTTCCCATCAAAGGGTCCGAATATGAAATCAAAACCGACCTGGTGATTCCGGCCATCGGCCAAACCATGAAAGCACCGCCTAAAGAGAGTATCAAAGGCGTCGACATCGTCAAGTGGGGCAGCTTTAAGGTCGATTCCGTAACATTGGCCACAACAAAACCCGGTGTCTATGCAGGGGGAGATGCAGTCAGCGGAACCGCCACGGTCATAGAGGCCATCGCCGGCGGTAAAAAAGCGGCTATCGCCATTGATGCGTATATAAAAGGAATTGAAAATCCGAAATTTCCGCCAGTTCCTCGAAAGAGGGCCGAGGTTGAAAAGATCGAGGTCAGCGAAGAAAAAATCGCACAACTCAAGCGTCCAAAAATCCCTTTGTTGGAAATCGACAAAAGGGTGTGTACTTTCGATCAGGTGGAACTTGGCCTGAGTGAAAAAACAGCCCGCGATGAAGCGAAACGGTGTTTGCGGTGCGATTTGAGCTAGTAGGAGATAGGTAATCAGGGGGCGTGCACCGCCTGATTCCCTGCATAAGGAGAAATCCGGATGACTATTCAAATGACCCTGAACAATAAAGAAATTGAAGTTCCAAAAGGCTTGACCATACTTGAGGTCTCCAGAAAGCAAGGGATAGACATCCCGACGCTTTGTTATCATGAGGCACTGGGACCCCATGGTGTTTGCAGGTTGTGTATTGTGGAAGTGGGAGGGGTCTTGCGTCAAGGGATACGGATTTCGTGTATTCAAAATGTGGTTGATGGCCTGGTTGTGAATACCGAAAGCGAAAGGGTCAAAAAAAACCGGCAGTTTCTCTTTGAACTTTTATTGGCCAGGTCTCCCGATTCAAAGGAACTCATCGATCTGGCGGCAAAACACGGCGTTTATGAATCGAGATTTTATGAGGGAGATACGGATGATAACTGTGTGAGGTGCGGCCTTTGTGTGAGGGTTTGCCGTGATAAAATAGGGGCCTTTGCCCTTTGTTTCGCACACAGAGGGTATGAAAGGATGGTCACGACGGATTTTGAATCTCTCTCAGGGTACTGTATCGGCTGCGGGACCTGCGCTCAGATTTGTCCCACAGGCGCCATTAGGATGAAAGATGAAGGGGAAGAAAGGATTATTTACACAAAAAATGGTGTGGTCGCCAGGTTCGAACTCGAAAAATGCGATGTGTGTGGCATACCGTATGCTCCGAAAAAGTACCTGAATTTCATCAAAAAAAAATCGGATGATACCATGGCGGTCAGCGTTGTAAGGAATCTATGCCCAGGTTGCGCAAGACGGATGGGTGCCATAAATCTTGTAGGCTCAATGACGCTGTAATCTACCTGTATCTATTCTCAACTTCGATCTGAAAGGCAAAAGAACCATCATGGAAAAAGAGAAAATTGAAAAAATTGTTCTAAAACACCGAAATGAAAAGTCAGCCATATTGGCAATTCTTCATGAAGTGCAGGCCGAAGATAAACAGCTGAACGCCGATTCCTTGAGATATATCGCACTGCTGTTGGGTGTCCCATACGCCAATGTCTATGGGTTGGCGACGTTCTATAGCGCTTTCAGTTCGGATAAGAAGGGTAAGACACTGGTCCGGGCTTGTGACGGCATCTCCTGCCATATCAACGGTGCGGAAGAAATAATTAAAACCCTTAAATCCAGATTGAACGTTGAAATGGGAAAAACCACCTGGGATGAAGCGTTTAGTTTGGAAAAGGTACGCTGTTTGGGCCTGTGTTCCATCAGCCCGAATGTTTCTTTCAATGACAGGATTTATTCAAGTCTAACCAAGGAGAAGATACTTGAGATTCTTCGGGAAATGACGGGAGATCCAAAATGAAAATAAAAAATATAAAGGATCTTGGTAGAGCGAAGAATGCGGGCATGAAATCCCTTTTCCCCAAAATCCCCCAAATCCGTATCAGTATGTCCACCTGCGGGCTTTCCCTTGGCGCGGATCGTCTGTTTCAAAAAATCATTCAGGAAACAGAAAAAAAAGGGATCAAAATATCCTTGCACCCAATCGGTTGCTCAGGGTGTTGTAACCTGGAACCTTTGGCAATGGTTAGACTGCCCGGAAAGCCCGCATTGCTGTATACTCAGATGACCCTTGAAAAGGCAGAGCGGATCATCCGGGATATTCAAAAGAAAAAAATTACCAAAAAAGGATTGTTTTGTATCATCGGCGGTGATCTTGTTTCCGGCAAACCGGATCCTGAACTGAACGATATTCCTGATTATAAGGACATATATCCCTTTAAGGGTCAACAGCGGATACTTCTGGGGAATTGCGGTATCATCGATCCTTTGAGCGTAACCGAATATGTCGCCATGGAAGGGTATACGGCTTTGCATAAAGCACTTTATCAAATGCGTCCGCAAGAGGTCATAAAGGAGGTTGTTGAATCGGGACTTAGAGGTAGAGGGGGTGCATGGTTTCCCACCGGCTTTAAATGGGACATGGCCAGGAAATCTTCAGGTGACGAAAAGTTTGTCATATGCAATGCAGACGAAGGTGATCCCGGTGCTTACAAAGATCGAACCATTATGGAGGGTAACCCCTTCAAACTATTCGAGGGTGTCGTGCTGGCGGGATATGCCATTGGAAGTCATCAAGGGATCATTTATCTTCGCGAGGAATACCATCATACCTTCGAATTTCTCAACTCTGCAATTGAAATCGCGAAAGGGTACGGGCTTCTTGGAAAGAACATTTTGGGATCCGGGTTCAATTTTTCTTTGAATATTGTTCGAGGCGGCGGATCGTATGTGTGTGGCGAGGAAACCGCCCTTATGGATTCCCTTGAAGGGGAAGTGGGAGATCCCAGGTTAAGGCCGCCTTTTCCCATTGAAAAAGGTTTATGGGAACGACCGACGATTGTCAACAATGTGGAAACCCTGTCAAACGTTCCCTTAATTATTTTAAATGGTGGAAAATGGTATACAAACATCGGCACCGAAAAAGCCAAAGGGACCAAAATTCTGTCGGTGGTCGGCAAAGTTAAACGCCCAGGTTTGTATGAGGTCCCGTTGGGCACCAATTTA
>ENA-OSEO01005115-OSEO01005115.1-sediment-metagenome-genome-assembly--contig:-NODE-5115-length-12962-cov-4.236787_pt1 | contig 12962 bp, 16 predicted proteins | sample MGYA00237883_ERZ534232 | MGnify/ENA metagenome assembly ERZ534232
GCTCATCTCCGGGGATGATGAATCGCTCCTGACCAATCTCAAAGAAGTTGACCTGGCCATCAAGGGCATGACCACGGCCTCGGGAATTCTCCGGGGCGAGGTGGACGCCCTCCAGAACGGGACGAACCGTCTGGACGCGACGCTCAACACCCTGGGGGCCACCTGGAACGCCCTGGTCTTCGGCGACGTGACCGCGGCCGAGAGGAGCGACCTTCTGGGCGTGGCCACAAGCAGGCGCGGAACCGTGGCCGGGCTGAGGTCCCAGATGGGCGAATACGAGTCCCTGCAGGCCTGGTTCACCGGGGACGCCTCCGAGGCCGGCGCGGCCCTGGCCGCCCTGGGCAACGAGGCCACGCGAGCCCTGCTTCAGAACGACGACGATCTGCGCCGGGCAATTGAATCGACCGGCTTCACGTTCGACGATTTCACTGACTCGACCCTGACCAGGCTGGATACATACCTTCGGCAGCTCTCGGGCGATGATCTGACCGCCCTTGACAATGCCATGGCCCACAGCCGGGACGTCATGGACGCCACCGCCCAGCGGGGTGAGGAGCTGGCCAAGGCGCTCAACCTGGAGAACCCGATCAACCAGCTTATCTCAGCCTTTGACAACCTGATCGTGGCCATTCTGAGAACCCAGTGGGCAGCCCTGGGCGCGGAGGGAAACTTCAAAGATTTCGTCGCCCGAGTAATGGGCCAGGAGTGGATGAATCGATTCACCCAGGCCACGGCCAGGGATAGCAGCAACCCCTTCGACACCGGCCAGAGCTACCAGCACGGCACCACCTACGTCCCCCGGACCGGGCGCTACACCCTGCACCGGGGCGAGGCGGTCATCCCGGCCTACCTGAACAAACTCATCTCCCTGGGCCAGGCCGCGCCGCCCGCCCAGACGAGCGTCACCCGCAACTACGAGGTCCACGTTCACGTCGACGGCCTGTCCATTGACGATCCGCGGGTCATGGACCGGCTGGGCGGCAAGGTGGTGAGCTGGATCAAGTATTACGAGCGCGGAGCGAGGGCCTGAAATGGCATACTGGTTCGGACAATCAAATCTCCTCGACGGTCTGGACGCCACCACCCTGGCCGCCTCCTCGGTCAAGGGCGGCAGCGTCGGCCTTCCGATCAAGACCGGCACCGGCTCGGCCGTGGCCTACACGGCCGGGCGATACACGGGCCAGTTCACGGTCTCCTACCTGGTCGAGATCGACGACGTCAGCGGCGGGGCCGGCGTCGGCGAGGCGACCTTCAGGTGGAAGCGGAGCGACTCGACCGCCACCTGGGAGGCCCAGGGGGCGGCCACCTCCGACGACTATCTGGAGCTCGACCGGGGCGTGGAGATCAAGTGGGTGGCCGGGGAAGGGGATGACTTCGTGGCCGGCGACTCCTGGACCATCATCGCCGCGGCCAGCTTCGGCCTGGCCAACCTGACCGACCTGAACCGGGACTCGGCCTGGCGGTCCAACGGCCTGGACTCGCCCTGCTTCATCACCGCCGACCTGGGCGGGCCCTACCCGGGGCTGCTGCTTCACGCCCCCCTGGAGGACGACCTGGACCTGGAGGCCGGCCAGGGCTCGCTGAGCTTCAGCAGGGCCTCGGCGGCCAGCTACGTCGATCCGGACACCGGCCTGACCGTCGTGGCCGGCGAGGACGAGCCCCGCTTCGAGCTGATCAACGGCCAGCGGGCCCTGCTGCTGGAGCCCGGCCAGACCAACCTGGTCAAGGGGACCCGGATCAACGGCGACTTCAGCCTCGAGGACCTGGGGGCCTCGGCCGAGATTTCCCTGTCCGAGGACTGCCTGTGGTACGCGGTCGGCGTCTCGGACGCAACCTTCAACCCCAGCCTGGTCGACGACCCCAACCGGGCCGCGGCGACCGGGGACGCGCCCAAGGTCATCCAGCTTGATGCCGCTGACACCGGAGCCGATATCTACGCCGTCCACCTGACCACCGGCCTGAACAATCAGCTCTCCCTGACCAGCGGCCAGAAGTACTATCTCAGGTTCAAGGTCTGGTGCAGCGTCTCCCGGACCTTCACGGTCAGCGTCCAGCAGTACCTGAGCCCCTACGCCAGCTACGGGCTCAACTCGACCTTCGCCACCACGGCCGGCCAATGGACCTGGGTGACCAGGGTCTTCACCTGCACCAAGACCGGCTCGGACGCCAGCGTCATCCTCTTCCTGGGCGCCGGGGCCGCCTTCACCCTCCGGGGTCCCAGCCAGATGTCCTTGATCCAGGTCGGGGCCGACGCCTCGGCCGACCAGGTCTACTCCTGGATCCCCACCCTGGCCGCCGCGGCCGCCCGGGCCGCCGAGGAGGGCCAGCCCTTTGCCCAGGCCAGCGGGAACTTCAGCCAGGCCGCGGGCACGATTTACCTCGAATGGACGCCGCGCTTCAGCGCCTCTGACGCGCCCAACAACACGACGGTCGGGATCGCCACGGTCAGCGGGGCCGCGGCCGGGCTGCTTTACTGGCACAAGGACGCCTCGGGCAACTGCTGGCTGCGCCTGACCGACGGGACCGGCACCCACTCGACCGCCCTCAGCCCGACCAGGGACGCGACCTACCTTGTCTACGCCCGCTGGTGGGCCAGCGCCGAAGAGAAGCCCGGCGACGGGAGCGGCGAGGCCGGCATGCACGTTGGGTTCTACTCCGACTCCTGGACGCACGGCTCTGAAACCGGCTACGACGGCTCCTTCGGGGCAGGGGCCAGCCTGGAGCTCTACAAGAGCGGGGCGACTCATTTCTCCGGCTACCTCGGCGGCTTGAGGATCTTCGGCGAAGCCCTGACCAAGGCCCAGATCGAGGCCGGGCCGGAGAACCTCGGCTCAACCGGGTCTCCGGCGGCCGTCGTCATCCTGGACCACAACTTCACCGGCGACGCCTTGATCAACCTCAAGTACTCCGATCTCGACTCCGAGCCGGCCTGGGCCGCGGCCCCGTCGATTCCCCTGACCTGGTCAGCCGGGACCGTGGCCAAGCTGGACCTCTCCGGCGAGGCCAGGTTCTGGCGGCTGGAGGTGACCGACCCGGCCAACCCGGACGAGTACATCGAAATATCGGAGCTGTTCCTGGGGGGCGGCTTCTCGCCCGCGGCGATCATCACCGGGGACGAGTCCATGGAGCGAAGCTGGAACCTGGAGTCCGTGGATCACCGGCCCAGGAACGCCTTCGAGTTCAGCTTCCTGGCCCCTTCAGCGGCCGGCGAGGTCGAACTGTCCGGCTTCCTCCAGGGGCTCCTGGACTCGACCTCCCGGCGGATCAAGCCGGTCTTCTTCTGCTTTGACACGGCCTCGGTCTCGAACAACACCTTCCTGCTCAAGATGAAGGAGAACCTTCTCCGGCGGGTCCAGGCCGGCCGGGACCACTATCTGGTTCCCTTCAGGATGGTCGAAGCGGAGAAGTCGGGTGTTTAAGGTCGCGACAGACTGGTTCGAGGCCGCGGTCCGGGAGCGGGAGCCCATCGTGGTCCTGGGACTGCTCACCCCGGGCGGCAGGAGGCTCTACGCCAGGCTGGCCCCCTCGCTGAACCTGTCCGGCTTCCAGGAGCCCGTCCCCGCCGACGGGACCCGGCTGGCCGACGGCGCCTTCTACGCCGGCCGCAACGCCAGCCCGATCCTGTCCCGGCGGGGCGATGCCCTGTCCCTGGGCCGCTTGAGCGAGACCCTTCAGGCCAGCGCCGGGGAGCTGATCGGCCTGCTCTCGGCCGGCCGGGCCGGCGACGTGTCGGTCAAGCTCAGGAACACGGTGGATGAGGAGGAGCTCTTGCACTTCAGCCGTCTGGTGGCCCTGGGTGGCGAGGGCCTGGTCGGCTCCCAGGCCGAGATCACCATCAACTTCCCGGAGCTGAACTGGGAGAAGGCCCTCAAACGATTCTACGGCCGGGTCGAACAGGCTTCGGTCGGGCCGGAGGAGGTGGTCCTCCGGCTGAGGTCAGACTGATGACTACCGATCTCAGTCGCGAAGTCTACCTGGCCCGCTCTTCCAGGTACGCCAACCCCCGGCGAGGTGGGGACTGCCTGCCCTGGGTCTACGGCGACCTGACCCAGGGCGGCCAGGGCGGAGTCTGGACCTGCCCCTGCATCGACACCGAGAACCACGTCTACTGCGCCGCCGGCCACGAGATCCTGAGCCTGGCCAACGGCAACTCCATCACGGTCTACGACAAGGACATGCAGGAGATCGACGGCGGGGGCTACACCTTTGACGAGGCCAGCGCCTATGAAAGCCAGGGCGTCATCGCCACCCTGACCTTCTCCGAGGACGTGTCGGCCGTCGAGCCCATCAGTCTCCGGGGCAAGGGCAAGAACGACGGGGCCTCCCTGATTGACAATCCGATGGACATCGTCGAGGACATCCTGAACCGGGCGGGCCTCAATTCTCTGGAGTGGGATGAGACCTCGAAGACCAGAGCCACAAACTACCTGGCCGGACTGCCCCTGACCGCGGCCGGGGTGATCGACCGGGACTTCCGGCCCGACCGCCTGACCAGCGAGATTCTGAGCGGCATGGTCTCCTGGTGGCGGGGCGGGGAAGGGACGCTCCTGTTCCACCCCCACCTCGCCCCGGGAGTCCTCTGCAACTCGGACGTGGCCGCCCACTTCAAAACATCCGACTTCGATCCCGGACAAGTGACCCTGGATTTCAACGCCGGGGACATCTGCACCCGGGCCGCGGTCAACTACGCTTACAACTGGGCCAAGGGCGACTTCGAGGAGTTCGAGGACGGCCAGGCCGAGGCGGCCGCCGACTACGAAGCCCGTTACAGGGCCGTCATGGCCAGATCGTTCGACCTCCCCTGGATCAGGACGGAAATCCAAGTCCGGCTCATTCAGGCGCTGATCGTCGGCTTCTACAAGAGCGCCCCGGCGATCCTGAACGCCAGTTTGAAGGGACTCCGGGCCGCCCTGCTGGAGCGGGGAGACATAATCGGCGTCTCCCTGCGCTGGTTTTACGACGACAACCTCGATCCTCTGGTCAATCAGATGTTTCGCCTGATCTCCGTGACCCCGGACTTTGACCGCAACGAAGTGTCGATCGAGGCTCTCAACACCGGAGCCTGCCTGGTCGACGAGAACGGAACCCGGGACACCAACGAATACGCTTAGGAGGCCGGCGTGGCAATAACCAGCAAGACCATCAAAGTTTCAGAGAGGATGACCGGGGCCGAGAGCGACACCTATGAGGACACGCTCAACCGCCTGCCCCTCTGCCTTCTGGACGAGTACGGCGGGATCAACAGCGGGACATCCTTCCCGGCCACGATGCACAACGGCACCGACCTGGCCGACCGGACGCTGTTCTACCGGACCGACCTGGAGCAGATGTTCGCCTACGATCTGACCAGCGACGTCTGGATTCAGGTCGGGACCTGGTTTGCCACCGGCGCCTACACCGGAGACGGGAACGCGACCAAGGCCATCACCGGCTTGGGGTTCCAGCCCAGGTTCGTAGTCATCTGGCCACAGGTGCAGACGATAGGAGCCACCGGCATCCTTCTCAAGACATATCAGGACGGCGCCTATGCCCTTGATCTCGTCACCGTCTCAGGCGACTTCACCGCCTACATGGAGTATTACCTCGACGCCATTATCTCTTTTGACTCCGATGGGTTTACCGTGGGCGATTGTACGGGTCACGGAGCCAATTACACGAACTACAACGGCCGGGTTTACACCTACCTGGCCTTGAGGGGGTAGAAGTGAAAATCTACTTCATCGAGCGGATCAGTGACGGCCTGATCTTCAACGGCTTCCAGGAAGGCGGCCGGCCGCCCCTGGAGGGCATGCTGCGGGTCAAGGAGGTGGCGGTCTCGCTTCTGGGAGGAGCCCCGGAGGACTGGACCGTCAGGCACGCCGCCGTTGACCGGACGCCCGGGACCGTCATCCGGCTGATCGAACGAGCCACCAGCGGCTGGCCCGGGTTCACTGCGCACCAGGCCCCGCTCCTGTCCATCGACGGGCTCTCGGCCGTCCTGTCCAGGGGCTGGTTCCCGGGCTGCAGGATCATGGCCCAGGACGACTCTTACGAATTTTCATCTCCGGCTCAGGATCAGGGGATCGCCCTGGACGTCGTGGAGGATGGAAGCGGCCTCATCCAGTTCCAGCCCTACACCTGGGACCCCGACACGGAAACCAAGGGCGACCTGCCGGCCGGCCTCGCTCTGATCCTGGCCGATCTGCTCCGGGGCATCCTGCCGGCCGGGGCCCAGTCCCTGACCGAGCTTCAAGGGGAGGAAGGCTAGTGTCCAGGCCAGCCGTCCGAGGACGGACCATGAAGGAAGGGGATCGCCTGACCCGGCGCCAGTTGGCGCGACGGCTGGATCAAGCCGCCAGCCTGGCCGAGGTCAAGTCCATCCTCAGGCAAATGATTGATTCTTCAAACAACGGGCGCCTGCGCCCTTGAACTGGGAGGTGTCGAATGAACGCCGTTTTCAAACTTGCTTTGCCGGTGCTGCCGCAGTTGGTGAGCCTGATCACGCCGGTCCTGAGGGACAGCCTGGAGGGCTTGATCAAGGAGCTTCGGGCCAAGGCCAGGACCACCGACAACCCGCTGGACGACATCCTGGTCGGTCTCCTGGCCGGTCTCCTGGAAATGGACCCCGAGTCCTGATCCCGCCTCCGGGGCGGGGCGAGGGAGCAGCGGCATGAACCTCTGGGAATGGATCGGCAGTTCGGTCCTGGGCCTTCAGGCGGCGGTCATGGTCTGGCTGATCAAGGACTATCTCGCCTTTCGCCTGAGCTTCGTGCCCCGGCTGGTCAACGAAGAACACTGTCTCCGCCACCGCGGCGACTGCCAGCGGGCCACTCGCCGCGACCTGGCCGAGATCAAACGCCACCTCGAGGCTTATCAGGGCCAGGCCAAACGGATTGAGATAAACCTGGCCCGCCTGTGCGAACGCCTGGAAGTGGACTGCACCACCTGAGACTAGCCTCGCCCTGGCCGGGCGATCACCTCCACCGAGAAATCGAGCTCCAGATCCAGGGCCTGCCAGATCACCAGCCGGCTGACGGTCTTCTTGTCCGAGGTGAGGACCAGCCGGCGGTCCTGTTGGCTTATCCCGACCAGCCCCCGAATGCCGGTGGCCTCCAGGAAGGAGAGCAGTTGGCGGCCGGAGTCCCTGTCCAGGGTCAGCCGCAGTCGCGGCCCGGCCGTCTCCTGCTCCAGTCGCGACAGCTCCTCCCGCCAGGCGGCCCTGACCCGCGCCTCCCCTGGCTCGCCGGCCAGGAAGGGGGGAAAGGGCAGCACCTTGCCTCCCTTGGGCGGAGGAGGTGGCGAAGAAGCGCTCACGGCCCCTTGGACCCGTTCGGATCGCTCTCCAGGGGTAAGATGCGCTGGTAGCGCTCGCCCAGCAGGGCGTCCTGCCTGGCCCATTGCTTCAAGAAATCGTCCAGCTTGCGCCGGTCCTCGGGGGAGAGGTCGACCAGGCGCACGCCCATGCCCCGCTGGGGGTCATCCCGACCCAGATTGACCCACAGGACTTCGGCCTGACAGGTGATGAACTCGTCTTCGGGCGGCAGATTGAAAGTCAGCTCAAAGCGGGTCAGCAGCTCGAAAGGATTATTCGTCCGCAGGAACAGACCACCCCCGCTGAACGAGGGCAGGTAGACGCTGACCAGACCTACCGGATCATAGAACCGCTGTCTCAGCTTGAGCGCTTCCGCCGGCTGGCTCATCGGCTACTTGATCCCCGGACGGCGGAACTCGGCCTCGACCCGGTCGGGGTCCGGCGAATTGTAGAGCACGATGTTGCGCAGGTGCTGGTAGGTCTCCGGGTCCATGCCGGTGAACTCGATGCCCAGACCTTCCTGAGTGACCCGGGCGACCACGGCCTCGATCCGCAGGGTCAGCTCCTCATCCTCACCGGCCAGGCGGATGACGACCTGGCAAGGCGTGCCCAGGGGAACCTGATAGCCTGTTTCGCCGAACAGCCCCCGCAGGCTGATGTCCCGCGAGTGTTTGATCTTGAGCGGATGATCGTTGACCAGCACCTCAATGTCCCCTCGATAAAAGACCCTTGTCCGGCGGCGTCGCTCGGCGCTGGCTGACTCGGTCATCCCGGCCTCCTCTTCTTGGTTTTATAATTGTAACCTGCCCGCCCAACTGACCTCAAGTTTTTCCCTCATCCTTGTTTTTGTCCCTCATGGTTCGGACCGCCGGAGCGGCCCGAGCCGGCGGTGTTGGCAACGGCCGGGCCCTGTGATATAAGCGAATGTACCCTGAGGAACATCCATGAACATACTGGGGATATCGGCCTACTATCACGATTCCGCGGCCTGCCTCCTCCGAGACGGCGAGATCGTGGCCGCGGGACAGGAGGAGCGCTGGAGCCGCAAGAAGCACGACCACCGCTTTCCCTCCCAGGCAGCGGCCTACTGCTTGAGGCAGGCCGGCCTGACCGCCGGGGACCTGGACCTCGTCGCCTTCTACGACAAACCTTTCATCAAGTTTGAGAGGCTTCTGGAGACCTACCTGGACTATGCTCCGGTGGGGCTGAGCAGCTTCCTCCTGGCCATGCCGCTCTGGATCAAGCAGAAGCTCTGGCTGCCCGATGTGATCAAGAAGGAAGTGGGTTACGAGGGCAAGATCATCTTCCCCGAGCACCACCAGTCCCACGCCGCGGCCGCGTTTTTCGTCTCGCCGTTCAGCCAGGCCGCCTTCCTGACCCTGGACGGAGTGGGCGAATGGACGACGACCTCCTGGGGCCTGGGCCAGGGGAATCGGATCCAGATAAAGGCCGAGATCAGGTTCCCACACTCCCTGGGCCTGCTGTACTCGGCCTTCACCTACTTCACCGGCTTCAAGGTCAACTCCGGCGAGTACAAGGTCATGGGCCTGGCGCCCTACGGTCGGCCCAAGTACGTCGATGTCATCCTGAGCGAGCTGATGGATCTCAAGGCCGACGGCTCCTACAAGCTGAACATGGACTACTTCAACTACTGCCAGGGCCTGACCATGACCAACCATCGCTTCGCCGAGCTCTTCGGCGGGCCGGCCCGCAAGCCCGAGAGCCCCCTGACCCAGCGGGAGATGGACCTGGCGGCCAGCGTGCAGAAGGTGACCGAAGAAGTGATCATGCGCACCGCCGGGCACATCCACCGCCAGACCGGCGAGAAGAGGCTGGTTCTGGCCGGCGGCGTGGCCCTGAACTGCGTGGCCAACGGCCGGCTTCTGAGGGAAGGCCCCTTCGAGGACATCTGGATCCAGCCGGCGGCCGGCGACGCCGGCGGGGCGCTGGGCGCGGCGCTCTTCGCCTGGCACCAGTACCTGGACCAGCCCCGCACGGTCGACGAGGTCAGGGACCTGCAGTCCGGCTCCTATTTAGGCCCCGAGTTCGACGACCAGGAGATAGAGGCCTTCCTGGAAAGCCGGGCCATCCCCCACCACTTTTTAGGCGACGGCGAACTGCCCCGGCGAGTGGCCGAGCTGATAGCCTCCGAGAAGGTCGTGGGCTGGTTCGAGGGCCGCATGGAGTTCGGGCCGCGGGCCCTGGGCTCGCGGTCGATCATAGGCGACGCCCGCAGCCCCAAGATGCAGTCGGTCATGAACCTCAAGATCAAGTACCGGGAGTCGTTCAGACCCTTCGCCCCTTCGGTCCTGAGCGAGCGAGTGGGCGACTACTTCCAGTTGGATCGGGCCAGCCCCTACATGCTCCTGGTGGCCGGGGTCGAGCCGGCCATCCGGCGGCAGATGACCGACGAGGAGACCAGCTTCTTCGGCATCCAGAAACTGAACGTGGTCCGCTCGAGCATCCCGGCCGTGACCCACGTCGACTACTCGGCCCGCGTCCAGACCGTCCACCGGGAGACCAACCCACTCTACTACCAGATGATTCAGGCCTTTGAGAAGCTGACCGGCTGCGGGGTCATCGTCAACACCTCCTTCAACGTCCGCGGCGAGCCCATCGTTTGCACCCCCGAGGACGCCTACACCTGCTTCATGCGCACTGAAATGGACTACCTGGTCATGGGCCGCTTCCTCCTGGACAAGACCGAGCAGGCCCAGTGGCAGGAGGACAGGGACTGGCGGTCCGAGTTCGAACTGGACTAGATGGACTTTTTCTCCGAAATAGGCCAGGAAATAAGGGCGCTCAGGCCCGAGCGGCGCCAGTTGCGCCAGCTGGGTCTGGTCTTTCTGGTCGCCCTGGGGCTGATCGGCGGCTTTCTGGTCTGGCGCGGCCGGGCGGCCGGGCCCTACTTCCTGGCCGCGGCCGGGCTTTTCGGCCTGTGGGGCCTCATCTGGCCCCTGGGTCTGAAGCCGCTCTACCATCTCTGGCTCGGTCTGGCCGTTGTCCTGGGCTTCTTTGTTTCCCGGCTGTTGCTGAGCGCGATCTTCTACCTGGTCGTCACGCCCATCGGGCTGATCATGCGCCTCCTGGGCAAGGATCTGCTGGACCGGAAATTCGGGGACCGGGAGAGCTACTGGCACGTTCGTCCCGACGAACCCTACGATCCCGGGCGCACCGAGAAAATGTACTGACTGGAGGGGCTCAGGTGAGCAAGATCTCAATCATAGCCGAGTTCTGGGAGTTTCTCAGAGTCCGCAAGAAGTTCTGGCTCTTGCCCATCGTGATCATGCTCCTCTTCCTGGGCGCCCTCATCGTCCTGACCCAGGGCTCGGCCGTGGCTCCGTTCATCTACGCCTTGTTCTGAAAACCAGCCGCGGACGTCTGAGAGAGGCTAGGCCGCCGTATTCAGAGCGTTGACCAGGTCAACGGCCGGATACCTGGTAGTCTTCGATTTCCAGGATCCGCCGGCCCTGTTCGAGCTTAAGTCTGCCCCTGACCGTGACCTCTCGCTGGACCAGGGCCAGCAGCTCATCGCCCTTGCCCCCCCTGGCCACGGGGTGTTCCCTCTCGTCGTAGCCGGAAATGACCACGGCGGCGACCCTCTCATTGCCGTTCCAGGCCGCCGGGATGACCAATCCCCTGATCTCGATCTCTGCTCCGCAATCCGGAGTCAGTCTGGCCACGGCGACCTCTCATGGCCGGCCCTGGACTGGTCAGCCTTGATCGAAGCGTTGGTCAGCTAGGTTTACATTTCCCGTGCCAGACTGTATCTTATTGATAAAATTGTATATTATAACCTGATCCGGCTGGAGGGAGGAAGTCCTGTTTCCAGTTGCCGTCCGCCCGGATCCCTGGTTTGGCCGGCCGGCCCAGGGCGAGCCCGGCTCCGCCGACCGGGACGGGACGGCCCGGGAACCGGAAGCGGAGCTTCTGCTTGCTCGGGAGCGAGGAAGCGGCAATTCTGAGCCGCCGGGGAGAGGCGGCCTACCTGAATTCTTCCTTGTGCAGGCCGTATCTGGTCAGGAGGTTGTGAAGCTGCCTGGTGCTCACGCCGGCCAGGTCGGCCGCCGGGCCGATACGCCCCTGGCTGAGGGTCAGGATCTCGCGCAGGTATCGCTTCTCCATCTGCTGCAGGACCCGCTGCCTGACTTCGGCCAGGGTGGGAACGCTTCCGGCCGCTTGGGCGGAGCGGAGGTTTTCGAAGGTCATGAGCTCGCTGGGAAAATCCTCGACGGTCAGCAGGGGGCCCGGCTCCAGGATGTAGGCCCGCTCGATCAGGTTTTCCAGCTCGCGGATGTTGCCCGGCCAGGAGTAGGACTCCAGTATCTGCATCGCCTCGGGGTCAACGCCCTTGATGTCCTTGCTGTAGAGCCGATTCAACCTTTCCAGGAAGCTCTCCACCAGCGGCGGGACGTCCTCCAGCCTGTCCCGCAGCGGCGGCAGTTCGATGGCGAAGACGTTGAGCCGGTAGTAGAGATCGGTCCGGAAGTCACCCGCCTGGCAGAGCTTCCTGAGGTCCATGTTCGTCGCGGCCAGAACCCGGACGTCGACGCTGATGGTCGTCTCCCCGCCGACCCGGTTGAAGCTCTTGTCCTGGAGAACCTGGAGCAGCTTGATCTGGGCCGAGGGGGAGACGGTGCCGATCTCGTCTAGGAAGATCGTCCCGCCGTCGGCGATCTGGAACTTGCCGTGCTTGCGGCGGACCGCGCCGGTGAAGGAGCCCTTCTCGTGGCCGAATAGCTCGCTCTCGAGGAGAGTGTCGGGAATGGCGCCGCAGTGGACGGCGATGAAGGGCTGGTCGGCCCGGTTGCTCAGGTTGTGGATCATCTTGGCGATGACGCCCTTGCCGGTGCCCGTCTCGCCGGTCAGGAGAACCGTCGTCCGGGTCGGGGCGACCAGCTTGACCTTGGCCAGGACCTCCATCATCAGCCGCGACCTGGTCCCGGCCACCTCCTCCATCGGGGTGCGCCAGGAGTGGTCGCGCAGATACTGCAGCTCGGAATTCAACTTCTGGAATTCCAGGAGGCTTTCGGTGACGTAGCTGACCTCCTCCGGGTCGAAGGGGTAGGTCAGGTAGTTGTCCGCCCCGGCCTTGACCGCGGCCACCGACTCCCGGATCTGGTTCTGGGGCGAAATGACGATGATCGGGGCGGTCGGGAATGCCTTCCAGAAGGGCTGCAGGGCCTCCTTGTAATCGGTGTGGCCGTTGGGCTGATCGTTGCTCTTGAGGAAGGCCACGTCCACGAAGGTGAACTCGTAGCGCTTCCGCTGAAACATCTCCAGGGCGGCGGCCCGGCCGTTGGCCGTGTCGAGGCGGTACTCCTTGGCCAGACAGGAGCGCAGGTTGTCAACAGCCGCCTGGTCTGTCGAAACCACCAGGACCGATTTCATTTCGCCTCAGCTCCCCGCGGACCGAATGGGCTCTCTTTACGCCAACTCGGCGCAAACGGCAAATCCCATTCCGCCAAATGTTCGGGCAAAACCGGCCTGATTGCAAGGGGGGAACTGGTGACCAGGGTGTGACGATCTGGAATCGCCGGAAATAGCGTTCCCTTAAGAGGCCGAGCCGGAGCCCGTCCGGGCTCCGGCTGGGGAGGGCCGCCCCAGGGGCGGCCCTCAGGGGAGGTTCTGATCCGTCTAGAACTCCATGTGGCAGGACACGCCCACCAGG
>ENA-OSEO01005116-OSEO01005116.1-sediment-metagenome-genome-assembly--contig:-NODE-5116-length-12962-cov-2.985487_pt1 | contig 12962 bp, 14 predicted proteins | sample MGYA00237883_ERZ534232 | MGnify/ENA metagenome assembly ERZ534232
ACGCCCACACCACGAAGGCCACGAAGCCCGAGGCTGCCCCGTACGCAGTGATAAGACTGCTCCGCCCCAGGTACCAGCTCAGCACCGCTTGGCCCGCGGCATACAGCCCGGCGGTGAACAGGGCTCCGGGAAACACGTCGCGCAGGCGGTTGCGCCTGCCAGGCAGGTACGCGAAGGCCAAAGCGAACAGCGCCGTCATGGCGGCAAGACCGACCCACGGGCCGGCGTCGAGAAGGGTCTGCAACGGCGCGGGCACACTCAAGCCGGTGTCGATCGCGGACTCCGCAGCAGAGATCGCCGCCTGGATGGCCGTGTAGGCGACGCTCGCTCCGAGCGCCACCACAAGCAGCCCCAGAAGCGCTGCCAGGGACAACGCCCTGCGACGCAGAAACGCTTTCCACCCCTCGAGTTCCTTCTCCGTGGACCCGAACACGATGTCGAGCGACTCCACCAGCCGGCCCATGAATGCCGATGCGCCCCACACGGCGATACCGAGCGCGACCAGCGTCCCGTTGCCGCCTATGTTGTCGCGGTAGTTCTCTACCAACCGGTTGAGCGTCTGCGTTGCCTCTACGCTTCCGCCAGGCGCAAGCGTCAGGCTGTCGAGGTTGAGCGAGCCGAGCGCCAGCCCGCCGAGCCACAGCAGCACCATGAGCAGCGGGGCGATCGTCACGAGCAGGTAGTAGGCGGCTGCGGCAGCCAGAACGGGGGCTGAGTCTTCGGCCCAGCCCTCGTAGGTGTCCACGAGAAGCTCCCACACCGCGCGAAGCATCGCGCCCCCTACTCGATCGCGAACTCGTCGCCGACTTCGACCCCTGCGTAGCGCGCCCATCCGGCGCTGGTCTCGACCGCCCATCGCGCGGGACGCGTGCTCGTGGCGCTTTCGGCCCCTCCCTGCTTCAGCTGCACGATCTCGCTCACGCGCCCGTCGGCGGACACGAAGACCAGGTCCACCGCGTAGTCCACGCCCTTGATGGCGAAGCTGCGGATCCCGGCCTCGTCCCACACGAAGAGCATACCCTCCCCGTGCTCGAGTCTTGGCACCTGCTGAAGGCCCTCGTCACGCGCCGCACGCGTGTCGGCGACCCAGACATCAAGCGACGCACCACCCATCGTGACGGTGGTCCGGTCGAGTTCACCTGCCGAGGAGCACGCCGCGCAGATCGTCAGCACCGCGAACGCGCTAAGCACGGCAAGCGCGGCACGCAGCGCGCCCGAGACGCGAGGAACGGGTCGCCGGAACGGCGCTCTACCGCTCACCCGCGAAACCCTCGACGACCCAGGTGCCGGAGCGCGGGTCCTTGCGAAGCGTGACGAAACCCAGGTTCTGGGCTTCCTCCAGCAATTGCGTGAACGAACGGTACCCGTACGACGACTCTGCGAACGAGGGTGACTTGCGCTTCATCGTGTCCTTGACGAGCGACGAGTGCATCGCGTCGACGTTCTCGCGCTGGAGCGCTTCGAGCGTTTCGAGCAGCAGCTTGTATGCGGGACGCTTGTTCTTGGGCACTTTGTCCCCGATGGCGGGCGCCTTCGGTCCGGCGCCGAGGTCCTCGTAGTAGATGAACTCGTCACAGTTCGCCGCAAGCAGCTCGCTCGTGGAGTCCTTCATCCCGAGCCCGATCACCGTGCGGCCGTGCTCCTTGAGCTTGCTCACAAGCGGGGTGAAATCCGAATCGCCTGACACCACGACGAACGTGTCGATGTGCTCTCGCGTATAGGACAGCTCCATCGCGTCCACACACAGCCGGATGTCGGCGGAGTTCTTGCCGGTGACGCCGCGCTCGGGGATCTCAATCAGTTCGATGCCGAGCTCGTGGAGTGGCGTTACGTACTCTTGGAAGCGTCCCCAGTCGGCGTATGCGCGCTTCGCAACGACCTTGCCCTTCTCGACAAGGCGCTCGAGCACGCGCCCCATGTCGAACATCTCTTTGGTGCCGCCCGACTTGGAACGACGTCTGGACTTCTCTATGCCTACGGCCAGGTTCTCGAAATCGATGAACACGCCGAGTGCGTGGGCTTCATCGGGCATGTGTCTTCCCCTCACGATATGGTTCGCCCCTTCGTTCGAATCGTACCACCCGCCAGCAGCAGCGTGGGTGGGCGTCGGTCGCGCTCCCAGACAGGTCACGGCGTGCGACCTGTACTAAACATGCCCGAATGCCTTGCCGATAACCGGAATCGACACCGTCCAGGGGAGGGACACCATGAACCGACCCGTCAACCAGCCGATCCCGCGTCTGGCCCGGGCCGCACTCGCCGGCTTGCTCATGACGCTTGCAGTTCTCACCACCGGGGGCTGCTCGAACGGGCCGACAGCGACTTCCGCGCAACCCGCCGCGCCAGCCGCGTCGGCCCCCGCTACCGAAACGCCGGAGAGCGACGAGGCGACCCAAGCGGCTGCAGCCGCGGCCAGCGAAGCAGACGACGAGGACGACGCTGCCACCTCGGCACGACCGCAGCCTGCTGACCAGACGACAGTTGACCTGCTCAAGTCGCAAGGCGCACGTCTGATATGCGTCGACACCGAGAAATCCGCCGAAGACGAGCGCGTGTCCGGAGCGCAGATCGTGCCGCTGAGCACGCTTGCCGAAGCGTCGGCCGGATGGGACCCTGATTCCCCCGTTGTGGTCACGAGCCGCGTCGAAGCCAAATCGCGATCAGGCGCTGCGTATCTCGACCGGCATGGCTTCACGAAGGTCTACTACCTCGCCGAGGGGCACGACGGCTACACGGCACCGTACCAGGGCTCCAACGCACGGGTGCACACGACTCCGCCCATCGTGTACTTCTTCTGGGTGGAGCTGCCCGAGGGCATGTCTACCGACGGATTCGACCGTTACGCGCTCAACTACGTGAACTGGATCGGAGGCATCGACGCGTCGATGGACGATCTTCAAACCACCTACGACGGCGTGGTCGAGATCCGCTCCTATGAGCTGTTCTCGCAGACATCGGCGTTCATCGACGCGTGGGAGGTCTACGAAGACGAGCTTGGCATGGGGTTGCCGCGCTGGGTTCTGGTCGACGAGTATGGGGATAGCACCGTGCTCAACGGCATCCCAATCAACGTCTCGCTGCAGCGCGTGTACGCGTTCTGCGAGCGGTACCGTGAGCAGTCGGGGTCCTGACGCGACAGGCAGCCTGATAGCGCCTTCTCTAGCCGCGAGGCAAGTCGTCGGAGCGCACGAAATCGTCGTGCATCCTCCACACGCCCACACTACGACCGAGCCCGTACTTCAGCCCCGTCAGACCACCGCCAATGAACGCCAAACTGCCCACGACCAGCCACCACTGGTTGAACACCAGGCCGGTAAGGTTGCCAGCAGCGCCCAGCACCAGAACCAACGTGTTCGCAGCCCAGTACCACGCGTTCTTGCGCTCCTGGAGCATGCGTCCGACTCGCAAGCCCGCAACCATGCCGAGCGCGAGCCCCGCGATCGCTCCGAGAATCGTGAGGAACAGGTCCATGCGACAAGCCCCTTTCGGCGTGACGTCGCTAGCGTAGCATCCCAGCGGCAGTGGCGGGCACGCTGTTCGTGCGGCAGACCCGCTCGTAGAACCGTGCGCTTTCGCGCACCGTGCGTGCCTGGCTCTCGTAATCGACCTCAAGTAGCCCGAACCGCGGTTTGAACCCTTCACGCCACTCGAAGTTGTCCATCAGCGACCAGTACAGGTAGCCACGGACATCCACGCCCTCTTCGATCGCCCGGTGTAGCCACACCAAGTGGTCCCGTATGAACTGCGCCCGCTTTGTGTCCGACGCATCAGCGATGCCGTTCTCCGTCACGACGATCGGCAGCTCACAGCGCCGCCACACGTCGCGCACCATGTAGTACAGCCCCTTCGGGTAGATCTCCCATCCCATGTCGGTCTTCGGCAGGCGGCGCATGCCTCGCGGGACCGCCAGTGGGTCGCCGGCAAGCAGCTGCGCGACGCTCGCCCGGCTGTAGTACTGCACGCCGATGAAATCGGCGTGCTCGCACACGCTGTCTAAGAAGTAGTGGTTCGCGAGCCAGTCCAGCGGTCCGCCCAGGAGTCTGTCGGGCACGGTGGGTTTCCCTGGGTGCTTGAGCGCTGTGACGTTGATCGCCGGCCCCACGCGGCACACACCCGCCACATCGTGGACCGCGTCGTACGCCAGCCGGTGAGCCGTGACCAGATTGCGGGCGACCCGACGCCCCGCAGGCAAGCTGCGGCGCTCCGGAGGCCACAACCCGAACACATAGCCGGCAGTCGCGAGCAGCATCGGCTCGTTGATCGTGATCCACGTGTCAACCATTCCGGCGAGCCTGCCGGCCACGACCCGGCAGTACTCAGCGAACATGTGCGGCGCCTGCGCGCCGTCCCACCAGCCATACCCCTCGAGCCACGTGGGATTCGTGAAGTGGTGCAACACGACGATCGGCTGCAGACCCACGTCGCGCATCGACTCGACGACCGCGGCATAGTGCGCCAGCTCGGTCTCGTCGTACTCGCCCGGCCTCGGCTCGACCCGCGACCACTCGACCGAGATCTTCACCGTGTTCTGGCCCAGGTCCGCGGCGTGGCGAAAGTCGGTTTCGTAGCGGTGGTAGTGGTCGCATGCCTGGCCGGAGCGGTCGCCGCCGGTAATCCTGTCGCGCGTCTCGAACGCCCACCAGTCGTTGTTCAGGTTACCGCCCTCCACCTGGTGCGACGAGATTCCGCTCCCCCACAAGAAGCCGTCGGGGAACTTGAGAACGTCATCGCGATGCCGGGTGTCACTCACGCGTTCGTAGTCTCCAGGCGCTCGAGTAGCCACAGCATGTTCTCGCCGAGGCGGCGCATCGTGTTCATGCCCTCCTCGTCACCAGCCACATCGCCACTCTCGCGGCCGATGCCCACGTTCCAGTAGCTCGACCCCACCACGATCATCTCGCCGATAAGAAAGAAGTGGTTGATCGTGTCGAACGCGTGGATGGCGCCTGCTCGCCGCACCGCGACCACGGCCGCTCCCGGCCTGCGCGCGAACATGTTGTCGTTGCCGCGGGCAACGTAGCCGGCACGGTCGATCAGCGCCTTCATCTCCGCGGTGACGTCGGCGAAGTACACCGGTGAACCCAGCAAGATCCCGTCGGCCTGCGCCATCTTCTCGATGACCTCGTTGCCGTCGTCGCGGCGTCCATGGCAGCGGCCGTCTCGTTTCTTGCGACACACCCCGCACGCGGTGCACCCCGCGACCGTGCGGCCGGCGAGTTCGATGAGCTCGCATTCAACGCCCGCTTCGGACAGCGGTTCGAAGGCGGCTCGCAGCAACGCAGCGGTGTTGCCGTTCTTGCGGGCCGAGCCCGAAACACCGACCACTTTCATCGGCGGTCCTTTCTCTTCGGCAGGCGTGCTGTGGAGGTCATGGCGACCTATCCGGGATTCTACTGGATTGAAGAACGGATAGAATCGTGTGGGACCCGTATAGGAGGAGGGCGCGGATGGACCGGACACGAGTGGTGATCATGGGTGCCGCGGGCAGGGACTTCCACAACTTCCTGACGTGCTACCGCGACGATGACACGTGCGAGGTCGTAGCCTTCACAGCCAACCAGATCCCCGGCATCGAAGGGCGTACGTTCCCGCCAGAACTCGCGGGTCCTTTGTACCCGGAGGGCATCCCCATCCTCGCGGAACGCGATCTTGCCGAGATCATCGCCGAGAATGCGGTCGACCGTATCGTGTTCGCGTATTCCGATATCTCGCACGAAGAGGTCATGCACCGCGCCTCCCTTGCGCTCGCCTCCGGCGCGGACTTCGAGCTCCTCGGCCCAAAGCGAACCATGATCGAGGCGCGTGTCCCGGTCGTATCCGTTTGCGCGGTGCGCACCGGCGTGGGCAAGAGCGGCATTTCGAAGCGTGTGTGGCAGCTGCTCCACGAGCGGGGGCTGAAGGCCGTAGACATCCGGCACCCGATGCCATACCGGGAACTCAGCAGGATGCGCGTGGAACGCTACGAGACCATCGAAGACCTCGACCGGTACGGGTGCACGATTGAGGAGCGCGAGGAATACGAGCACCTGATCGCGATGGGCATCGTCGTCTTTGCCGGTGTCGACTACGAAGCGGTGCTTCGCGAGGCCGAGAAAGAGGCCGATGTCATCATCTGGGACGGGGGCAACAACGACCTGCCGTTCGTGCGCTCCGACCTCGAGATCGTCGCTCTCGACCCGCATCGCCCCGGCCACGAGCGTCGCTTCCATCCCGGTGAGGCCAATTTCCTTCGCGCAGACGTCCTGGTGATAAACAAGGTGGACACCGCGCAGGCCGATGACATCGACGCGGTGTGTGCCGCTGCTCGGCAGTACAACCCGCACGCGCAGGTAATCGAGACGGCATCGGCGATCGAAGTGGCCAGTCCTGAGGCCATCGCCGGCGCGCGCGTGCTCGTGGTCGAAGACGGCCCGACCGTCACGCACGGCGGCATGCGCTATGGCGCCGGCGCACTAGCGGCCCGGGCGCACGGTGCCGCCGAGCTCGTGGACCCTCGGCCGTTCGCGGTGGGCACCATCGCCGAGGCGCTCGAAGAATACCCCCACCTGACCGAGGTACTCCCGGCCGTGGGCTACTCCGCCGAGCAGCTTGCCGACCTGGAAGCGACGATTGCGGCAGTGCCGTGCGACCTCGTGATAATCGGCACGCCCATCGATCTGAGCCGGTTGGTGCGGATCGACAAGCCGGCCGTCCGAGTCACGTACACGGTCGAGGACACCGGCACGCCGGGACTGTCCGATGTGGTCGACGAGTTCATCGCGCGAATGCGGCGGTAAGAGGCGCGCCCGTTCGGCGATATACGGCTTCACTCGGAGTCCGTATCCTTCCGCCCGTCAGACCGTTAGTCCGAGTAGACTCAACCTCCCAGCGGACGTGCCGATACCTGATATAGGGCGCCGCGGCGTCCGCCGTGCCCCGCCAACACGGACCGAGGTCACAGCGTGCGTACGACGATTCGAAGCCTCGAGCATATTCGCCCGCACTACACGGAGGAGACCAAGTACCTCTTCCAGGTTCTCCTGAACGCCACCTCCGTCGTCGAGGCGAACATCGCACTCGACCTGTTGCAGAAGACGGTGCCCGACCGCGTACTCGTCACCGCGGTCAACCTTCGCGAGGTGCTCAAGACCCTGCCGCCCTCCCCGTTCGCCATGGCCGTCGACGAGCACACGCTGATTCGCGTGACCGGCATGACAAAGGACCTCGCGGTCCTCAAGAAGCGCACCGAAGACGACTTCGAGGTCGTGGTCACGACCGCAGGCAACCTCGTCTTGGACCTCATCATCAAGCGTGACAACGAGAAGTACTTCTGGACGCCGGTTCCTGTGACGAGCGACTTCCTGAACCCCGTGCTCATCGAGCATCTCGTCACCAGCGACTACCTGCTGCCTGAAGTGATCGACCTCGTGCAAGCGATGGGCATCGTGTTCAACCCGACGCTGTACCTCTCGGTCGATGACTGGCACATGGAGTACGCGCGAGAGACCATGGAAGGTCTCGGCGACCTGTTCTAGGCGCGCGGCCCGCCGATCTTGGTGCGGATTCGGCCCTCACTCCTCGGCTGGCTCCGGCTCTGCTCCCGGGACGAACAGGATCGGCGTGTGGGTGCTCCGCATCGCGCGGTCGCTCACGCCCCCGAGGGCGGCGTCAGTGCGCTCCGAACGCCCGCGTGAGCCCATCACGATCAGCGAGTACGTGCCCGCAACGGCCCGGGACCGCAGTTCCTCGGCAGGTGGGCCGTGGACTATCTCGGACTCGACATCGGAGGCGCCGGCTGCCTGCAGGCGCTCGCGAAGGCGCTCCAACCTTATGGTGTCAGTGCGGTCGAACTCGTCGAGCGAGCGAGACTCCCGCCGCTCTATGCGCTGGACGTCTTGCACGTGCAACAGCGTAAATCGCATGGCGCCGGCACGCACGAGTTCGATGCCGGTCTCGAACGCGCACGCGGCGGCATCGGAGAAGTCGGTGGCCACGAGCACGTGGTCGAGTATGGGTGGGATCGATTCGACCCCCGGTTTCAGGGCGGCCACCAGCAAAGGGGTGCGCGACACGGCCACCAGGTCCGACGACACGCTTCCCGAAAACGGCGTCGCGAGGATGCTGGCCTCGTGCGTGCCGGCCACGACCAGCGAAGCCCCGTGGTTCGCAGCCACCTCCCGCACCGAGAACGCGGGGTGCCCGAGCGGCGCTTCTACGCGGACGCGAAGCCCCTGGCGCTCCATGCTCTCGACCTGGCGAGCGAACGCCTTCTCGATCTCGGGAGTGAGTGTGGGTTCGCCTCTCCCGAACACGTCGACCACATGCGTGAGGACGACTTCCTGCAACCCGAGCCCCATGAGAGAAGCCGCGCACGCGACAAGCGCCTCCGACTCCTCGCTCAGGTCCGTGCAGACGACCGCCCTCTCGAACACGCGGACTCCTCCCGTGTCGGCACGACGCACTGCGCATACTGTATAGCCCGAAACGATCGCTCGCGAGCGCGAGTCTGCACGCTAGATGAGTTGGCCCACGATCTCGTGGCTCGCGCGCAAGACACAGCCCGCTTCGCGCATCGTGTCATAAGCGGACTGACCGTCCCCCGGCTCACGGTCCACCGCCCGGGTGCCGTCGGTCGCGAGCGTCACCATGAAGCCCAGCCCACGGGCGTCCAGGGCGGTGTAGAGCACACAGTAGTCGAGCGCCAGGCCCGCGATGATCACGTGATCGACCTCGCGCTCGCGCAGGTAGCCCTCCAGGTCGGTAGCCTTCAGGTGATTGTTGTCAAAGAAGCCGCTGTACGAGTCGATACGCGGGTCTGTCCCCTTGCGCGTCACGTGCGACAGGCGAGCAACGTCGAGCCCCGAGTGGAAACTGGCACCGGGCATGTTCTGGACACAGTGGTCCGGCCACAGCACCTGCTCGATGCCGTCCAGGTCGATCACGTCGCCCGGAAAGGCGCCCTCGTGCTTCGACGCGAAGCTCGCGTGATCGGGAGGGTGCCAGTCCTGGGTGGCGACAACCAGTTCGAACGCGCGTGCAAGCGCGTTGCAGACCGGCACCACCCGGTCACCTTCGGCGACCGGCAATGCGCCGAACGGCATGAAATCGTTCTGCACGTCGACAAGGACCACAGCATCCAATTCCTACACCCTTTCCTCACCGTTTCGGGCCTCCAGGATCAAGCGGGTGCGAAGCTCGTGCAGCGCCTTCTCCAGACCCACGGGGTACGTGTGTGGGTTCAAGAACCGTTTCACCGTCGGGTCGATCTCGGCCAGCCCGCGCTGGGCGCGGCCGCGCACGTCCTCGAGCGGGGGCGGGTCGTAGACGCGCACTCCTCCGTCGAAGATCGGCGCGAGAAGCTCCTCGTAGGGCTCGTCGGCGAAGAAAGTCTTCTGTCTGGTGGCATCCTGCGGGTCCACCATCACGGAGTCGCCCTCCGGCGCGTGCTCGACGTCGTAGACCATGTCGCCCGCGAGTTCGCCGTCGCGCCGGTACCTCCGAACGCCAAGGACCCCGGGCAGTGTGACCTTCGCGGTCTGTTCCGAGACCTTGATGCGAGGCACCCAGGCCTGGCCCGGGTGCCGAACGGCGGAGAGTTTGTATACGCCACCGAGTGCCGGCTGGTCCCAACCGGTGACCAGTTTGGTGCCCACGCCCCACAGGTCGATGGCAGCGCCTTGGTCCTTCAAGCTCACGATGACGTGCTCGTCGAGCTCGTTGCTTGCCACGATCCGGGCATCCGAGAAGCCCTCCTCGTCGAGTATGTGGCGGGCCTGGACCGACAGCCACGCCAGGTCCCCCGAGTCGATGCGGACTCCGATCATCTCGTGACCGCGCTCGCGCAGCTCGCGGGCCACACGGCACGCGTTGCGCACACCTTCGAGTGTGTCGTAGGTGTCGACCAGAAACGTGCAGTTGTTGGGCATCGCGTCCGCATACGCCTGAAACGCCTCGCGCTCCGAGGGGAACGCCATGACCCAGCTGTGAGCGTGAGTCCCGGCTGCCGGAATGCCGAAGACACGTGCGGCAAGCGTGTTCGACGTTCCCGCGCACCCGCCCACATACGCGGCGCGGCTCGCCGACAGGCCACCGTCAGGTCCTTGCGCGCGCCGCAGGCCGAACTCGATGACCGGGTCACCCTGCGCTGCCAGCCCCACCCGAGCGGCTTTGGTAGCGACCAACGTTTGGAAGTTGATGATATTGAGCAGCGCGGTCTCGACGATCTGGCACTCGATGATCGGTCCTACCACTCTCACCAGCGGCTCGTGCGGAAAGACGATCGTGCCCTCGGGGACGGCGGCGACATCGCACGTGAACTCGAAGTCCTCGAGCCAGCCCAAGAAATCCGAATCGAACAACGCATTGCCGTCGTTGCCGAGCTGCGCCGCCAGGTAGTCGATGTCTTCCGGCGCGAACTCCAAAGACTCGATGAACTCCACGATCTGCTGGAGCCCGCAGGCAACGGCGTAGCCACCGTTGAAGGGGTTCTCACGGAACGTGACGTGGAAGCACGCCTCGACATCCGCCAGCTCGGCTTTCAGGTAACCGTAGGCCATCGTGAGCTCGTACAAGTCGGTGAAAAGGCCGGATGTAGGCGGGTGTCCCTGAGAACCCATCCGAAGGCCTCCCTCGGCGTGGCGGATACGCGTCCACAAAGACGGTACCCGAACGCAGCCCGCTCGCATGCGCGCGCGCGTTGTCCCGAACATGTAAACCTTGTGTGAATTTTGTCACACGCACACGCTCGGAGGGGTATAACGGTGTGAGTAGCGGCAGCCGACCGGCTACCTGAAGGGGGACCGCGATGATCGACGCGGATGCGGGCCGTTCCGACGGAGCGCTGATACAGCCCGAAGCCACGCGAGTCGTTCCGACCACCGACTATGCCGATCTCGCAGCTCGTGCCGCCGATGAAGCGTCCGAGCTGTACGCCACTTCAGAGCACGAGCAGCGCAGCAACCGCTTCGACCGAGCGATTCGCAGGGCCCGCCGGAAGTAGCGCCGGTCGAGCCGCGCCTGCCGGGCACACTAGACCACTCCACCGCGCCGCACCGGCGGCCGGTCGTGGTGCTATCTCACTTCTTCGGCCGTTTGTTTGCCGAAGGACCTCACGTAGTCCATGACAAGCTGTCCCGCTACGCGGATCCGCTCCTGCTGCAGGTGTGCAGCCACGTCTCCGGCAGTGTGGTACGTGGGGTCGTCGACCCAGTGCACGCACACCGCGGGAATCCCGCGTGCTGCATACGCCTCGTGGTCGCTCAGTCCCGCCGCGCTCCTGTCCAGGCGCAACGCCGAGCTCACGTCCCGCTCCGCTCCGAAGGCACGAAGTGATTCTGCAAGCTTGGCCTGGCCTTCGCCGGGCATCGCAACCGCCTGCAACCGTGTGCCGAAGCCGATCATGTCGACCGAGATCATCGCAGCGACCTTGTCCCGGTCCGCCTCACTCATCGACGCTACGTGGTGGCGCGACCCGAAGTGATGGTGGTCCGGGTCGCCGTCGACCATCTCCTCGGCGCCGAAGAACACGAACTCCACCGTGGGCTCGAGCGGTTCGTCGGCCAGTGTCTCGGCGATGGCGAGGACGGCCGCAACACCACTCGCGTTGTCGTTGGCACCCGGTGAGGGATCCTTCGTGTCGATATGGGCGCCGATGATCACCCGCAGCGAACTGCTGCCGCGCTTAACGGCACTCACGTTGCGGCTCTGTGCGCCGCCGGGCAACGCAACGGGCACCGTGCGCGGTGAGTACCCCGCCGCCCGAAGCCTGTCCGCGACGTAGGCCGCTGCCCGCTCCTCCTCGGGACTTCCTGCCCGGCGCGGGCCGATGCGGGTGGCAAGCGCGTCCACGTGCGCCATCACGTGCACGATATCGAGGTCCGAGCCGAGTGAAGGCGTTGCCGAGGACGTGGACTTCTGCGCGACCGTCCTGGTGGCGGCTTGTGCCGCCGGCTCGGCTGCAAACGGGGTGGACGTCGATTCTGCCTCGGGCAAGGACAGTGACACCCTTGAGCGCGCGTCTGCGGGCGCGCAACCGGAAATCAGCACCGCCATCCCAAGGAGGGTGGCAACCAGTACCCCCGTCCGTTCAGGCAGCCATGTGGGCCGGAATGCCACGACCACGCCTACGGGGTCGCTACGGCCAGCAGGCGCGCGGACAAATCCAGAAGCATCGCTGAGTCCTCCACATCGTCGACCCAACCTGCCGGGATCTCGTCGATCCCGAGCGCCGCACCAGCCAGCGCGCCGGTCAACGCTCCGGTCGTATCGCTGTCGCCGGTGATGTTGACTGCCGCAAGCGTAGCTCGTGGCCAATCGTTCGGGTAGGACAGAGCGCACAGCAGCGCGATGCCCAGCGCTTCTTCGGCCACCCATCCCTCTCCGATGAGCTGGACCGCCTCGACGGGATGCACGTCGGACACGTACAGCTCGACCGCCTGGTCCACGGCGGCAAGCGTCTCGTCGTAGTCGTCGAACGACACGAGGAACTCGCGGGTCTCGGCGACGGCATCGAAGACGCCTGATCCCCTCACCACACGGGACACCACGTCGGCGAACACGCCCGCGGACAGGAAGCCCGTGGGATGCCCGTGGGTGAGCGCAGCCACCTCCGCGGCGGTCTCGAACGCCCGCTCCGGGCGCTCCACCAGCCCGATCGGCGAGACGCGCATGATGCCGCCCGAGCCCTTGCGGTCGTTGATGGGGTCGTCAACGCACCCGGCCTGCCCCGAAGAGAGCGCGCCGATGCAGGTCGCGCCCGGGTACCGTTCCTGCCGAGGATCGGTCTGCGACTCGAGCCAGGCAACGTATCGCGCTTGGACTGCCCCGGGAATGTCCTCAAGGCCGCCGGCCCGCGATATCTCGAGCGCATCGAGTACGCCAAGCGTGGTGGCGATCGACATCTGCGTGTTGTTTTTTTTTTTTCAAGCAGAAGACGGCATACGAGATGCTACCGTGACTGGAGTTCAGACGTGTGCTCTTCCGAT
>ENA-OSEO01005117-OSEO01005117.1-sediment-metagenome-genome-assembly--contig:-NODE-5117-length-12961-cov-11.508150_pt1 | contig 12961 bp, 8 predicted proteins | sample MGYA00237883_ERZ534232 | MGnify/ENA metagenome assembly ERZ534232
TCCCCTTCTCTCTTGAACTTGGGGGAAAAGGTCTTGATGACATGGGTTAAAGAACCCTCGAGTCCCACATCGCGCGTTTGTACGCCGATATCCGCGGCGTTCCACAGGGTGATCGGCGCCTTTTCCTGGCAGGCGGCAATCAGTTCCCCGACCCTCGGATAACGGGGCGTGTTGAGTTCGCCGATGACGGTAATGAGCGCCGGGAGGGTGCACTGAACCCGCTCATATCCATCTTCAAGCCGTCGTTTTACGACCATGCTCTTTTTCTTGGTTTCCTCAATCTCGCATACATACGAAACATGGGGTATGCCGAGATATTCAGCGACCTGGGGGCCGATCTGGGCCGTGTCCCCGTCAATAGCCTGCCGACCGCACAGGATCAGGTCGTAGCCCCCTATTGTTTCAATGGCCTTTCCCAGGGTAAAAGAGGTTGCCCAGGTGTCCGCCCCTGCAAATGCCCTGTCAGACAGGAGTATCCCTTTGTCCGCCCCCATTCCCAGCGCCTCCGATATGGCGTCAATCGCCTGGGGCGGCCCCATGGAAACGGCTGTCACCTTTCCGCCCAGGGTCTCTTTCAGGCTTATGGCCGCCTCAAGGGCATGCCGATCGTCGGGGTTGATGATGCTTTCAATCCCTTCTCGAATGAGGTTGCCGGTCTTGGGGTCCAGTTTCACCTCTGTGGTGTCAGGGACCTGTTTAATCAATACAATGATATCCATAATAGTGAATCCCCCCTAAAGTTCGGGCTCTGGGGACTGATAATCGACTCCCCCGGTATGATAGAGATGTTTGTGTACTGTATACAAGGGGTTCTGTCAAGAGATTTCTCCCCTCTTCATGGGATGTCGGTTCTTGTGGGTGGTGACGGTCCTGCAGTCTTCCGCTTAACCCACTATTCCTCGCTCCATCATTCCACTATTCCAATTTGGGGTGAAGCCCTCCAAATTCATTTGGGTGCAGTTACCTTCGTGCGATGGGACCGTTCTCATCTAGTTCTGATCAGACATGTTTAAACAGATCTCTGTGGGCATGCCCTCCCACGTGCGGCCGGAAAGGAGTCGGCCGTTGGCCTTGATCGACCGCCTCTTTCCGTCCGGGCCCCAGGCGCCCCACTGTTTGAAAAAGAAGGGTGTCTGGCTTGAATCACACTGCCGTTTTATCTTTCCAACCCACTCCGGTTTCATGGGTCTTGCCCGGGGGCCTGATTCACCGCCTGCGATCACCCACTGGATATCGCTGAGATCGAGGTGCCCAAGGTCTTCCAGCAAAGGTTCCATGCAAACAAAACGGACAGGGGCATCTATTGCCTTGAGAACAGCCATTCTCGGAAGGCCGTGTTCTCGATTCTCAACGGTTACCCCTACCCAGACGTTTTTCGGCACCACCCTGGACGACAGGAAGTTCGCCATTCTCTCCGCGCGTTTGGTGAGTAATTGATAGATGTGACGGGGCGTCTGTTCCATGACATCAAATACCTGTTCAATAAAGGCATCGGGGACGGATTTATGAAAAATATCGCTCATGGAATTTACAAAGAAGAGGGTCGGTTTTCGGCGCAAGAGGGGGGCATTCAGCCTTTCCGGGTGTACTGTCAGGGAGAAGCCGTTCTCGTATCCCTTCATGCCCATGGCCTTCAGACGGCGGGCCATCCTTTCCGCGAAACAGTTCTGACACCCCGGCGATACCTTCGTGCACCCGGTGGTAGGGTTCCAGGTCTGCTCTGTCCATTCAATCTTTGTTCGCGTAGTCATTCTTGATTTGTCTTACAGAAAAGCACTCGGGATCGCTCATCCAACATTTCCATGGGCGAGTTCTGGGTGTTTACCGGCCGTTTGGATCGTTTCGGCTCGATGTCAAACGGCCTGGCGCCCAAGTGGACCGCATCAGCGTCAACACGCGTCAGCGTCCACCTCAGGTGGCATCGGGCCTCATGGTTTCGGCCATGGGGGTAAAGCCCAGAATATCCGACAACGTACAGCGGGACGCTCTTTAATAATTTAAAATCAATCAAAAAATATGCTGAGTGATTTCGCCGTGTTGTCCCATGGAAAGGTAACTTCTCAATAAGTTCGGGTACGCGCATTACTACTATGCTTAAAATGAATTGAAATAGCTGAATATTACCTGTTGGAGTTTAGGCGTAAGCCTTTTATAAAATCCTGGCGGATAAACTCCACCCGAACTTATTGAGAAGTTACATGGAAAGTAGCGATAGAAATCACGCCGATGCATTGCCCGAACAAATTCAACGTGATTGCCTGAGTGCTCTATCCCGACGCGGAAATCTCCAACTCGAATCCGTTATCGATTCGGACATCCTCTCATGGCTTTAAGCCCATTCACATCTCTCAGCGTCTCGGATTCGGGCAAATCAGAAAATGCCAACTGAAAAATTCGATCGTATTCGGGACGGTTTTTCAGCTTCTTGAGGTCCTTCAAGAAGGCCTTGCGGTAGAGAACATCCATGGTGGTTATCGTTCAAGGAAGGCGAGAGCTTCTTTTCGGTTCAAAAGAGGGCTTCCCTCAGCTTCATCCATGGCTCTGTTTAAACAGTAATTTTCGACTTCCTCGGAAATTTCCTCGGCAGATGCGTCTTTCCCAGGTGACATTTTTCGCCACAAATCAATCGGGATGACTACGGCCTTTTGCCGCCCATCCTTATCCGTGATGTATTCAATTTCGAGCATCGTCCGTTCCTCCATTTTCTTGGCATTTATCGGTCGGGTTACCAGGTCAGGTCGACATTATCTCAACACATGTCTTTTGTTGCCTCAAATCGATTAATATCCAGTGAGATTTTCAATCTCTCTGATTCTGGATCAATATTGCATGTATATTATTTGGAAAATGGTCAGGATGTCAAGATGGTTACGTATTTCTAAAGCAAAGCGGCCTCCGATTCCAGAGAAATCGGCCACCCATCGAAAGGAGAAACGAGCACGAACCAGGTGAGAATGGGGACGGGAATGAAAATATGCGTTTCTTATGATCGCAGCCCAGTCCGGCTCCTTCCATCCATTCCCAAAAAGTTCCGGGTCCGCACCGCCTTGACAATCTACCCTCCTTACGATTCCCCTCTTCTTGAAGGAGAATCAGAAAAGGAGGGACTCGAAGGCGCTTATTCTCACCCTTCAAAAACACATCAGGGAGAATGATCCCGGGTCACCGGGTTCAATCTCGGCATCAACTGTGGCGCATCCGCAGGACAGACCATCATGAAGGGGCCTGCTCTTGACTCATCCTTGCTGAGGAGGATTATGTGCAGCCCCCTGAGAATAGAATATCCGGATACTTAGCATCATGTGATGAACAGGGTTCCTTTTTCCCGAAAGCTTAACAAGGAAGCGCCCGAATCCAAGAATTTATGCCCGGATGCAGAAAGGATAAAGGAGGAGGTGTGCAAAAAGCACGGGCTGGCAATGGGCGAACTGCACAGATCAAAAAGGGAGATTTCAAATGAGCCGGGGAATGTGACGATTTTCTGCTGAGGTCTCTGCGGAGAGGCAATTTGGAGGAGATCGGCAGGGAATTCAATATGTCCCGATTCAGTTCGGCCAGCAGTGTTGTTGGGAGGATGAGGGGGAAGATATCCGGAGATCGACACTTGAGAAACTGCGTCGAGGAGATCAAATCCGTCTTGCCGATGAGTCAAGCGTAGCCCCCTTTACTTTCAGGGTCACCGCCGGTCCGCCGCAAGGCGTTCGCAATGTCCCCCGGCACAGCGGGATGTGCCGGTTCAAGGGCAACGGGGACAAAAGTCATGCCTCAGTTCAGCAATGCATGAAAGAAGACCTGCACGAATTTTCCCGAAACCATCTCGGGCAGCAAAAAGGTTAACCGTATCTGCTCAGGGAATCGGGAGGTCAAGGCAAAAATCAGATTTTTCGAAATGGCCTCCAATTTTTCCGACAAAAGACCCAGCGGAGGGCGTTCAGCGGCCTGTAGATCGAAAAGACGACAGGCTGCTGGCCGGTATTGAAAAATGAGGCAGCTGCCCCCCTCGTTCAGGGGACAGATCAGATGAGCCTTTCGATAGATGTCCTCAAATCGCCTGTCGTCCGCATCAATACCATGCCGGTCCTGAAGTTCCCGGACCGCGCGGGTGATCTCCAGGGCGCGATGAATGGCCACCTGTCGTTTCCCCTGGGCCAGAGTGGCATTGATCATGTGGTGAAGATAGACCGTCTCAATGAAGGCATGACGCACCAGGTCCTGACAGCAGTCGGCGTGTCCCTGTCCACAGAGGCCCCTATGGGGCGATCTTTCCAAATGGGCACTGATTTCTTCGATCAGCTTCTCATAATCGGCGAAGAAGGGAAACAAATCGACCAGATGCCTGGTTTCCAGAGAGGGTTCCCGAATCGTCAGACGTTTTTCCTTCTTTCCGTATTTCCGAATGAACCACCATTGATTGAAATTGACCGGCTTGGATGCATATCCTTTGAGCTTTTTCCCGGCCAGTTTTTGGCCCAGTCCCTTTCGAAGCAGATAGGCATGGATGAAGGTGCCGGTGCGGCCGATCCCGTGTCGGCAGTGTACCAGGACCTTTTTGTTCAGATACAGGCACTCGTCTAACCAGTCCAGGGCCTTTTCCAAGGCCTCCAGGTCAGGGGCCTCTTCGTCGGGAATGGGAAGAAAATAGACCTCAAATCCATAATCCGCCTCAAGCCATTGCAAATCGCAGAACTCGGCACACAAGTTGACTATGGCCCTGATTCCCTCTCCCTTGATGGCGTTCAGGTCCTCATAGGACATGGGGGCCTGACCCACGGCCAGATTGTTGGTAATCCATTGCATATCATAACGGGAGGATTGTCGCATGGTATCTACGCCTATGGATCAATCGAGGGTCCACTTGTGTTCGGACGACATTATATCAGGGCCAGATCAGGTTGATTCGGGACCGCAGGCCCCGCTTCCATACTCCTGGTAATGTTCTTTAAAGGACCTGGTCAGTTCTTCGACCTGATCCGGATGGGTCAGGGTCATATCCATCAGGAGGGTCTTCCCCTGGAGGAGGCCCAGAAGTGTCAGGCGACAAAGGGTGTTGCCTGCGCCATGCCGGTCGAATCGGGCTTCCAGGAGGTCTCCCTGGATATCGACAGCAAATCCGGCCCACTCCAGGATCATTCGAATGAATTGCACCCGAAGCAGACGTCCCGCAAGATGGCCACCGCCACCCTTGAACCGAAAGGCAACGTAATTGGCGTCTGGATTGGAGGCGCACAGGGCGTCGGTGATCGCAAAATGATAGCCAAAACGGAGATGAAGATGAAGATAATCTTTTGAAAACAAAGCGTAGCTGGCCAGGGCTGCAGAGCGAAGGGAAAAGACGCCTGCGCTGATACGATCGAATCCCTCCCAATCTGTGTGCATCAAGCCCTTACGCCACACCACGTCCGGATGGCCCAATCCCTTCCAAAAGGCCTGCATGGGTTCACAGGAAATGGATGCGAGGTCGATGGATCTGCGGTGCGGGGACCGGGGGATGCCCGCCTCTTCCAGGTCAAGGACGTACACCACCAATGGAAGGTCCGTGGTCAGCCGACAGGTACGCCCCAGCCCCCGCCCCTGGCTTCCAATGACGGAGAACATTTCGACCATTCCCTTTTCATGGCAAAACCGTATGAGATCATGCATGCTCGAGCAATGGCGAGGTGTAAAATCCGGGGCGGCCGGATCGGTGAGATGCAGCGGGGACACAAGGGCCATGATGCTGCGCAGGCGGATTGAAAATGGCGTTTTGGCATCGCCGGGTGAAGGGCCGGGTCGGGCCTTAAGGTTTTCTGCCACACCCGGGTAGACACGACCCCGTGTGGCGTCCACGGTGACGGTTCCGCAAGCGGGCAGGACCTTGGTGGCCCGGAGGGCGCCCACCATCACCGGGAGCCCATGTTCCCTGGCCACCGATGCGAAGTGACTGGCCCTGCTTCCCCCATCGGCTACCACCGCATGGACGCGGTCCATCACACTGGCGAAAGAAGGGGGGAGCGTAGTAGAGACCAGGACAGAAGACCTGGGGACCTTCCTCAAATCATCTTCCCCCCGAACGAGAAAGACCGGCCCAATGCCGACCCCGGGGCTGGCCGTGATCCCCCCTGTCAGGAGCGGCTCCCGGTCGGGCATGCATTCGTCATAGCCGGATGGATGGATCCACCCAGGCCCGGTGGAAAGGGGACGGGATTGCAGAAAAAAGACCTTCCCCTGAACATCCTGAACCCACTCGATATCCTGGGGCGTGCCAGCCAGCTTTTCCAACTCCATGCCCGCTTTTGCCAGGAGAACCGCAATTTCTCTGGAAATAAGAGCCTTATGGCTGCTGTCCCCTTTCAAGGCCTGGCCGTCGCTGGTCAGGCGCCGACGCACCCGGGGACAGGGTTCGCGGCTCAGATAGTGGCTCTCTGGCATGGCGCTGCCGTTGACCAATCGTTCGCACAGGCCGGTGACCGCGTAAATGGCCAGGCAGGCATCTTCATCAGGGGCCCCCTGTTCGAGGGTGTAGATCACACCGCTCACAGCCGGTTCCACCATTTCCATCATCAGCGCGGCCATGGGCGTTTCCGTGTCGGCGAGACCACGGCGGATCCGATAGACCAGGGCCCGCGTGGCGTATTTTCCAGCCATGACGGTCTGGAGGGCCTTCAGGACCTGGCCGCTGCCAACATGCAAGACGCTCGTATACTGGCCGGCCCATCCCCTTTCCCCGTCTTCGCCGCACGCGCTGCTTCGGACGGCCCAGGGGCCGGTGACGCCCTCCATCGCCAAGTCCTCGATCCTTTGAGACACCGCCTCTGCCACCGCCCGGGGCATGTCGGCCCCCTGGATCAGGGCCTGTATTTCCCGTGACAGACTCTCCAGACGACCCATATCCTCCAGGCGGATCTTGGCAAGCAATTTATCCAGCCGTGGTCGAAGCCGATTATGTTCCAGGAAAAGCTGGAAGGCATGGGTCGTGATCACAAATCCCCGCGGCACGGCAAGGTAGGTATTTGTCAGGATTCTGTTTAATGAGCGGGCCTTTTCCCCGGCCAGGTCGGAGGCCCACGTCTCATCTCTGAGGCCCATAACATAGGGTGGGGAACAAGAGACATCCGGCAGGCTGACCTTTGCCAGCAACGAGGATGCGATTTCATGAAAGCGGGATTCCAGTTCCTTGTAGACAACCGGATTCATCTCGATCAGGGCGTCGATCATCAAATGGTTGGACTGGCACAGCGCCTGAGTGAGGCCCTTGATACGCGCCCAATCCACCATGGCGCCCGTGTGCCACATCTCCTCGAGGGTCGTCAGAAACTCCAGGGACCGCTGGTTGTGCTCCAGGAGCCTCTTAAATGCTTGATACTTTTGGGCAACAAGCCTTCCCGGCGCAAAGACCTGCCTTGCCCAGTGTTTCAAAAGGCGCTCAACTTCCATGCCTTTTCACCCAAATGATGTTTCTGCTATCAGGGCCTGGGCTACCTTTTCTTCCAGCTCTTCTTTGTCGATAGGCTTGATGCAGTATTCGAAGGCCCCCAATTGACGGGCCTGTCTGGCTGTCTCCAGGGTCGGGTAGCCGGTGAGCATGATGACCCTGGTTTTTGGCGACAGCTTTCTTACCTCTTCCAGCATATCCACCCCGCTCATTTTTTTCAGGCGTATGTCCAGGATCGCCACGTCCACAGGGGCATCGCCGATGTGCTTCAATGCCTCTTCTTCGTCCGTGAAAACAGACACCCGATGTCCTTTGCGCTCCAGGATTCGTTTGATCAAAATGCAGGCATCCATGACGTCGTCGAGCACGAGGATGTTTCCCATTCCTCCCTCCTTATGATTCGGCAGGCTTTTCCATAAGAGAAATGTCGGTTATCCAGCTCCCTTCGCAGCCGGCCTCCAAAGCCTCCTCCTGGGATACCGGCAATTCCACCAGAAAGATCGTCCCCGGCCCCCCCGGATTTTCCGCCGATGGAAGCATGCCCCGGTGCGTGGGCGGAATGGGGCTGACAGCGGAGATCCGGCCCTTGTGGTCCTGAATGATGCCAAATGAAACCGAGAGACCCAATCCGGTCCCGCCGGACGACCCCTTGGTGGTGAAAAACGGGTCGAACACCCGGTTCAGGTCCTCGGCCTTGATGCCCGACCCATTGTCCGCAATAGTCACCAGCACGCTCCTGGCCCCAGGGCACTGCCTCGTGGCCACTGTAATGACGCCCCCCTTTCCAACGGCATCGTAGGCATTATTGAGCAGGTTCATCCAGACCTGTTTGAGCTTCTCCTTGTCTCCTACGATAAGCGGCAGATCGGGCGCCAGCCACGCTTCCACTTCCACCCAATCCTGCTTGAAGGGATGTTTGACCACCTTCAGCACCTCGGAAATGCATTCATTCAGGTCCATTTCAGCCTTGTGGCTGTCCAGTTGTCTCGAAAAGCCCAACAGGTCCGCGACAATGCGCCGGCAGATCTGTGTCTGTTTTTCAATCATCCGGACGAATTCGTGGCCTTCACTCTCCTTGGGCAGATCTTCCAGCAGCATCTGGGCATAGCCCAGGATAATGCCGAGTGGGGTGTTGATCTCATGGGCCACGCCCCCTGCCAGCTTCCCCAACTGTTCCATCTTGACCGCCTGGACGAGTTTCTCCTGATATTGTTTGAGTTCGGTAATATCTCGAGCAGACAGCAGAAGCCCGACAGTTCTTTCCTGCACATAGACCGGGACCTTCACGACATGCAGCCAGCGTTTGCTCGTGTCCTGGATCAACTCCAGTTCCTTGACCAACGGGGACCTGGATCGAAGAATTTGCAGGTCCTCCTGGCGGTTGCGCTCGGCCTGGTCTTGTGAAAAGACATCTTTGTCGGATTTGCCGATAATGTCCTTTTCATTCAAACCGACAAATTGACAGAAGGCAGGATTGACCGCCTGATAAACCAGGTTTTCATCCTGCAGGCTGACCAGGTCAGGCGTCACATCGAGGATGGTCATGAGAAGCTGTCTCTGAGCCAACAGATTTCTTTCAACGGCTTTGAGTTCGGCGATATGGGTCTTGAGACTCAGGGCCATCACGTCAAAGGACTCGGCCAGGCTCTGGATCTCATCGCCAACATTCTCCCTGTAGACGGGGCAGCTCCGGCAGGTCTCGATCTTCTGGGCAAAACCGCCCTCGGCGCATTCCGGACAGAGGGTCCCGGGCAGAAACCAGCACCGACGATGGGGATCGCCATAGGCGGGGCATTCCGGTCGAAGGCAGTTCTTGATCTCCCAGCAATTCCGCTGTAACGGTTCGGCAACCTGGAGATCCAGGTTGCCTTTGACCACCTCCTCCACCGATTTTCGCAGGACATTCAAGCGCCGCGTCACCGTGCCGGCAAAAATGGTTCCCAGAACAGCCGCGATCAGTGCCACTCCTGCGCTCACGCCAAAAATGATCACCAACAAGGGCCGCACCACGGCACGGGCCTTGGACTGAGACAGCCCGATGCGCACGGTCCCCAGGCGTTCCTGCCCGATGGCAACCGGCACGGCAAAATCGTAGAATCGTTCCCTGCCGGTATCCAGCAATTGAATATGCTGCGGCATGCCCGGAGGCACATGATTGGCGCCTTTCAGTTGGACTGGGAAACCGACCCTGAAGGTGTGGGATAAGACCTGACCGTTTTCTTCCTGAACAAAGGCGTAGACGATATCATCCGTGGATGCCTTGACTTCATCCACCATGTTTTTCAGCCGAAGGAAATCGAGGGCCAGCATCGGCTCGACAATGCGCGACGCCAGGCTCACCCCCAGACTCAGTCCTCGCTTTTTGATTTCGGCCATCATGGCCCGGGTGGCCACATTGCTGACAAAAACGGCGGAGAGCAATCCAAAGGCCAGAATCAGGGCCGTGATCCCAAGGATGATTTTGCTGCGAAAGGATAACCTGGTGAAGACCCTCATGGTGCTCTGTCCTTCGGTTCTCTATCGGAATATGCCTGCTTCATGATCGCTGCCGAAAAGTCATCGGAGCGCTTCCTGGCTCGCATCTGCCTCTACGATCTCCGCCAGCTTTCGAACCGAATCGAACTCTGCGTCCTGGGCGGATCGTATCCCGACAAAGCCCGCCTTATCCAGTATCTCCCGGTGGACGGGGTCGCTTGGCTGTAAGGCCAACAGGGCGTTTTTCACCTTTTCTACCAGTTCCCTGTCCAACCCGCGGCGGGCAGCGTACACCCATCCCGGATACCAGCGGGAGTGGGCCAGAATGCGAATCTTCTGGATATCGATCCGATCCGCCAGGATATCCAGCGCCCCTTCCCGGATGGTCCCAACGTCGTATTTCCCCGAATACACTGCCATGATCACCTTTTCCTGCTTTCCACCCGGGCCTGGGGCAAAGGCGATCTCGGCAAAATCCTCTTTGCGAAGGCCCTGTTCCGATATCCAGCCCCACGGATACAGAAACCCGCCCGCAGAGGTGGGGTCCACCGCAATCAGGCGTTTCCCTTTCAGGTCCAAGGATGTCTTGATCCGATCATTGTCGGCGCGGCAGATAACCTGACCCCTAAAATCCTCATGGCCCTTTGCCTCAACAATTCGCGCAAAGGCCCGCGCCCCATAACGGTCCGCGATTTTGATATAAATAAAGGGGTTGCTGAAACTGAAGTCAATCAATCCCCTGCGGACCATGTTCATATGTTCGTCAAAGGTGTCGGGAAAGACCTGACGGATGTTGATCCCTGTGGTCTGTCTCAAATACTCGATCAGGCGGTGGTGTCGTTCATACGACGCCCGGTGTGTGTACTGGGGCAGGTAGGCATAGGTAATGGCATTCTCGGGCCGGTAGACCGTAACCCCCTCCCGTTCCGTGAGATCGATCTTTTTGACCGGTTCTTCCTCGGTGCAGGCCACCAGTCCAGAGAGCAGGACCAGAAGCATCGCTATCCATCGACCGACCATGTAATCCTCCACAACCAGCGAAAAAGACGCAGGCTCACAGACGGGGTGACGAGTGGTTGCTTTTATTGATGATGAAATATAGCGGAAAGGGTCGTGGGTATCAATAGAAAAGGGTGCGCAACAGGTATAGCCGTCGATTCCTCGGATGATCATGTCGTGCATGGCTCCAGGCGCGTCTATTTCCCCTTCTCCACGAATGCTTACCATCTTGTAATCTGCGGGAAAGGTTGCTGAAAGAGTGGGGGCGTATCCTGTTGCCACGTCTCGAAACAGCGATCTTTGGATTTCACACCAGATAGGTCAGGAAAGGGGGCGATAGGGATCGGCGGCAGGGGTATTGGGGACATGACGTGGCTATTGACGGAAACGTCCATCACAAGAAAGGAATCTATCATGGAAAAGAAGAGAATGAGGTTGGTTAAGGTGGTGTCCATTTCGGCCTTTGCGCTCCTGGTTGGGGCATTTGCACTGAACGGCTGGGCCCTGAACGCGAAGGGCGACAAGGATGGGGTTTTGGCTACCGTTGACGGAGTGAAGATCACGCAGGGGGAGGTGGACGAGAGGGTATCGGCCATGTTAGGCCCCCGGGCAGGGATGCTCCCCCCTGAAGAACAGGCCAAGGTCCTCGAGCAGTTGAGTCAGAACGTTCTTGACAGCCTGATCGTCGAGACGCTCCTGACGAAGGCTGTTGAAAAGGAAAACGTTACGGTGAGCGATACCGACATCAACGAGGTGTTGACCCGCCTGAAGGGATCTCTGCCACCCGATATGAAATTCGAGGATTATCTGAAGCGTATGGGGATGACAGAAAATGACCTGAGGCGGACGGTAACGAAGAATCTGAGGATCCAGAAATTGGTGGAACAGCAGTTGGCGAGCGTTTCACCCCCTGGGGATGCGGACGTAGAGGCCTATTATGCAGATCACTCGAAGGAATTTGAGATGCCTGAGCGCGTGGATGTGAGACACATCCTGATCGCGGTGGGGCAGGACGATGCTCAGGAAACAAAGACTGAAAAAATGAAAAAGGCCGAGAAGATTCGGGAACAGGTGGCGGCCGGCAAGGGGAAAGACTTCGAGAAGATCGCTGCCGAGATCTCGGACTGCCCGAGCAAGGCAAACGGCGGAAAATTGGGGATTCTGAGCAGGGGCCAGGCGGTGAAACCGTTTGAAGATGCCGCCTTTAACCAGAAAGTCGGCGAGATCGGGCCTGTGGTGGAAACCCAATTCGGCTATCATGTCATCGAGGTGCTCGATCACATGGATGCCAGCAAGACGCCTCTTTCCGAGGTGAAAGAAAAAATTGCACAACATCTGACGGAGCAAAAGAAAGAGAAGGCCTTCCACGCGTATATTGATTCGCTCAAGGCAACCGCAACCATTGACACAAACCCGGATGCATCGAAATCCGATCCCGCATAGAAGACGTATTCCACAGGCCGCATAACAGAACGGCCGGTGCGAATACCGTATGGACCCCCATGGACACCCTCCCTCCATGTTCGTGGAGGTCCATTTTTTAGGCACTTATAAGGACGCAGAGGGACGCCTATGCTTTTATGCCTTGCTTTGCGGGTTGAAAGGATTATGTGAATCCTGTGAAGCTGTTAACTATTTAACTTGACTGGCAAAAAGGTCAGTGAATGTTAAGATGCAGTATGCCAAGGAGATCTCGGATAGATTCGGCAGGCGCCCTGCGCCATAGCATGGTCAGGGGAATTGAAAAGGGAGGATGTTTGAAACCGATGTCGTTAGCAAATATTTCCTCGAACGACTGGGGGATATTCTTTACGACATCTGTACCCTATGTTATGCATGGGCTCTGATCAGCTTGAAAGGATGGTTTCAAAATTTTAAAACAGCGTCCTCCGAGGTCTGGGACCCAAGCCGCTTCTTTCATTCCTTTCCACAGTTTGAGAACTGCTGGTCAAGACCGCTCTGCTTTAATCGGTGTGTATAGACCCGGTATTGGCCCCTTAGTACACCGAGAAAGGCCCTTGATAACCGTTAATTGCCTGTCCCCTTTTCACGTTAAGGGATGATCCCACGTGATTC
>ENA-OSEO01005120-OSEO01005120.1-sediment-metagenome-genome-assembly--contig:-NODE-5120-length-12954-cov-8.252543_pt1 | contig 12954 bp, 8 predicted proteins | sample MGYA00237883_ERZ534232 | MGnify/ENA metagenome assembly ERZ534232
AAGGGCCGGATTGATCCGCCGGCGCCGGACGAGCCGGAACGGACGGCCCGGGCCGTGGCCGAAATGGGTCTGAATTTTTGCGTCCTGACCATGGTCACCAGGGACGATCTGCCTGATGGGGGAGCCGGCCACGTGGCCCGGACCATTGAGGCCATACGGGCGCTCCGCCCCGACACGGGCCTTGAGGTTTTGATCTCGGACCTGGGCGGCGGCCGGGAAGCCTTGGAAACGGTCCTGGCCGCCCGGCCCGAGGTGCTTAATCACAACGTCGAAACCGTCCCCCGACTGTATCCCGCGGTCCGGCCCCAGGCCGATTACCGGCGCTCCCTGGACCTGCTGCGGCGGGCCGGGGCCTACCGGCCCAGGCCGGTGATCAAGTCCGGATTGATGGTCGGGCTGGGTGAAAGCCGGAGCGAACTCGATCGGGTCCTGGATGATTTACGGGAGGCCGGATGTGACCTGGTCACCGTCGGTCAGTATTTGGCCCCCTCCGACCGGCATTTCCCTGTGGCCCGTTTTGTCCTGCCCGAGGAGTTCGAGGACCTGGGACAATTCATTGAAGAAAAGGGGTTTTCCGGCTGGGCCTGCGGGCCGTTTGTCCGCAGTTCCTACCAGGCCGGTGAGCTTTATCACCGGGCCCGGGCCAGGATTTCGACCAAAACCTGACGGCCATTTCTATGACGTTTATTTACGATAGTTTTTAAAACTCCAACCGTATTTGGCCTCAATTTTTTCAGAGGGTGGACCTGGCCATGGCTGATGTTTTGATCATCGATGATGAGTATTATGTCGGCCGGGTGCTTAGTGAATGGGTCCGGCGGGCGGGACACCAGGCGACCGCGGTCCAGACCCTGGTCGAGGGCTTCGAGGCCCTGGGGTCGAAAGACTTTGATGTTGTTTTCCTGGATGTTTATCTGCCCGACGGCAACGGCTTGGAAGCCCTGCCCGAAATTCGGTCGGCCCGGTCGGCGCCGGAGGTGATCATTGTTACCGGCGCCGGCAATCAGGATGGAGCGGAACTGGCCATCAAGAGCGGGGCTTGGGATTACGTGGAAAAAAGCTATGCCTCCGAGGACTTGGTCTTGTCCCTGACCCGAGCCTTGCAGTACCGGGCGGAGAAGAGATCGAACCGGCCGCCGGTGGCCTTGAAAAGGGGAAACATCATCGGTTCCGGCCCGAAAATGCTGGCCTGTTTCGACCGGCTGGCTCAAGCGGCCGGCGGCGAGGCCGCGGTCCTGATCGTCGGCGAGACCGGCACGGGCAAGGAGCTTTTCGCTCTGGCCATCCACGAAAACAGCCGTCGGGCGGAGGGCTCCTTTGTCGTGGTCGATTGCGCGGCCATCCCGGCTTCCCTGGTGGAAAGCCTGCTCTTCGGCTATGCCAAAGGGGCTTTTACCGGGGCCGACCGGGCCAAGGACGGACTGATCAAGCAGGCCGACCACGGAACCCTTTTCCTGGACGAGGTCGGCGAACTGCCCCTGTCCTTGCAAAAACCATTCTTGAGGGTCTTGCAGGAGCATCGTTTTCGAAGACTTGGCGACCGTGAAGAACAGGAGAGCAATTTCAGGCTGGTGGCCGCGACCAATCAAAACCTGGAACGGCTGATCGAGGAGGGTCGATTCCGGCCGGACTTGTTTTTTCGTTTGAGGTCCCTGACCGTCGAAGTGCCGCCGCTGCGGGAAAGGCCCGAGGACATCAAAGACTTGGCCCTGCATTATATTTCCAGGTTCTGCGAACGGGACGGCCGGGAAACCAAAGGTTTCACCCCGGATTTTCTGGAAATGCTGGTTCGGTATGACTGGCCGGGCAACGTCCGGGACCTGATCAACGCCTTGGAAGAAGCCATCGTCTCGGCGGGCGATTCCCCGACCTTGTTCCCCCGGCATCTCCCGGAACGAATCCGTATCGCCGCGGCCCGGTCTTCGGTCAAAGGCCACCAGCCGACAGAAAAAACCGAATCGCCGGCAAAAAGGGCTCCGACATTACGGACTTGGCTGAAAGCGGAAACCAATCGCTTGGAAAGAAAATATTTATTTGACCTGATGATTCAAACCAAAGGGGACGTGGAGGCCGCCTGCCGTCTTTCCGGATTATCGCGAACGGCTTTATATAATCGGTTAAAGAAACACCGGCTGTCCCGGTCCGTTTGGCTGACCCTGGAAGCTCCGCCTGATTTTTGAGTTTTATCCCGCTTAGTTGGACAAATTTCGGTTTTCCTGGACAGTAGTCTAAAAAATCTGGATGAGAGGCCTCCTTCAGAGGCCGAAATTGCACCTACCTTGAATTATCCCTCCCGCCACCGCCGAGCCGACCAGTTAAGCCCATCCCCTGAAACAGTCTGAGACCTGGGAAAGCCGGCCTCTGTCCGTCCGTTAAGCGCCTGAGGACTTATAGATTAAAATATTGAAATAACAATTATTTTCTCCAGCAATAGCCGACGGGCGAGTTGACCTTTCCAGAGTTCCGCGGCTCTTCCCACTCATGGACTCCGGGGCAAGGCCGGTCTGATGAATCTTTGCCTAATAGAGGCCTGTTTAACGCCACTTTAAAAAAGCCGGTCAGCACGGGAAAATCGGGCCGATTTTATTGGCATACTAATTGCTTTTTATAAGGGTGGAGACAATATTAGCTATAAAATTAGATGGTTGACCATCACAACCCTAAAAAGGCCGGATTGGCCCGGACAACCGAGATGAAAGACGAAAGCAAAACCAAAAAAGAGTTGGTCACCGATCTGACCGTTTTGCGCGGGCGGCTGGCCGATCTGGAGAACCTGACGGCTCAACTGCGGGCGGGTTCCGGAGAATCCTCCAGGCATTTGATCGAAATAAGGGAACAACTCGAAAAAGAAAAAGACCTGCGCCGCCAAGCGGAATTATGGGCTCAAGAAAAAAGGGAAGAAATGACGACCGTCTTCGAGAACACTCCCTTGCTCATGGTCATCCTTGATCGTAACCGGCTGGTCCGGCGAGTCAACCGGACGGTCAGGGAATTTATAGGTGCGTCCCCCGAAGAGATTCTTGGACGCCGAGGCGGCGAGGCCCTGGGCTGCCTGAATTCCCTCCTTGACCCTCAAGGATGCGGCTTCGGCCCGTTTTGTCTGGCCTGCCCGGTTCGGTTGACCGTGCTCAGGACCTTCGAGACTTGGCAGGCGCACCTGAAAGTCGAGGCCGTCCTGCCTTTCTCCTCGGCCGGGCGGAGGGAAGAGCGGGAACTGCTCGTCTCGGCCATCCCCATGGTGGTTAACGGCGAACAGATGGTCCTGGTTTGTATCGAAGATGAAACACAGCGGCGGCGGGCGGAACGGGCTTCGCGGCAGGCCCATCAGGAGTTGGAACTCAAGGTGAGGCAAAGAACGGCTGAACTGGCCCGGACCAACGAAGGGCTGCACCAGGAGATTGCGGAAAGGCGGCGGGCCGAAGAGAATTTGAGGGAAAGCGAAGTGAGATACCGTTTGCTGGTTGAAAACGCTCACGAGGCCATCCTGGTTATTCAAGACGGACGAGTCGTTTTTGTCAATGAAACCACTCTGAAACACGCCGGATGCTTAAAAAAGGATTTCCAAGTCCAGCCTTTTGACCGATGGATTCACCCGGATGACCGGCCGATGGTGACGGAACGTTATGTCCTGAGGGAAAGAGGGGAAGACGTCCCCAGCGAATATGATTTCCGAATCATTGACGGAAAAAACCGGGTCAGGTGGGTGACTCTACGGGCGGTCCGAATAATCTGGGCCGGCCAGCCGGCCACGTTGAATTTCATCGGCGACATAAGCTGGCGCAAGACCGCTGAAGAGACCCTGCGGGCGGCCCTTAAGGAAAAAGAGGTCCTCCTTGGGGAAATTCATCACCGGGTTAAGAACAATATGCAGGTCATTTCCAGCCTTTTCAGCCTCCAGGCCAACGGCACCGACGACGAAAAAGTCCTGAATGTGTTGAGAGAAGGGCGGAACCGGGTGACGGCCATGGCCCTCATCCATGAAATCCTTTACCAAACTGGGACTTTTGGTGAGGTCGACTTCGAACACTATGTTAACAGGCTGTCCCATATCCTCTTTCAAACTTATAGGATCGAGAGAGACGTAAAGTTGACCGTGGCCGCCCGGGGAGTGACCCTTAACGTCGATCAGGCCGTTCCCTGCGGTCTGGTCATCAACGAACTCGTTTCCAACTCCCTGAAATACGCCTTTCCGGCCGGCCGGCCGGGCCGGATCAGTATTATGGCCCGGCTGACCGAGGCGGGCCGGATAGAACTGAACATAAGTGATGACGGCGTGGGCCTGCCGAAGGGTCTGGACTGGCGCAACACCGGCACCCTGGGTCTGACCCTGGTGGCTGGATTGATCGAACATCAGTTAGGCGGAGAAATTCAACTGGACCGCGCCGGCGGGACTAAATTCATCATTACTTTGCCTCAGAAAACTCAAAGCACTAACAGCGTTTGAAAACCGGATACCTTGCAGCCGCCCCGGCATTTATATGGAAGCAGAACAGCCATATCGGATCGGCTGGAGAGGCGGAGTGGTCTTCGTCCCTGAGTGATCCCAGAGATCGCCTTGACATACTCTATTAGTTATTGGCGACCTGGATTCCCGCTGACGAGGCGGTGTGGCAATTGTTGGTATTACCATTGGGGTTGATCTTGTTTGGGATAAATTTTACCGAAGCGTAAAAATTATTTATAGCTGTTCATCTCTTTGTCTTAGATCCCCGCTCCTCCAATTCAGACAAGGCCCTCTCGAAATGTCTTTCAAACGACCCGTTCGGCCCGATTCCTCCTTCATCTTCACCAGCGAGCCCTGCTCCACTTCACTTTCATCAAGACACTCGCATTCTTCCAGCAGTTGATTGATCCGCTCATCAAGCTCCTCCAGCTGCCGCCGATACCAAGACTGATCGTGATTCTGACCCCGGCCCCCCTTGGCCCGGACCTTCGTGCTGTCCACAAACAAAACATTGCCTTAGGTCAAGCCAAGCTTCGGACTCGGGCGCATGACTTTAAACCTTGCCTCAAAGCCTCCCGGTTTTTCTGCCGAAATTCGGCCGGCGGCCGGGAGTAATTCTGGTCGTCGAAGCCCCGCCGAGCAAACACTCGGGGGGAACAAATAACCGTCCGGGGCTGCGTCGGGAATCGGTGGGGTTCACGGCAGCGGGGAAGCGGGGTAATGCCCGGGGAGGGAAGGGGGCCTGCTTCAGACATGCGGATGGCCTGTCTCATGTTGCGCAGCAGTGATCGGCAGACGCTGACAACTGGAAAGCCGGGTGCGGGAAAACCAAACGCACGGTTCGAAGGGGGGAGCGACCGGGTCCAACCGGGCGTTCCTACCCCCTATCAGACCGCTGATAACTGATAGAATAAGTCCAGTAAATAAAACTTATCGACAATTCCGGGCCAGGCGCTATAATCGTCTTTCATGGCTAGGCATGGAGAATCATCACGCCTATGAAAGTCTCGATAGCCCAACTCAACCCCACGGTGGGAGACATAGAAGGCAATCTGGGCAAGGTTTCGGCCGCCCTGGATCAGGTCGCCCCCGAAAGACCTGACCTGGTGATCTTCTCCGAACTTTTCCTGACCGGGTACCCGCCCCAGGATTTGTTGGAAAGATCGTGGTTCATTGAAAAACAAGAGAAGGCTTTATATCGGCTGGCCGAAACTTCCCGGCGGCATCCTGAAACCGGCCTGGTGATAGGGGCGGCCCTGCCCAGCCGGCGCCGGTTCGGCCGGAGGCTGACCAGCGCGGCCGTTTTGATTTACCAGGGCCGAATAATCTTCCAACAGGACAAGTCTCTTTTGCCGACCTACGACGTGTTTGACGAGGCCCGATATTTCGACCCGGCCGAAAAGATCAAGTCCGTGGCTTTTAAGGACCAGGTCCTGGGGCTCACGGTTTGCGAAGACGCCTGGAACGATCCGGAGTTCTGGCCCCAAGGACTGATCTATGATCGGGACCCCATCGCCGAACTGGCCGGGCAGAAGGTCACCTTGTTCATTAATGTTTCCGCTTCCCCCTTTCATGCGGGCAAGGACGAGATGAGGTACCGACTGATCCGAAATCATGCGGCCCGGCATGGACTCCCCTTCGTCTTTGTCAATCAGGTCGGCGGCAACGACGAATTGATCTTTGACGGACGCAGCCTGTGCTTGGACAAAAAAGGTGAGCCCATCGCCCTCTGTCCGCCTTTTCGGGAACATATCCAGACCGTGGACCTGGACTTGCTCGGGGGGCGCCAATCGTTCAGGCCGCAAGATAAGATTGAATCGATCCACCAAGCCCTGGTTTTGGGCCTTCAGGATTATTTGGGCAAGAGCGGCTTCAAATCAGCCGTGGTCGGGCTGTCCGGCGGGATAGACTCGGCGGTCGTCTGCGCCCTGGCCGTCGAGGCCCTGGGCCGGGGAAACGTCCTGGGCCTTTCCATGCCCTCCATGTATTCCTCGGCGGGCAGTGTGGAAGATTCCCGCCGATTGGCGGCCAACTTGGGCATCGAGTTTAAAGTCGTCCCGATTAATGGGATTTATCAGGCTTATCTGGCCGGGCTGGCCGAGCACTTTCAGGGACGCCCCTTCGACGTGACCGAGGAGAATATTCAGGCCAGAATCCGAGGCAACATCCTCATGGCCTTCTCCAACAAATTCGGTCATCTGGTTTTGACGACCGGTAACAAGAGCGAGTTGGCCATGGGCTACTGCACCTTGTACGGCGACATGAGCGGCGGTTTGGCCGTGATCTCGGATGTGCCCAAGATCATGGTCTATGAATTGGCCCGCCACATCAACCGGGATGGGGAGATCATCCCCCAGGCCGTGCTGGACAAGGCGCCGTCGGCCGAACTTCGGCCTAATCAAAGGGACCAGGATACCTTGCCCCCTTATGATATTTTGGACCAAGTATTGAATTTATATATCGAACAGGGTTTGTCCCGGGAAGAGATCACGAACCTTGGCTTTGACCCGAACCTGGCGGCCTGGATCATCAAGACGGTCAACCGCAACGAGTACAAACGTTGGCAGGCCCCGCCGGGGCTCAAGGTCACTTCCAAGGCCTTCGGCCTGGGCCGCCGCATGCCCCTTGCCGCCAGACATGATTTTTAGATGGAAAACAGAATACTAATTCCATTTCTATTTCATAAGTGAATTATTGACATCTGCATTAGTAATGCAATACAATATAGGCCTCCTAAATGGAGGCGGCCTAGATGCGGCCATTTGGTTCTCCGAAACAACTGGAAAGACGCCGCCGTAAAGCCTTGGAGCTTTTGGACAGCGGCCTGTCTCTTAATGAGGTGGCGCGCCGTATTGGTTGTCATGCCAGTTCGGTCATGCGCTGGCGCGATGCTCGCCAAAAAAACGGGAAGGAGGGCCTCCAGCCGAAGCCTGTTCCCGGGCGTCCGGCCAAACTCAGCCCCCAGCAGAAAAAACGTTTGGCCACCCTTCTGCTCCAAGGGGCCAGGGCACATGGTTATCGGACAGAGTTGTGGACGACGGCTCGTATTGCCGAACTCATCGGACGGCGTTTTGGCATTACCTACCACCGGGACCATATCGGCCGTCTTATGGCCTCTCTGGGGTGGAGTTGCCAAAAGCCGGACAGGCGCGCCCTCCAACGAGACGAGGCCGCCATTGAACAATGGAAAAGTCAAGAATGATGCGGTCGTAAAAAGTAGCGAACGGTTATTGGTTAAAAAATCGGCTTGGTGATGATTTTTTCATTTTGGCCGCCGCTTTTGTATAAAAAGATCCGCCTGGTCTTTGAAATATGCGATTATTTACCGACGAAGCCCCTGTCATGCCGGGCATAATCCCTGTCCCGGCATCATTCGGGCCATCCGGAAGGCCGCTGCCCGGAAGATATTCACTGCCAGAGCCTTCATTGTCGCGCAGTATTTCACGGCTTTGAACCCTCGGACCCGAAGATGCTTTCCTCCGGTTCGCCGGTCGTACTCCGACATGGCGGCTTCGACCCCGGCCCGCCAACGGTATCGGTCTTTGAAGTCCTCGGTCTGCTCATAAAGCCTGCGTTTGGCGATGCGCCTGTCTTTTTCCGTAAATCGGAGACAGCAGAACTTTTTGCCTTTTTTTACCGGACACCGGGAACGCTCGGGGCAGGTATCGCAAATGGCCGCGTCAAAGCCGACGCTGCAGCGCTTGTCCGCCTACGGCGGGCTTGTCCGCCTACGGCGGGCTTGCCTTGTTTGACTTTTGCCGGCGCCTGCCCCAGCGGACAGGCCAGAACCAGCCCCTTGTCGCTTATCTGAAAGTCGGACAGGCTGAATCCGTCTTTTTTCGTCTCGCCCATGACCGGCGCCACCACCTCCACATCATGCGTTTCGGCTTTCTGACAGTTGTCGTCGCTGCCATAAAGCGAGTCGGCCAGAATTTCCTTCGGCTTCAGGTTTCCGGCTTCCGCGGACTCAATGACGCCTACGACGCATAAATGGCCGGAAGCAGGGCATTGGCATCGCTCTGATGCGCCTGCTCCACCTGGACATGGGTGATAAGCCGGAGAGAGTCTTTCTTGTCTTCCGTGGAATAGGTCTCCATGACCTGAACCTGATAGCCCCGGCCCTTTATGCGCCGTAGGCGTCATTTATGCGCCGTAGGCCTCATTGTTCGTTCAACACCCGCGCCAGCATTTTAAAGCTGTACATGTCGGCAACAACGGCTTGATCTTTATATGCGCCGCAGGCGTCATTGAACTGTATATAGAGGTTAAAAAGGCGCTTGCTGACATCGGTCAGGGTTGTGCGAGATTCGGAAGGCTTTACCCGGGAAAAACAGTTCAAGGCGGATTCTGACAGATAGGTCTCCACGATCTGCCTGTCCACCGTCTCGATCAACTCCGGGTGTCGCCGCTTCAGATTCTTCAGGAACGTGTGGATGGCGGCTGAAAAAATGCCGATCCGCCCCAGTCGCCGCATGTTGGATTTGATATGAACCGAGTCCAGTCGCTGCTTGTCGGCATTGACTTTGAAGTCTTGGGCCAGTCGCTCTGTTCCGGCGCTGAAAATAATGTCTTCCAGGTTATGCTCGGCAATAACGTCGCGACAACTCCACAGGGTTTTGGGACAAACATACTTGGCGCTGTCGGACTCTTCGGTAATATTTAAAGCATAGCGCCACTGGATATTGAACGCAAACTGCTGCACCGATTCTTCATCCGTCAGGTCGAACGCCTGTTGCAGGATCAGGGCGCCCAGCATGGCGAACAGTTCTTTGGTCGGCCGCCCCATGGAAGGGTCGAAATGACGCGGAACTTTACTGACGGGAATGGAGGGCAGGATATGCTCCCGAAACAGTCCGGGCCATCCGGCCTCCAGCAGTTGTCGTCTTTTAGGCGAAATGCTGCTCCAGGGATCGAAAATGTAAAGCTGATTCGGGCTTTTTATATTGCGCATGATTTTCCTCTTAACTTTCTGATTCCGTTGATAATTAATACCAACCGGAAAAAGAAAAGTCAAGTGAAAATTATTGTTTTTTCAATTTAATTCAATATATTACTTAAAAATACTTTTTACGAATCCATCAACCTTTGTCGGAAAGCTCTTTCCAGGGCCAGTTGGTCCAGGGCCTGGGCCGCGGCCTGGGCCTGTTCCCGGCTGATTCCGCCGGCCAGGGCGGTCAATTCCGCTTCGGCCCGGTCAGTGGCGATCAGGCTCAAGGCCCGGTAAGCGGCCTGACGCAGGGTTTCGGTGCTTTGGGGATGTCTGATTATTTCTCCTAACCAGGAGACGGCCGGGGCGAAGCGGACCCGGCCGAAAAAGTCGGCGGCTTCACGGATAAAAGCGAGATTTTGGCTCAAGTCGGCGGTTTGATTCTTGGCGGCCTCGAAAATCCCGGCCCAGGCATCCGGCCCGGCCAAGACGGCCAGGGCTTCCAGACCGGCGCTTCGGATTACGGGCGGTGGTGAGCCCTCATGCTTTTCCCCCAGGCAGAGGGAAAGTATAACGCCTACGGATTCCACGTCGCCCAAATGGCTCAGGCTGCGTACGGCCGCCGCCGCCAACTCGGGCTCAACTTCACCGTGGGTCCCGGACCGGGCCAAAAGGGAACGGAGCACGGCGATCACTTCCGGTTGATCGGGGAAACAGCCCAAGGTTTCGGCGATCAAGGCGCGGTCCGGTCCGGCCGTCGTTTTTTTTGTTTTGGGTCCGGCCGGCAGCAGAGGTATATCGGGCTGATCTTTAGTCTCGAGTGTTTGAAACAGCCAGGGCTGGCCGGAATCCAGTCCCGAAAACAATAAAGGCAAGGCCTCGGTCAGTTGCAGCCGCCCGGCCGCTCTGAGGACTTCAGGCTGGAAATCCCCGGCGTATAAGGCCTCCAAGACCAAAGGGGCCGCCCAATGGTCATCCGGCGTGAGGACTTTAAACAGCAGACCCCGGCTGATGGGGTATTCTTCGACCGCTTTCGGACCCATCAGGTCGACCAGGAAGGCGGCCGCTTCGAGCTGGTCCTGGTCCGAGCCGCTGCTGAGGGCCTCAATCCTGGCCTGGACTTCTTGCTCGATAAAGGTCTCGTTATCCAGGGTCTCCAAGTCCCGGGCCAATAAAAGAAACAGGGCCCTCTTTTCCGCCAGGCCTAAATTTTCGTTCCGGAGGTCCAGCCTGAAGAGGGTGTTGCCGAAAGAGGTTCGCTCCAGACGGCCGAGGGACTTCAAAACGGTCTCTTCCAAGGTCTTTTCGGCAGCGGTTAAAGGACGCTTGATTTTTTCCCGGCCGAGGCGGCCGGCGGCTTGGAGTAATAACTGGTAATAAAGTTTGAAGCCCCTGGCTTTGGCCCGTTCCCTTTCAATCCATCCAGGATCGACGGAATACATTCGGAGAAACTCACCGCCCGGCCAAGGCTCCGGTTCGTTTTGGTCCAGGTTGAGAATGGTTTCGATTTTTTCCGGGAGAGTTAAGTGTGAGGCCGCCAGGACCCGGAACTCTTTTTCACTCGCCTCCGGGCCAACCAAGTCTCGTCCCGCTTCTTCGATCAGACGTTTTTTAACCAAGGGTTCAAGCCGGTCATCGGCCAGGACCCGTCCGGCCCAGGCTATTTGGGCGTAGCGGGGCAGGTAGGCCAGTTCGGGGTCGCGGGCGATCATGGTCAAAGCGTTTTCTATCACCGTGGGCGCGGCTTCCAGGCCGTAGGTCTGTCCATCATCCGGCGATCGGAAAAAACCGGAGTAAAGAGTGGATTCGGATACGGCCGGGTCGGTCAGGTTCATTTGGTAAGTTTTGGTGAAGAAAAGTCCGCCGCCGCTGAGGCTGACGGCGTTTAAATCGAGGGCGAGACTGAACCTGACTTTGGCCGAAGGGATCACCCGGGCGGCCAGGTCGGTGTGGCCGTTGGTCGCCAGCACGCCGCCGGTGAAAAAAGGCAGCAAGACCGAATCCAAAAGGGCGTGAGGGACGAAAAGGTTGTTAAGCCCCGTCCTTTTCAGTTCCAGGCGCCGCAGTTCCAGGCCGATGCCCAGGTCGGTCCGCAGTCCTCGCAAGGGCAAATCGGTCCACCCGGAGACCGGGCCGGTCGGCAGCGGGCCTTGGTAAGACCTGAGGTTTCGGAAGAGGCCTTCCCGGATCAAGACTTGCCGGCTCAGCTCGTTGACTGTTTCAGCCGGCATGAGCACGGGAATTCCTTCGTCCAAATTCGGCGGTTTTTCCGGGTCCGGGAATTTTCGCGAATCCAAAAGAGGCAGGAGAACGGCCTCCTGGTCTAAACGTTGGGGCACGCCGGTCTCCAGCAGAGTGGGGCCGGACGTTTCCACCCCGGCGCACCCTTGAAGCAGGAAGCAGATAAAAAAAATGAATAGATAAAGATAGTTCACTTCCGGGGGCTTCACCAGTTTATTACAGTCCAAAAGGATTATATCTCAAGGCCGATTCCGGGGCAACCTGAGGCGGCCGGGTAAAGGCGCCCGAGCCTTCAGACGCAACGGGGGATCCGGCGGCCGGGTCCCCCGATAAGATTTTTTGCTCTGGGAAGGTAAATGACTGCGGCCTTTTAAAACGGCCGGAGCAAGCGGGCCGAAGCCCCGAGTTCTTCTTCAATCCTTAACAAGCGGTTGTACTTGGCGATACGTTCGGACCGGGACAGGGAGCCGGTCTTGATCTGGCCCGTGCCGGCGGCCACGACCAAGTCGGCGATGAAGGTGTCTTCGGTCTCGCCGGACCGGTGGGAGACGACCGCGGTGAATCCGGCTTTGTGGGCCATATTGATGGTCTGCATGGTCTCGGTCACGGTCCCGATTTGATTGAGCTTGATCAGGATGGAATTGGCCGAACCTTCCTTGATCCCCCGGCCCAGACGTTCGGGGTTGGTCACAAAGATGTCGTCGCCGACGATCTGGATTTTTCGGCCCAAGGCCCCGGTCAGGGCCTTCCAGCCGGTCCAGTCGTCTTCAGCCAGTCCGTCTTCCAGGGAAACGATGGGATATTTTTTAATCCAGTTCTCGTAGAACCTGATCATTTCTTCGGCGGTCCTTTCCGAACCGTCGGATTTGTGGAAGACGTATTTCTTCTTTTTTTTGTCGTAAAATTCGCTGGCTGCGGCGTCCAGGCACAGGACCACGTCCTGACCGGCTTTGTACCCGGCCGCCTTGACGGCCTTGAGGATGACCTCGATGGCCTCGTCGTTGGACTTCAAATCCGGAGCAAAGCCGCCTTCATCGCCCACGGCCGTGGATAATCCGGCTTCGGACAGGACCTTTTTTAAAGAGTGGAAGACTTCGGCCCCGACCCGCAGGGCCTCGGCGAAGGTGTCCCCGGCCAGGGGCATGATCATGAACTCCTGAATGTCCACATTGTTTCCGGCGTGACTGCCGCCGTTGAGAATGTTCATCATAGGCCGGGGCAGTTCATCAGCTGACGCTCCGCCCAGGTAGCGGTACAAGGGCAGTTCGCAAGCCTGGGCCGCGGCCCGGGCCACGGCCATGGACACACCCAAAATGGCGTTGGCCCCGAGTTTCTTTTTGTT
>ENA-OSEO01005123-OSEO01005123.1-sediment-metagenome-genome-assembly--contig:-NODE-5123-length-12949-cov-5.292573_pt1 | contig 12949 bp, 7 predicted proteins | sample MGYA00237883_ERZ534232 | MGnify/ENA metagenome assembly ERZ534232
GCCGAGGTGTCCGGCGACTGGTACGTCGGAGGGCTCATCGGCCACGTCGTAGGAGGCAGCGTCTGGTCGTGCCGCGCGGGGGGCCGCGTCTCGGGAGCACGTAGCGTCGGCGGGTTGGTCGCGGTCGCCGGGCAGGAGGGCGTGATTGAGGACAGTTTCAGCACGGGAACCGTCACGGGAAGCGAGGCCGGCGGACTCGTTGGATACCTGAGGGGCAACGTCTCGCGCTGCTATTCCACGGCCTCGGTATCCGGCGACCGCACTCTGGGCGGACTCGTAGGGTACCACTTTGGCCTCCTCAACACCAGTTGGGCGGGCGGAGAGGTCACCGGCGGGACCGCGGTCGGAGGACTGGTCGGGTCCAGCACGGTGGGGGATGGCATTCACGTACCCTACTTCGATACCCAGGTGACCGACAGCTACGCGACCGGGGCCGTGCGCGGGGACAACAGCGTCGGGGGTCTGATGGGCTCCAATGAGGGAACGGTGCTGAGATGCTATGCCACCGGCGCCGTGACGACGTCCGGCAAAGTGCCGATATCGCACACAAACTACTTCATCGGCGGGCTGGTGGCGACCGACAAGTTCGTCCCCGAGTGGGACATCCGCGGCTGCTTCTGGGACACGATGACCAGCGGCGTGGACAAGAGTGACGGCGGCACGGGGATGACGACCGCGCAAATGCAGGACCTCGCGATCTATCTCGACGCAGGCTGGGACTTCGTAGGCGAGACTGCCAATGGCGCCGAGGACCTCTGGACGATGCCGCCCGAGGGGCCGAGCTATCCCAAGCTGGCTTGGGAGTACGCGCCCGACCCGAACACCAGCAATTGACAGGATCGTGCCAACGGTCCTCGAAAGGAGCGGAATATGAAAGAACAGATGAAAACCATTCAGCGGGGGTTGTTCACATTTGTGATGGTCCTGGTGGCTGCTGGTTCGCCGGCGCGGGCCCAGTACGCCGGTGGGAGCGGGACGGCCGATGATCCTTACCGGATCGAAACGGTCGAGCAGATGAACTCCATAGGGCTCAAGCCTGAGGATTGGGACAAGCACTTCCGGCTCACCGCAAACATCGACATGAACGATCTCGGTGGAGCCAAGGTGAACCTGATCCCCAAGTTCGAGGGCGTCTTCGATGGCAACGATCACACCATCGCGAACCTGACCTATCTTGTGAAAGATGAAGACAGCCCGGCGGAGTTGCCCTATGTATGGGGCATCGGGCTGTTCCGCATGATGGGCGGACGGGATGCGTTGGTGAAGGACCTGGGTCTGATCGACCCGGACCTGCGTCCGGATCCCAACGGCGCCAGACAAGTCCGTAGCGTGGGGGTTCTGGTGGGTATACTCAGTCAAGGCTGGGTCCGGAACTGCTACGTCGAGGGCGGACACGTGCTCGGCCACGTCCACGTGGGCGGCCTGGTCGGCGAATGTCGCGACAACGGGGCTGTCTCCGACAGTTGGTCCAGTGCGGACGTGTCGGGCGAAAACGCCATTGGAGGGCTCGTCGGCAGCGGCCACACGGTGGCGGAGATCTGGCTGTGCCACACGCGAGCCCGAGTCGCGGGGCAGGTGAACGTCGGAGGGCTGGTCGGGGGCTGGTCGAAAGAGTGCCTGATCGAGGATTGCTTCACCACGGGAACCGTCACGGGACGCCAGGCCGGCGGACTCGTGGGAAACACCGCAGGCAGCGTTTCCCGGTGCCATTCCACGGCCCGCGTGTCCGGGGATCACCTTCTGGGCGGTCTGGCGGGAGTGAACAGTGGCCTCATCAGCGCCAGTTGGGCCGGCGGCGAGGTCGCCGGCGGGAGCACGGTCGGGGGATTGGTTGGCTGGAGCATGATCGGGGACGGCGTTTTCGTGCCCTACTTCGACACGACGGTGGCCGACAGCTACGCCACCGGCGCCGTGCGAGGGGAGAGCGTGGTCGGAGGTCTGATCGGCGGCAATCGGGGGACGGTGCTGAGATGCTACTCCGTCGGCACGGTGACGGGATCGAAGGACGATAGCACCCTTGGCGGGCTGGTGGCGACAGACCAGTTCGTCCCTGAATGGGACATCCGCGACTGCTTCTGGGACACGACGACCAGCAGCGTGAACATCAGCGACGGCGGCGCCGGGATGACCACCGCCCAGATGCAGGACCTCGCGATCTATCTCGACGCCGGTTGGGATTTCACCGGGGAGACCGCCAATGGCACCGAGGACCTCTGGACGATGCCCGACAATGGGCCGGCCTACCCGAAGCTCGCGTGGGAGAAGGCCCCCACGGACGACCCGAATGGCGTCGATTGAGAGACCCTGATCGGTCAAGAAACGAGGAAAGGGCTGCAAGGAACGTCTTGCAGCCCTTTTCGATAGTAGACATCATCAGATGACCGGCGGGCGGATCACTGCCGCTCGCCACGGAAGTTACGGCTTGACCACTCGGATGTCATCGACCAGGAGCGTGCCGATGCCCCCGGGAGTGGTGCTGCCCGGAGTGCCCACGCCGATCGACATCTTCTTGATCTTCGCCGCATTGACCGAGCTGAAGCTGCTCAGCGGAATCTTCCATTCGAGCCACGTGTCCGAAGTCACCGCCGCCGTATCCTCATGCGTGACGGTAGCCTTGTTGCCGCTACTGTCCTCCAGCACGATGTAGAGCGGCGCAGCTTCATTGCCGGTGCTGCCATGGACGTACAGCACGAGGACGCCGATCCCATTGACCGTCCAGTCCTGCGGCGCGGCCCAGGTCCGCTGCGCTTCCGAGTAGCACGGTGCGCTCGAGTTGTAGTAGGTCATCGGCAGAGCCTGCCGGCCGCTATGAACCACCTTCAACTCCACCCAGGGCGCGTCGGTCGTCCCGACGAGAGCCCCGGAGCCGTTGCCGTCCTGTCCGGGCTCGGGCTGGCTGTACCCGCCGCCGTCGATCCAGACCTGGAAGACGCGTTGCAGATTCTCCCAATCGTCCGTGTAGCTTTCAAAGTCGTCCACGACGATGAAATCGGCCGTGGTGAAGGGCCATACGGAGCCTTTCCACGGGCTCTCCGGGTTGGCTTCATTGACCTCGTCGACCCGCCAGTAGTAGGTCTTGTTCCACTCGAGGGCACCCGGATCGAAGGTGGTGGCGTCGAGCGCCTGGCGGCCCTTGTAGATATCCGCGGTCGTGGTGTCCGCGTTGGCCACGGCCTGGGCATCCTCGCCGAAGTACACGTCATGCGACGCGGCATACTCCCCGGCAGTCCACCGAAGGACCGGCGCCTGGGGCACATCGACGGCGCCGCCCAGCGGGCTGGGACTCCGGGCTCTCACCGGCAGGGAGTACGCCCCTTGCGGAATGATCTGCTTGGGCTGGAAGGGAGTCAGCCAGTACGGCGTGCTCCAATAGAGGATCGCCCGCGCGTCGCCGGTGTTCTCGTAGTACTCCATGACGATGCTGTACTTCTGCCCGGCGGCCAGGTCCAGGGTGCCGAACCATTCCACACCCGACTGCTGTCCCCACTTATCGAAGAGCAACTCGTCATTGACCCACAGCCGCACGCAGTCGTCGCAGTTGGCGGTAAAGGTCCAGGATGAGGTGAACGGGACTTCCAGATCGCCCGTCCAGCGGACGGAGAAGCTGTCCGCGGGAACCAGCGGATCCGGTGCCTCGGCGCCCCAGTTGGCGCTGATGCCCGGGTCCACACGTGTCAACACCAGGTCCCTCAACTCTATGCCGCGGTAATACTCGCCCAGGACGCCGCTGCCGGCGCGCATCGTCGTGAAGCTCCAAACGGCGCCCTTGAGCGTCGTTCCCGTATCGTCGAGCTCGTCGACGCGCCAGTAGTAGACCTTCTCGAATTCCAGCGGGCCGGGGTTGAACGTCGTCTCGGTCTGCCCCGCGGCACCGGTGGCATTATCAACCGTGTCGAAATCCTCGCCGAAGTACACAAAATGCTGGGTCGCACCGCGACCGGCGCTCCAGCTCAGCTCCCCATCGGTAGTAACCCATTGCGCCCCGTCGGCCGGGGTGGGATTCCAGGCGGTCGTGGGACGAAGCAGGAAGCTCCAGACATCGCCCTTCCAGGGACTGTTGGGCTCTCCCTCATTCACGCCGTCGATCCGCCAGTAATAGGTCTTACCCCAGGCCAGGTCGGAAACCGCCAGCTCAGCCTCGGCCTGGTTGCCTTTGAAGGTGCCATTGGCACCGCTGGTGACATCCTCGAGGCTTTCGCCGAAGTACACGTCATTGGAGGTCGCATACGCGCCCGGCAGCCACTGCAGGAGCGTCGATGTGGTCTCCAGCTCGGCGCCGTCTCTCGGGTTGGGATGCGTCGCCTTCTCGGACAGTGGCCCGTCGGAAACCAGCAGCGCCTCCACCTCCTCCTGCGACAATGCCCGCGTGAACAAATAGAGTTCGTCCATCAGGCCGGTAAACGGCCGGGCGTTGTCGATGTTGTATCCCACGCGTGCCCCGGTTCCCCAATCGGCGATGTACTGGTTGAGTGGCACATCGGTCGACGCGCAGATGGCCCCGTCGATGTACAGAATGCCCTTGCCGGTCGTGCAATCGTACGTCCCGGCGTAGTGGCGCCATTCATCCCACCCGTGTTGGCCGACCCCGTTCAGATTGAAGATGGTGGTGCCACCGTTGGTGCGGAGGAGCCATCGATAGGTACCGTTGTCGTTGATCTGCGGATGAATGACCCAGGTGTTGTCCGACGCCCGACAACTGATGATGGCGTGATCCTTCCCGGTCTTCTCGTTTTTGACCCAGGCAGCCAGCGTGATGGCGGTCTTGGGAATGTCCTCGACGGCATAATGCGGGCTGTCCAAGTCGAGATAACTGTACCCGGTCGGTCCCCACTCGCCCAGGAACCGGGCCGCTCCATACCACTTGATGCCGCTGGCATCGGCCGAGACATCGCCGCAGACCGTGCCGTGGTGGCCGCGCCCCGATTCGTCGAGGACGATCTGGCCGACGTTCTCGTAGGAGTAGTAGATGACGAGGTTCGGATCTCTCGGAATCTCGGCGGAAGCACTCCAAGCCAGACCCAGCAGAGAAACAAGAGAAACTAAGAACACCGCTGTTCTACACATGACAGTCCTCCGTTCAACCAAGTTGAAGTAATCAGCCCATGCTTCGGCTACGCGCCAAACAGGGAAGGCAGAAGACAGGAGACGGAATACAGAATGTAGGATCCAGGCTCTCTGCAACGCTACAGACTGTCTCCGGGCGCTAGAATTCTCGTATGCTCTTGCGGATGTGACTCCACCTCCTTCTCAAAAGCCCAATACACGCGAGAAGTGAAGATGCCGCACTCGCGATTGGGCGTATCGATTGCACTATTGTACCCATACCAGATCGGCGGCCTCTCTGTCAAGGAAAATCCCTGGAACCGACTCAAGACAAGAACCTGTGTACCGGCCCGCGTCTTTGCGCACAGGCATGTCCTCGTGTCTCCCAGGAAGCATCTGTCAGAGGGCTTGGGAGAAGCCCCTGGTCGAAGGATGGGCATCCTGCTCATGCGTCCCAGAGTCATCCGGGCTCTGCGGCCGTGGCCTTGAACGGAACCGGGCGGGTTCAACGGTCATGGGACCGGTAGTCAATCTCAACGCGATGCTCGGGGCCGGTGACGCCGAAAAGGTTGATCGTCCGGAACGTGAGACGCCTGTGGGCGCGATCATCCAGCGGAATCTCGACCTCCTCGTCACAGTCCCGCCATGTTCCATCCTCATCCATCCTCTGGAAGCTCCGGAAATTGGGGGTGCAGGAACCGAGGGACACGCGGGCCCTGCTGCCCTCAAGGGTCACCTTCGAGGTGATGACATTCGGCGTCCACTCGATCCAGTCACGGCGGGTGGTCTTGATGAGGTACGGCGTGTCGTAGGCCCAGTGCGGCCGGCCGTCCCGGTACCAGGTGTTCTTGCGGAAGCTCTCGTCGTCCAGCATCACCAGCGTCGAGGTCGGTCGCGCCGGGAACGCGGTGAAGCGATTCGTGTCCGTCTCCCAGCCACACCATCGGTACGTGCCGGGACGTGTCTCCAGCCTGCCGGTTTCAGGGTCCGGCGTCATGGGGCGCCGATCGGGTCCGACCACGCAGATCACCGAACGGGCCCCGTCGCGCCAGACTTCGTCACGGATCTCCAGGGCCGACAGCGGCACGCCGTTCTTCTCGAAATGCGAGTCGTACTTGGCGTCGATGAGGACCCACTTGCTGAACCGGTTGACCCAGACCTCGTTGACGCCGTGGTGCCCGCCGTCGTCCTTCAATCCGGGCCCACAGCCCAGCCGCCGGGTAACGTAGCCAAAGCTGTTGAGCACGGCGTGCTGGACGATGCTGAAATGCGCGCAATGGAATCTGCCGCCCTGGAGCGCCGCGTCGAGAATGGCGAATGCGTCGTCCCGAACCGGCGTGGGATGGTCGTTGTCGACGGCAATGTTCGACCTGATCCAGTGGCGCAGCAAGAGAATGCGTTTCCACTCGTCGGTCTCGCCCGCCACGACGGCGTCCAGGCCATACCGCGCCCGCAATTGGCCTATTCGTGGGCTGTAGTAGTTCTCGAAGGCCCGGAACATCTCATTGCCGCAGTACCGCGGATTGTCGACCGGCGCCACGACGAACCGACCACCTTCCTCGGCAGACAACCGTGACGTTGCCGCCAGAGCCATAGTGAGCAGAACGCTGGCCGCCGCGATCGAGAGTGGCCGGGATAGTCTCGCTCTCCGGTGTCGGATGCCCTCAGTCTTCATGGCTTGGTCCCTTGTGAGAAAGTCCGCACCAACCTTGTGGCGGTGCGGGCCCGTGCTTCGGACTGTCGTTGTACTTGTCGTGCGGCACTACTTCTTCGTCGCCGCAGTCAACAGACCTCTCATCGCAGCCACCTTGACCTGCGCGGGCTGGTCGTCGCCTTTGAGCTCTTCGTACAGGGCCACCGCCTCGGCCTTCTTGCCGTCGGCCAGCAACTGCTCCGCGCAGACCAGCCGGGCGTCGGCCACCGGGATCTTCATGCTCGCGGGCGCGGCCTTCGCAAACCGGCTCAGTTCCTGCGCTGCCGCGGGCGTGCCGATCAGACCCAGGGCCTGAGCCGCCGCGCGGGCAATCGACAGGTCGGAGTCGCCCAGAGACTTCGCGATCACGCCGATGCTCTTGGTGTCACGTCGTACGCCCAGCGAGCCGATCATACCCGGCTTGAGCTTGTTGCCGACCTTCGGTAGCGCCTCTCGCAGCGCCTCGGCCGCCTTCTCATCCGGGATGCGTTCGAGAGCGTAGCGCGCGATGTGCGAAGTCTCCTCGGCCGGCAGAAGCGCGGCCAGGGCTCTAACAGACTGGGCCGTGCCCACGATCCTCAGCTTGCGGCACACATAGTCCTGCGCCGATCGTGAGAGCCCGCCGGCGAGGGCGTCCACGAGGCGCTTCTCCAGCACCTTGCGTGCCGCCGGATCGCCGTGCGAGGCGATGATCGCCTGATCGATCGGGTTTAGGGCATTGCGGTCCGCGCCCCAATCGTAGGTCTTGAGCGTATTGAATGCGTCGTTCACGGCGGCGGAATCCGTCTGGGCCACCGTCCCGGTCGCGGCTACGGCCGCCGCGCCAAACGCCAGCGTCATTTTCGTGGTCTCTTTGCTTGTCATAGTCAAGTCTCCTTGTCGTACCGTCGCGTTCTCAGATCACCCAGGGCTCTCGTCGTGCCACGTCGACAAGGCGATTGGCTTCGTCGTCACCCACGAACTGCTGTTTCGTCGTGTCCCACTTCAGGGACCGCTCCAGCTCATAGGCCGCGAGGAACAAGTGGCAGACGTTGGCGGTGTGGACCGCGAACTCGATGTCGCGGAAGGGCCGCCGGCGCGTCTTGACGCAGTCGATGAAGTCGCCGTAGATGCCGCCCGTTCCCGAGTAACTCGGGACCGCTTTCGAGGGGCCTTGCTCGTTCGTGCCTTCCACGTCCAGGTTGCCCCGGTTGGGATAATTGTGATGAAGGAGCTTGCCGTTCGGGAAGCGGCAGGTCGCGAACTTCCGGCCGTTCTCGTTGTGGAAGATCACTTCCTCGGGCTCCAGCTCGCGCACGTCGATGGCGAACGTCGCGCCACCGAAATGATGGGCGCCCCAGTCGGTCATGCCGCCGCCGGAGTAGTCCTTGAACGACCGCCAGCTCGTGCCGTCGATGTTGTAGCTGCCGCTGCAGCGATGCGGATGGTACGGCGCCCAAGGGGCGGGACCGAGCCACATGTTCCAGTCGAAGCCGTCGGGAATGGGCTCGCCCGCCTTGTTGCAGTCGGTCGGGAAGGGACCGACATTGACGTTGATCGACTTGACCTGCCCCTTGCTGCCGCCCCAGCAGGCGTCGACGATCTTGCGGTAGTCCTCCAGCACGCGCTGGCTGCCGCCGGACACGACGCGACTATAGCGTCGGGCCGCGTCGATCATCAGCTTGCCTTCCCGCAGCGTCTTGGTCTCGGGCTTCTGGCAGTAGATATCCTTGCCGTGGCGGCAAGCCTCGATCACGACGATCGCGTGCCAATGGTCCGGCGTGGCGCAATGCACGGCGTCGATATCGGCCCGCGCCAGTACCTCGCGGAAATCGTTGTATGCCTTGCAGTCCTTGTTCCCGTACTTCTCGTTCACGCGGTTCATGCGCCCCTCGCGGACGTCCCTTTTCACGTCGCACACAGCCACGTACTGGACGTCGCCCCGACCCAGGAACGACTCCAGGTCGCCCCCGCCCATGTTGCCCAGACCGATGCCGGCCATGACGATGCGGTTGCTGGGCGCGGTCGTGCCGGCATTGCCCATCGCGGATGCCGGGACGAGGTAGGGCAGCGCCACCGAGGCCGCCGCTGCTTGGAGAAACGCTCTTCGACCCGGAGACACGCTCGGGTCCTTCGTTGGCTTGTTCTTGTCGTTTGTCACGTGTCGACCCTTTCCTGGAATCCGTGTGGACAATGACATTGTCGCCCACAATCCTATGAGATGCACGCCCGGCGATCAAGAGATATCAGTTCCAACGCCGGTCTGGCCGAAAGCGCACCGGGCGCGAGCACCATCCTCCGGCCGGTCCCTGGAAGTCGCGAAGAGAAGGGTGGGATTCACTGCCGAGCATTGGAGGGCACCGAGAGGAGAACACGATGCATCTCGTTGTCATCTTCGCGACGTTCCACGCGATCCGTTTTTTTCCCTTTGACTCCGCACTTTCTACTTGCCGACCCGGCACGCATCGGTCACAATCTCTCCCCAGACAAGCACCCCTGATGAAGCTGCGACGAACGGCCCCGAATCCCTGAAGGATCAGAGCCGCCGGTTGAGGAAGTGTTCTGAGAGACGTCTTGACTCAAGGAGGTTGCAGATGAACAGGATTCTCCCGTTGTTTTCCCGGTCGTTCCTTCTATTGACGGGGCTGGTACTCTCGCTGGATGCCTCCCCTGTGACCCGCGCCGGTGAAGGGACCCTCCCGAACGACGCGGAACTTGCCGCGAAAGAACGCGCGGTCAAGCTGGCGGAAGCCGAAGCCAACTTGCAGAAGGCCCTCAGGGAGATCGCCCAGGCGAGGAAGGACGCCGAGACAGCTTCGGACTCCGCACTCCGCAACATCGAACGCGAGAAGGCCGAAGCGCAAGCGGAACAGGCCATCGCGGAAGCCGAGAAGGCGCGATTCGCCGCGCGGCTCCCCACCTCCTCCTCCAAGCCTCTGGAAGGCAACATCGATATCGACGACAAGGCCGGCTACTTTGCCGAGATCCTGGCTTACGAGTGCATGCGTGACTGCGCGGCCGATATGGCCGAGGCGATTCTGGCTGAGTTGAATGCCCAATCGATCCGTACCGTTTATCTGGTCCAGCAGTCCGACCACCTGAAGGGGGCGGTGCAACTGCAGGAGGTGAAGGATCGTCTGGCTATGTTCAACGATACGTTCGACGCCCTGCTGAGAATGTACACCATCACGGACGGCACGATCGCCAGAAGTGAGTCCGCCGGTCTGCTCGCGCTGGCGGCCGTGCCCGCCGCGCTGACGGCGGCGGCAGACGTTGCGGCCTTGTTCCGGGTCGATCGGTCTCTCCGAGGACGGACGACGACCGTGACAGATGAAGCCCTGATGGCGGAGATCGGTCGAGTGATCGCCACGAAGTCGGCCCTGCAGAACAACGGCGTGACCCGCCCTGCGCAACCTGCGACAGCCGTGGTCGAGAACTCACAGCCGCAGAGAAACCGTATCACCGTTGTGCGTCCCTGCCTCACTGTGCGCCCTGAGGCGACCATTCTGGCAGACCTCCAAGGGACTCGGCGGAAGGCCGAGAGAGTGGGCCTGAGGCTTGCCGAGATCCGCGCCGCAACGGCCATGGCCTCCCATCAAATCGAGATCATACAAAGTAAGATCGCCGCCGCACAGAAACGGAGGGAGGACGCCAAGGAACACGAGAAGGAAATCACTGAGCAACTCAAGACACTGGCCGAGAGTCTGGAGGGTCCGCGGGCTCAGAAGGTTACGGGGGACATTGCGATTCCCCTGTTCGAAGGGACCCTGAAGACATTCTACGAATTCGCGAGCGCCCTTGTCTCGGTTTCGGATGGCCGTGCGTCACCGCTGGCAACCCTGGCGGAGATATGTCTCTTGAGAGACTGTTCGTCCGACGAATGCATTCTCTCGGTGGCGGTGGCCAGCCAGGGCGGGGAAGTCGAGACCCGGAAGAGCCTCTGGACAGGCGGACGCGTGTACCATCGCGCCGGGTGCATCTGTACGTACGTTCTCTACGACAACCAGGGCAGAATCGTTGACTCCGGGCTCGCGGTTGCCGATCGGCAAAGTAGAGAGGGCAAGCGGATGCATACCGCGAGGCGGCCGTCCGATCGAGCTGTGCGAGAGGAGCGTTAGACCATGCCCCAGGATGCACCCGGGAACCCCCGTTCTCCCTCACGATTCCTGCACAATCGCGCACTACGCGACGACGTGCTCCGGCAAATTAAAGACAATTGGCCGTCAGGTCGGTCGAGTTGGGAAGAGGTGCAGTCCTCCTTCGCCAGGCGGCTCGGCCTGCCCATCGATTTGACGTCGAAGGCGCCTGGGGAACACAGGGTCGCGCCTGCCATCCCGCCGGAACACTTCCGGGAGGAGTTGCTCGACATGCCGGGCGTGAGGCTGGAGGCGCTGGTCATCCCCTGGGCCCGTCCCGTGTTGCTGGTGCAGGACAACGATTTCACGATCGCGCCACTGGATTACTGGCGTCAGCGGCTGGACGCCGCAAGAGCGAAGCTCCGGCAGTGCATTCCGGAGGTCGGTCGCATTGAGGTGAAGGACGGGGAAAGCTTCGAGTCGAACGGAACGGCCTGGCGCGTCCGTCCCACGGTGGTTGTGACGAACGCCCATGTGGCACGGGCCTGCGCGACGCGCAGTGGTGACAAGTGGGTGTTTCGCGCCAATCCAGCCGGCACGCCGGTGTGCCCTCGTATTGACTTCAGGCAGGAGTACGAACGGCCGGAGCAGATGGAATTCCCGATTACGGACATTCTCCATATCGAAGAGGATAGTGGGCCGGATATGGCATTCCTGCGGGTAGAGGCGGGGCCGGAACGTAGCAGCGGCATTGACTTGGCGCCAGAGATTGAGCCCCTGCGTGAGGTGGCCGCCATAGGCTATCCGAAGCATGACCCCTCGGTGCGCGATCCGGACCTGCTGACCTCCATCTTTGGCGGCATCTATGATGTCAAGCGTCTTTCTCCCGGCATTATCACCGGGGCCAATCCGAGATTACTGAAGCACGACTGCTCCACTTTGAGAGGGAACTCGGGATCCGCGGTCGTGGATCTTGCGACGGGACGGGCGGCGGGCCTCCATTTCGGCGGAACGTACAGAACCAGCAACTATGCGGTCCCCGCCCCGATCATCGCCTCACGTCTGGCCGATCTCGGTCTGTAAGAGGATTGGGGAAGACGCCAGGGCGAGTCGCTGCGATGGGAAGAGGGACAGATGGGCGTGACTCACCCCTCATGGCGGGACCGGGGATGGACAGGCCATCGCGCGCACCTCGTGCCCGCGTCCCGGAGGGATGTAAACGCAGATCATCCGCCCGTCTTCGCCCTCGATGATCGATTCGTGCAGCGTCGGGACAAGCTCCACGGGCAACTACGTGGGTTTGTCGATTTCGAAGATGCTACGCTCGATTCCGGAACAGGGCGGATAGAACACCCACAGAGCCCTCGCCAGCAGGAGGACGCACACAGCGCTATCAAGATATCCGAATTCCCGCGGGCGCGGGCTCTTACTTAGCACCAGTTCAGGTGATCGCGCGGGGCCAGGCGTCTCATAAAGAGACTCTTGTCGGCCTCCTCGTCGTTCGTGATCTTCATGTTCTTGGCGTCCCAGAGCAGCGTCCGCCCCGGGTGTACCAGCGCGATATCGCCCAGCACGATGATCTCGGAAAGCGGCCCGGCGTACTCGAACGACGACATCGCGGTGTCCTCGCCTTTGATCGCCAGGGTCCAGTTGTCGAAGTGGTTGCCCGCTTTGCAGCGGAACGCCACTTGCGGCGGTCGCGGCGCCTCCTTCATCGCGCTCTCGGGAATGATCCGCCCGCCCTGGCTGTGGCTGCCCGCCATGATCGACGCGTGCTCGCCCACCATGACCGACCCGCTGTCGATCCCGCGCCGCTCGGGCTCCAGATGCTTGGGACGCGGGAACTCGATATCGTCGCCCAGGTAATACTTCATCGTGACGGGAGGCATGTTGCCCCGCGCGCCGAACTCGTACGTGATCGCGCCCGACCGGGGCAGCGACCCGGGATAGGCGGGCGTCTTGACGTCCGCCCGCACGCTCAGCGGGACCCGCAGGTCCAGCGCGTAGTAGGCCGGATCGAAGATGTGCGCCGCCATATCGCCGACCGCCCCGCTGAAGTGCGTGTAGCGGATCCATTCGCGATTCATATAGCTCGTGCTGAAGGGGATCATCTCCGCGCGGTTGAGGTACAGATCCCAGTCCAGCGTCTTGGGCACGG
>ENA-OSEO01005126-OSEO01005126.1-sediment-metagenome-genome-assembly--contig:-NODE-5126-length-12939-cov-201.891696_pt1 | contig 12939 bp, 12 predicted proteins | sample MGYA00237883_ERZ534232 | MGnify/ENA metagenome assembly ERZ534232
TGCAGGTTATCTTGGAGGTCTATTAGGCATAGGCGGCGGAAATTTTATTGTACCTGTGCTTGTATGGCTCGGTTTTAATCCGAAAAAGGCAGCGGCAACAACAGCTTTTATAGTGATATTTTCTTCCTTTTCAGGATTTTTAGGCCATGCTTCCCTCGGGAATATTGATATGAAACTATTGGCTTTCTGTGCAATTGGATCGATTGCAGGTGCTCTGTTTGGGGCATATCTGATGAAAAAGAAATTAAGCGCTAAACAGGTAAAAACAGCAATAGGGTTGATACTCTATCTCATCGCGGTGAAGATGATCTGGGATTTAATAAAATGAGGCTTTTTATGGGTCTGAAAAAAAGAGATAAATGCCCGGTTAGTGAAAGTCAGGATGTGATAAAGATGTGTTGCAGGGACGGCATGATTATCGCTGCTTCCTTTGTAACAGACATGAGGCTTGGCATAGTCACTACATTGGCCATTGCAGCCCATGAAATACCCCAGGAGATCGGTGATTTCGGAATCCTTGTATATAGAGGTTTCAGCAAAACCAAGGCGCTATTATTTAATCTCCTTTCAGCGCTTACCGCCATGGCTGGAGCAGTGCTCGCATATTTTTCATTCAACCAAATCATATGGCTTAAGGAATTCCTGATACCTTTCACTGCCGGGGGATTCCTCTATATAGCCCTTGTTGACCTTATTCCGGAGCTGCATAAAGAAGCGGGCAAGGACCATATTGCTTTACAGTTTATAACCATAATCGGAGGCCTTTTATTAATGTGGCTGCTTAAGATTTATTTTGTAGAGTGAACTCAATGGAACTATTTGCATTTACTAAGACGGCTACAAGTAAGGATTCATATTCTGACACCCTCCCCTTTGTCCCCTCTCCCCTCAAGGGAGGGGAGATTCTCGGTGTTCCCGTCGAGGGAGGGGAAGTAGAGAGGTGCTCCCGTCAAGGGAGGGGAAGTAGAGAGGTGCTCCCGTCGGGGGAGGATACATACATAGGGAGGCTTCTGTAGAGAGAGGAACGATAATACGCCTCCACAAGAAAGTCTGAAGAATGCTATTTTGAGAACGGTAGTGCATTTATAATTATACAGGAGGTTATGAATGAAGCGAGTTATTTTTCTTGCATTGGGCATTCTTGTTACTTTATTTGTTTTCACATTACATGCTGAAAACCAGAAAGAACCTGAGAAAAAGCCTGCTCCGTCAGGGGTCTGCCCGCCTTTTCATCTGAAGGATGAAGCAGGGAACATTATTGATCCCATTCACAATATCAATGCAGACAAGCCCTATTCTCCGAAACAGACATGTGGTGCAAAGAATTGTCACGACTACAATAAGATAACCGGGGGTTTCCATTTCACTCAGGGTAAGGGAGAAAAGCCGACGGAAGATATGCAGAAACGTTATCTCTGGGTTTCGTCTCCGGGCAATTATGGCGGCAACTGGTGATCGCCTGCCCCGCTATACCGCGGTCTTGCGGATAAGAAGAATTCAAATCCGAGAATGATTGACATGACTTCGTTTGACTTTGTGACCTCCTGCGGCAATTGCCATCCCGGCGGGGGTCCGCTTGAGTATGACCGTGAAGGAAACAGATATGATGAATATATGAAAAAGCAGGGAATGAAATCAGGAGGCGATAATAATCTGGACGGAGACTATTTCAAGGCAAAATGGATTGATGCCGGTGTAATCGAAGCTGACTGCCTTCTCTGCCATATGCCTTCTTTTAATTTCAAAGAGCGCAACAAACAGCTCGGCAATCTAAATTTCAGGTGGGCTGCCACAGCTGGAAGCGGTCTCGGAAAAGTAGACGGAAGTATTAAAGATAACAAGCCCGTTCGGATAACCTATGACACAGGCAAGTTCGACGATAAAGGCATGATTTCCCCCCATATGGTCAGGGAACCGCGCAATGACACCTGTCTTCAGTGTCACGGCAAGCCGGGATGGAAAAAAAGAGGAGCTTCATTCAGCCCAAGGACGGACGTCCACATTCGGGCCGGCTTGAGATGTGTAGACTGTCATCCTGCCGGAAGCAGGGCCCTGGATGAGAGAATAAAAGGGAAAGAAGTCCATCAGATCGGGAAGGGAGATGACCCGGGCGGCAATGTAAGGAATGACCTTGACAACACAATGCTCGATTGCAATTACTGCCACACAAATGGCTATCTGGGCGCTCCGATTGCAAAACATGACGGGCTTCCGCCGCACCACGTTGAAAAGATCGCCTGCCAGACCTGTCACATCCCCTTCAGATATGTGAAAACAGCACAGGTGCAGGTCAGTGATGTCTTCAATAAGGGACCGAAAATTTCACCTCCGCCGAAACGGATATGGACATTCTATGACCAGGATATGAATTACTGGAACCATTACGGAGAGCTCAATATGTTCACGAGAGACGACCAGCCGACAACACCTTTCCAGCCTGTCCTGATCAGGTACAAAGGGAAAATCTATCCTGCAAACAGGGTGCACAGCTCCTGGCCTGGCCTGGTTGAGGAAGGCAAACCAGGACTCAATCAGCCCCTCATGAAGGACGTATTCATGATGTGGCAGATGCATAATGAAGATGCTTCAAAATATCCTGAACTTTCCGGGATAGTTGATGACAGCGGAGACGGCATGCCTGAAGTGAACAAACCTGAGGAGATTGATGCAGTGATCAGCTCTGTCAGGCAATATCTGACGGATACAAATTATGATCTGACAGGGAAGAAAGTTGTCTGGGTTTTAAACGACAGGCTCTATTACTCCGGAAACGAAGGGGAGAAGCTCCCGAAACATGACTTTGAGGCATCACCCTATGCATCGGTCCATAAATACAGTCATGACGTGGCCCCTGCCGGAGCAGCGCTCGGCTCCAAAGGCTGTTCGGACTGCCACAGCAGGGACTCACATTTCTTTTTTGCACAGGTTCTTGAATATCCTTTCGGGGAGGACGGGAAACCGGTGACCATAAAACAGGCCGATTTGCTGGGTTACAGGGATATGCCGAGAGACCGCAAGCCATGGACTTACTGGACAGCGGTCTTCTTCAAATATCTTACGATTGTTGTCATGGCTGGTTTGATTGTGCATATGCTGCTGGATGTATGGAAGTATTATCGTCATAAAAAGGGGTCGAAAAATGAGCAATAGTCCGGAAGGTCAAAACACCAAAAGGTTCAATATCTATTTCCGCATGCAGCATATTTTGATGTTTCTCAGCGTTATCTCACTTGTTGTCACCGGCATACCCCTCTGGTGTCTGCGATATCCGGATTCTACTGCCCTCACCGGGGTAATCGACATCTTTGGAGGGCTGGACTCAGTGCGGATATGGCACCATTGGGCCGGCTGGATGCTGACGTTTGCCTTTGCCTATCATCTCCTCTATGTCTTTCTCCATCCCGAGGGAAGGAGGGATCTTCTCCTCATGATGCCCCGGAAAAAGGATTTTCAGGACCTATATCACAATATTCTCTATTTCACAGGGAAGAGAAGTACACCGCCTCAGTTCGGGCGATTCAGCTATTTCGAGAAATTCGATTACTGGGCCGCATTCTGGGGATGTATTATTATGATCGGGACTGGACTCATAATGATGTATCCTCAAAAAGTTCCAGAGTTAATGCCCGGAGGATGGGGAACTACAGTCTTTGCCGTGGCTTTAGAGGCCCACTTCCACGAGGCAATTCTGGCAACCCTTGCACTCCTGATCTGGCATATGTTCAATGTGCATGCAAGGCCGGAGAAGTTTCCAGGGAGTCTTGTTTGGTTCCACGGGAATGTAACAGAAGAAGAGCGACACGAAGAACACCCGCTGGAAGATGAGGAATTAGAACAATACGAAACTTTCAGAGAGATGTAAATGTGTAAATAGTGCGGTAATACAGGACTGTGCTATAGTTTTTTCTCCAGGGCAGTAATTTTGATCTACAACAGAATAATGCTATTTCTACAACAATGAAAATACAAAAGGAGGGTTAAATGTCAGAAGCTCAAAGCATTACAAAAAAACTCTCGATACTTGACAGATTCTTAACCTTATGGATTTTCATTGCCATGGCAGTAGGTATCGGGATAGGGTATTTTTTGCCCTCGGTTACAAATTTCATCACGAGCCTGCAAGTCGGTACGACCTCAATCCCCATTGCTGTAGGCCTTATTTTGATGATGTATCCCCCTCTTGCAAAGGTGAAGTATGAAGAGATGGGGCGGGTATTCAGACATAAAAGACTTCTTGCCCTTTCACTAATTTTAAACTGGATTATCGGGCCAATTATAATGTTTGTCCTTGCAATACTCCTCCTCCATAATTATCCGGAATACATGATCGGGGTTATCCTCGTGGGTCTCGCACGGTGTATTGCTATGGTGATTGTGTGGAACGAGCTGGCAGGAGGGGATAGGGAACTTGCCGCCGGACTCGTAGCCTTTAACGCAATCTTCCAGGTGCTATTCTATGCTGTTTACATTTACATATTTATAACTTTTTTACTGAATTACCTTGGGATCGTAAAAGGGGTAAACGTGAGCGTTTCAATGTGGGAATCTGCAAAGACAGTCTTTATCTATCTCGGGATACCTTTTATTTCTGGAATAGTCACCCGGTTTTCTTTGATTCATGCCAAAGGAAAAGAATGGTACGAAAAAGTATTTATTCCCAAAATAAGCCCGATTACACTGATAGCGTTATTGTTCACTATTATTGTTATGTTTTCCCTCAAGGGGGAATATATAATAAAACTACCGCTTGATGTATTACGAATAGCGATTCCGCTTACCATCTATTTTCTTTTCATGTGGTTTGTAACATTCTTTATTGCATACAAAATGAAGGCTCATTATGGACAGACAACAGCAGTGTCATTTACCGCAGCAAGCAATGATTTTGAGCTTGCAATTGCTGTTGCTGTTGCGATTTTCGGAATAGGTTCAAATCAGGCTTTTGCAACAGTTATTGGTCCGTTGATTGAAGTGCCGGTTCTTATCGGCCTCGTCAATGTAGCTCTGAGATTTAAAAACAAATATTTCGTTAAGTGAATAAAGTTGTTGAGAGTACCGAGTTCTGTCATTCCTGCCCCGTATCAACAAGTACGGGATAAACTCAGGCGGGAATCCAGAATAAAGAAACTCTGGATTCCGTATCAAGTGCGGAATGACAAATTGTTTCAGACATTTTTAGTTTTTGATACCTCGCAGCTTGCTGCGGGGTAGTTTATTATAATTGTCAAAAAATATTTTTATAAAAACGTCCAGGCATTGGAAAGATGCTGAAAAAAAGTATAGAGCGAATAAGAGAGGACATTGCCTTGTTCCAGTCATTGCAAAAATCAGCCGTAATAGATAAAATAGTATGTTCCTTTGACCGCTTGTTAAAATGATTCTCTATATCGTTTAAAGGAGAAAATATACCATCTGGAGGTAAAACAGTCATGCATGCTGAGGCAATTTCAAGAAATAAATCATATATTATAGGCTCGAGGCTTCCCTTTGTATCAGCCTCTGTTATGCCTGCAATTCTCGGCACGATATGGTGCTGGCTTTACGCATCTGAATTCCATCTCACACATGCCATCCTGGGTATCCTGGGTGTCCTTTTTTTGCACCTGGGTGCAAATACTATCAATGATTACTTTGACTGGGATGAAAGTGACAGGATAAACAAATTCCCGACACCCTTCAGCGGCGGGAGCAGGAGCCACGTCGAGAATGTCCTGACGAGAAACTCCTTTCTTACTATGTCACTCCTGTTCTTTGTCATAGCATTAGTGGCTGGTGCAGTGTTGTTTGCAATGGGACGACCCCAGGTATTGTTAATCGGAACTATCGGAGGGCTGTGCGGTCTTCTATACTCTTTACAGCCGGTTTCATTGCAATCAAAAGGCCTGGGAGAAATGGTTATATTTTTCGCCTTCGGCCCGCTCATAACACTCGGGATAGGATATGCCATCACGGGTTCATTTAGACCGGAGCTTTTCCTCATCGGTATCCCGAATGGCCTTGTTGTTACGAATATCCTCTGGATAAATGAATTCCCTGATTATGAAGCTGACAGGGATGCGGGCAAGAGAAATCTCGTAGTAAAACTGGGAACTTCTCGTGCCAGATACGGATATATAGCACTTGAATCCCTTTTCTATATTTCTGTATTCGCTCTTGTTGTCCTCAAAATCTATCCCCTGTGGTCCCTCCTCGTTCTGTTTCTGGCTCCTTTTGCCGTCAGGTCTGTGAAGCTCATGTGGAAAAATCATTCAGACCCCCGCGCAATAGTACCGGCGCAGGCAGGGACTATTCAGTTCCAGATGTTTTCGGCACTTGTCGTCACCTTGTCTTTTATAATTGACAAGGTTATTTGAGGCCAATAAAGAGGACACGCTATTTTTTCTATCAATATCCATTGCCATCTCTGGCAGAGATCGTTTATTGCCCCGGCACGGTGTAAGCAGTATCTTGTTGACAAAAATTTATGGGGGAATGCTTTTTCACTTAGTTGTTATCCTGAAAAGTCATTTATTGCGCCACATTTCGTTTTTTACCTTAAATACCACAAAATACAAATGCATGGAATATACTTGAGTTATTTTATTTGAAAACCCCCCGGTATTTGCTAAAATTTATATAGTTTTCAGAATTTGTGAAGTTCTAATTTGTAATCGGCCTGCATAATCTCTATATTTTTATGCCTGGAATACATTAGATGGCTTACGAAAATTCATTTATAGAAATAGCTGCTATTTTAGGCCTTGCGACTTTAATAGGGATCATCGGACAGAAGTTGCGTCAGCCTTTGATAATCATGTTCCTCGCAGCCGGGATTATGGCTGGCCCATCATTTTTGGGAATCATACAAAGCTATCATCAAATCGAGTTGCTGGCACAAATTGGCATTGCTCTTCTGCTGTTTATAGTCGGCCTCAAGCTCGATTTGCGACTGATTCGCAAAACCGGCTCGGTTGCTTTGGCTACAGGCTTGGGCCAGATCTTTTTCACGTCCATAATCGGGTTTATGATAGCCATAGCCATGAATATGTCTTTCCTCAGCGCAGCTTATGTATCTGTTGCACTTACTTTTTCAAGTACAATTATCATCGTAAAGCTCCTGTCCGACAAAAAGGAAATTGACTCTCTTCATGGTCAAATAGCTATTGGTTTTCTCATTGTTCAGGATATCGCCGCAATTCTTGCCTTGGTTGGTTTGACAACCCTCGGGGCATCAGTCGATAAAGAAGGGTCGGTTTACATCTCAACAATTACCATTGCAGCCAAAGGCTTGGGACTGTTTGTCGTCGTCGCTCTGCTGATGAAATATGTTCTTCAACGCCTGACCCGGCGCTTGGCTTATTCTTTAGAATTGCTGACCCTCTTTGCAATTACTTGGGCGGTAATTCTTGGAGCGGGCAGCGAGTTGCTCGGGTTTAGCAAAGAGGTAGGGGCATTCATTGCCGGGGTTTCACTGGCATCCACTGATTACCGTGATTCTATCGGAGCGCGCCTTGTAAGTCTCCGGGATTTTCTTCTTCTGTTCTTCTTCATTGACCTTGGATCACGTTTGGATTGGTCCTCGGCAGGCTCACAGGTCGCCGAATCCATTGTGTTTTCTCTATTCGTGCTCATAGGTAACCCTTTAATAGTCTTGATAATAATGGGAATTATGGGTTATCGGCGTCGTACCGGTTTTCTTGCAGGATTGACGGTTGCCCAGATAAGCGAGTTTTCCCTTATTGTGGCTGCTTTGGGTCTGAGCTTGAATCATATCACGAAGGAAACCATGGGTCTGATCACCTTGGTTGGGGTTGTTACCATTTTTGCCTCTACATACATGATCCTGTATTCAGGACCTCTTTACCGTTTCCTGTCAGGTCCTTTAAAGGTATTCGAGAAGCGCAATCCGTACCGGGAAACTGCTATCGATACTCTCGATGAAACAATATCGGGATGTGTGATTCTTGTTGGTTTGGGCAATTATGGAAGCGGACTTGCGGAGTACCTCCTGCGACGGGGCAAACGAATAATAGGGGTAGATTTTAATCCCGGTGCCATGGATATATGGCGGTCCCGTGGGATATCTGTTTTATACGGAGACATAGGTGATCCTGAAATATATGAACAATTGCCACTGAATAAGGCTTGCTGGGTGGTTAGCACCGTCCGTTCAAAAGAATTGAATTTGACTCTTTTGAATAATCTCAGAAACATTGGATACGAAGGAAAGGTGGCGTTGACTGCCGTAAACCAGGAAGAGGCAGATGAGTTTAAAAGGGCAGGCGCACACCTAGTCTTTCGACCATTCGTCGATGCAGCGGAACAAGCTGTGGATGCTTTAACGTATGCAACGGATGTCCTGCCTGAAAATATCGATTGGCCTATTTCTTTTATTGAAGTACGTATTCAGTCGGACGCTTCAGTGATAGGGCAGAACATAAGAGATATTTCGCTGGGATCGACGGCTGGAGCGTCCATCCTGGCTGTCAGCCGGGGAGGGCGTATATATTTCGAGCCGGAGCCGGATTTCAGGATTTTTCCGGGAGACCGTCTGCTCGTCATGGGTCCAACTGACGCAATAAAGGACGCAGAAAGGATGCTCAACCAGACAGAAATGACCGAGGACAAGAAAGATGCGGAGCTCTTTGAGATTGCAGAAATCAGGATTGCTGGTGATTCGGAACTCTCAGAGCAGTCATTGGCAGATGTAAGCTTTCGCCAAAAGTATGGAGTAACCCTGGTCGGAATCCGGCGAGGCAAAGATCAGATCACCAGGATAGGTCCAAAAGAGCGGTTATTGGCCGGGGATCACCTGATCGTTATCGGGACAAGGGGAGCAGTCAGAAATTTGAAGGAAAAAGAAACATTATAGGACTGCTTGAATAAGGATTTACAGGCACAAATCCTGACTTTCAACTTTGAAAAAATAGCCTGCTGCATTTCTTTACAAGTGACTTATTTCGTCCTTCTTTTCTTCTTCGCTGTCGCCTTTTAACTTTTTCTCAATATACTCTTTTGCCGTATCTCTGCCGCCCAGGCCAAATGCTATGGAAAGGGCCAGGACAATACCCCCGAAGATGATTGCAAAGGCTATCACGATCGTTTCCTTCCCTATGCCGAGCTGCTCCAGTGCCATGGTAGATGAAAGCAGGAATACCGTGAGTTTTACGAATTTACCTATTATCCCGGCGATCTTTATCCCGGCATTCACCGATGCTATCAGGGCTGCCCTGCCGAAAAAATTTCCCAGGAGATAACCGAAAAGCAGTATGATAGCTGCAATGAATACATTGGGGAGATAGAGGAGAAATTTCTCAAAAAGATTTTCGACAGTAGGGATTTCAAGCGCCCTCAGCGCGATGATGGCAAAGATGATAACCGTAACCCATCTCACTGCCCTTGAGAGTATAACGGATAAGGAATCCTTTATCCCTCCTTTCCTGATGAGGTCTATGACGCCTGATCTTTCGGAGAATTTATCGAGGCCGATAGCCCTGAATATCCTCAGGAAGACTGTGTTCAGGATCCGCGCGAAAATAAGACCTATAGCCAGTATAAGTAGCGAGGTGAGAAAGTTCGGCAGAAACTGGAGTACGTTGTTATAAAATTGCTCAAATGGTTCTATTATTATGCTTTGTAGTATACCCATGAGAATACCCCCTTCTTTCAACCCCAATTGTTTATGAGGAAAGACTTTTTTTCTTCAAATATAGTACACAGTTTTTCTATTTTTTCTTCTACTGCCACGGAGCCGCTGTCCCAGGCCTCTAATACAAAAGAGGCGGTTCTTCCGATGTAGAGTGGAGTGAGAGATTTGAGGAGATGCTCTTTATTCAGTTCTTTCCTGTGCACAGCAATCGCAAAGCTGTATATGATCTCTACCCATATTTCATCAGGCACATGAAATTCTTCTTTCGGCAGGGAGAGGATGGAAGAAAGGAAATCCAATGTATCCTTTTTTAGAAAGATTCTCCATATGTCGAAGAGTTCCTTGACGCCAAGACCGAATATCTTGATCATCCTGTCGACATTGACCGAGACCGGTTCAAGCCCGACATCGTAAGTAAACCCGAAGGTAGGAACAGGTTCCGAGTTTTTAATGTTCATCCATACATCAGCATAGATATCCATGAGATCAAAGGTTGCCCCAACGACCTGATAGAGCATGGCACTTAAATCAGCACCCGGATCTTTCGGATCGTGTATCTTGGCTCCTAGAAAGGACTGGCAGCTCCTGAAATTATTCGCTAAAGCGGTCGTAGTCATCCATATGTCTATGCCGTATTTTGCAACATCGGTTTCCCAGACATCCTTTGTGAGAAAGAATTCCGCCAGTTTTCCGGAGAAGCCAAAGTCACCGCCGATAGGCTGTCGTATCCGCTTACCGTATAATGCGCGTGTCATAGGGTAGATAATGCTGTTCGTTATCGTGCCGTCGTACTTATGCCTGTAATAGAGTGGGGCAACATAGTCAAAGTCATTTTGAATGACCGGCTTGATAAGCAGCTCAATCCACTCGGGGGTGATACTTCTCAGGTCGGAGTCGACAACTGCACAGGCCTTGACATTGAGCATTTCTGCTATTTCAAAGATGGTTCTGAAAGCACTTCCTTTACCCGGTATTCCGTGGTAGGGAGTTGCAATTTTAAAGAAGGGTTCAACGCGGTGATGAAAGAGGATGGTTTGCTGGTCGTCAAGCGTTGTGTTTTGGACAACTTCCATCGTACCGTCTGTCGAGCCGCCGTCAGAATTCACAAGGATGGCTTTTTTATCCGGGAAATACTTTATTAGCCCGGCATGAACTGCCCTTACGACATGACCAATGGTGCGGGCATTATTATAACTGGGAATTCCGACAAGGATGTCAGCCTCCTTTATTTCATTGATCTTATCCTGTATCTCTTTTCGGAGTATGACTGTGTTCATATTGTTTATATATTGACCCGGGAAATGCAATCCGGTTAAAAAGATTATTTTCTAGAAGACCTTATGAGCTTGCCTCCCCTTGGGACAATAGCAATTCCGGAAGAATCAATATGGCAGCGGAATCTGTCCCTGCCCGGGTCAAAACCGATTTCTTCCCCTTCATCTATTACGTTCATTTTATCCACGATGACCTTTCTGAGCCTGCAACCCTTTTTGAGTATGACCTGATCCATGATGATGCAATTTTCTATGCTGACATCCTTCTCGATAATGACTTCGCTCCTTATGAAAGAGTTCTGTATCTTGGACTTGTGGATTACCACGCCCTCTGCAATGATGCTGTTTCTGATATTGCCGCTCAGTATTTTTGAGGCAGGCCCCGAGTACCCTGACGGGAAGATCGGCCAGGATTTATTGTCGAGTTCGAAACTGGGCGAATCACCCAGCATATCCATGTGCGCTTCAAAAAATGCCGGTATTGTTCCGACATCCCGCCAGTAACCGGTTTCTTCGTAAGGCATGGTACCGGGGATAATGTTTGTTGCGAAGTCATATGCGAATACCTTGCCTGTCTGAACCAGGTCTGGTATGACATGCGCACCAAAATCATGCTGTTTTTTTCTCTGTGCCCTTGCGAGTGCTTCGATGAGTATATCTCTGTTAAAGATATAATTTCCCATTGAGGCATAGGCACGATTTGGGTCGTCGGGCATTGGAGCGGGCTTTTTCGGCTTTTCCTGGAAACCTGTAATCCGGTGGTCACTGTCAGCTACAACGATCCCGAATGATGACGCCTTCTGAACGGGGACAGGTATTGATGCAACGGTTACGTGCGCTTCTTTTTCGAGATGGAAGTCTATCATCTGGCGGATGTCCATCCTGTATATGTGATCTGCACCGAAGATAATGACAAGGGCCGGATTGTGCTGGCGTATGAGATTTATATTTTGAAAGATCGCGTCTGCTGTTCCCTGAAACCATTCCGGTCCCATTCGCATCTGGGGAGGGACAATTGTGGCGAAATGGTCCTTGATAACAGACGATAGAATCCAGTTTTTTCTCACATGTTCTATGAGTGACTGTGACTTATACTGGACAGGCAGGTAAATAGCATGGATATTGGAATTGACAAAATTGCTAAGGACAAAATCGACTATCCTGTACCTGCCGCCGAAAGGAACGGCCGGTTTCGATCGGAATACTGTTAAAGGGAACAGCCTCTCACCTTTCCCTCCTGCCAGGACAAATGCGAGAACCTTTGGATGTGACATGATACCTCCCTGTAAAAGTTAGTTTATCTGAACACCTGTAAGGTTTTTCCCATATAACAAACATTTTACTGAATAGAGCGGTCTTAGGCAATTGCTGGTTAAACAAGCCAGTAAAAAAGGAGGTAGCGGCGGCATCATTGCCTCTGGTTCAACAATAGATTACATTTCCCGTCTAATCTGCCCTTTCCAGGAATGCGACGGGAAAGTTCGAGCAGACCTCGGAGAGATATAGTACAGTTGCCTCCCTGTGCTCCTTCGCGGTAACTATTTCGTCAGTGAATATGTTTCGGTAGCTTCTGTTTTTCCCATCAAATGACATCACGGCATGCGTATCTTTCCATGTAACTTCGCCAAACGGAACATCCTGAAGCTGCAAGAGGCTTGTAAACAACCGTGGTGCTATCACGATTGCGCATGAACTGCCGGTCCTTCGTGCAAATACGCACGCGTTGTCTGATTTTTCGCCCATGACTTCGAGGGATATATATTCTCCCTGGTCAAACAGATCCCTGTGTGTCCTGCGGAAGGTCAGGGCCTTGTAGATGAGGTATAGTTTGATCATCCCGTTATCTTTATTGACTGTCAACCATCTTGCGAAATCCCGGAGGGGTGTTTCGGATTCGCGTTTTTTTATATTTTCCAGCAGGCGTTTGCGAAGCTCGTAATCAACGGGGCCACGGTTGTCGGGGTCAACGAGCCGGTAATCCCACAGCTCGGTGCCCTGATAAAAGTCGGGAACACCGGGAGAGGTAATTTTCAGAAG
>ENA-OSEO01005128-OSEO01005128.1-sediment-metagenome-genome-assembly--contig:-NODE-5128-length-12932-cov-3.489615_pt1 | contig 12932 bp, 9 predicted proteins | sample MGYA00237883_ERZ534232 | MGnify/ENA metagenome assembly ERZ534232
GGGTTGCGCCTCTTCGATCTCGTCCCGATCGCCCGAGACGCTCTCGTCGAGAGCATGCCCGACGGGGTGTTCGTCGTCGATCGGCACGGTCGCCTCGTCGATATCAATCCGGCATCCTGTCGGTTCGTCCCGGACGCAGCGACGCAACTCGGGGAGCCGGCGGACCGCGTCTTCGGCGGGCGCCTCCGCTCCCTCGCCGGCGCGCCGGAGCCCGTGCCGGCCCAGATGGAGCTCCTCTGGGACCCAAGCGCCCCGCTCTACGTGGACGTCCGGACGACGCCGCTTTGGGATCGGCGCAACCGACCAACGGGGCGCTTGATCCTCCTCCGGGATGTGACCACCCGGCGACTCGCCCAGGATTCGCTCCAGCAGGCGAACGAGCGACTCCGGCGACACGTACAGGAGATCGAGTCCCTCCAGGAGAAGCTCCGGGAGGAGGCGATTCGGGACCCGCTGACCGGGCTGTTCAATCGCCGCTACCTCGAGGAGACGTTCCCCCGCGAGCTCGCCGAAGCGGAGCGCGCGGGGCAGCCGGTCGCCGTCCTGATGCTCGATATCGACCGCTTCAAGGCACTGAACGACTCCCGCGGACACCACGCCGGCGACCTCGTCTTGCAGGCGCTCGGGCGGATGCTGTCGCGGAGCACCCGCGCGAGCGATCTCGCTTGCCGCTACGGGGGAGAAGAGTTCCTCCTCGCGCTCCCGGGCATCGCGATCGCGGCGGCGGCGGAACGGGCGGATGATCTTCGGCGCGCGTTCGCCGAACTTCGGATCCCTTGGTCCGAAGAGAGGCTATCCGCCACTCTGTCGGCCGGCGTCGCCGTCTATCCGGAGCACGGCGAGACCCCCGGAGACCTGATCGCAGCGGCGGACGACGCGCTCTACGCGGCGAAGGCGGCGGGTCGAAACTGCGTTCGGATCGCCGTCGGCGGGTCCCCCGATCATCGGTCGTAGATGGCGAGAAGATCCCGCAGCATCGTCGCCGCCGACGGAACGGGAGACGGCTCATCGATCGTCGCAGCGATCGTCCCGTAGATGTCGGTCCAGTAGACGACGCCCATCGACTTCGGGCCGAGTCGCCCGAGCGGATGCTCGGCGGGAAGCGCTTTCGGGGCGACGGAAAGCCCGTACCCACCCCCCTCGACTCGCTCGGCCGTCGCCAGGAGACGGACAGAGCGGCCCGCGCGCCGCTCCCGCCGCGCCCAGGCGCCCATCCGCGGTCCGATCCCCCGCCGCGCTACGTTCTCGAGCCGCGCGTCGAGCCCGAGGACGCAGAGCGATAGGATCACGAGCTTCGCCGCAGCATCCCATCCGTCGAGGTCCCAGGCCGGGTCGGCCTCGAGCACCCCTTCCGCCCGGGCCGCCGCCGTCGCCTCGTCCCACGACGCCCCCTCAGACAGCCGATCGAGCACGAACCCGGTCGTCAGGTTCGGGACCGCTTCGATCCGGTCGATCTCCGCTCCCCGGAGGTCGCGCTCGCCGATCCAGAGTGCGGGGAGTCCGCCAGCGACCGTCCCGTCGAAGCGGAGGGCGACGTGATGGGCTCGCGCGCGTTCGACCAGCTCCCGATACGCGAGGACGATCGGCCCCTTGTTCGGGGTGATGACGTGCAATCCGCGGGACAGCCCGGCGCGAACGTGGCTCAACCCCGGCTCCGCGCCGGTTGCGAGATTCACCGGAGACGCTTCGCAGAGGACGTCGGCGTCCACGGCATCGATCGCTTCGAGGCCCGTCATCCCAGGTCGTCCGACCCCAGTCGCTGCCGACACCGATCGCCCGGCCTCCTTGAGATCCGCCAGGCGACCGCCGTCGAGCCCGGTCGGATCGATCGCCGCCCCGCCGCGGTCGACCGCGCCGACGAGCCGGACTCGCATCCCGTAGCGATCTTCGAGCGGCCGAGCCCGCTCCCGGATCAGCCGCGCGAATCGGCGACCGAGGTTCCCGACCCCGATCAGCAGGATTCGCACATCTCGATGGATCACTGCGCTCCTCCCGTCCCGCCCCCTCCGTCGACCGCGGATGCCCCTGTCCCTCCGACATCGTATCATCCGGGCGAAGATCGCGCAGCTCGGATCGGGGGGGACGTGGAGGGAGTCGACCGGAGCGCCTACCGGCGGAATGCGTTCGCCTTCATCGGGGAGGCGACGCTGTTCGGGGTCGGGATCGTCTTCGCCGGGACGACGACGATCCTCCCCGACTTCGTCAACACGCTGACGGGGAGCGCCCTCTACGTCGGGTTGATCGTCAGCCTCACCGAGGGTGCGTGGCGGCTCCCGCAGGTCTTCCTGGCCAACTGGCTGGCGGGGCGTCCGCGCAAGAAGCCGTACCTGACGAGGGCCGGCCTCATCGCGCGTCCGATCTACCTTCTCTATGCCGTGATCCTCGCCGCCGGTGCGTGGCGCCGGCCGACGCTCGCCCTCGCGGCCTTCTTCCTTCTCCACACTGCGATGTACGCTGCGCTCTCGATCGACAGCCTCGTCTGGTGGGACATCTTCGCAAAGGCGATCCCCCCCGGTCGGCGGGGTCGCGTTCTCGGGGCGAGCACGGTCCTCCGGGGGGCGATCGCCGTCGGCGCCGGCGCGTGGATCGCGGCTCTCCTCAGCGAGTCGGGGCCCGGGTACCCGGCCAGCTACGTCGCGCTGTTCGCGGCCGCCGGTGCTTGTCTCATCCTCTCACTCGCTTCATGGGCGTTCGTCGTCGAGCCGGTCGAGCGCGTCGCGGCCCGCCGGCGCCCGTGGCCCGCCTACTTCGCCGAACTTGCCCACGTGATCCGAAGCGACCGTTCGTTCCGCCGATTGATCGGTGTGCGCCTCCTCGCTGGCTTCGACGGCCTCGCCCTCGGCATCTACGTCGTGTTCGCGGTTCAGGTCCTAGAGCTCCCTCGCGGGATGGTCGGCGTCTTCACCGCCGTCCAGACGGTCGGCGGGATTCTGTCGGGCGTCCTGTTCGGATGGATCAGCGAGCGGATCGGAAGCCACCGCGTCATCCAGTCAGCGACGGCGATCAGCCTCTCGGCGCCGGTCGTCGCCGCCGCCTTCTCGATCCTGCCCCTCGGGGGTGCCGCCCGGATCGCGTACCCATGGATCTTCTTCGCGCTCGGAGCGTTCCTCAACGCGCACTTCATCGGATTCTCGAACTTCGCCGTGGAACTCGCCCCTCCCGGGGAGCGGAGCGCGTACGTCGGCCTGTTCAACGCAGCGTCGGGGCTCGTCGTCGTCTGGCCGGCGGTCGGCGGATGGCTCCTCGAGCAAACCTCCTATCCGGTCGTCTTCTCCCTCACCGCCGGGCTCCTCCTGATCGCCCACCTCGCGAGTTGGCGGCTCCCCCGCATCCGCCCCGCCGCAGCGGGGAGGCGGGATGAGCCCGGGAAGGCCCCCCTTCTGTGATCCGTCCCCGGTTCGGAGCGATCCAGTCTGCAGCGGACGGGCCGAACCTCCGCGGTCCGCGAACTAGGAGGCTCGGTCGAGCCCACCGAGGATCGAGCCGAGCTCGAGGATCAGCCGGCGGTTCTCCTCCGGTGAGCCGATCGAGATCCGCAGGAACTCGGGGAGGTCATAGCCCGCTCCGGGGCGGACGATGATCCCCCGCTCGAGGAGAGCGCGCGCCACGTCCGGCGCGTGCGGACCGATCCGCACGAGGATGAAATTCGTGTGGCTCTCGGCGTATTCGAGGCCGAGCCGGCCGTATTCGTGGTAGAGCCGTTGCCGCTCCGCCCGGTTCGCCGCGATCGATCGCTGGAGGAACTCCTCGTCGTCGAGCGCGGCGATCCCGGCCGCCTGGGCGAGAGTGCTCACGGTGAACGCCGGCTTGACCCGAAACAACGGCGCCACGGTCTCCGGCCGCCCGAATCCGTACCCGAGCCGGACCCCCGCCAACCCATAGACCTTGGAGAAGGTCCGCAGGACGAGCACGTTCGACCGCCCGTCACGGACGAACCGGAGGGCGTCCGGGTAGTCGACCCCGTCGACCATCTCGGCGTACGCCTCGTCGAAGACGACGAGGGTTCGATCCGGAACGCGCTGGAGGAACTCATCGACCGCGGCGGCGCCGACGATCGTCCCGGTCGGGTTGTTCGGATTGCAGATGTAGACGAGCTTCGTCCGCTCGCTGAGCCGGGCCGCCATCGCCTCGAGGTCGATCCGATACCCGGCGCCGAGCGGGGCCTTCACCAGGCGCGCGCGCATCGCGTGGGCGTAGACATCGTAGATCGGAAACGACGACTGGCTGACGAGGACCTCGTCCCCCTCATCGAGGTAGGCCATCGAGACCTGGAGGATCAGGTCATCGGCCCCGTTCCCGACGGTGATCGCGTCGATCGGGAACCCGAATCGACGTCCGATCGCCGCCCTCAGGTCGTGGCTCGCACCGTCGGGGTAGCGGTTCGCGCAGGCGAGCGCGTCTCGAATCGCAGCCGCCGCGTTCGGCGATACACCGAGCGGGTTCTCGTTCGACGCCAACTTGATGACGTCATCGAGGCCGAGCTCCCGCTTCACCTCGCCAATCGGAGTCCCCGGGACGTACGGCCAGATTCGCTCGAGTCCTCGCTGCGGACGGATCGCGTGCGTCATCTCCTCCCCCTCGATCCCGCCGGCGCCGCCCGGCGGACGACGTGTGCATCCCCGATCAGAACCCCGTTCGAGCGGACGAATACCGGGTTCAGATCCAGCTCCTCCAAGTCGGGGTAGCGAAACGGGAGCTGCGACACCGACGCGACGAGATCCGCCAGCGCCGCGATATCGCACGGCGGCCGCCCCCGCGCCCCGGTGAGGATCGCAGATCCCGTCAATTCGCCGATCGCGCCGGACGCCATCGCGCGGTCGACCGGCGCGACGCGGATGGCGAGATCCCGCAGGATCTCGGTGTAGATTCCGCCGAACGCGACCGCCACGATCGGCCCGAACTGCGGGTCGCGCGACGCCCCAACGAGGACCTCGACCGCCGATTCGACCATCGGGACGACGAGAACGCCGGGCGACTCCCTTCCGGCGACCGCGCGGAGCCGTGCGAACGCCTCGCGAATCGCGCCGGGCGAGTCGAGGCCGAGCACGACCCCGCCGATGTCCGACTTGTGCGCGATCCGCGTCGAGATGATCTTCATCGCCACGGGTCCCCCGAACGACTCCCACGCCTCGAGCGCCTCGGCGGTCGTCGGCGCGAGCCTCCGCGGGACGACCGGGAGCCCCTCCGCCTCCAGCCACTCCAGCGCCGCCGGTTCCGTGATCGGGCCGCTCCCCGGGAGGCGCCCGGCCGGCTCGGCCGGCGGAGGTGGATCGACTCGTTCGGCCGCCGCGAGCGCGGCGATCCGCCCGAGGACCTCGGCCGCCCGTTCCCCGGTCGCAAAGTTCGGGACGCCGCCGCTTGCGAGGACCGGGAGAGCGGCGGCCACCGTCCGGCCCGCCATGAACGACGCCAAGACCGGGCCTCGGGCTCGACGGGATCCGGCGATCACCCCTCGGGCGAGCGGAACGGGATCGAGGTACGGCGTGCCGACGTGGATCGCGATCGCCGCGTCGTACTCCCCGAGGACGTCGGCGAGCGTCTCGCGGTAGTCCTCCTCCGTCCCCTGCACGGTCAGATCGAACGGATTGTCGAGTCCGCAGAACGCGGGGAGGCGGTCCGCCAACCGGGCGCGAAGCGCATCGCTCGGCGGAGGGACCGACAGGCCGCAGCGCTCCGCGCAATCCGCGGCGAGGACCCCGGGACCGCCGGAGTTGGTGACGATTGCCACCCCCCGTCCCTCGAACGCCCGGCCGGCGAGCAGGCCCCGGCAGAGGTCGAACATCCCCTCCACGCCATCGACGCGGACCGCGCCCGCTTGGCGGAGAGCCGCGTCATGAACCGCGTCCGTCCCGGTCATCGCCCCAGTATGCGAACGGGCGGCTCGACCGCCGGCCGCCGACCGGCCGGCCTTGATCACGATCAACGGCTTGACGGCCGTCAGCCGGCGCGCGGCGGCGAGGAACCCCCGGCCGTCGGATACGGTCTCGATGTAGAGGCAGACGACGCGCGATTCGTCATCGCTTCGCAGGTACTCGAGGAAGTCGACGTCGGTCAGATCCGCCCCGTTCCCGTACGAGACGAACTTCGAGAATCCGACCCCTTGCTCCTCCGCCCACGAGAGCACGGCGCCGGCGAGGGCGCCGCTCTGGGAGACGAGGGCAACCGGGCCCGCCGGCGGCCTCGTCTCGAGCGTCGGGTAGAGCGATCGATGCGTATTGACGATCCCCGCGCAGTTCGGGCCGACGATCCGGATCCCCCATCGCCGCCCGATCTCGACGAGAGCCCGCTCCCCGGCGGAGTTCCCCGCCTCTGAGAACCCAGCCGTCAGGACGACGGCCGCCCCGACGCCGGCCGCGCCGCAGTCCTCGAGGACCTCGGCGACGGTCGCCGCCGGCGAGGCGATCACCGCGAGATCGACCGGCGACGGGATCTCGGCGACGCTCCGATACCCCGGGACATCCCCGATCCCTCGCCCGTGCGGGTTCACCGCGAACACCGCCCGCCATCCCCCGGCGATGAGCTGATCGATCACGACCGCGCCGAGTTTCCCCGGCGACACCGATCCGACGACAGCGACTCCGCGGGGCTCGAACAGCGCACGGAGCGTCATCGGACTCCGGCGGTCGTGCGCCCGGCCCGAAATGCAGCGACGTTCGCTTCGTGCGCCGCCGGCCACCGCCGTCCGATCCGCTCCTCGAGGATCCCCGGATCGATCCACCGCTCGACCGCCTCGAACCGACTCGCGGCCCCGAGCAAGAAGATGTTCGCCGGGACGACGCGGCCGTCGAAGGCCGGCCGATCCTCGGGGCGCAGGATCGTGCATCGCCCGCCGATCGCCGCGACCGCCGCTTCGACCGCGGCGCGCTCCGGATCCTCGGCGCGCCCGAGGATCACGTCGAGCGGCGTCCAGATCTGATCGTAGAGGAGGAACATCCCTTCCCGGCGGAGGTATCGGATCGCGCGAAGTCCCTCGGAGCGTTCCATCGCCATCACCAGGTCGGCGCCGGCGTCGGCGATCCGCGGACCGACGCCGGCCGCCCCGAGTCGGACTTCGGCCCGCACCGGTCCGCCCCGCTGCGCCATCCCTTTGGTCGGCAAGAACGACGCCGGGAGCCCGGCATCCCGCGCTGCGCCCATCAGGAGCTCTGCGATCGTCAGGACCCCTTGTCCCCCGACGCCGACGATGACGAGATCGCCGCTCATCCCGCCTCCCCCCTCCGCAGCGCGCCCGTCGGGCAGACAAAGGTGCAAAGTCCGCAGCCGGTGCACCGCTCGGCATCGACCGAGACCGCCCCATCATCGAGTCCGAGCGCTGGGCAACCGGTCGCCGTCAGGCAACGGCGGCAGACGATGCATCGGGCAGGATCGAAGAGGAGTCGGCCGGGGAGTTCGCCCCGGCGGGCCGCCTGGATTGCACACTCCCGTCGGGCGAGGACGAGTTGCACCCCGCCGGCCGTCAGACAGCCGGCGATCGTCTTCGCCGCGGCATCGAAATCGAACGGGTCGATCTCGACGTATCCGTCGGCGCCGAGCGCCGGGAGGAGCGCGGCGAGATCGACGCGCCGCCCGCCCCGCTGGAACGCTTCGTCCGTCCCGGGGTTCGCCTGCATTCCGGTCATGCTCGTCCAACCGTTGTCCATCACGATGACGGTCATCGGGACCCGCCGCTGGATCGCATTCAACACCCCGGGGATCCCTCCGTGGAAGAGCGTCGAATCGCCGATCGTGGCGATGACGGGGGTCTGAACGCCCGCGTGCACGTACCCCTGAGCGATTGAGACACTCGACCCCATCGACACTTCGTTCCACAAAAGGTCGAACGGGGGGTTCATCCCGAGGATCGTGCATCCGATGTCGCCGGTCACCATCACCTCGCTGCGCGCGAACCCCGCCGCCTCGATCGCCGCCTCGATCGCCATGTACGTGCCGCGATGCGGGCATCCGGCACAGACGGTGATCGTCCGAGACGACGCCACCCGTTCCGCCGCTCGGACCGCATCGATCCAGGCGTCCTCGGCGTCCCGACGTTCCCCGACGCCGCACGCGGCGAGCCCCCGAACGACCTCAGCGACCCCGTACTCCCCGATCCGCGGGAGCGTCCCGTCGAGCTTTCCGACGATCGGGCCGCGGAAACCGGACCGCCGAGCTTCGATCCAGACGCCTCGCTCCAAGTGGGGTTCGAGCTCCTCGAGGACGAGGAGGGCGTCGACCCGATCGATCAGCGTCCGGACCGCCGCCGATGGAAACGGGACCGTGGCGGCCACTCGCAGGATGGAGACGTCGTCCGGGGAGCGCCCGGCGGCAGCGAGCCCTTCCGCGAGGGACGCGGCCGCCGCCCCAACGGCGATGATCCCCAGTCCTCCCGGCGCGGCTCTCGGCACAAGGCGGTGAAGACCTCGGGCGTCGATCCAGTCGGCGGCGCGGGCGAGCCGATCGATCAGGTCCTGATGTTGCGCGCGGCAGATCGCCGAGCCGGCCTTCGTGTACCGCGCGATCTCCCGTTCGAGGATCGGGGGGGCGTCCGACGGCGGAACCGGATCCTCGATATCGACGATCGCCGAGCCGAGCGCGACGGCCGTCGTCAGGCGCAGGATCACCGGCGTCCCCACGTCCTCGGAGAGTTCGAACGCCGCCTGAGCCATCCGATACGCGGACTCCGGAGAGTCCGGCTCGAGGATCGGAAGGTCCGAGATGAGTGCGAATCCCCGCGTGTCCTGCTCCGCCATCCCAGCCCCGGCGCCGGGATCATCGGCGACATAGAGGACGAGCCCCCCGTTCGTCCCCGAGTAGGCGACCGAGATCACCGCGTCGTAGGCGACGTTCAGCCCCGACATCTTCATCGTCGCGAGCGCGCGCCGGCCCGCCCACGCCGCCCCTGCGGTGATCTCGAACGCGACCTTCTCGTTCGTCGACCACTCCACGTGCCGATCGGGGTGCTCGGCCGCCTCCAGCGTCGCAAGGCACCCGGTCGACGGGGTTCCCGGGTATCCCGCAGCGACGGCGACGCCGGCCCGAAGCGCCCCGTGCGCGACCGCTTCGTTCCCGGTGATGACCCGCTTCATCGCCCGCCCCCTTCCGCCGCCGACGACCGCCGATCGAGCGCCGCCAGCACCTTCTCCGGCGTGATCGGAAGATCGAAGATGCGGATCCCGATGGCGTCGGCGACCGCGTTCGCCACCGCCGGAGCCGCCGGGGTGAGCGCCGGCTCCCCGATCCCCTTCGCCCCGAACGGCCCGACCCCTGTCCCCGACTCGAGGATGATCACCTCGGTCTCCGGGTAGTCGCACGACGTCGGAATCAGATACTCGGCGAGCGTCGGCGTTCGGGTGATCCCACCGGCGAGGACGTACTCCTCCATCAGCGCGTACCCGAACCCCTGATGACTCCCGCCGGCGATCTGCCCCCGGACCGCCGCCGGGTTGATCGCCCGACCCACGTCGTGGCAGGCGACGCTCCTTCGGATCTCGACCTCGCCCGTCTCCGGGTCGACGGCGACTTCGACGGCGTGCGCCCCGAAGGTGAAGTCCGGCCAGATCTCGCCCTGGCCGGTCTCGGGGTCGATCCCGTCGGAGAACGGCGCGTTGAACTGGGCGAGGTGGGCCAGCGGCCGTCCGGCCGCGGCGCACTGTGGAACGAGGACCTCAAGCGGGATTCGTCGGTCCGCCCGGCCGCGGACGACCGCCGCCCCATCGACGAGATCGACGAGATCGGGATCGATGCCCCATACGGCGGCCGCCTCCTTCACGAGGCTCTCCCGGACGACACGCGCCGCCTCCAACACCGCGTTCCCCGACATGTACAGCTGCCTCGTCGCCGTGGACGTACCGGCGAGGGGCGTGACCGCCGAGTCCGCGGCGTGGATCGTGGTTCGCTCGAGCGGGACGCCGAGGACCTCGGCGGCAATCTGGCAGAGGCTGTTCGATTGCCCCGCGCCGATGTCGGGGACCCCGCAACGGATGACGACCGTTCCATCCTGCTCTACGCCGACCCACGCCCGCGACGTGTCGTGGAACCACATGATCCGGCCATAGCTTTGCAGGTAGGACGCGATCCCCCTCCCGATCCGCCGCTGCGGCCCGTTCGCCTCCCGATCGCCGAGCGCCGCCGCGGCCCGCGTCGCCGTCTCCTCCAACCAGGCGGCGCTCCGAACGGCCTGGCCGGTCCCGGTCGAGTCGCCGGTGCGGAGGTAGTTGATCCGCCGTACCTCGATGGGGTCCATACCGAGCGCATCCGCGATCTCGTCCATCTGCGATTCGTAGGCGAACGCGGCCTGCGGTCCCCCGAACCCTCGGAAAGCACTCGTGAACGGCTGATTCGTCGCCGCCGCGACGCTGTCGACATGTAGGTGGTCGATCCGGTACGGCCCCGTCGCCATCCCCGTGGCGTAGAGGAGGACATACGGTGTCAAGTACGGATGGGCGCCGGCATCGGCGAGCATCTCGATCCTCGCGGCCGTGATCCGTCCGTCCGCCGTCACGCCGGTTCGGTGCGTAATCGTGAACGGATGACGTTTTGCACTCGCGAGGAACGATTCCTCGCGCGTGTAGACGAGTTGGACCGGGCGGCCCGTCGCCCGCGCCAAGAGGGCGAGGAAGATCTCGACCGTCACATCCTCCTTGCTCCCGAACCCCCCGCCAACCATCGTCCCGCGGATTCGGACCCGGTTCTGCGGGAGTCCCACTGCCCGGGCGACGGTCCGGAAGTGCTCGACGACCTGCGTCGCGACGCGGATATTGACGACCCCTTGCTCGTCGACCCATGCCGTCCCCGCCTCCGGTTCGAGATAGGCATGCTCGACGAACGGGACCCGGTACGTCCGTTCGACGATTCGGTCGGCCCGTGACATTCCGAGCTCGAGGTCCCCCTTTCGGATCGTCCACCGGGCGACGACGTTGTCGTCCCCATAGACCCTCGGCGCTCCGGGGGCGAGCGCCGCCCGCGGGTCGAAGACGCCCGGGCGTTCCTCCAGCTCGAGATCGATCCGTTCGAGCGCTCGCTCCGCCGCCTCGACGGTCTCCGCCGCCACCAACGCGATCGGCTCCCCGTGGAACCGGACGATGTCGGTGGCGAGGACCGGCGCATCCGATCCGACCCGCTGTTCCCGCCCCGTCTGCCCCGGCATATCCGTCGCCAGCCTCGCATCGGGGAGATCGCGCCCGGTCAGCACACACACGACACCGGGAACGCTCTTCGCCGCGGAGACATCGAGCCCGACGATCCGAGCCGACGGGACCGGGCTTCGGAAGACCTTGGCGTGCAGCATCTCTGGCATCCGATCGTCGGCCGCGAAGACCGTCGCCCCGACCGCCTTCGCCAACGCGTCGACTCGGCGGAGCGGCCGTCCGATTTGGCGGAGCGCGGGGAGATGTCGCTCCGGAAAGGGGTTCGGCTCAATCCTCATCCCGCCCCCCTTCGCCGGCCCCGTGCCCGCGCCGGGCCGCGAGGCGCACTGCCTCGATGATCTGGCCGTATCCGGTGCAGCGACACAGGTTCCCGGAGAGAGCCTCCCGGATCTCGTCGTCCGTCGGGTCGGGGCACGCGTCGAGGAGCGCCTTCGCCGCGAGGATCATCCCCGGCGTGCAGTACCCGCACTGCACCGCTCCGGTATCGGCAAACGCTGTCTGGATCGGATTCGGATCATCGATCGTCCCGAGCCCGCGTACCGTTGTCACCGACCGGCCATCGGCCTGCCGAGCGAGAACGAGGCAGCTGTTGACGAGCTGGCCGTCGAGCAGGACCGCGCACGCTCCGCAATCTCCCTTCTCACATCCGCTCTTCACATCGGTGTACCCGAGTTCCCGCAGCGCCTCGAGGAGCGTCCGGTTCGACGCCGCGTTCAACTCCCGCCATCGCCCGTTTACGTGGAGGCGGATCGTCCGCTCACTCATCGTTCCCCCGTTCTCCGATCTCCTCGAGCAAGCGCCGAACGACGACGCCGACCACGCGTCGCCGGTATCCGGCGGACCCGCGGATGTCGTCGATCGGCTGCGCGGTCTCGCGGGCGAACCCGGCCGCCGCCGCCACCGCTTCCTCCGAGAGCCGGTGGCCGATGAGCGCCCCCTCCGCCTCTCGCGCGCGGACGGGGATCGGCGCGACGGCCCCGAGCGCGATCCGGGCCGTGCGACAGACCCCGGCCTCGTCGCGCACGATTCGGACCGCCGCGCTGACGACCGAGATGGCGTCGGCCTTCCGGCGACCGATCTTCCGGTATGCCGAACGTCCGGCGGGGAGCGGCCAACAGACGGCCGTCAGAAGCTCGTCCGGCCTGCGGGCGGTCCGCCGGAGCCCCACGAAGAACTCGTCGATCGGGAGGAGTCGCTTCCCTCGAATGCTCCGCAGCTCGATGTGAGCGTCGAGCGCCAGCAGCGGCGGCGCGGAGTCGGCGGCTGGCGAGGCATCGATCAGATTTCCCCCGATCGTCGCCCGGTTCCGGATCGCCGGCGCAGCGAACGTGCGGGCCGCCGAAGCGAGCGGCGCCCCGTGCTCGATGATCCGGCGATCCCGGGAGATCTCCGCAATCGTCGTCCCCGCCCCGACGCGGACCCACCCGGTCTCCAGAGAGATCCCGCGCAGCTCCTCGAGGCTCCCGATATCGATCAGCCGTTCTTCGGCGCGCCGTCGTCCGCGAAGGTCGACCAAGAGGTTCGTCCCGCCGGCGATCGGCGCAGCCCCGGGCGACTCATGGAGCGCACGGAGCGCTTCGGAGAGCGTCCGCGGCTCGACCAGTTCGAAGGCCGGCAGCGTCATTCCCCCTCCCGTTCGAAGCGCGAAGGCGCCTTCGCCCGGGCCGCGTAGGCGTGGACCGCCCGGACGACGCTCGCGTACCCGGTGCACCGGCAGAGGTTCCCCCGGAGGTAGTCGCGGACCTCGGCCTCGGTCGGGTCGGGGATCTCCTCGACGAGCCGCTTCGTCATCATCAGCATCCCCGGCGT
>ENA-OSEO01005130-OSEO01005130.1-sediment-metagenome-genome-assembly--contig:-NODE-5130-length-12925-cov-4.091065_pt1 | contig 12925 bp, 15 predicted proteins | sample MGYA00237883_ERZ534232 | MGnify/ENA metagenome assembly ERZ534232
GGAGGAATACTTCCTATCCCTGGGGTTGAGGGTTATCAAAAAGGATCCAAAGGAACATGACCGAGAGGCAGCTTATACTCAAGGAATAACACACTTCCTGGGCAGGGTATTGAAGGACCTGAATCTGCAACCCAGTACAATTTCAACCTTAGGGTACAGCAAGCTTATGGATATAATCCAGCAAACGTGCAATGATCCCTATCAGCTCTTTCTGGATCTGCAAAGGTACAATCCCTACACAGCCCGGATGAGGAAGGATCTCGCCGCCTCCTTTGAAAAGATCCTGGAAGCCATAACCTACCAGCAACTCTAATTTTAAAATAGATTTGAAGGCGATGTCGCATTTTGATCTATTATAGTTTTCAAAATTAGCCAATATTTAATTAAACCTAAATCGAGGCAGTTCAAAATGCGAATCGCTGATAACCTGCCAGAGTCCTTGACACCCCCGGGTCTGACAATTAACATTGTAGACAGTTTAATTTTATTGAATCTATCTTTTTCGGGGTACTTATGGCAGAGATACCTATTAAACAAATTGAAGAATCAGACATAGACACAGTTCTTGCAGAGGATATAGATTTTACCGGAACTGTCAATTTCACCAAGTCGCTAATGGTAAAGGGTCAGTTCAAGGGCACTATCAAAGCCACGGGGGATCTGTTTGTAAATGAAAATGCCTCTGTAACCGCTACTATAGAAGCCCAGACCGTGTCAATAAAGGGAAAGGTAAAAGGGGACATCTATGCCACCGGAAGGGTAGAGTTATACCCTACCGCTTCTCTTGAGGGGGATATTACCGCCCCGGACATTATCATGGAAAGCGGTTGCCAGTTTAATGGTATCTGCAGCATGAAGTCTCCTAATGAGGTAAAAAAATGAAAAGGCTGCTTTTAGTTCTTCTCCTCGGAGTTGCAGTTAGCCTCTCTGCCCAGGATAAACCGGATGCCCTTCAGAAATACCGGCAGGGCCAGTACAACGAAGCTGTTCAGATCTGTCTCCTGGAATTGGAGGCCATGCCGCGGAATATGGATTCTTATGCTGTTCTTTGCTGGAGTCTATTAAGGCTTGAAAGGTATCAGGAGGCCTTGGATTACGGCCTTAAGGGTCTCTCCATTTCCCCAAGCGATATCCGTCTACTGGAGATAGCAGGAGAAGCTAATTTCCATCTGGGAAAATATTTGGATGCCTTAAAGTATTTTGAAGAATACGCTGTTTTAGCCCCTACAGGAGACAGGATTGAAGATGTCTATTTCTATATGGGGCAGATCTTTATACAGATTGGGGAATACAATCATGCAGATATCGCCCTTACCACTGCGGTGTATTATAACCCAAACCTTGCCCGCTGGTGGTCCCGCCTTGGTTTTACCCGGGAGATGGCGGAGGATTATCAGTACTCCCTTGAGGCTTACGAAAGGGCTCTGCAGCTTAATCCCGGCTTTACCGAGGCTCAAAGAGGAAAGGAGCGGGTGCAGAATAAACTGAGAAACCGGTGAGGGTAGCCTTTTACACCCTGGGCTGCAAACTAAATCAAAGCGAAACAGAGAGTATCTCCGCTGCTTTTTCTGAATCCGGCTGGTCTGTAGTGCCTCTATCGGAGGGAGCCGATCTTTTCATTATAAATACCTGTACAGTCACATCAAAAAGCGAGCAAAAGGCTCGCAGAATAATCAGAAAGATCTCCGGGGAAAACTCTAGAGCCGTAATGATAATCACCGGCTGTTACGCTCAAATGAACCCGGAAGAGCTCAAATCCCTAGGCTCCGATGTTTTTGTCCTGCCCCTGGACAGAAAGGAGGAGCTGCTGGATCTCCCCGGGAGGCTGGCTCTGTGTTCCCGGGAAATATGCCCCCAAGAACTATCCCTTGAAGTAGGAAGAATTTTGGGGACGGAGGTTGAAATTCCAGAGGTTGAAATTCCAGAGGCTGAAATTCCAGAGGCTGAAATTCCAACCCCTGAAGATTCCCGGAAAGCCTCCCGTTTCAGATTCCTTCCCCAATCCACCAGCGAGCATGTGAGGGGTTTCGTAAAGATCCAGGACGGCTGCAACAACCGCTGTGCCTATTGTAGGGTCCCTCTTGCCAGGGGTAATTCTGTAAGTCTACAGAGTAAAGAGGTTATCCAGAGGATCCAATCCCTCGAGTCCCGGGGGGTTAGGGAGGCAGTGCTAACGGGGGTGAATATCTCCCAATACAGGGACGGAGGTTTGAATTTTACCGACCTCCTTTCCAGGATTCTGTCCGAAACCTCCCAAATAAGGATACGCCTCTCCTCTCTGGAACCAGAGACAATAGATGAAAATCTGGGATCGGTGTTGGAACATTCCCGCCTCTGTCCCCACTTTCACATACCTGTGCAGTCCGGATCCAGCAAGATCCTTAACAGGATGAGAAGAAAGTATACTCCCCGGGTCGTAGAGGAGGGGATTGGTATACTCCGCCAGGCAAAAAAGGATCCTTTCATTGCTGCGGATATCATTGTAGGTTTCCCTGGGGAGGGAGAGGAGGATTTTCTTGATACCCTGAATCTCTTTGAGAATCTCGATTTTTCTTTTGGTCATATCTTCCCCTTTTCTCCCAGACCAGGGACAGAGGCATACAATCTTACTCCCAAGATCCCGGAAAGGATCTCCAGGGAGAGGGCAGACCTCTTGCAGCAGAAATCCCTGCTACAGCATAACCGGTACATCCAACGATTCGTTAATAGGGAGCTAAGTTTCCTCGTTGAGAGCCTTAAAAAGGTTTCTCCTGGGGACGGAGGTTGGGGAGGTTGGGTGGAAGGTTCTGAGAAAAGCCCCCTCTGGCTTGGAACAACAGAAAATTATCTCAAACCAGTGGTAAGGGGCGCTCCGGAGAGTGGTTGCTTAGGAGAAGTCTGGCAGGTGCGGTTGGAGGAATTTGATCCAGCCTTCCCCCAGAAGGTTTCTGCGCTTTTCCTAAGGAAACAGGAGCCTTAAAACCCTTACGTCTATTTTCCCCAGCCTAAAGGGGATTTTAAAATAGCTTCAAAACAAAAGGGAAGATTGTTTTTTACAGGATTATGTAATATATTTGAATTCAGTATTGATAAAAAGCAGATAGATAATAAACATTATATAAATAAAGTTGTGACTTCAATCTGTAGGAGGCTTATTAATATGAAATTGAAACTATCCCTTTTAACCCTCGTTCTGCTTGTGCTTTTCACCTTCTCTGCCTGCGATGGCTTTGATCTGCTTAGGGGGAATCTTTTTGCAGACCTGGAAACCCCAACAACTACTCTGACCGATCTGGCAGAGGGGGATTCAGATACCCTAGTGCAGAATCTACAGGCATACAAGCTTTATTCAAGCTTTTACGAAGATCTTAAAGCAGATGAAACCGTAAAAGTGGAGATTCTGACAAAACTGGATACTGCCATGACTACTGCGGAAACTCCCGCAGCAAAACAGGAGGCTGCTCTGCTTTATGTGGACATCCAACTTAACACAACCTCGGCAGGGGCGGTGACTCAGGGGGTCGTTACCCTTGCGGAGGATCTTATCCCTCTGATGGGTTCCGATTCCGAGGAACCAACAGAGACACCTGATGTGCAGGAGGTCTTTGTATCCCTTTTTAATGGTATTGAGGGAGAGGATCTTGATACCACCCTTCAGGCTATGGTGGATTCTGCTTCTGCCTTTGATGCCTATGTAACCAGTATGTACAATCCGGATACTGATCAATACGAGTTCCCGCCGGAAACCAATGTGGTGGAGGTGGCAACCGCAGCTCTTACCTGTGCCCTGGTAGAGGCCGTAGGTGCTGAAACAGTGAAAGATGTAATCGCAGGTACTGCGGAACTTACGGTGGATGAAACTACCTTCGAGGACAGCTGGGTAGTCAATCTTTTCGAAGCCCTGGGAAACTACTTTATCAATTAGGTGCTTAAGGAGGAAAACTTATGAAAAAGATTACCCTGATTTTACTTGTTTTATTGGTAACTACCGGTGCTGCCTTTGGCCAGACTGTGTATGATGAGAAAGCAATGTCCCCCCTAAGCCCTGAATACATGGCCCAGGGAGGTTCCTTTGTAGCTGTTCCTCATGGTTACAACAGCTTCTTTACCAATCCTGCAGGCTATGCTGTAAAAGGCGGGTCTCTTACCCTTCTCTCTGCCAATGTAGGTGTTTTTGCCGATATACCCACCTTTGTGGATAATCCTGATGCTGTAATGCAATTTGCCGAGATCGATTTTAGCAATATCGGGGCAGTTCTCTCTCTTATCAGCCCCCATCTCAAGAACGGGTTCGGACCTAATATTACCGCTGGTGTTGGCTTTGCAGGGCGGGGATTAGGTCTCGGTTTGATGGTGAACACAGATCTCTATATGAATGAAAGCATGAATGCCGATGCGGATGTTACTGCCCAGGTTGTAGTAGGTTTGGCTTTTCCAATAAAATTAGGTCCCACCACTCTCTATATCGGAGGCGACATAAGACCTATGCTGAGAACCAGTGTCAAGAATGTCACAGTATCCCAGCTGACCAGTCTGATTGGTGCCTTATCCGAGGAAGATGGTACGATCCCGAATATCCCCATTTACCACGGCTTTGGTTTGGCTATAGATGGTGGAATACTCTGGGAGGCTGGACCTCTTACCCTGGGAGCTTCTGTTCGGGATATTGGTTCTCAATTCTTGTATAACGTAACCCCGGCTGGAGAGTTTATCGATTATCTGGGAACTAATTCCACCCTCCCTGTTGCAGGAGAAGGCGCTACCGTTGCCTCGGAGGATGTCTATGCAATTCCTTTAAGCCTAAGAGTGGGTTTAGGGTTTCATCCCGACCTTGGAGGCTTCAAGTATATTCTTGATCCTAAAATCCATGTGGAATACCGGGAAACCTTCTACAATGAGCCTCAGACTGTAGAACCAAGCCTCTATACAAAACTGCACGCTGGTGCAGAGATCAAACTGTTGTCCCTTCTTAAGATAAGGGCAGGTCTGAACCAGGGTTACCTCACCGCAGGCCTTGGACTGAAGCTATTGATTCTGGATGTTAATGTGGCTTATTTCTCCAATGAGTTAGGCCCTGTAACCGGATCCAAGAGAAGTACCGGATTGACTGTAGAAGCTGCTGTAAGATTCTAACCAGATTTAAAATCAAGGAGCGATGGGGTTCTTCCTGTCGCTCCTTTTTTAGTGTCTTTAAAGTTGCAATAACTGGATCTTTCTTTGGAGGTTTTCCATGAAAAACCTAAGGAACAATGCCCAAGGCATTGTTTTAGTCTTTTTACTGGTATCATTCTCTGTACTAACCCTCTCCTGTGAGGCAGTTTTTACCTACAGCCCCTTAACGGCGATCCCCGGTGTAGCAAGGGAGCTTACCGATCTTTCAGCTCCTCAGCAAGCATCCTATGCTAGGGATCTTTTAGCCAGTGGGGCGGACAGTGAAACACTGCTTCAGGCTTACGAGATAATAGCAGAAGCAGCAGGGGAAGATCCGGAACTTAATCTTTTGGCTGCGGATCTTGCTCTGGGAGCCTCGGGGATAAATTCTGTGGTTAATACTGTTCTTAATCAGATCGGTACGGGAGAAGAGATTGATTTAGAAGCAGCCCTGGAAACAATTGATCTCGAAATAGTTGTTCAGGCAGGAAATCATATAGTTACCGCCGTTTCTGGAGAGACCACGGTGTCTGTATCCTCAACCCAATATATAGTAGCTGGGGCAGCCCTAATCTTTGCCGCCCTGGAGGAGGAAGAGATAACCGATTATTCCGATCTGGAAAATGATCTGGGAGAAAATGCTAGTTATCAGCAGGCGATAGAATTTTTTGAAAATGCAGATTACGATATCACCAGTTTATCGAGTTTATTTTTCTAAAAACCCGGCAAGTTTACCATAAATTCCATCGATAAACAGAAAAGAGGTAATTTTAAATGAAAAGAAACAGAGCCGGGCTATTTATCCTTTTAATCCTCTTTCTTACATCTCATCTTTGGGCGCAGGGAAGTTCTGTTTATGAAAAACCTATAAACTTAAATTTCCCCGCCTCTTCTGCCCTGGGTGGCCAGCATGTGGCACAAGCATCGGGGTTTTCAACCCTCTTTGCCAATCCCGCGGGTTTCTATGAGGCTCCGCAGGAGCTAAGTATTTCAGAGATCACCGCGGGATTAACGGGTCCGGTTTTCACCCTGGGTTCTGTAATCCTGGAGGGTCTTACGGCAGGAGATCTGAGCACCCTGTTGGCAGATCCCGGGGTAGTAAATCTTCTCAGTAATATCTATGCTGCCGCCTCCCTTTCAGGGCCTATCTATTTTGGTTATCTAGGCAATGGGCTTGGTTTTGGCATATTTAATACCACCGATGTGACCATATACAATCCCAGATCTCTCTCTCTGGCGGCGAAGATCGAGGAATCGGTAATTCTCTGTGGCGGATACAGTCTAAGAATACCTCTGTCCCTGGATCATGCCCTGGACCTTGGGATGCTTCTTAAGGGAATGATCCGAGGGGAACTTATTGTGGAGAAAACCCTTTTGGAATTGGTGGATTTCGATCAATTCGGAATCGAGACTCTCCTTTCCTCCCCCTTCTCTTTTATCTCTGCTATAGGATTCGATGCCGGCCTTCGGTATCAGTATAAGGATATTTTCGCCGTAGGTATTTCCGGCAAGGATCTTTACACTCCCCTGTTAAGAAACCGGTATGACTCCTTACAGAGTTTCCTGGATAATGAAACACCGGAGGAGATAGACGGGATCATTCCCTTAACCCTGAACTTAGGAATAATGTTTTCCCCGCCCCTGGAAAAACTGGCCAGATATATATCGGGATTCAAAATTCTTCTGGATTACGAGGATCTATTGGACTTTGTTCTTTATCCTGACATTGCCACCCATCCCCTGCTTCATCTTGGATTGGGGACGGAGGTTGTCCTGCTGGAGATACTGACCCTGCGGGGAGGCTTTTATCAAGGGCTTTTTGCCGCCGGCTTAGGCTTGGATTTAAGCCTTTTCCGTTTGAATATGGCGATGTTCGGTACAGAAAGGTCCTCGGAGGTGGGAATGAACAGTGTTTATAATCTTCAAATAGGATTTGAATTCAGGTTGTAAAAAACCAGGTTAAAGGTGTCCTGTCTTGGATTAAATTGAAAAGGATTTCCCGGGTTAGGTTGACAATTTTTTTTAATGCTGTTATATTTCCGGCGCACGGCAAAACTGTTTTCGGGCCGCTAGCTCAGTAGGTAGAGCAACGCCCTTTTAAGGCGTGGGTCGATGGTTCGAATCCATCGCGGCTCAAAAACAATAGCCTTCCAGTCCTGAAGGTCTAGCCGGAAAACGGGTACTTTCAGGAAAATGTATGGCTAAAAGTGAATCCTTAAAAACCACCATTATAATCAATCCAAAGGCAGGAAAAAGGTTTTTCCTGCAGCTTTTTCTCCCCCAGGTTCTTCATGTTTTCAAGAGAAAAGGAATAGAAGCTCAGGTCGTATACACACGCTATCAGGGACATGCTTCAAAAATTGTCCAAAGACTCGGAGGTTCGGTGGATTTCATCACCGTTTTCGGAGGCGACGGAACCATTCGGGAGGTTCTGCAGGGAATGGATGACCCCATGATTCCCCTGGGAATAATCCCCTTTGGAACTGTTAATGTCCTTGCCTTGGATCTGGGAATACCCTTCAATCCCCTTCTTGCAGCTAATGTGATAGCGGAGGGAAAAAAGAAATGGATAGATGTGGGAATGATCAATGGTAAGCCCTTTATACTTATGGTTTCCACAGGGATAGATGCCTTTGCAGTTCACAACCTAGATCTCCGGTTGAAAAGGGTTCTTGGGAAAGTAGCCTATGGTCTAACTGCCCTTTGGTCTGCTATAACCTACAAGGTTAGGAAGGTAGACATCAATCTCCCCAAGGAAGGGATAAGTGACAGCGGATATATGGCTGTGGTTTCCAATTCCCGGTATTACGGAGGAAGGCTTAATCTGGATGAAGACACAAGGATTGACGATGGCCTTTTAAATGTCATACTTTTTAAGAAACCCTCCATCCTGGAGATATTCCGAATCTTTATTGAACTGCTCTCAAGAAAGAGAAAAAAGCTTCCAGATGTCGCTATCTATGAAACCTCCGAAGTCTATTTAACCGCAAAAAAAGGTCTTTATATGCAGACCGACGGGGACAAGGAGAGTTTTACCACAGCCCATATAACTATCCAGAAGAAGGTTTTTCCGGTTTTTATACCCTGAAGATTCTTTACTGAAGGGGCTTGACTTTTTTTCCGAGAATTTATAGATTCATTCCCGTTATGTCTCCTTCGTCTAGGGGTTAGGACAGCGGGTTTTCATCCCGCCAACAGGGGTTCGAATCCCCTAGGAGATGACAGCTGGGCATTTTAGTGTCCAGCTTTTTTTTTAGGGGCTGCCCAGTAGGCGGCATAAAAAAGGCTGTCCTTGAATTGGACAGCCTTTAACATGAATCCTCTCTTGATCAATCAAACCAGTACCGGAAACCCAAGGCTCCCTGGATATTGAAGGTGGGAAACCTTACGGGATTAAAGCCTATTCCCAGGGCAGGGGCTAATTCAAGGAAGACCTCCAATTTCTCGATGGGGAAGATATAGAGAGCCAGGGGTAGACGGGCTCCCAAGGCAAAACTATTGGTGCCCACACCGATAAAAGCTCCGGCTCCGATATAGTAATTGAGAATACCAGTAAGATTTTCCCTCAGAAAATGCCAGTCCGCAGTGACTCCTAAGTTAAAATAGGTTTCGCTTATTGTTAATCCAACTCCAAAGAGGAAGGGAAGCTGATCCACTTTACCGGACAACATAATTCCAGGACCGGGTAAATCTCCTAAAGCATTCAACCCAAAAGCCACTCCTAATCCCCAGGAAAAGGCGGAAGCACTAAAGATTACAAAAAACAAGACTGCAAGAATAAGTACCTTTTTGTTCACTCTTTTCTCCTTATAAAAATTGATTTTTCGAGAACCTTATTAAAATCTTTTGAACGGGTTCTCTCTTATTAGTATGATCCTAGACTGGCTTAAAGTCAGACCACTTCGATTAAAAGACTGACTGATGTTGCTGTTGCCTAGAACTAAAATTATAGTTAAATAGGTTCGGCATTTCAATGTTTTATTGACCTAAATATTGCAATTGGATAGAGTGATGGAAGGAGGCATAATAAAAAATGGATAGAGTTGTATTAAAGGCGGAGGATCTGGACGGTTTTCTTACCGAGGAGGATAAAAAACAGATCACTGCCATGAACAGTGAATACGATAAGGCTTTGGTTATATATAAGGAACTGATCCAGTCGGAAACTAAGGAGGACAAGGAGGCCTGCAAACAAAAGCTTATTAAGCTTTACAATACCATGGGCGATCTGATGAAGGAGATTACGGGAAAGGAGAGTGCAATCCGGGTCTATTCCTTTGAAACCCCTAAACCCAATCATGGCGAGGTATCCAGGCTGATCGCTAAACTGCGGGATATTAATACCCAGCAGCAGGAGTTCGTATACTACATTCAGAGAGCATACGAACTCCTTTTTAATTTAGGCTTTGGAGGGCTCTTCTCTCCCAAGAGGAACTATCTTTTAACCCGGACTCCGGTGGATATTCCTGTGCCGAATTTTGCAATCCACAAAATTCCCGATGTGGACGAGGAGATAGAGGATTCGGTAATGTGTGTAATGCTCCGGGGAGCTCTGCTTCCCTCCATGATAATGTCTAAGGAGATCCAGGAGTATTCCTCAAAGAGTTATGTTACTCCCTTTGCACTCTTCCGTATAAGAAGGGATGATACTAAAAAGGAACACAACATGGAGTATATCCTGGATCTTGATAAATCCTTTTTCAGTATTGAAAAGCTGGATGGGAAAAACCTGATCTTTGCCGACCCTATGAATGCTACCGGTGGAAGCCTTGTAACCATTGTGAATTATTTGGTCAGCCAGGGGGTTAAACCGAAAAGTGTCAAATTTTTTAATGTAATCTCTGCATTAAAAGGTTCCCTAAGAATAATTCGGGCAATAGAGAATGCCACAGTTTACACCCTTTGGATGGATCCTGTATTAAACGACAAGGCTTACATCCTTCCAGGGCTTGGAGATGCCGGGGACAGGATCAACGGCTTTGATAAGACGGGTAGGACACGAAACATCATTCAGCTTATTGCCGATTATGGGGTAAACATCTCCTCTCTTTACAGATCCCAGGTAAGGGAGATAGAGGAGACGGTTTTAGGAAAATAATGACCAGAAAGAAGATGAAACTATCCGTTTCTCTTTTGATTTTTTCTACCCTTGTCTTTGTATCCTGCACAACGGGTGTGCCTAAGGAGAATGTAGCATCGGTATATTATAATCTTGGGAATGCTTATATTGAATTAAAAAGACCCAAGGAAGCAGTAATAGCTTTTGAAAAGGCCATTGCCCTTAATCCTTCACTTATTAAAGCTACTTACAATCTTGCAAGGATCTATCTGGAAGGGGAAAGTCCAGAACAGGGAATTAAAATCCTTGAGGAGCTTCTTTCCAAGGAACCGGAGAACAGCCTGGTAAAAGAAACCTTAGCCTATGGATACTTTTCTCAAGGGAACAGTGAAAGAGCTTTAAAGCTTTACGAGGAGATCCTCATTAAAGATCCTTATTACAGTAATGCCCTGCATAATGCCGCTCTTATCCATCTCAATCTGGGGAATAACATCAAGGCGGGTGAGTATTTGGAAAGATTGTACCTTATCTCTCCCAGAGAAAACCTCCTTCGGGGTATGGGGATAGTGGCCAGAAGGTTGGGAGATAATGAAAAGGCTATGGAACTTTTATCCGTGTATCTTCAGCGGTACAAGGAGGATATGGCGACCCTGGAGATTCTTGGCGATATTTATACCGATGAACAGTACTACCTGGAGGCTCTGGAGGCCTACACAAAAATTTTAGAAAAGAATGATTCAAATAATCTTCTCCATTTCAAAAAAGCCCGGATCCTGTTGGTTTTTATTCAGGATAAGGAGAAGGGAATGCAGGCTTTGGATGCTGCCCTGGGTAGGGGCTTCGCAGACGAAGAAATGGCCCTTGAGCTTATAGAGGAGGCAAGTCCCTTACTGGCCGGGGAGCTGGAGAAACTCTTTACAGAGAAAAAAATAATCAATCCCGAGGGAGCTGAGGGCAGGGATGAATCTCCTAGGCAAGAGGAGAGCTTAGAGGTCTTTACATTGCCAGAATACTATTAGGATAAAAGGCTGTACCCTTGTTTAGGAAACACGCCCGAATAGTTCATCCAGATATGCCTTAAGCCTTTTATAAACTACTTCGGCAGATCCATCCCCGTCTATTGCCTTTAAGAGCTTCTTATCAGAGTAGTAAGCTATAAGAGGGGCGGTTTCATGCTGGTACACAGAAAGGCGGTTCAGGATTGATTCCTGAGTATCATCCTTCCTGGTATATAGTTCTCCCCCGCATTTATCGCAGATATTCTCCCTTTTAGGAGGTAGAAAATCCACATGGTAGATCGCTCCGCAATTCCTACAGGATCTTCTGCCCGAAAGCCGTTTTATTATCACATCTTCGCTCACATAGAAATCTATTACCTTACGAAGGTTACTGATCTTCTCCAGAGCCTCGGCTTGTACGATAGTTCTTGGAAATCCGTCCAGAATAAAACCCTTTTTTGCATCCTTTTCTTGAAGTCTTTCCTGAACCATGGAGATAGTAAGATCATCCGGTACAAGATTCCCCTTTTCTATCAATTCCTGAACCTTCAGACCTAGAGATGTTTTGTTTTTTATTGCCCGGCGGAATAACTCCCCGGTGGATATGTGGGGAATAGAATAATCCTTCTGCACCATCGCTGCCATAGTCCCTTTCCCTGCTCCTGGAGGGCCCAAAAACACCAGATTCATATCAGATCACTCCTTTTAGATTTAGGGCAATTTTAATATGTCAATTAAAAACTGCCTTTGTCTTTCTTATTTAATTTCTAATGATAAAGAAAGTTAGCTGATTTTTATAAAATCCGCATGAAATATTTGAGCACATTCCGGGCTGCAGACTACCCGTTGATCCTCCTCGGGTTCACCCTCTTTAAGGGGCTTTGCAGGATCATTGGAAAAATATCTCCCGCAGACTTCGCAGCGTTGATACTGCACGGAGCAGGATTCAGAACAGAAGAATCTGTTATAAGTCATTTTTTCCAGGATCCATCGATTACAATTTCTGCAACGAAGGTAACTGACAGCTTCCTTATCTATTTCCATTCTGGCTTATGCCTTTATTGATAAAGTCTTTCTCAAGTATTATCATTAACTTAGACTCTTTACCAGGGTTTGTCAAAGCTTTTTATAAGGATGGAAAAGATGGATTTTTTAAAAAAAATGCAGGAAACCATAAATCAGGGTTTATCCTCTTCCAAGGATCTCTTTGAAAAGGCAAAGGAAAAGACCAAAGAACTGGGTGATATAGGTGTACTAAAGATTGAAATCGGTCAGCTTACATCGCAGGGGGAAAAACTATCCGCAAAGCTCGGTATGAAGGTATATGAACTGTTAGGGGAGGGGGAACAGAACACGATAAGTAAGAGAACTCCGGGAATAAAGGAACTCCTGGAGGAGATAGAAGAGGTTCGGCTGCGGATAAAGGAAAAGGAAGAGGACTTAAAAAACCACGATAAAAAATAGGAAAATATTTCATATTTTTTTTCAAAGCAATTGACATTTTTGATATTTAAGGTATTAATACAACCCGTTGCTTAACCGAATAGTTTAAGTAAATAAATCCTTTTTATACAGAATTATTTCTTGTCTCTTGACATAAGCCGATGATTCTGATAGAACGGGGAGTTGCCGGTACTGATCTAGAATTGACCGTAACCGGGAGCAGAGGTCTTTGGAATAGATAATAAATAGGGATGGAGAGAGAGACCCGAGCGAGGGCCTTATGCGAAAGTGTAAG
>ENA-OSEO01005132-OSEO01005132.1-sediment-metagenome-genome-assembly--contig:-NODE-5132-length-12920-cov-3.452776_pt1 | contig 12920 bp, 18 predicted proteins | sample MGYA00237883_ERZ534232 | MGnify/ENA metagenome assembly ERZ534232
TTGTAGAGCAGTATATTGAGCATCATCGAAACCTTAAGCAAGGACCTGCGCAGCTTGAATTCAAGCTGCGCTAAGATGCTCCGCAGCAAGCCGCGAGGAGTTTCACGTGGGAGAAGTTCTTCAGGTCGCAGGCTACGCGCTCTGATAAAGACACTCTCATACTCAGAGATATACCGCAACAATATTTATGCTGCGGGGAAATCGGAGGTATTGCGATTGCTAGCCCCTTCAAAGGACCTGGTCGCAATCCGCATAATTTAGAACTCCCACATACTTCGGACAGATGATGCATTATTGGATGGTCTTTGTCGTGTCGCGTGCATCCGTCCTTAATGATCAAATCAGCTTGAACGAACTATGTTGGGAACGGTTTGTAAAGAGTTTTTTGATATTTGCCAATAACAGCCATGTTAGCATGATCTCGACCATCACCAACGGCGGAAAGGTTCGGTTCATGATGTATCCGATGTACCCGCAAGCCGTGAAATCCGAGCTTTTGATCAAGGCTATGACTCGAATGATCAAAGATGCCGGCCGGAAGGTCTTCCTTGTGCTGGACAATCTTCGTGTTTATCATGGCAAAAAAGCTACACAGTGGTTGGATAAAAATAAGGGGGAAATAGAGGCTTTTATCTTCCCTCTTATTCGCCGACACTCAATTCGGATCAGAAACCGTGAGGAATTGGAAAAGAAAACCCGGTCATTTCTGAAAAATCTCTTCAGACGTCGCGCACATGTCCGTAGTTACTTCAGTTATCCAAGGGTTGCGTATGCCGCATAATAACATTCATAGGTTCAATTGCCGGAGCAATAACGCATTCCAACCACCGAGACCATAGCAGTGGGTGTATATCGCAAAAACAATCTGGCATTTTTACCGTCTATCTGCTAGAAAGGCCCGCGGAAGGGATAGATTTTACATGCGGATACCGACTCGACAGGAATGTTATCGCATCATGCATGCCATGCGGATGATGGATCATATTGTGTGCCATTCTCTGCAGGTCTGCCGGATTGCCCTCTTCCTCTCCGATTCCCTGGAGGCTGATCTGAACGCCGAACTCATCCAAGCCGCGGCTCTGCTCCATGACATTACCAAGACCAGAGGTTTGCAGACCCATGAAAATCATGCCGAGACGGGAAAGCGGCTCCTCGTCGATATGGGATATCCCGAAGTTGGTGCGATTGTCGGCCAGCATGTTCTTCTTGATGAGTATTTCTCCGCAGATTTACCCACCGAAGCGGAGATAGTCAATTACGCAGACAAACGGGTGGTCCACGACAAAGTGGCCACGCTCTCGCAGCGGATAGAATATATTATGGGGCGATACGGAACAAAGCCTGAACGAAGAGGGTATATCCGCATGATGGGAGAAAAAACAAAACGTCTTGAAGACCGTCTCTTTCGCTTCTGCCCTTTTTCTCCAGAAGAGGTGGAATCCCTTCTCGGCCCGGACACCTGTTCCATGGAATTTACACGATACGGCGAACTGCATAAAGCACTCAAGGAACCTCTGGACACTCATAAGACGTGTGTGGGTGAAAATGCCTGACGGCAGAAAACCGGGAGCAGCGATACGTCCGAGGAGCAGAAAAGTCGATGCATCGATATCGGAGAATCGAGATTGTAATAAGCCTATGACCGCGAAAACCAATAAGGGTAGAATAGTGATCGACAGCAGTCTGTGCAAGGGCTGTTATCTCTGCATATCCGTATGCCCGAATGAATGTATTGTTGTATCCGACGAAACGAACGAAAAGGGGTATTATCCGGCCAGATTCATCAATGCGAAGGGCGATAGGGATCACGCCTGCACGGGCTGCGCCCTTTGCGCCATTATGTGCCCGGATATCGCGATAGAGGTCTACCGTGGATAAGAAACAACTGATGAGGGGAAGTCAGGTCATTGGAGAAGCGGCTGTGCGTGCCGGATGTCGCTTTTACGCCGGCTACCCTATAACCCCCCAGAATGAACTCCCCGAATTCATGTCCGGGGCGATGGCTGATCTGGAAGACGGCACCTTTATCCAGGCTGAAAGTGAGATTGCCGCCATCAACATGGTGATCGGGGCTTCCATGGCGGGGGCGCGGGCGATGACCAGTTCCTCCAGCCCGGGCATAAGCCTCAAACAGGAAGGCATCTCTTTTCTGGCGGGGCTTGAGCTTCCGGCGGTCATCGTGAACGTCATGCGGGGCGGCCCCGGTCTCGGGAACATTGCGCCTTCCCAGGGGGATTATTTTCAGGCCACCCGGGGGGGCGGGCACGGGGATTATCGCGCCATAGTCCTGGCGCCGGCCCATGGGCAGGAACTGGCCGATCTTACCAGAGACGCCTTTGAATACGCAGACAGATACCGCACCCCGGTCATGATCCTCGCAGACGGCATGATGGGTCAGATGATGGAACCGGTTGTCTTTCCCGACGCCGTCAATCCGGCGAAATTACCCCGCAAATCATGGATACTGGACGGTGCGCGGGAACGGCCCAGCAGAATCATCCGATCACTGATTCTCGACACCGTGGAAATGGAGGAACATAACTGGAAACTGGCACGAAAGTATAGGATGATCTCGACTGAAATTCCCCGCGCTGAAACATACATGACGGAAGATGCCCGGCTGGTGGTCATCGCCTACGGGACCGCCGCCCGGATAGCCCGGGGAGGGATCAGGAGGGCTCGCGAGATGGGCCTCAAGGTGGGACTCCTGCGGCCTGTGACCCTGTGGCCCTTTCCCGATCGCGCCATTCGCGAGATGAGCAGACTGGTTAAGGATTTCATGGTGTTCGAGATGAATACCGGACAGATGGTCGAAGATGTGCGGCTCGCCCTGGAGGGGAGAAGCGCGGTGCACTTCTACGGTCGGCCCGGGGGTATCATCTCCACTCCCGATGAGGTCGGCAAGGCAATCAGCAGTCTGTATTATCGCCAGCACCTGAAAGAGGGTCCGTAAATGGAAGAACTTGTCTTTACCAGACCGCGTTACCTGAAAAAGGCCCCCTTTCATTACTGCCCCGGGTGCGGCCACAGCATCATTCACCGACTGGTGGCCGAGGTCATTGAGGAGCTCGGCATAGGGGACAGAACAATCGGTGTCCCTCCAGCCGGATGCGCCGTCATCGCCTACGACTATTTCGACGTAGACATGGGGGAGGCCCCCCACGGAAGGGGACCGGCAGTGGCTACCGGCATAAAACGTATTCTCCCGGACAGAATCGTTTTTTCCTATCAGGGAGACGGGGACATTGCGGCCATCGGAACCGCCGAGACGATCCATGCGGCCAACCGGGGTGAAAACATAACCGTCATATTCGTCAACAACAGTTGCTACGGCATGACGGGGGGACAGATGGCCCCCACAACACTTCTCGGTCAGAATTCCACAACCACGCCGGGGGGGCGCGACGCTCGGCGTGATGGTGCGCCTATTGATCTCAGCGAGATACTGGCATTAACCAGGGGGGCTGTTTATATAGAACGGACGGCAGTGAGTTCATTGAAGAACATAATGAGAACCAAAAAAGCCATTACAAAAGCCTTCAAGACTCAAATGGAGGGCAAGGGGTTTTCCCTTGTGGAAATACTCTCCCCCTGCCCCACCAACTGGAAAATGTCAACGATAGATGCGTGCCGGAGAATTGATGAGAGTGTTGTCCAGACCTTTCCCCTCAAGGTCATAAAAGATGAGACCGGGTAAACGGATGTGATCGGCATGAAAAAAACCATCTTTGCCGGATTTGGAGGACAGGGAGTCCTCATGATGGGCTACGTTTTAGCGGTGGCTGCCATGCGTGACGGCAGGGAGGTAACCTACCTTCCCGCCTACGGAGCGGAGATGCGCGGCGGTACCGCAAATTGCACGGTTGCCATATCGGATGAGGAGATTTTTTCCCCCGTTGCATCCTCCCCTGATTTCGCTGTTATCATGAACAATCCTTCTCTGGCGAAATATGAGGGAACGATGAAAGAAGGAGGAACCCTTTTTCTCAATTCAAATCATGTAAACCGGACAATAACCAGGGATGATCTGGCCTCCATAGCAATACCCGCCGTCGATATTTCCCGGAAACTGGGGAGTGAACGTGCTCTGAATATGGTCATGCTGGGGGCCTTTGTGGCCCATACCCGGATGATGTCTCTCGATTCCATCAAGAATGGCCTCTCCGAAATTGCCACGAGCACAAAGGCCTCCATTTTGAAGCTGAATCACCAGGCCCTCGACAGGGGCGCTGAATATATTCTGAAGGGGTGCTCATAGTGAAGACGGTCAAACAGCTCGAGCTCTGGCTGAAAGATATTCCCGGGCAGGTATCCGATGTCAGCGATATACTGAGCAACAACGGTGTCAACATGCTGGCCTGTTGCTACACCAAGTCACGGGAAGAAGAAGGACTTTTTTATTTTGTTGCGAATGATCCCGACAAAGCGGTCAATGTGTTGAAATCGTCAGGATACAAAGTAACGACCAAACAGGTAATCGCATGTGAGATACCGAGCCATCCCGGGGGAATCAATGTCGTCCTGAAGCTGTTAAAGAAAGCTCAGATCAACCTCGATTACATCTATCCCTGCATGGGAACAGGGCTTACCACAATCGTGATACTGGGACTTGGCCCGGTCAAAAAGGCCGTGAAACTTATGGAAGAAAACTGGGTGAAGGTATGGGGTCCCGACCTGTATCTCTTGTGATTATGTCTCCTATGACCATCGAAGGACAAAGCATAGCGCCATCCCGTCTGATCGTCATTGAAATGGAACCATGACGCTCACTCATTACACCATTGCTGTCTTTATTTTCCCCCGCCGGCATGGACCCCGATTGTTGCAGTGGATTTTTCAAAGGACGTTTCGCTAAACTCCTTTACAAGGATAACGGTCAGTGCTAACCTTGGAAAATCGTGATACTGTGAAAACGAGCTGCTGTTGGAGATTTTATACCGGGAGGAAGTGGATCATACTATGACTCGAGTAAAAACATCATACAGAGAAGCGGGAGTGGATATTGACAAGGGCGCCGCTTTCGTTGAGAAGATAAAGCCGTTGATAAAAACGACTACCCGCAACGGGGTGGTGGGCGAGATAGGCAGTTTCGGAGGGCTCTTCCACCTCGGCACGAACAGATACAAAAACCCGCTCCTTGTTTCGACAACGGATGGCGTAGGCACAAAACTCAAGATAGCCCACATGATGAACATCCATAATACGATCGGCATCGATCTGGTTGCCATGAATGTGAATGACCTGGTCGTCCAGGGCGCCGAGCCCCTCTTTTTCCTGGATTATATAGCTACCGGAAAATTGAGCCTCGAGACAAGCGTCCAGATTGTTGAAGGCATAGCAAAGGGATGCGTTGAAGCCGGGTGCGCCCTCACCGGCGGTGAAACCGCTGAAATGCCGGGATTTTATAAGGATGACGAGTATGATCTGGCCGGATTTGCCGTGGGTGTCGTGGAGTACGACAGCCTCATTGACGGTTCCGAGATCAGGGTTGGTGACAGCATTATAGGCCTGGCGTCGAACGGAATCCACAGTAACGGATACTCCCTCGTCCGAAAAGTTCTCCTGGAAGAGGAAGGCCTCGACATGAACGATCGCATCGAAGGCCTTGAGGAATCTATCGGCAGGGAGCTTCTCCGCCCCACAAAGATATATGTAAAACCGATTCTGAATCTCATCAAAAATTTTACCATTCGGGGGATAGCGCATATTACGGGCGGGGGACTCACCGAAAATATTCCGCGCATACTGCCGCAACGGTGCGAGGCCGTCATCGTTCGAGAGACGTGGACACCGCCCCCCATCTTCCGGATCATACAGGAGAAGGGCGGCATCGATGAATCGGAGATGCTCAGGGTGTTCAATATGGGTATCGGAATGATCATTATTGTCCCGGAAAAGAATGCGACCGAGATCGTGGATCACCTGCAGCGACTGGGAGAAGGAGCGTACATAATCGGTCATATCAAAAGCCGGGAGAAAAAGGGCCCTGCCATCACATTCGAGTAGAGAGATGAAGAGAATAAACCTGGGAGTCCTGGTCTCCGGCGGAGGGACCAATCTGCAATCAATTATCGACAGCATCAATGACGGCAGGCTGGAAGCGACGATCACGGTGGTCATCAGCAACGTTCCCGGCGTTCGTTCTCTGGAGAGGGCCCGACAGAACAAGATACCGGCCGTGGTCATAGATCATGACCGTTTTCCCACACGGGAAACGTTTGACCGGGAGATAGTCGCCACCTTAAAAAAATATAATGTGGAACTTGTCATCATGGCCGGATTCATGAGGATTCTTTCGCCGGTCCTCCTGAGGGCCTTTCCCCTCAAAATAATGAATATCCACCCCGCGCTGCTACCCTCCTTTCAAGGACTTCACGTCCAGAAAAAGGCCTTCGATTACGGGGTGAAATTTTCCGGGTGCACCGTCCACTTTGCCGATGAAGGGGTCGATACGGGACCGATCATTATCCAGTCCGTTGTTCCCGTGTATGACGACGACACGGCCGAGAAGCTCCAGGAGAGAATTCTGAAGGAAGAGCACCGTATCTATCCTCAGGCGATTCAGCTGTACGCGGAGGGGAGACTTGAAGTTACGGGACGAAAGGTGCGGATAAGAAATCCACTTCAAAAGGAGATTCCTACGCTCCACAACCCGGCCTTGGAAAAGTTTTAGCATGATTATTGTCAGCGCGTGTCTCCTTGGTTTGAATTGCAGATATGACGGCATGAGCCGCCTTGAGAAAACCCTCCTGCTGCCGGAGCTGTATCGTCGTCTTATACCGCTCTGTCCGGAACAACTCGGAGGACTTGGCACGCCACGGCCCCCCTCACAGATAGTGGGCGGTGAAGGAACGGATGTCATCGAAGGAAGGGCACAGGTGATATCCGCCACAGGTGTGGATGTTACCGACTTTTTCATCCGGGGAGCCGAGGAGATCGTTCGATTCATGAAACTGATGGGAATCTCGACGGCGGTCATGACGGAGAAGAGCCCCTCATGCGGTGTCTTTCATATCAAGAGAAACGGTTCTCTCTGCCGGGGCGCGGGAGTTACGTCCGCCCTGCTCGTGAAGAACGGCATGAGGGTCATATCTTCCGATAGAATTACCGATGAATTCGGATTACAGGAAGACCGGGTGGTGTAGCTCATGTACGATACGATTGTGCTCGGAAATGATCCCGGCTCTCTGGTCGCCGCCGTCACCCTGGCGAACCAGGGGAAAAAGACGCTCCTTCTGACGGATGACACCCCCCTGTACTATTCGGAATCAGGCTACACCTTCGATATCGATCCCCTCCCCTGGTCAGGCTTCGGCAGGGGAAATCCCTTCAAACAATTTCTCTCCCATTCAGGGATCATTGTTGAGGGACACCCCTTCCCTCCCCCATTGCAGATAATCTTCCAGAAACACCGGATAGATTTGTCCGGCATGATGGAAAAGGACAGAGGGGAGATGGAACGGGAGTTTCCGGAAAAGGGATCGGATATAACAGACTTTTTCAATTCCCTTTCCAAGAGCGGCCAATTCGCTTCGGGTCTGATCGATAAGGGGTTGCATCTTCGCCCCGAGAGTCTGCGGGATCGTCTCAGGCTTCTTCGTATACTCCCATCTATTGCTCTCAAGAAAAGGGAATTTTCCGCAAAGCTCAAAGCGCTTCAGCAGTCGCCATCACTCGGCAAGATAATGGAAGCCCAGATTCTCCTTTTTTCCCATCTCGATCCTTATACCATAAGCCCGATTGCTGCCGCGAAAACGCTCTCCACGGTCCTTCAGGGATTATGCCCCCACAGGGAGGGGAAACATCTCCTCATGGACAAGCTGAAGAAAAAATTCGAGGCCGATGGAGGTGTTACAGATGAAAACCCCGTTTCCACCATCGAGATGGAACGGGTCATCAAGGTGAACCTCCAACCGGACGAGGCGCAGGTAGATTCAATACCAACCATATACGGGCGAAACATCATAATAAGCACATATTGCGATAAGCTTTCCTCTCTCATGGAGGAAAACAGGGCGTTGGGATCAGTAAAAAAAAGATATGGGAGGATTCAGCCATCCCTCTATCCCGTTACCCTTCATCTGGGCGTTAATGACCGATGCATCCCGGAACGAATGGGTTCATATGTGGTTGTCATATCGGACGAAACCAAACCTGCCGAAGAGGGAAATTTCTTGTTTCTGGAGACCAGTGAACCGGGAAATCTCCTGCAAGCCCCCGAGGGAAAACGGGCTTTGTCTCTGACCTCGTTCGTGAAGAACCCGCCGTCCGAAACGGAAGAAAGCGCCCTTCAGGCTGCTATGGACGGCATGATACAAAACGTGCGATATTTTCTTCCTTTCCTGGAGGAAAATATCGACTTCATGAACCTGGAAGAATCGATACGAATATCGAAAGAATATGAGAAAATCAGAGGTCTTAGATATAAGGCACAGAGCACGCTGGCCGGTTTGTCATTTCTCTCCGGCAGGACACCCATAAAAAATGTCTATCTCACCGGAAACGCCCTTATCCCGGGGCTTGGATTCGAAGGAGAAATCATATCCGGCATAAACGCGGCGAGACTCGCAACAGAGAGAGGCTGAGACAATGAAATCGATCAATTTTACGATACCATTACTGGGAACGCCGACCATATCGTCACCGATTACCTCGGCATATTTCATGTCGGATAAAAAACGGATTCTCTTCGATCCGTACCTTGATGATGGCTCATTACGGGATACCGACCTTTCCTGTTCCCTGGAAATCGCCGGTCCCAGGAAAAAGATCTACTTCAAACCCTCACAGACACGGGCGGCTATTGTTACCTGTGGCGGTCTCAGTCCGGGGATCAATGACGTTATCAGATCGGTGGTCATGGCCCTGCACTACCGTTACGGCGTCGCAAAGATTTTCGGAATCCGATACGGCTTTCAGGGGCTTGTACCGTCATATGGCCATGAAGTAATTGATCTGACCCCCGATCTCGTCAAAGATATACACTCCCTCGGCGGCACCATCCTCTCATCGTCGCGGGGCAATCAGGATATCTCAACCATGGTTGATACACTGTGTGCCATGAACATCAACATCTTTTTCTGCGTGGGCGGCGATGGAACCATGCGGGCGGCTGAGCGGATCGCCGCTGAAATCACAAAACGAGACGTAAAGATGAGCGTTATCGGTATCCCGAAAACCATCGATAATGATCTGAATCTGATCGACAAGACCTTCGGGTTTGATACGGCGATCTCCATGGTGGTCAATGCGATCCAGTGCGCTCATGTTGAGGCAAAAGGCGCGCCCATGGGGATCGGCCTGGTAAAGATAATGGGGAGAGAATCGGGACATATCGTCCTGAACGCCACCCTGGCACAGAATGATGTCAATTTCGCCCTCATCCCCGAGGTTCCCTTTGATCTGGAGGGAGAAAAGGGCCTGCTTGCCATCTTGGAGAAGCGTCTTCGGGAGAGAAAACATGCCGTCATACTGGTGGCGGAAGGTGCCGGGCAGGATCTGTGTCCCACAAGCGGCCCCGCAAAAACCGACGCATCCGGCAATATACGGCTCCATGATATCGGGGTCTACCTGAAGACACGAATCGAAAAGTATTTCAAAAAGATCTCTATGGAATTCAACCTGAAATATATCGACCCCAGCTATACCATACGGAGCGTCCCGGCCAACGCCAGCGACAGTATATACTGTGAACTCCTGGGCCAATTCGCCGTGCATGCCGGGATGGCGGGAAAGACAAACCTGGTGGTGGGACTCTTCAAAGGTGAATACGTTCATCTACCTATTAAATCAGTGACTTCCCGTAAGAAGGTCAATACGAGGGGGAATCTGTGGATGCGCGTTCTCGAAGCGACGGGACAGCCGGCATCGATGAAGAACTAAGGGCTTCGAAGGATGGAAAACAGAAGGTATCCCCAAAACCCCCCAAATGAGCTCAAAATAATCATCAAGAATCTTTCTTGACATAGCATTCTTCCTGCTTTACCGTTCTTCCATTATCGAAAAACGTTTACTATGTTGAATATTGAAAACAAGCACATTTGCCTGTTTGTCAGTTCAATATCGGGATATCAGGCAAAATTGCCTGATATGTAAATGTTAGGTTACCCTATGCCAAAATCAAAGATCATACGAACTTACAATTCTGATGAGTTGGACAAATTGGCTATCTCACAGTTCTTTAGTACTGATGAGGAAAGCCTGCAAATCCTACGTTCCCATTTACTCATTGAAAGAATTCTCATATCTTATGTTCAACGTAAAGTATCAAACCCCAAAGCGCTTGCTAAAGCAAATATGAATTTTCGCCAAATTTTGGCACTTGCGGAGGCGCTAGACTCGAATGATGAACATGAGTGGCTCTGGCCTTGTATCTCCAAACTAAATGAACTCCGGAACGAAATTGCCCATGAAATTCAAGGCAAACATTATTTTTCAAAATTGCATGCTTTTTTGGATTCAACACAGCCTTGGATACATGTTGATAATATAAAAGAAGACGAAAGGTTCGTATTTCGTCTAATGATTCTTTGTAAGGTGTCATCAAACTTTTTGGGGAAAAGTAAACCTAACCATGCTCTTGCAGCCGACAGCTAATAGCTGCGGCTGAAGAGCGGCGTTGTGCGCTGTATCCCCATATTTTATGATTTTTCCTATTTGCTCAATTGAGGGCAGTTTAACATCCAAAACATGCGGCAATTGAGGAGTAGAAAATGAAACTATGGCCAATTAAAAGAGGTAATCTCAAGAAACCGAAGGAAGAAAAATTTGATTCGCTAGTGTGGGAAACAAACACCCTCGCTAAAGTTGCCCTCATGCCAATAGTAAACCGTTTTCCGGACTATGGGCCTATCGTTGACTCAGAGCTTGTGGAAGTTTGGGATGGTCTAATGACAGTTGCTATGACGGGTGTGTCAGCTCACGCTGAAGGTAAGATTTCTGACCCAAAAATTCAGCAGGAAATTAAAAAATCTCTATTGCATGTATGCGGAATAAATACTGAACTATTCGATAGTTATTATGAATACACATTAGAAAGAACACAGGAAACAGGGGCTTCTTGGAGTGGAGTGTCAGCGATGTGGGTTGCTGATTATTTGAGGCTTCAAAGTAAGGCAAATAGCTCCCTGAAAAAGAATGCAAGAAAACTCGATTTCATAAACCGCCTTGCTGGTTTTATGAATATAGCTTTTGGAAGCACCGAAGTGGGATTCCCACACTACTTTGGGTTTATGGCACTTGACGTCGAAAAAAATATGGGAATTGACATGGGGCTTGGTACACAAGGCACAAAAAAGGATCCTTCAAAGAAGATTCCTATCATAGCCCATATATTCGAGTCCTTTGCTCAAAACACCGTGACGTTAATCGCAGAGAAGCAGTAAAAGGAGTTCTAGGAAAGGAGTTCCAGTGGAATTCCCCAAAAGCAGGCGCAATACAAAAAAGTGCTTGCAAAAAGAGTCGTTATCGTCTATGAACCGATCTGATTTTCAGAAGGGAGTTTATTATGTCTCGAGTGTGTGAGATTTGCGGTAAGGGGCCCGTTGTGGGAAACAGCGTCAGCCATGCGAACAACAAGACAAAAAAGGTCTGGTATCCCAACCTCCAGAAGCTCCGGGTTCTGGTTCCCAAGACAGGAACGGTCAAAAGGATGAGGGTCTGTACCCGGTGCCTGCGTTCGGGAGCGGTCAGAAAAGCCGTCTAAAAACAGGCGCAAAAAAACACCCCCCCATCAGTCTTTGAGTATCATCTTTTTGATATCGCCAAGGCGTATCTGAAACGTTCCATGTCCCGTCCGGCCGTACGCCTTGCGGTCTGCATCCAAGATCAGTTCATCGGTATTCTGATTTCGCAGGCGCACCAACACCCTGAGCTCATCCCCTCTTGACAGGAAGGTTACACTCTCTATTTCTTCGAAAGGGATGGTGTATATCCCTTTTCCCTTTCTTCCCTCGATATAGGTCTTGCCTTCTATGCTCACATCCGTGCATCTGGTGATGATGTCCATCTCATCGATGAAGGTTGCATTGAATTTTTTTTCAGCAACGGGGACCTTGTCCGGCGGGCCGTTCCCCGTCATGGAGCCCATGCCCATCATAAGCGGGAGCAACAGAACGACCAGAACATATCCATACCCTTTTTTCATTTTTCCTCGCCTCCGCCAATCTCATGCATGTCGATCTCTCCCCGCAATGCTTCCAGTATTCCGTCAACATCGGCGCTGAAGTCCGGAGCCACGGAAAGCCGTACCGCCGACCCGCCTCTGCGGATCGTTGTGACCGTCGCAAGCCCTTCATACCCTTCGAGAATGTATTTAAGATAGGCCATATCCCTGCGGTCTATTCGAAGGTTCCGTAGCAACATTTCCCCTTTTTTCATCTGTCGCTGATAATATACGATCCGCGAAATATCAAGAAATAAATCCTTCCCTTGACACGACCTGATGCCTTGTCTATAGTCGCACAATACATTGATCGGAATAGAAACACATGCTGCCAACCACCCGCTGGAAATTCCCCGACACCCGGGAAGAAGCCGAATCTCTCATCGCCAGGGAACTGGGAATCAATCCCATTATATCACAGATACTGTACAATCGCGGCATCACAACACCCGATACCGCCAAGAAATTCCTCTTCCCCTCTCTGGAACACCTGCATAACCCCTTCCTCATGAAAAACATGCACAAGGGAGTCGACCGGCTGATACAGGCGATCTTCAACAAGGAAAAGATCATGGTGTACGGAGATTACGACGCCGACGGCATCACATCAACGGCAATACTCGTAAAATTTCTCAGGGGAATTGATGCGCGGACAGAGTACTATATCCCGGGGCGGGTCGAGGAAGGGTACGGCCTCAGCAGGGAGGCAATCGACAAGTTCAGAGAAAAAGGGGTGCACCTGATCGTAACGGTCGAC
>ENA-OSEO01005133-OSEO01005133.1-sediment-metagenome-genome-assembly--contig:-NODE-5133-length-12916-cov-4.982709_pt1 | contig 12916 bp, 12 predicted proteins | sample MGYA00237883_ERZ534232 | MGnify/ENA metagenome assembly ERZ534232
TTGACGATCTCCCGTCCCGTGGTAGTAGAGATGGGTTTTACCTTCTTGCCCGCGCCGCGATCGTGACGCGCGAAAACTGGTTGCGATGCCAGCGCTTTGCCGCTGTTGCCGTCCAGGTGGGCGCGTTCGGAGAGGTACATCTTGAGAGCGTCCAGGCTGCGTTTTGAGAAACGCACAACCGCCTCTTTATTGCCTTTGCCGATCACGATCGCGCGGTGTTCGAGCCAGTCGATATCCCCGCGGCGCAGGTTGCAGGCTTCGTGCACGCGCAAACCGGTATCGGATAGAGTAAGCAGGAAAGCACGGTCGCGCAAATTGATCAAGCGCTCAGATTCCTGCTCGGTGGGTTTTGAAGCCAGTGTAGCGGCATAGTCGAGGACGCTGTCAATGGCGCTTTTGGGGAACTGCGGCAGACGGATGCCCGGTCGGCGGGCGCGCTGCTTGATGAGCAGCCGGATGCGGGGGAGGTTGACCGGCGCAAGGTTCTCACCTGCGATGAACTCAAACAGGCCGACGACAGAGGTGATGTAAACCTGCTCCGTGGCGGAGGAGAAATCTTTGAGGGCTGTAAGAACCCAGATCACCGCCTCTTCCGGGAGCGATGTAACATCCGCCTTTTCAGGCTCAATCTCATTCTCTTCCAAAACCTCGGAAAACAAGCGCATTGCATTACTGTAAGTGCGAAATGTATTCGCACTGCGTGATAACTTGACAGAATTCAAGTACTTCTGGATGCATTCAGTGATGGTTATTTTCATGTTCAGCCACTTATTAGCTTATTATTGCGTGTAGTATTATATAATATTCTCGCATATCTATTACATTACAAACTTCATTATAATCGCGAAAGCAACGATCGCTACGATAGGGGAGAATTCGTTCAGTGTAAACCGAGAAGGTTACAATTTATCTTATCAAGTAGGCGTGATGGACAAAACAGAATGCACGTTTACGAGTGGAACAGATTGTTTTCGGCTAAGAGCCTGTGGAATCCTGATTAATGACGAAAGAGTATTGATGATCCGGAATGATAACGATCGGTTTTATTAATCGGTTGGTGAATGCGTGGCGCATGGTGAAAGCCGGGAAGAGGCAGCAGTGCGTGAGGTATGGGAGGAAACGGGCTGGAAGTTTGAGGTAGAGCGTTTGGTGTTCATTCATGAAAACTTTTTCCAGGAAAAAGGGGGGGGGTTCTTGACGGGCTGAACTGCCACGAACTGCCGTTCTACTTCCTGATGAAGTGCTATCCTAGCTGTGTCATCACATCAATTAGCAAGGCACTGTTTGATGTACCAGAACATCCGGAATGGCTCATCATATCTAAATTGAACGAAATGGATATGCCGGTGTATCCAACATTTTTTGCTAACGAATTGTTAAATCTTCCATTAAACGTAAAATACATCGTGACTTACGAATCTGACTTTTGATTTATCAGCGCACCTTATTCAACGAAATAGCTGGACTTCCTCGTTGATAATGCTTGCGATAATGATACTTATCATAACCATAAAGTAATTTTTACTGATTTGATGCCGACCCACCTATTTAGCTCTGAAAAAAAAACAATTATCCGTCTGTCACTTTGTAGACTGTTTCAGCGCGTTCCACGCGCCGACCCAGGGTTCACCAATCCGATTTTTCTCCGCAATCTTCACCTTGCTGAATCGCTGCCCTACTGAAATGGCTTCAGTCGCGATCTGCGCCCAGTTCTGCGCCAAAACCGCAGCTTTCAGACGCGCATGGCTGCCTTCGATCCAAGCCCATTCCTGGCGGAACTGATCCGCCTTGACCCAATAATCGCGCTTTTCCCAGGCTAAAACAGCCGCATCAATGGTCTCATTGATCTTTTCCAGCGCCAGGACAATGTACGCTGCCATATCCAGGCTCTTTTCGTCCGGACTGCCCTGCTGCATCAGCGTGCGGATCGCCAAAACGATCGAGCGTGCCAATCGATTACGAAGCGTTGTGCCGCTTTCAGTTGTCTTGATTGCCATAAGTCACCTTTATTTCAAAAATCAGACGCTATTATACCCAACTCACCCACCCCGTCCTGATATTGCTTTACATAAAAATGTATATACTTTGTATAAAGTCTGAAAATTGATTCACAGATTTTCATGTGAAATTTGCCATTTTCCTCTTCCAGAAAACCTAATATCACGCTATAATCTATTCAATTGAATACTTATCATTAGAGGCGCGGCGGATTGTGTAGGAACTTTGCGGTTATCCCAGGACTGGGAGAAGAAACGAATTATCCGTTGCCGAAGGGCAAAAAGAGAGTCCTCTCTTTCGCCTTGGTGAGCCTAACGAAGGTCGGCCACTGTCATGCACTTGCATGGAGCGCTATGTGTCATTATCAGCACATAGCGTTTTTAATTATTAGGAGAATGCAATGAACGAAGTAGTAATAAGACTGAGAATTGGAGCGGAAAACGCTCACTACGGCGGTGGGCTTGTGGACGGAGCTTACCTGACCAAGTTATTTGGCGACGTGGCAACTGAATTGTTGATCCGGCGCGACGGCGACGAAGGTCTCTTCAGAGTTTACGACAACATCGAATTCCTTACGCCTGTGTATGCCGGCGACTTCATCGAAGCCAAAGGCTGGATCACAAGCGAAGGCAACACCTCGCGCAAGATGGTTTTTGAAGCCTGGAAAGTGATTACGCCAAGACCGGACATTAGCGATTCAGCAGCTGAAGTCCTGGCTGAGCCCGTGTTGGTTTGCCGCGCGAGCGGCACCTGCGTCACCCCGAAGGACAAGCAACGCTTGGGGTAATCTCAGGCGAAATTACCCAAGGAGAGAGTTATGAGTGCACACAAGGTTATCATCACTGCCGCAATCAGTGGCGCTGAAGTTACCCAGGAAAATAATCCCGCTGTCCCCTATACGATCGATCAGTATGTACGCGAGGCAAAACTCGCCCGGAATGCCGGTGCTGCCATCATCCACCTGCATGCCCGCTTTGACGACGGCACTCCCACCCAGGACCGCGAACGCTTCAAGGTGATCATCGATGCCATCCAAGCAGCCTGCCCGGACGTCATCATCCAACCTTCCACAGGCGGCGCAACCCGCATGACAGCCGAAGAACGCCTGCAGCCAACTGAACTGAACCCCGAAATGGCCAGCCTGGACTGCGGAACGATGAATTTTGGTGGTGACGATATCTTCGTCAATACGGAAAATATGATCATTGAATTTGCGGCTCGCATGAACGAACGCGGGATCAAACCCGAACTGGAATGCTTTGACAAAAGCCATGTTGATATGGCACTGCGTTTGGTCCGCAAGGGTCACATCCAACTGCCTCTGCATTTCAACTTTGTTCTTGGTGTCAATGGCGGCGCGACAGGCACCCCGCGAGACTTGTTGTTTTTGAAAGAATCGCTGCCAGAAGGCGCAACCTTCACCGTGACCGGAATTGGCCGCTGCCAATTAGACATGAACGTGATGGGGATGCTTTTGGGCGGTCACGTCCGTGTGGGTTTTGAGGATAATCTGAAATACAACCGCGAAAGAAATGCGGTCTCGAACGCGGAATTTGTCGAGCGAATCGTCCGCATCGCAAAAGAACTGAATTTGGAAATCGCCACGCCGGCAGAAGCCCGCCAAATTTTGGGTATGCCAGAGCGTGTAAATTAGTCTAATTAATCTACGGAGGAAAAGTTTTATGGCAATGGGAAATAAGTATGGCGCACACCGCGTGATCGAGCCTAAAGGACTGCTACCGCAGGCTGCGCAAAAAATCGACAACACGATGGAGATCTATGACAACGAAATTCTGATTGATGTCTCAGCTTTAAACATCGATTCTGCCAGTTTCAGGCAGCTTTGGACCGCATCCGAGCAAAACGAGGATCGTCTGAAAGAGATGGTTTTGGGGATTGTCGGTGAACGCGGCAAGATGCAAAACCCGGTCACTGGCTCTGGCGGCATGCTGATGGGCAGCATCGCAAAAATCGGCACTGCCCTGCAGGATCGCAAGGATATCAAAGTCGGCGATCGGATTGCCTCCCTGGTTTCGCTTTCCCTCACGCCTCTCCACATCGAAGAAATCCTGGCAGTTCATCCGGAGACCGACCGTGTGGATATCAGAGGGCAAGCCATTCTCTTTGAAAGCGGTATTTACGCCAAACTTCCAGACGACATGCCTGAAGCCCTCGCCCTGGCAGCCCTGGACGTTGCCGGCGCGCCCGCGCAAACAGCAAACATTGTCAAACCAGGTGACTCAGTGCTGATCCTCGGCGCAGGCGGCAAGAGCGGCATGCTCTGCGGCTATGAAGCAATGAAACGTGTGGGTCCCTGCGGAAATGTTGTGGGTATGAGCCGTAATAACCGGTACGAAAGAATCCTCCTGGACAATCATTTTGTTCACAAATATTTCGTTGCCGACGCTGCCAAACCGGTGGAAGTGCTTGAAAAAGCGCTTGAATGCAATGATGGCAAAGAATATGACGTTGCTATAAACGTGGTCAATATTCACGGCACTGAAATGTCGACCATTCTCCCCGTTCGCGATGGCGGCTTGGTTTACTTCTTCAGCATGGCGACCAGCTTCACGCGTGCCGCCCTGGGCGCTGAAGGCATTGGCAAAGATGTCACGATGATTATCGGCAACGGTTACACCCGCAACCATGCCGAATTCACCCTGCAGGTACTGCGCGAATCGAAGGCACTGCGTGAGATCTTTGAGAAAAGCTACCTTTAAAACAGAAGCTAAAGACTCGGGAAATCTGCAGCCTCTTTCAGAAACGAAGGAGTTAAGCAATGAAAGCTGAAGAAAAATATATCAACACGAGCGGCGAAGAAAGACGGAAAAAGCTCTTCCCGGACGTGTCGGACGAACAGTGGAATGACTGGCACTGGCAGGTTTCCCATCGTATTTCGGATGTTGACACATTAAAAAAATATCTGCCGCTCACTGCCGAAGAGGAACAAGGCTCAAGAAAAGCGCTTGAACACTTCAGGATGGCAATTACTCCGTATTATTTGAGTCTGATCGACCCAAACGACCCTCACGACCCGGTAAGAAGGCAGGCTGTGCCGACCGGCGATGAAGCCTATCGAAGCCCTGAAGATCTGGTGGACCCTCTCGAAGAAGATGGGGACTCCCCTGTTCCGGGGCTCACTCACCGCTATCCTGACCGTGTGCTGTTCCTCATCACCGATCAATGCGCCATGTACTGCCGGCACTGCACGCGCCGCCGTTTGGCTGGTCAGAAAGATGGCGCGCGCACACGCGCGCAGATTGATGCCTGCATTGACTACATTCGCAATACTCCGGCTGTGCGGGATGTGCTGCTTTCCGGCGGCGACGCGCTCCTAATGAGCGACGAGCGGATTGAGTACATTCTCTCCAACTTGCGTGCCATCGATCATGTGGAAATTATTCGCATCGGCACGCGCACGCCAGTGGTTCTGCCTCAACGCATCACTCCTGAGTTGTGTGAAATGATTCGAAAGTACCACCCGGTCTGGCTAAACACCCATTTCAATCACGCGAATGAAATCACACCGGATTCCAAACGTGCTACTGCCAGGCTCGCTGATGCAGGCGTACAACTGGGCAACCAATCCGTGCTCTTGCGAGGCGTGAACGATTGTGTGCACGTGATGCGGAAACTGGTGAACGGACTGGCGTATATTCGGGTTCGCCCCTATTACATCTATCAGTGCGACCTTTCGCTCGGTCTCTCGCATTTCCGCACACCGGTTGCCAAGGGGCTGGAGATCATTGAAGGTTTACGGGGCCATACATCCGGCTTCTGCGTGCCGACCTACGTGGTGGACGCGCCAGGCGGTGGAGGCAAGATCCCGGTTATGCCCAATTATCTCATTTCCCAAAGCCCCGATCATATCGTTCTGCGCAACTTTGAAGGCGTGATCACTACCTACAAGGAACCGGATGACTACAAAAACGAGTGCAATTGCCCGGTGTGTAGAGGAGAAGAGAAGGTTGATTTGATTGGAGTTGCCGGCTTGCTGGCTGGTCAGCAAATGACCCTTGAACCAACTGGTTTACTTCGAAATCGAAGGAAGCATAAGGGATAGACGGCGGTTTGTATGGACGCGTTTGCGGCAGGATCAAGCATTGATCTGCTCCAACTGACAGGTTTAGAGGACCTGAAATCGCTGGCTATCATTGGGCTGTCAAAGAATGCGGGAAAAACGACTTGCCTAAACCACATCGCTGCAGCCTGGCAAGAATCCGGTCAAACACGACCCCTGGCGCTCACTTCGATCGGCAGAGATGGCGAATCGGAAGATGTTCTGAGTGGATACGAAAAGCCGCGTATTTATGTGCCAAAGGGAACGCTGATCGCATCCGCAGAAGAAGCCCTGCAAAACAGCGACGCTCTGCTCGAAATTCTGGAGCTTAGCGGCATCAGAACCGCTTTGGGTGAGGTAATTGTCTGCCGAGCGCTTAGCGACGGCTACGTGGAATTAGCAGGACCCAGTGTGACAGATGAAATCAGCAACGTTGAAAGTTTGATGCGTCAGCACGAACCGCAATGTCTTTTCATCAATGATGGTGCTCTGTCGCGCCGTTCACAAGCCGGCTCGGGAATGAGCGAGGCAGCTATCTTGTGCGTCAGCGGCGAAACCTCCACAGACCCTGAAATCCTGGCTGAGGTGACCAATTTCGCGCTGAACTTACTCCAGACGCCAACCCTACCCGAAGCTACTGCAAACATACTTGCTCAGGCAATCAACACGCATCCAAAAAAACGCACGATCATGCTAAATGGCAAACTCCCAAACTTAAGCGTTTCCACACTTGATACTCCTTTGCTGGTTGGATACGGGAAAGATATTGCCAACGCTTTACTGCCTAACACACGTTTTCTCTATATGCGAGGAGCAATGACGGATCAGGTGCTCCAGGAATTATTGAGTGAGGCAAATTTCGCCAATTTGACACTTGTTGTCGAAGACGGCACCCGCTTATTCATCGAACCGGGCATTGTAAAAAAGCTGCGCGACCGCAAAGTTGATCTTGCGGTACGCAACCAGCTGGATGTGCGCTTAGTTTGCCTCAATCCCACCCGCGCTGATGGACAATGCCTTGATGCGCAGCCTTACCTTGCGGAAATGCAAAAAAAACTGCAAATTCCCGTAGTCGATCTGGGTCCCAAAAATGTGTGAGTCTCCTATGCATACTTCAGTCATCATTTCCCCAGAATTATTAGACGATTTAGGACTGCACAAAGTCCTGGAGGCTTGCCGCTGTCGGTCGCCCCAGGGAAATACACTGAAGAATGCGCTTCAGCTCTTCACAAACGAGTCCAGGGAGGCATTGCGGGAAGAGCTTGGCGCTATTGACCGCCTGCTTCCATTGGTAAGGGCAAGCGATCCTGAAATTAACGAAGCACAAACCTACCTTTCACGCCTGCGCGAGCTGCGCGGCACTCTCGCAAGGCTCGAGAAAGCCAGTTTGCTGAATGATACCGAATTCTTCGAGCTTAAAAGCGCTTTATCAATTTTTGATCGTCTTGGCAAGATGAAAAACCTGCTTGAGGCTGCCGGGGTTGACTTTGAAGACACCAAACCTGCCGCAGCCTTGCTCGACCCAGCCGGCACGGGCAACCCCGCTTTTCATATCTACAGCGATTATTCTGCAGAGCTTAGCGAAATCAGAGCAATGAAAAATGAGCTGGAAAGAGAAATCAGGCAAGCAACTGGACCCCAACGCAAGACCTTGTTGACTCAACGCGCCCTGATAATTTCCCGGGAGGATCAGGAAGAGGAAAGAATTCGGCGTCAACTTGGTGATAAACTGGCTGAATGGCTGCCTCAATTGCGCTCCAATGTTGATACCTGCGCCCTGCTCGATTTTCGGCTCGCGAAAGCCATCCTGGCTTTTAAATGGAATGGCTGTCTGCCAGATCTGGTTATGCCTCAGCAACCTGCAATCTTACACAACGCAATACATCCGCTGATCGCTGAAATACTGGATAAACAGGGGTTGTCATTCACTCCAATATCGATCGAATTACAGCAAGGCGCAACCGTTCTGAGCGGTGCTAACATGGGCGGCAAGAGCGTAGCCTTGAAAACTGTCTTTTTGGCACTGCTGATGACCCAATTGGGATATTTTCCGTTTTGTAAGAGCCTGCAAACGCCATTATTTGACTTTTTTGCTTTCGAATCCAGCCGTGAGGGCGATCTTCATCGAGGTCTTTCCTCTTTTGGTCTTGAGGCGGTTCAGATTCGCAATCACTACCGCAAAAGTCAAACCCAAAGAGGTTTGATCCTGATGGATGAACCCTGCCGGGGAACAAATCCTTCTGAGGCGAGGGCCATCGTGCAAGCGCTTTGCAACACCTACGGCATTTCTGATAGCACTTTTTTGATCGCCACCCACTATCACGTTAAACCTGCACCTGGAATAAGGTTTTACCAGGTGCGCGGCATCAACCCGGACGCCCTGTCGAAGCTGCCAGAATATCTATCTTCGGATTCAAAAACGGCTGGATTAGAAGAAGGTTTAGCTGATGGTTTGTCAAAAACAAGCGTAAATATCAACCATGAGGACCTGGCTCGCGTCAAGAGAATTCAAAAATTAATGGATTATCAGCTCGAAGAGATTGATGGTGTTCATCAGACCCCTTCAGGAGCGATTAAAATTGCTGAGCTGCTTGGTGTAGACGAGGCATTGCTGCGGGAAATGAGAGCAGCCCGGCAGGAGGAATAATGGCAACACTTAGAATCGATTGGGAAAAGGTTAACCTGGCTCGAGAAGCTGCAAGGCAGATCGCAGAGGACGTCCATGCCTACACCCAACAATTTACCACCACCACGATAGAGCGTTCAATTTGCCGCCTTTTTGGTGTTGACGGGGTCGACGCGATGGGAGTACCTTTGCCGAATGTGATCGTGGATCACATCGCTTCCCGCCAGCTGCTTGGGTTCGGGGCAGCCTACTTGTTGGGACAGGCAGCCATATCGCTTGGCAAAGAACCACAGGAACTAGCTGAAGCAGTAGCCCAGGGTGAGCTCGATCTTACCCAGACAGAACCAGTAGACCTTTTTGAAATCCAGCTTTGGGCTGAGAAAAAGGCCGAAGAAGCGCTTGCAAAAATTCATCATAATCGCATTATCCGTGAAGAAAAACTATCCGAATTTGGGGACCATTCCGGACCGTTGATCTACGTCATTGTTGCCACAGGAAACATCTATGAGGATATCGTCCAGGCCAGGGCTGCTGCCGTGCAAGGCGCGGACGTGATCGCGGTCATCCGCACGACCGGGCAAAGCCTGCTCGACTACGTGCCCCATGGCGCGACGACCGAGGGCTTCGGCGGTACTATGGCAACCCAGGAGAACTTCCGCTTGATGCGAACCGCGTTGGATGAGGTTGGCGCCGAGTTAAAGCGCTATATCCGCCTGTGCAACTACTGCTCGGGTCTGTGCATGCCTGAAATCGCAGTTATGGGAGCATTAGAGCGCCTGGACGTGATGCTCAATGATGCTCTTTATGGCATCCTCTTCCGCGACATCAACATGCAGCGTACGCTGATCGACCAGGAGTTCTCGCGCCTGATCAACGCCGCCGCGGGAATCATCATCAATACCGGTGAGGACAACTACCTGACGACCTCCGATGCCTATGAAGAAGCGCACACCGTGCTGGCATCTCAGCTCATCAACGAGCAATTTGCCCTGAAAGCTGGTCTGCCCGAAGAGCAAATGGGTCTTGGGCATGCCTTTGAGATGAATCCCGAGCTTAAAAATGCCTTCCTCTATGAGTTAGCCCAGGCACAGCTTGCCAGGCAGATCTTTCCCAACGCCCCACTAAAATATATGCCGCCTACCAAGTTCAAAACTGGCAACATTTTTAAAGGTCACGTTCAGGACGCGCTTTTTAATATCGTCACCGTTATCAGTGATCAACGGATACAGTTGCTTGGGATGCTTACAGAAGCTATCCACACCCCCTTCCTGGCAGACCGAGCCCTGGCAATTGAGAACGCGCGCTATATTGCTACCAGTTTTGCGGATTTTGGAGAGGATATCGAGTTCCGCCAGGGCGGAATTATGGAGCAACGCGCTGCCACTGTGCTTGATGCGGCGCTTGATCTGCTGCAAAACATTCGGCGTGACGGTTTATTCCGGGCTATTGAGGAAGGAGTTCTGGCAAGCGTCAAGCGTCCGTTTGAAGGAGGTAAAGGTCTTTCTGGCGTAGTTGTCAAAGAGGATCGATACTTTAATCCATTTATTGCCCTGCTGCAGGAAGAATCAAAGACAGGGTCCGAACGTTATCATCACGCCAAAGCAGCGCTTGAGGAGGGTAAAAATGAGTAGTGGACGCTATTCAGTGACAAAAACTGATTTCGACAAGACCCTGGACCTGACTCACCTCAAGCCCTATGGCGACACAATGAATGACGGTAAAGTTCAGATTTCCTTCACCCTGCCGGTAGCTGACAGCGAAAATGCAGTTGAGGCAGCCAGACAATTAGCGCTCAAGATGGGTATCATGGAACCTACTGTTGCTCACCACGCCCCCTTGGACAAGTCGTTTAGCTTCTTTGTGATCTACGGAAGTTTAAGTCATTCAATAGACTACACGCAGATACATGTAAATATCGTGGATGTCAGTACGATGAGCATGGACGAGACGGATCAGTTTATCCAGCAAAATTTTGGACGTAAGATAAGAGTGATTGGTGCCAGCACCGGAACCGACGCCCATACGGTTGGAATTGACGCAATCATGAACATGAAAGGCTATGCTGGTCACTATGGACTTGAGCGCTATAAGATGATCGAAGCGCTAAACCTTGGCAGCCAGGTAACCAATGAAGAATTTATCCGCAAGGCTGTTGAGTTTGACGCGGATGTATTGTTGGTTTCTCAAACTGTCACTCAAAAGAATGTTCACGTCCAAAATCTGACTGAGCTGGTGGAGCTGCTCGAGGCAGAGGGCTTGCGTAAGCGATTTCTCCTCATCATTGGAGGTCCACGAATCAGCCACGAGCTTGCCAAAGAGCTGGGCTGTGATGCTGGTTTTGGGCCTGGCAAATACGCCGATGATGTTGCCAGCTATATTTGCACAGAACTTGCTGCTCGCAAAGAGCAGATGTTAAAGATTTAATACCTACCCCAAAGAAAGGCAGGAGTTATGAGTAAGTTAATCAGTTTGGAAGATGCAGTAGACCTCGTACGGGATGGAGACACGATAATGGTGGGAGGATTTCTGGCGGTTGGAACGCCGGAAAGGCTCATCGATGCCCTCATCGCCAAAGGGGTTAAGAACCTGACACTCATCTGTAACGATACTGGCTTTGTTGATCGCGGCGTTGGTAAGATGGTCGTAGCAAAAATGTTCAAAAAGATCATGGCTTCCCATATTGGTACCAACCGCGAGTCTGGACGGCAGATGTTGGAAGGCGAAACAGAAATTGTGCTCATCCCACAAGGCACACTTATTGAACAGATCCGGGCTGGAGGCTTTGGGCTTGGTGGCGTGCTGACAAAAACCGGATTGGGAACGGAAGTGGAAAAAGGCAAACAGGTCATCGAAGTAGATGGTGAACGATACCTGCTTGAGAAACCACTGCGAGCCAATGTCGCCTTACTTTTCGCGGAAAAATCGGACGAAAAAGGGAATCTGACCTACCATGGTGCCACACGTAACTTTAATCCCTGTATGGCTGCCGCAGCTGATATTGTGATTGCTGAAGCACAACAGGTCGTTAAAGTTGGCGAGATTTGCCCGGATGATGTTGTTGTGCCATTTATCTTTATTGACCACATTGTTGATGGAGGTGCGCTATGATGGATAAACAGCAATTGCAAGAATTTGTCGCCAGGAGAGTTGCCCAAGAGCTCCAGGATGGAACTCTTGTCAACCTCGGCATCGGTTTGCCAACCCTGGTTGCGAACTTCGTGCCTGAAGGCAGAGAGGTCATTTTCCAATCTGAAAATGGTTTTATCGGGCTTGGACCTGTGCCGGCTGAAGACCAAATCGATCCCTGCATTTCCAACGCTGGTGGAATGCCTGTCACCATTATGCCTGGCGGGAGCTTTTTCGACAGTTCATTGTCATTTGGCATTATTCGCGGTGGGCATGTGGATGTAACCGTTCTGGGAGCTTTACAGGTAGCTGAAAATGGCGACATTGCCAGCTACATGATCCCTGGCAAGTTGGTTCCTGGCATGGGCGGCTCCATGGACTTGCTCAGCGGTGCCAAAAAAGTGATTGTGGCAATGGAACACACCGCCAAAGGCGCTCAGAAGCTCCTTCGGGAATGCACATTGCCTATATCGGCTGTGAACGCGGTTGATTTGATCGTCACCGAGATGGGAGTGATCGAGGTCACCCATGAGGGTTTTGTGCTCGTGGAACAAAACCCGGATTACACCTTAGAAGAAATTCAAGCAGCCACTGGCGCCCCACTGGTCATCAGCGCGGCACTCAAGCAGATGGCATAGATAAGAACTAAATCAAAAACCACCCGTTTTCCGGGTGGTTGTTTGTCTCATTTGCCGCAAGACTTAAATTGCTTTAGGATATCAAAAACACTATCGCCCGAGTTTCCCATTTTGACGAAAAATAGTAATTTCAATGAGGACAAAACTGTGCTTAATAACACTAAGAACAAATTCAAGACCATACTCGGTAGGCAAGCTATCGCTTTGACAGAAAAGGAGAAGGTGTTTTTTCAAAGAAATAGACTTGTTGCTACGACGAAAGACGATCTTTAATCTGTCATTGCGAACCTCTTTTGTGACACGTAGTGTGCTATTTCGCAAGCAATCTAAACTCTTCATAGACTTAATCTCCGGAGGAAGCAAAATCACGTTTGCTAATCGCGAAGCAAAATTGGTATCGGTGTGGTTGTAAACCAATTACGGTCCATGAGGTTGAGAGTTTAGATTGCTTCGTTCCTCGCAATGACA
>ENA-OSEO01005134-OSEO01005134.1-sediment-metagenome-genome-assembly--contig:-NODE-5134-length-12912-cov-12.705181_pt1 | contig 12912 bp, 10 predicted proteins | sample MGYA00237883_ERZ534232 | MGnify/ENA metagenome assembly ERZ534232
GTCTGCTGGATGGTGATCAGGCTGTAGTAGGCCACGGCCCGCTCCGGCAGGGTGATGGAATAGGCTTCCCGCAGGTCCTTCTGCTTGAGGCAGACCATGGGGGGGTAATTTTCCTCCCCGCCGACGTCTGCGAGGTCAGGATTTCCCTCCAGGAGCAGGTTCAGGTGGGCCATGGCCAGGTTGGCGTTGATCCCGTCGAAGTACTCCGAGCCGTGGGCTTCCTTTCCCATGACCAGCACGAAGGGCATGATTTTCCCGACCGTGCCGAAGGAGATCACGCGCCCGTTCCCGCCGGTATAGCCGGGATCCGAGGGTTCGACCATGATGCACCCCAGGAGGTCGAGTCCTTCTTCCTGTGCCCGGGCCAGGGCGCCGACGGCCGCGCGCATGCCCGCGGAATTGTTCTCCTCGTCCGGGACGGCGACCAGCATGAGGTTCACCCCGAAGGCCCCGGGGTTTTCCGAGGCTTCCGCCAGGAGGGCCATGCCCATGGCCAGGCCGAACTTCATGTCCATGACGCCGCGGCCGAAAAGGTAGTTCCCCGACTCGAGGTCCTCCCGCGCTTCTTCGGGCAGGGGCATCTCCCGCATGCGCCTCGTGCAGGCTTCCGGGTCGAGGGCGACATCTTTCAGGGGGCCGTACACCTCGATGTCCACGACGTCGAAATGTCCCTCCAGGACGACGGTCCGGTTCGTGGGGGGTTCGGCCCTGACGAGGGCGACCACGGAGGCGCTTCCGTGCGGATTGCCGGGAAGCGGGACCTGTTTCAGGTCTTCGGGCCGCTTCCTGAATGCCGAAAGCCGGGAAAGATGTTCGCATATGCGGTCTGCGCAAACCTTTTCTCCCGCCGTGGCCGAGAAACTCCCGATTTTCACAAGGTCGAGCATGAGGGCGTAGATGTCTTCCGGTGTGTTCCTGAGCATGGAGAACGATCACTCCTTCCGATATTTCAAACTGCCTCCCCATTATGCCCCATGAAACTCCAGGTTGTTAATCAAACCTCTGCCCGGATCATGTAGACTGGAACCCGGAGCCGTCCAATTTTTTTTTAATGAAGGGGGTTTCCCGATGTTTTCGAGCTACCGGGAACTGGTCGAAACGGTCAAGTCCGAACAGATCGAAACGCTGGATTTCAAGGTGACCGGCCTTTCAGGGCGATGGAAGCACTTGAGCGTCCCCGCCTCGAGGCTTTCAGAGAAACTCTTCCTCAAGGGCTTCGGCTTCGACGGGTCGAATTACGGGTACGCGCGCATCGAGTCGAGCGACATGGTCTTTATCCCGGACTGGACCACGGGTTTCAGGGACCCGTTCTGGGAAGCGCCGACCCTCTCGTTCCTGGGCACGGTCCACGAGATCCACCCTGAAGGTTTTGTCCCCTACGCGGGGGATTCCCGGGTGGTCCTTCGAAGGGCTCTCGAACGAATGGAGGCGGAGGGCGTTGCGGACCGCTTCGTCATCGGCCCCGAATTCGAGTTTCACATCCTGGACAGCGTGAGCTACAGGAACGACATCCAGGCCTCCGGGTTCGCCCTCGATGCGGCGCAGGCGGAATGGCACACGCACGACGAGACCGGGCGCCTGGGGTTTTGCGTGCCCCGGAAGGGCGGATATCATGCCGACGCCCCTCATGACGCCAACCGCGATCTCCGCGCGGCCATGGCCGCAGCCCTGGAGAAGCTGGGGATCGCCGTCAAGTACCATCATCACGAGGTGGGAGGCCCCGGCCAGCACGAGATCGAGGTTGTTCCGGACGATGCGGCGCGCCTTGGCGACGGGACGATGATGGTCAAGTACGTCGTGAAGAACCTCGCCCGGGCCTGGGGAAAGGTTGCGACCTTCATGCCCAAGCCCTTCTTCGGGGAGGCTGGCAACGGCATGCATGTCCACATGCAGCTCTTCAAGGCGGGGGAACCGCTTTTCGCAGGGCTGGGGAACGCCTATGCGGGGCTTTCGGAAACGGCCCTTCACTTCATGGGAGGGATCCTCACCCACACGGCGGCCCTTTCAGGCCTGGCGAGCCCGGGGACCAATTCCTACCGCAGGCTGGTCAGGGGATACGAGGCCCCTGTCGCGGTGGCCTTCGCCATGGCCAACCGCTCTGCCGTCATCCGCATCCCGGGTTATGCGAAGGCTCCCGATGAACGCCGATTCGAGTTCCGCTCCAGCGATGCCTCCTGCAACCCGTACCTGCTCTACGCGGCACTCCTGGCGGCCGGGATGGACGGCATCGCCCGGAAAATCGATCCCATGGCGGCGGGTTTCGGCCCTCTCGAGGAGAACATCTACGAGATGGCCGACGGGACCCTGGAGCTCCTGCCTTCAAGCCTGGACGAGGCGCTCGATGCCCTCCTGGAGGATCACGGTTTCCTGCTGGAAGGGGGTGTCTTCACGGAGTCCCTCCTGGAGAACTGGGTCTCGATGAAGCGGCTCGAGGCTAGCCGGGTCCTCCAGGTCCCGACTCCGATGGAGATGGCCCTCTACCTCGATTGCTGAACGCCTCCCGGGGAGTTCCCTGCCCCAGGACGATCACCGCGACGCCGCAAAGGATGCCCGCGACGGCGGCCAGTTCCGTCATGGAGACGTGTTCGCCGGCGACCAGCACTCCAAGGCCCAGGGCGATGGCGGGGTTGATGTAGGTGTAGCTGGTGGCCAGGGCCGGGCTGACGTTCTGGAGGAGGTAGAGGTAGGCGCTGAAGGCGACGAGCGAACCGGCAAGGGAGATGTAGAGAAGGCCCATGACGGAACGAAGGGAGGGCATGGCTGAAATCCTCTCCCCGGCCATGATGCCGAGGAAAACCAGCATGAGCCCGCCCACCACCATCTCGGAGGCAGCTGCCATGGCGCCTCCCGGGAGGGGAAGGCGGCGGCTCAGGATGGATCCGAGTGCCCATGTCACGGCGCTGGTGAAAAGCAGAAGGGCCCCGCGGGGATCGGCACGCAGTTCCCCCCGCAGGTTCAGCAGCAGGACACCCGAAAAGCCGATGGCGATTCCGGCCCACTCCGTACGGTTCGGCCATCGCCCGAAATAACCGGCAAAAAGGGCGGCCCAGATGGGGACGGTGGCGATACCCACGGCGGCCAGGCCCGACCCGATCGAAAGTTGCGCATAGGCGACGCCGCCGCCGCCCCCCACCATCAGGAGCAGCGCCTCGATGAAAACGCCCGGCCATTGCCGTGCGGTCGGCAGGGGGGTCCGTCTCGCCGCCAGGAAGGCCATAAGAAGGGTTCCGGCCAGCAGGAACCGGGCCGCCATGAAGAGGAACGGAGGAAAGCCCTCCAGGCCGATGCGGATGGCCAGGAACCCCGAGCCCCAGAAAGCGAGGAGAGAGAAGAAGGAAAGCAGGACCAGGGGGCTTTTCCGCATGGGAAGACGTTTCCGCCTAGCGGAGGAAGAGCCAGTAAATCAGCCCGTGAACGGCACCGGACAGGACCCCGGCCAGGCCGAGCCCCCTGTGGAGCCTCATCACCGCCTGCGGGCTCATGACCCCGCGAAGCTTCGATCCCCAGAACCCGCTTGCCGCGGCCGTGAGCAGGAAGAAGACCGCCGCCGCACCGGAAACCCGGAAAAGGGCAACCAGGCTTTCCATCAAGATCCCTCCCTATGAAACATTTCGCCGATCAGGGGGTTGCCCCGAAGTTCAGCGTCAAAAGCCAGATTTCGGGGGCCGCGCTTGTCCTCATGGGAGGCCCCCAGGTCCCGACCCCGCTTGAGACGAGGAACCTCGTCCTTCCCCGCGTTCCCCATCCCCGGCTGATCTCGTACAGCTTCGATGTCACCAGGTTGAACGGGAAGAGCTGGCCATTGTGGGTGTGCCCCGAAACCTGCAGGTCCACCCCGGCGGCCTCCGCCTCGGCCAGGTTTCGAGGCTGGTGGTCCATCAGCAGGATGGGCAGGTCCCTTCGAACCCCCCCAAGGATCTCGCCGAGCGGAAGGCGGTTTTCACCGAAGCGGCTCGCCGTCAGGTCCTTCCGGCCCGCGATGACGAGCCTGTCCTCGACGATGGCGACCTCGTCCCGGAGCACCCTGATGCCCGCGCTCTCAAGATAGGATACCGCTTCTTCCTCGCCTGCGTAGTATTCGTGGTTCCCGGTCACGGCAAAGGTGCCGATGCGCGGGGAGAGGCCGCTGAGGGCTTCGGCCATCCGCTCTTCCGCAAGGCGCGAGACGTCCTCGTCCACGATGTCGCCCACCAGGAGGACCAGGTCCGGCTCAAGCGAGTTGACCTGTTGCACCAGGTTGCGGACCCGGCCGTTTCCTACGAGCGGGCCCATGTGGAGGTCCGAGAAGAGGGCGACTCGCAGCGGCTTTCCGGTCGCTCCCGGCAGTTCGACCGTCGCTTCCCTCACCCTTGGGAACAGGGAATTCAGGGTCCCGAAGGCCATGACCAGGATCGAAAGGCAGGCAACGGCGATGAAGATGGTTCGCCGGAGAGAGGAAGGGGCGGGTCCGTGGTGCCCGGCCAGGGGAAGGGCCGGGAAAAGGCGTCCTGCCAGGAGAACAAGGTCGAAGGCCATGAAAAGAAAGAGGGCGGTCACCATGAACCCCAGGTAGAAGGAACCGGAAACGACCAGGAATCGGGAAAAGCCTGCCCAGGGAAGGGTCCTTTCCGCGATGCGGCCTACGGGGTAGGCCAGGACCCAGAGAAAGAGGAACGTTTTTGCGGCTGTGCCTGGAAGGCCCAGTCCTGCCAGGCCCTGGAAGGCCCGCAGGAGGATGTAGGCGTTTGACAGCCCGTAGATTCCCAGGGCGACGGTAAAAAAGCGGATGAATCCGGTCATTTCAGGCAACCTCCTTCCGCTTGTAGGTTTCCCACTCCGAGAGGAAGACGCCCGCCAGGATCAGGGCGCCGCCGGCGGCGAACTGCAGGCTCCAGGTGTCCAGGCCCATGGCGATGGAGACGATGTAGCCGAAGGGGCTTTCCATGGCCAGGAGGATGGCCGCGTGGGTTTCAGGGGCGTGTTTCTGGGCCATGCTCTGCACCACGAAGGCGAAAACCGTCGGGCCTGCGGCCAAAAACAGGATGCCTTTCCAGGAAGAGGCCAAAACCTGCGGGGAGGGGAAAGGCTCCAGGAAAACGGCGAGGGGGAGGATGCAGGCGCAAGTGACCAGCATCTGGACCGAGGCGAGGGCGATCGGGTCCATTCGCCGGGCGCAGTAGCCCACGACGATGACCTGGATTGCGACGAGCAGGGAAAGGACCAGGGAAAGGGCGTCGCCGAAGTTCAGGGCCATGTTCGGGGAAAAAGCCATGACCAGCAATCCTGCGGTGGTGACCGACGCAGCCGCCGTGGCGATCCACCCGGGCCATTTCCTGTAGAGGAGGGCCAGGAGGAAGGGCACCATGACGACGTTTGTCCCGACGATGAACGCCTGCTTTCCGCCTGTCGTGAATACGAGCCCGTAGATATGGAGGAGGTAGGTGACCGCCAGGACGAGGCCGACCCCCGAGGCCTGGGTGAGTTGCTTGCGGTCCAGCCGCTTCAGGCGGGAACCGAAAAGGGCCAGCAACATGAGGGAGGTGGCCGAAAAACGCAGGGCCAAAAGCCACAATGGCCCGATCCGGTCCAGCAGGGCATCGCTGACCGGGTAGCCCACACCCCAGAGAACGGCCACGCATAGCATGGCGGCATCGGCAATAAGGATCCGTGTCCGGGTGGCTGTCAAGCAGGATTCCCCCGATCATGGAATGGAAAAACAAGTATACCATGAAGCGAGGGGCGGAGACCCTCAAGGGTCTCCGCCCCTCGCTTCGTTCATCGGGGACGCTAGGGGTCGATATTGCAGGTGCCTTCCAGGAGCCTGTCCCAGGCGGCGTTTCCCTCCTCGACGTATTGCTCGAAGGGGATGAGGGGGCGATCGAGGGCCTCGGCCGTCGACTGCGAGAGGGAGCCGTTCCGGACGATCTCGTGCCCGGCAGTGCGAAGCAGGTCCATGTAGGGCTTCAGGGCTTCCAGGTGCGCCATCTCGCCCAGCCGGCCGAAGAGGTCGGCCTCTCCCCTGTAGATCTCGGCGGCAATCCGGTTGTTGAAACTCCTGGACAGCTCGCGGAACATCCGGCTCATGGGCTGGAAGTGAAACTGCTCGGGGAAGCTGCAGGAAGACAGGATGATCCAGTCGGGAACCTTGCCCGTCCGCGCGGGAAGGGACCCCTGCCCGTGCTCCGCCCTGAAGCGGGGGTGCATGAGGGGAAGCCACCGCTCCAGGAAGAGCTTCAGTATGCCGGACATGGAATCCATGAGCAGCGGTGTCGCCAGCACCACGAAATCCGACTCCAGGGCCTTTTCCAGGAGGGCGGGGCCGTCGTCCTCCTGCGCGCATTCGCCCCCGCCGTTCAAGATCCAGCAACCCATGCACTCGTCGCAGGGCCGTATCGATTTTTCAGCCAGGAAGACCGTTTCCGTTTCGGCCCCGGCGGAACGTGCACCTTCCAGGAAGGCGTCGACCAAAAGCTGCGTCCGGCTCGTTCTCCCCTTCGGGCTTCCGTTGAAGGCGACGATCCGCGTCACGGCTAGACCTCCCAGTCGAAATCCCCGACCCCGGCGGCCATGATCCGTGCCTTGAGGTCGGCCGCGTTGCGTTCAAGCGCCTCGGGCGTGCAGCCTTCGGCCCGGGCCACGATCACGGGCTGCGTGTTGCTTGCCCTCACCAGGCCCCATCCTTCCGGGTAGAGGATCCGGACGCCGTCCACGGTGATGGCTTCGTACTCCTTGAGTGCCTCCTCGCGGACCGCGTCGATGACCCCGAACTTGATGTCGTCGGGGCAGGCGATCCGGGTCTCGGCCGTGCTGTAGTAATGCGGCAGGGGCGCCACGAGTTCGGAAAGGGACTTGTCGGTGTTGGAAAGGATGCGCAGGAGGCGTCCCGTGGCATAGAAGGAATCGTCGAACCCGAAGAACTCGTCCGCGAAGAACATGTGTCCGGAGACTTCACCCGCGAAGAGGGCGTTCAGTTCGCGCATCTTGGCCTTGATGAGGGAATGCCCGGCTTTCCAGAAGACGGGCTTGCCGCCCAGGCGCCTGATCTCGTCCACGAGGGCCTGCGATGATTTCACTTCGACGATGGCCTCGGCACCGGGATGTTTCGGCAGGATTTCCTGCCAGTAGAGGGCCATCAGGATATCCCCCCAGATGACCTCGCCCTTCTCGTCGACCACGCCGAGGCGGTCGGCGTCTCCGTCGAAGCCGACACCGAGGTCGGCGCCCGTTTCCCGGACCGTCCGGATCAGTTCGACGAGGTTTTCACGCTTGACCGGGTCCGGGTGATGGTTGGGAAAACGCCCGTCGGGGGTGGCGAAAAGAAGGGTGTAGTCCACCCCGAGCCGCCTCAGGAAAGGTTCGATGAACAGGGCTGCCGTGCCGTTTCCCGCGTCCGCGACGACCTTCAGGCGCCGGGGCCCGAGCGTCAGCCGCTCCCCCAGCATGTCCAGGTAGGCGGCCTTTACGTCGGCATGGTCCACGCTGCCGGGCTTCGGGGAGGTGTAGAACCCGTCGTTCCGGATGACGGAAAGGACCTCCTGGATCTCCGCGCCGTAGAGGGTGGCCTTGCCGAGCGCCAGTTTAAGCCCGTTGAACTCCTTGGGGTTGTGGCTTCCCGTGACCATGACCCCGCCGCCCACGCCTTCGGTATAGAGGCTGTAGTAGAAGGTGGGGGTCATGACGGTTCCGATGTTTGTCACGTCGAGCCCCGCGGCGTTGAGGCCCCAGGCGATGTCGGCCATGATCCGGGGCGACGAGTTCCGGACGTCCCCTCCAACGGTGGTCCGGGTGGCCCCGTTTCTTTTCAGGATCGTTCCGAAAGCATGACCGATCGCCCGGACGTTTTTCGACGTCAGTTCCTCTTCCGCCAGGCCGCGAATGTCGTATTCCCTGAAGATGTGAGCCGGTATGTCCATGGTCCGCCCCTCCTTCTTTCTAAGAAAGCGAGAGTGTTCGCCTTCCAGTCGTGTCGATTCTTGTCTTCTCCTATTTTACTCAGAATTTCACTTTTTTGCCTTGATTTTTTTCTTTAGCCGTTCAATGCGATGAATCCAATCCTGCCTTTCCCCCGACCATGACGGTCCGCCCCACGCCCGCCTCGATTCGACCTGTTTCAGGGCTTCCTCGGCACGGGCCATCGCATCGTCAAGCCGGCGCAGGCGATGTTCGTAGGCCTTGGCCAGTTCCTCCAGCACCGAGAGGGACGGCCGGCAGGCCGACCGGGATTGTTCCCAGAGATCCACGGCCGTCTCCCAGCGTCTCTCTCCCTTTGCCCGGGAAGCAAGCCTGAGCATGGCCTCTCCCCGGCTTTGGGGGTCGTCCATGGCCTTTTGCCAGAAGCTTTTCGCCTGGTCCCAGGCTCCCCTGGCGGCCCAGAGGTCCCCGGCGAGCAGGCGTGCCTGTCCCGAGTTGACCTCGCCTGCCACGATGCGTCCCACGTGGGCCTTCAGGGCGGCAAGGGAAAGGATGTCCAGCCGGTTGTGGAGGAAGACCCCGGCCAGGGGGGCCGCATCGCGGGTTCGCAGGAAGTCCGCGTACAGGGAAGGGATCTGCCAGCCCGGTACGTCCTCGAACTCCCGCTCGATCCCAAGGATGGACCGTTCCACCTCTCCCAGGCGGCAGGAGGGTAGGGAACATCGCCAGAGGGAGCGGGCGATATGCAGGAGGTCAAGATGGGGCGTGCCCGGCCGGAAAGCCCCTCTCCTCGCGAGGATGGCCCGGGTCTGCAGGAGTGGGAGGTCGAAACGGCGGCCATTGTAGGTGACCAAACCCGCTCCCGTTGGAACGAGCCGGTCCAGTGCCTCCAGCCACTCGGATTCCCGGGAGGGCGTGGCCAGGAAAAGCTGCCGGACCCGGACGGCGGTTTCTTCCAGGGTCCCGATTCCCGCCAGGAAGGCGTAGGTTCCCGTTCCACCGGCCAGCCCCGTCGTCTCGAGGTCCAGGAAACAGGGCGGTTCTGCCGCTCCCCAGGGAGAAAGCCTCCCGGAAGCGGGCGGAAGGGCCGACAGGTCAAAGGTCCCGAACGGCTCGCCCAGGGGCTTGAGGCTTTCAAGCAGGTAGACCCCCGGTGAGATCCACTCGCCTCCCTGCGGCAGGTTGGAAACGCTTCCCGTCGCCTCCCTGGGAACCGGCGGGGGCGAATCGCCCATCATCCGGCGGAGCTTCGACATCCGGTCGCTCAAGCGCAAAGCCCCCTCAGGGCGGACAGCAGGGTCCGGGTTGCTTCCTTGGCGCCGATCTGCGCTCCCAGGGCACCGACGCAGGCCGGGCAGCCCCGTTCGCAGGGGCAGGAAACCAGGGCCTCCCAAGCGGATTCGAGCAGCGCTCCCCTCAGGGCGAAAGCCGCCTCGGAAAGCCCGACGCCGCCCGGGAAATTGTCGGCAAGGTAGATGGTGGGCCGCTCGAAGTGGGGATCCCTGACCATTCCGTGGACCTGCAGGTCGCTCCTGTCGCACATCAGGAAAAGCGGAGCGGTGGACCGCAGCAGGTGGGCCAGGCCCGCCAGCGCCGAGCTCTTGCGGTCGCCGTCCCAGCTTTCCCAGGGGAGGTCGTCCGGCAGGGTGAGCCAGGCCCCGGTGGTGTGCATCTGCTCCTCGTCCAGGTGGATGTTTCCGTAGCCGACGTTCTCCTGCGTGGAAAGGCGGATCTTCTTGTAGACCGTGGGCCGGGAGGCGAGGAGAACTTCGCCCCATCCCCAGGGCGAGGCCTGTTCGAACTCCTCCAGGACCTCGAGCCTGACGGCCAGGTCCGCATCGGTGTAGTACTCCGCCTCCACGGGCTTCACGAGGGCCCGCATGCCCTTCCCGTCCAGCTCGAGGACCTGGTAGGCCTTCGCCCCGTGGAAATAGATGGCTTCAGGGTGGATCAGCATGGGGGCGCTGGGCCGGTCGACCTCGCCCACGACGGTGTGGCGGGCGGGATCGGACACGTCGATGATCACGAAATTTTCACTGGTGGCGCTCCTGAGGGAGAAAGCCTCCGCCGGAAAGGAGTCGGCCTGCCAATGGTAGCGCTCGTCGGCCCGGTGGAGGACTCCCTGTTCGCCGAGATAGTCCAGTATCTCGGCCACCTCGGCCTTCCCGAACCGGTCCCCGTTCCGGAAAGGCAGCTCGAAAGCGGCGCACTTGACGTGGTTCACGAGGATGTAGAGGTTGTCGGGGTTCACGCGGGCCCGCTCGGGCGAGGCGTCGAAAAAGTAGGAAGGCTGGGCGGCAAGGAACTGGTCGAGCGCAAAGGAGGAGGCCACCATCACCGCCGCCGAGATTCCCTGTCGGCGGCCGGCACGCCCCATCTGCTGCCAGGACGAAGCGATGCTTCCCGGGTAACCGTGCAGGACTGCAAGCTCAAGGGAGCCGATGTCGACGCCGAGTTCCAGCGCGTTGGTGCTGACCACCCCGCGGATCTCGCCGCTTCGCAGTCCCCGTTCGATTGCCCGTCGCTCGTTGGGCAGGTAGCCCCCGCGGTATCCGGCCACCTGGCCGGCGGGGAGGGAGCGGGCCTCCAGGTTTTTCCTGATGCGATGCAGGAGGAGTTCCACGTTCGTCCGGCTCCGGGTGAAGACGATCGTGCTGATGTCGTTGGCCAGCGCTTCCGTGGCGATGGCGGCCGTCTCGTCCAGGGAAGACCCGCGGATGCCCATGGACCGGTTCACCAGGGGCGGGTTCTGGATCAGGACGTGCTTTTCGTCGCGTGGAGCCCCGTTTTTCGTGACGAGCTCAACCGGCTCTTCAAGCAGGGTTTCCGCCAGTTCACGGGGATTGGCGATCGTCGCAGAGCAGCAGATGAAGGTCGGTTTCGAGCCGTAGAAGGCGCAGATACGCTTCAGCCGGCGGATGACGTTGGCGAGGTGGGAGCCGAAAACCCCTCGGTAGCCGTGCATTTCATCCAGCACGATATACCGGAGGTTCTCGAAAAGCTTGACCCACTTGGTGTGGTGGGGGAGGATTCCCGTGTGCAGCATGTCGGGGTTCGTGATCACGATGTGCCCGGCGGAGCGGACTTTCGTCCGGGCGCTCGGGGCCGTGTCCCCGTCGTAGGTGAAACAGGCGATGTCGGCCTCCACGGCTTCCACGAGGGAGTAGAGCTCGGAAAGCTGGTCCTGGCTCAAGGCCTTGGTCGGGAAGAGGTAAAGGGCCCTGGAAGAAGGGTTTTCCAGGATGGACTGGACCACCGGGACGTTGTAGCAGAGGGTCTTTCCCGAGGCCGTCGGGGTGACGACGACCACGTTTTTCCCCGCCAGGGCATCTCCGATGGCCTCGGCCTGGTGGAGGTAGGGGCGGTCGATTCCCCGAAGCGCAAGGGCGCGTGTCAGCCGGGAGTCCAGCGCCGGCCAGGCCCCGAAGGCGGCCTTTTGGGGAGGGAAGGTGCGCCAGACGGCCACTTCCCCGGGACGTGATTCGATCCATTCAAGCAGGTCCTTGATCTTTTTTCGGGGTTTGCGGAGCACGGTCATGTTCTCACCTCTGGCCTAAGTCTACCGCAAGGTGGGGTAGAATAGTCGTTGGCAGCGCACTCAGGAAATGGCGGTGAAACACGTGCACGGAATCCAGATCGTGGCTCCCCTCGTCCTCGTGATGGCAATGGGCTGGCTTGCCCGCAGGCGGGGACTTCTCCGGGAGGAAAGCATCTCCCAGCTGAACGACCTCCTGTACTGGATCGGCCTTCCGGCCCTCCTTTTCCGCTCGACCCTCTCGGTCGGGAAGGACGCGTTTTCCTCCCCGAACCTTTTCTTTGCCGTCCACCTGGCCTTCATCGTAACGCCGGCCCTGGCCTGGGTCCTGGCCTCGCTGCACCAAAAGGACAGGAAGCGCCGGGCCGTCTCGATCCTCGTCTCGGTCCGCTCGAACAACGTCTACATGGGAATTCCCGCCATCGCCCTGGCCATGGGTGAACCGGGCACCCGGGCCCTGGGCCTTTTCTTCGCCGTCTGCATGGTGGGCTACCACCTCATCACCCTCACCTGGGCGCAGGTTGCGATCTCGGGCGGGGTGAACCGCGACTCGCTCAAAAAGACCCTTGCCGGGCTTGCGAAAAACCCCCTCCTCCTGTCGTGCCTTGCCGGTTTGGCCCTTGCCGGGCTTGGCCTGGAGGCCCTGCCGGGAGTCCTGGACGAGGCCCTGAAGATCGCCGGAGCCATGGCCAGCGGCGTGGCCCTTATCGCCCTGGGCGCGTCCCTCAGGGTGGAACACATTTTCCAGGTCCTGGCCAGGACCTGGGCGGACGTCCTGGTCCGGCTGTTCCTCTCTCCTGCGGTGGTCTGGCTGGCCTTCCTGGCCTGGCCGGTCGACCGGGTCCTCATGCAGGCCGTGGTGCTGGTCTCGGCCATGCCCGCCGCCGTGAACAACTTCGTGCTGGCCGATTCCATGGGAATGGATGCCCGTTATGCCGGCGAGGTCATCGTTGCCAGCACCCTCTTTTCCGTCATTTCAATCCCCGTCTGGGTCTTCCTCCTGGGAATCGCCCGATAGAAAAAACCCTCTTGCGGGAAAACTGGACAACCTGCCCTTCATGGCCGGACTATCAAGCCGCAGCGGCAGCTTTCGCCTCGAGCTCCGGCGAAACTTGGCGCTCGGCCTTGCCTGCGCGTCGCAACGGAGCCCCTTCCCGGAATACCCGTGGGTTACGCCGGCAAGCGGGGCCGGGCAAGGAAGGGCCCGCCTGTACAGGCGGGCCCTTCCTCTCTTTTTTTTTGAGGATAGAAACCAGGGGTATGCTTTCCTAGTTCTTCCTGCGGATCAGGACGAAGAGCGGAACCAGCAGGAAAAGGCCCGCAGGGGCAAGGCCGGCAGCGCTGCAGCCGCCGCCTCCGACTGCGTCACCCGTTTCGTCGATCGTGCCGGTGACCTTCCAGACCTGCGCCCCCCAGAAGGGATTGCCCGTGCCGACGAACAGCCCTTCCGGGGTGGATTTCAGTGTACGGCCCCCGTAGTTGTAGGG
>ENA-OSEO01005135-OSEO01005135.1-sediment-metagenome-genome-assembly--contig:-NODE-5135-length-12912-cov-7.450253_pt1 | contig 12912 bp, 10 predicted proteins | sample MGYA00237883_ERZ534232 | MGnify/ENA metagenome assembly ERZ534232
GCTCGGGATTTAAGAATGACGGCTCGCTTCCAAAGACGCTCTCTTGGCAGGATAGACTACCCGATCCAGCCTGGGCCCGGAGCGTAATCGTCCGGAGTGAGGCCTGAAGGGGAGTGGTATGCGTTTCCCTGGTCATAAGAGCGTTGAATGGACCATGCGAGCCTCGATACAGGACTTTGTAAGGCGGAGTTATGCCGGACAACCGCTTCGGGTTCTAAACATAGGCTGCGATGTGGACCTGCGCTATGAGGATTTGCTGGCCGAAACAGGTATCCCGCTGTCGTGCGACCGGGTTGATATCGAGATGCAACGGGTTGAACATCCCTTGGTTGTCAATCAATTTAAAATGTCGGTGGAGGATATGTCCTCCCTTCCGTCAGACGGGTACCAGGTTGTTTTAAGCAACTGGGTCTTGGAGCACGTCAGGGACATACCAGCGGCAGTGCGGGAGATCAGTCGCGTGATGCGGCCGGGAGCTCGCTTCTTCACCACCCTGCCCAACCCCAGGACTATTGAATTCACCATTGCCAAGCTGACTCCCACCTCCGTCCATCGGTTGATCAGGAAGCACGAGTCCTGGCCCACATTGTACGCCTACAAGTCGATCGACAACCTGATTCGCATGTTTCAGTCAGCAGGTTGTCGGCTGGCTGAATCGCGCTTCCAACCGGCTTTTGAAATTTATCTCTACCGCTACCCGATAATCAATTATCTGGCCAGAGCGATTGATTACTTGATCATCCATATCGGTAAGAGGGCGTTGCGGGGCATGGTGTACCTGGGCATTGAAAAAGAGTCGCCGGCCTGAGAGCGGCCTGGCGGCGGTCTTGGAAAGCCATAGAGAAGCAGCTTCCGGGGGGTAATGGAGTCCAGCCCCAATTTCGAGCCGTCTGGGCGAGACTGGATTCTCAGGGCTACCGTTTTTTGGTCCAAGAAAGGGGTTGATTGATGCAAACTCCACAGAAACGCATTGCCGTCAATTTTGGTGGGGGATATGTCCCGGGGCTCAACGCCGTGATCACCGGAGTGGTCCTCGCGGCAAGCAAATTAGGATGGGAAGCGCTCGGGATCCGCGATGGCTTTGAAGGGCTGCTCTTCCCCGACCGCTATTCCGACGGCGGGGTGATGACGCTCACTCCGGCCATGGTAGAGAACCTCGCCGGCTCCACGGGTTGCATCCTGGGTACCGCGGCCCAGAGCGACCCCTTCCACGTCCGCACCATCAACGCGGAGAACATGGTGGAGGAGGTGGACCGGTCCGATGAGCTTCTGGGGGTGATCCAGAAGAAGAAGATCGATGCGGTCATCTCCGTCGTCGGGGCTCGGGCGCTCAGCATCCTCTGGAAGCTCAGCCGGAAAGGGCTCAAGACGGTCTGCATACCGAAGTCCGTAGAAAACGATGTGGCGGCCACAATGCTGTCGTTCGGGTTCAACAGTGCCCTGAGCTTTGTCGCTGAGATGCTCGAACGGTGTCGGCAGGCAGCCCAGTCTGCCCGGCGAATCGGCGTGGTCGAAGTATTGGGGGAACATGCGGGATGGCTGGCGCTGCAGGCGGGAATGGCTGTGTGTGCCGATGCCGTGCTTATCCCGGAGATTCCTTATGACCTCCGCAAGGTCGCAGCGAAGTTGCGGGAGAAGGCGAAGGCGGGGCAAACGTTCGGACTGGTGGTGGTGGCCGAAGGCGCGAAACCATTGGCCGGCGTTGATGCCCGTCCAAAGACTTCGGATCCAAAAATGAAGGCCGCCCTCTCTCCCGGAGCCACAGGAGAAGAGGGTCTTCATGTCATTGAACGGTCCGGCCAGGTTGCCGCGGAGGCAGCCCTTGTGATCCAGCGGCTGACCGACCGGGAGACCTATCCTCTTGTCCTGGGCCAGTTGGCCAAAGGTGGAACGCCGACTATCGTCGATCGCCAGTTGGGATTGGGCTACGGCGCCGGCGCGGTGCGCGCCCTGAGCAACAATCAGAGCGGGGTCATGGTGGTCTTCCAGCCGCCGGACCTGAAGTTCGTGCCCATGAACGAGGCCATCAACAAATTCAGGACTGTATCGGCGGAGAGCGAGTTCGTTCAGATTGCGCGATCGCTCGGCATCTCTCTTGGAGATTGAGGAGGAGGAGAAGGCATGGAGAAGAAGCAAGTGAACGCAAAAGCTCCGACAGGGCTGGTCCTGAACATCCAGCATTTTTGCACGCACGACGGCCCCGGTATCCGGACGAACGTCTTCCTCAAGGCATGCTCCCTTCGCTGCAAGTGGTGCTCCAACCCCGAGAGCATCCATCCAAAGCCGGAACTTGCCTACAACGCCGGGAAGTGCATCGGTGAAAAGCAGTGCGGGTTCTGCCTGAAGAATGTCTGCCCGGAGTCGGCCATCTATGTGGTCGGTTCAGGCGATCGGGCTGACGACAAGGTGCGGATCAACTGGGACCTTTGCACGAACTGCGGTAATTGCGTTCCTGTCTGCCCGACCAATGCGCTCTACCTGTTTGGACAGGAGATGTCGGTGGACCAGGTGCTAGACGAGGTGGAGCAGGACAGCGCCTTCTACCGGGAATCCGGCGGCGGCATGACGGTGAGCGGGGGCGAGTGCCAGCTTCAGGCTGATTTCCTAGCGGCGCTCCTGGCCGGAGCCCATCAGCGCGGCATCAACACGGCGATCGAAACGGCAAGCAATGTGCCGTGGGATTTCATGGCCAAGGTTCTGCCTCACGTCGATACCGTGCTCCACGACATCAAGCTGACCGATCCCGAGCGGCACAAGAAGTGGTGCGGGGCGGACAACACGCGGATCCGTGCCAACCTCAAACGAGCCTATGAGACATTTCCCGATAAAAAGTTCATCGCCCGGACTCCGCTCATCCCGGGGGTCAATGACGACGAAGAGCACATCCGGGCCACCCTGGCGTTCATCAAGCCCTACAAAAACGTGATCGACTATGAATTGCTGCCCTATCACCGCTTCGGGGAGGGCAAGTACGGGTTTTTAGGCAGGGTTTACGAGATGATGGACTTCACTTCACCGACCCCGGAAACGCTCAAGCGGCTGCAGGCGATCATCGATGAAGCCTTTGGCCGCAGCGGCGCACCGAGATGATCCTACACGTGCACGTTGCGTATGGAAGCACGCTGAAAGGGAACCTATGAAGAAACTCCTCCAAGAAATTTTTCACAATCCGCTGCTCTGGCTGCTGGCCTTCGTGCCCGTCGTGTTTGCAGCCGCGAAGCTCAAGCCCGAAGCCAGCGTGCTGCTCTTCGTACTGTCCGTGCTGGCCATCGTGCCCTTGGCGGCACTGCTGAGTCACGCGACGGAATCGGTGGCAGCCAAGACCGGCGATTCGGTGGGCGGTCTGCTCAACGCCACGCTGGGAAACCTGACCGAACTGGTCATCGCCCTTACGGCCCTGGCCGCCGGAGAGTACATGCTGGTGAAGGCGTCCGTCGCGGGCGCAATCGTCACCAACACGCTGTTCATGCTGGGCGCATCGTTTCTCCTCGGGGGGCTCAAGTACCACGTCCAGGAATACAACCGCGCCGGCGTGCGCCTGCAGGCGGGCCTGCTCCTCCTGGCCACGACAGCGTTGCTGGTTCCGTCGGCCGTCTTTAAAGCCGACTCCGCGGTGGGCGCGGCGTTCAGCGAGAAGCTGAGTGTCGGCTTGGCGGTGGTGCTCATCGTTGCGTACGGGTTGGGCATGCTGTTTTCGCTCAAGACCCACCGAGATGTTTTTGCCGGTGCGGAATCCGGGGAGGCCGGGGAGGCGCCGTGGCCACTGGGGCTGGCCTTGGCCACGCTGGCCGGCGTGACCGTGCTCGTGGCGCTGGTGAGCGAAGTGTTCGTCGAATCGGTGCAGAAGGCGGCGGAGGTGTTCGGGATGACCCCCGCTTTCGTGGGATTCATCGTCGTGGCGCTGGTCGGCGGTGCGGCGGAAATGGCCTCGGCGTTCTCCGGGGCGCGGAAGAACCGCTTGGACCTGAGCGTGGGCATCGCCCTGGGCAGCGCGTCGCAAATCGCGCTCTTTGTTGCTCCCGTGCTGGTGCTGGCAAGCTATTTCATCGGGCCGTCGCCGATGGACCTGACATTCTGGCCTGGCGCGGTGGTGATGATTCTCATTGCCGTCGTCGTTGCGGCATTCGTAACGAACAGCGGGCGATCGGCGTGGTTTGTGGGGGCCTTGCTTCTGATGGTCTATATGGTTTTCGCCATGACGCTTTATCTGTTGCCGCCCGGAGCGCAGTGAAATGGCAAGTCGGTCCGTGCAAAAGTTCAAGTGAAAGGAAATAGAACATGAATGAATTCTTATCGCATGCATTAACTCCGGTCATACTGATTTATGTGGTCAGTGGAATGCTGGCATTGGGATTAAGTCAGACGGTCAGACAAATTATTGAACCTCTTAAAAATGTACGTATAACGATTTCAGCGATTGTCACGAGCTACATCATCCTTCCTCTTCTTGCTACCTCAATTGCGAGGCTCTTTGGTCTTGATCCGTCACTGAGATACGGTCTGGTGCTGTTGGCCATGGCAGCAGGAGCAGAGGTAGGCCCGATATTTACAGCCAAATCCAATGCCAATGTCTCACTTTCCGGCGGCATTCTTGCCATGTCGATTGCCATAACGATCATCTACATCCCTCTTATGCTTGGAGTGCTTCTCCCTGATGTTCATTTCGACGTTAAACATCTGCTGTTGAAGCTAATCCTTACAATAGTGGCGCCGTTGCTTCTTGGTCTCTTTATCAGATCACGCTTTGAGAAGATGGCCCATACTGCTGAAAAGTACTTGCATTTGATTTCACGCCTTTTCGTAGTTTTACTGCTATTAACGCTCATCGGGCTTTATTATAAGCAAATCATCGGTTTGCTCGGCACATACGCAATCCTTGCAGGATTGATCTACGTTATTGCCGGCTTTGGGGTCGGCTACTTGCTTGGATTCCCGGAACAGGGCACAAGGCTTGCCATGGGATTCATGCATGGTGCACGTAATGCCAGCGTTGCAGTAATGGTTGCAAATAGTGTGTTTCGTGATCTGCCGGATGTCATGTTGATGATCGCAACGATGGTTATACTTATGCTGGTGGTACTGATATTGGTATCCTCTTTATGCAAAATCAAACCGGGTCTGGCGGCAAAATGAGTATGAGTACCTTGCATAAGGTTCAATGGCCCTCCGTGTTTGCAGGTTTGCAGGGAATGACGTGGGCCAATTTCCCCCGCGAGATCTCTGCCGGCATCACCCTGGCCGCCTTGATCATCCCCCTCAACATAGGGTATGCGCAGGTGGCCGGGTTGCCTCCTGTGTTCGGCCTCTATGCGGGCATCATTCCACTGGCGATATTTGCACTCTTCACCAGCTCGCGCCATGTCGTGGGAAGCCCGGATGCCCCGATTTCTGCGATCTTGGGAGCGATCCTTATTGGCTATGCTCCGATCGGAGACCCGCTGCGCGTGCAGTATGCCCTGGCACTTGCCGTGATGTGCGGCCTGCTGTTTTTTGTCTTCTGGTTTTTTCGGCTCGCCTTTCTCGCCAATTTTCTGTCCCGGGCGGTGTTGGCGGGCTTCATAACCGGTTTGGGGATCGAGGTGCTGACCAACCAGGTCCGGCGGATCCTCGGTGCTGTTCATGCAGGAGGATCGGGGTTGGAGGCGATTGCCGAACAACTCCATGGAGCGATTTCGACTTCCGTAGACACTACGGGATTTTTCGCGGAACTCATCACCCTGCTTGCATCCGTACCCCATGCGAATCTCTACTCCGTTGCGATCGGGCTGGGCGCTTTTGCTATCGTGCGTTTCATGAAGACATACACACCCAAAGCACCTGCAGCTTTGATAGCATTGATCCTGACGACTGTCTTCGTGGCCGTGTTCGGCCTGGACCAAAACGGGGTTAAGGTGCTGGGTACCATGCCTTCGGGATTACCCTCCCTGACAATTCCAACCGTGCCGCTATCCGACTACCTGGGCTTGCTGCCCGGCGCCATGGCGGTGGTTGGCATTACCCTGTGCGAGGCCTTGCTGCTGGTCCGCAGCTGCAGCCGAAAGCACAACACCAAGGCGGATGGCAACCAGGTGTTGTTTGCCTACGGCATGACCAGCCTAGCCAGCGGGTTCTCCGGTTCGTTGGTCTCGGGCCCCAGTGCCTCGCGCACCGCCGCAATGGACGCCGCTGGGTCCCGCACTCAAGTCTCCAGTCTGGTGGCGGCAGCGGCGGTCGCGCTGGTCATGGTTTTCTTTACCGAAGAGCTGGCGTACCTGCCCACTGCGGCATTGGCGGGGGTTGTTGCCAGCGCCGTGTTGAATTTGATTGAGGTTGATGAGCTTCGTGAATTGTGGCACCTGCGCCGATCTGAATTCTGGATCGCAGCCGTCTGCATGCTCAGTGTCCTGGTGTTCGGGCCGCTTCGGGCGGTCATCGTCGCCTTTTTGTTGGCCACCATCGATCTGCTCCGGCGGGCATCCAGGCCGCGCACCTGGGTCTTACGGGAAGCGCCGGACGGTAGTCATTTTGTCCCTGAGGAAACAGACTATGCCCCGGATACTAGCGGAATTCTTATTTATCGGTTCGGCTCATCGCTCTATTTCGCCAACGCCAATCTCTTCGAGGAAGAGGTGGAGAAACTGGTCGACCGGGCCGCCACACCCGTCAAATGGTTCGTGCTGGATGCGCAGGCGATGAATGATATTGACACTACCGGTGCGGAAACACTTCATCAGGTTCTCCAGTGGCTGAAAGGCCGAGGCGTGAGCGTTTCCGTGAGCCGCGCCAATCCGTCGGCCTCTGCTTTATTGGCGCGTTACCACCTCATGGAATTGATTGGGGAGAATCGGTTGTACCCGACCAACCGCCATGCGCTCGCGGCATTTCGCCAGGAGACGGGCCAAGCGACGCCGGCAGCGGCTCGATAGATTTAAGAACTAGAGTCATGTCTCAATGATACCTTACTGAAACAACAACGCTTCACCCCCTCCTCGCCTCCCCCGTCGAGGGGGAGGACACTATCTATTATCGCTCCAGATTCCCCTCCCTTGGTGGGAGGGGCTAGGGGAGGGGGAAGAAAGTGGGCACTGGCAAGCAAATACGGAGGCACAGCACTAAGAGGAGGATTGCATGCATATACAGCAGAGAGAAATCCGGTGCACGAAACTCATTTTGATCGCCTCAGCCCTTTGGCTAGGGGTGCTCGGTGCTGGTCAAGCGGTTGCGGGTGGGCTTTTGCTTTATGAGATCGGCACAGCCGACGTGGGACTCGCTTCGGCCGGGTGGGGCGCGCGAGCTCAGGATGCCTCGACCGTGTTTACCAACCCGGCGGGCATGACGCGCCTTGAGGGCACACAGGTTCTGCTTGGAGCACAGGTGCTCTACGGGGACTACGGTTTCTCGATCGGCTCCGGCACTTCGGCGGGCCTTGGCACAGGCGACGGCGGCAACCCCATTGGGTGGATGCCGGGCGGCGGCGCTTTCATGAGTTTCAGCGCTTCGCCAGACCTCAAATTCGGATTCGCCATGGCCGGGAACTTTGGCCTCTCTGAAAAGTATGACGACGACTGGGTGGGCCGTTACTATGTCCAGGAGGCAACGCTTCTCGGCATGAGTTTCCTGCCTTCAATCGCCTACAGGGTGAACGACAAATTCTCAGTCGGCGGGAGCCTGAACGTCATGTACGGCATACTGAAAAATAAGGTAGCGGTCAACAACGTGGCCCCGGGCGCTGCCGATGGCCGGCTCGAACTGGATGACAACGCCTGGGGCCTTGGCTTCAACATCGGGCTGCTCTATGAAGTCAACCCAGGCACCCGCTTCAGTCTCACCTACAATTCGCAGGTAGACCTTGACTTTGAGGCTCCGGCGGAGTTTTCGAACCTGGCACCGGGCCTCGAAGCGCTGCTGCGCGCGCGAGGGCTGCTGGATGCGAATGTCAACCTCGGCGTCAAGGTGCCGCAGCAGGTGATGGTGAGCGGCTTCCATCGGGTAAGCCCTCGATGGTCGGTACTCGGCAGCGCGGGCTGGCAGCAGTGGTCCAAGTTCGGCAAGGTAGAAGTGGGTGTGGATTCAAGCAACCCTACCAGCCATACGACCGATCTGGACTACGACGACACGTGGCATGTCGCGCTGGGCGCGCAGTACAGCATGAGCGACGCGTGGATGCTCAATTTCGGCGTCGCCTATGACTCCAAATTCCAGAATGGCTCGGTCTCCCCGACGCTTCCGGCGAATGATGCCTGGCGTTTCGGTGCCGGTGTCCAGAACCAGGTCAGCAAGACTTTCAGTTGGGGCGTTGCGGCCGAATACGCTTACGGCGGTACGTTGGACGTGGACAAACAAAGCGCGACGCCGGTGGCGCTGGGCGGCCGCGGCAATCTCGTTGGCTCGTACCCGGACACAGGCATGTTCTTCCTAGCCTTCAATTTCACCTGGGTCTTCTGATCGGCGGCACCGAACTTCGTCAAGGGGATGATGTGTCATTGATCTCTGCCGGAATTGCCGTGGCCCTGTACCCCTTCTTTGCGAGGGTGAAACGCTGGATGGGAAACAGGAATACGCTGGCAGGAGTCCTGTTGACCCTGCTCATCCTTGTCATCGTACCCGTCATCATTTACCTTTTCTCGGTAAAAGAGCTGGCACCCGCTATCCTGTGGACGATCCCGCTGCTGGTCATTGCCCTCTCAGATAACGTACTGAAACCGCTGCTGATGGGAAAAGGCTCCACCGTGCCGAGGTTGGTCATCTTTCTCGGCGCCATCGGCGGATTTATCTTCTCCGGCTTGATCGGGCTGTTCACCAGGGCCATGGTTCTTTCGGTAGGTTACACTCTGATGGTGCACTGGATCAGCGAAGGGCAGAGCTGACAGAAATCCTTATGATCGTCAGTAAGGATCCGGGTCCAGAGTGCCCGGCTTTGATCTAAACTCAGAGGGTGTTATTTGCGCAATGATATCTGCAAAATTCGAAATTCGAATTTCCGTGTCTGCGCGAAGTGGGTCAAATATGGAACTTATTGCAAGATTTCAACTTGCCATATTTAGGTGCAAAACTTCTGAGACACGGCACTAGCAAGGGAGGGCAAAGCGGCATCCGAAATCGGTTGGTTAACCTGTTTTGCCTCCGAATTTACAGATGGTTCGCCATGCCTTGGGCTTCCCGCACAGAAAAATCCCTTGTCTTTTAGACCCCTATCGCTTAAGAAAATTGTTTGTACGGTGCCGTTCACAAGAGGGATTTCGTCAATAGGCACACCCGGTCCATGGGCAAAATCCCCTCTCGATGGGCATTTTTATACGCCTCAGGCGTATTGATCTGCGGGGGCGGATGACTGTTCGGCCATGAGCGTTTACGAAACCGTCCACCATGGAGTTCCTGATGCTGTCTGCACGTCGAACCAGATGTGACTTTTTCTGTTCCGCCTTCTTTTTCTCCATACTCCTCGTCTTTGGATCTTGTGCCGGCCTTGCCAGTGCTCAAAGTCATCCCCAAAAACCATTGGAAGGAAAGAATGTTCTTGTCCTGCATGCCTTTGAATCCAACGTGCCTATTTTCGAATTGACCGATCGTGGACTCAGGGCAGCCCTGGATGCGGGCGGGGTGGGCATCAGGAACCAGTTCTTTGAATACCTGGATCTGGCGCGTCACCCCGGGCCTGAACACCGTCAGCGTCTCGTCGAATTGCTGCGACTGCGTTACGCCCAGCGCAAGATCGACATGATCATCACCCTGTACGCCGAGGCCCTCCAATTCCTGCTACACGACGGGAAGATGCTCCTTTCCAATGCTCCCATTCTGGCCCTTTACGTACCGCTTGGCTTCGAGCCGCCGCGGACGGATCACCGCATCATCAGGCAAATCGTCAATCAAGACATAAGAGGGACACTGGAGATCGCTCTCAATTTCGTCCCGGGGGCCAAGCGTGTGTACGTGGTGAGCGGCGCCAATCCAATGGACAGGTCCGTGGAAAATAGGGCTCGAGAGGATTTCAAAGAATGGGACGATCGGCTGGAATTCCACTACTTGAGCCACCTTCCGCTGGATGAAATCCTGATCAGGGTCTCCAGCATTTCTTCCGAAAGCATCGTCTTCCTTTTGGGGTTCGCTGCCGACGTGACCGGAAAAAACTACACCACCAGGGAGGTGGGAAAGCGGCTGGGTGAGACCTCAAAAGCCCCGGTTTTTGGGCTGTACGACGTTGTTCTCGGATACGGCATCGCGGGGGGCTCTCTGATCAGTTTCGAGTATGTTGGAACTCAGGCAGGTGAATTGGCGCTGGATATTTTGAGAGGCACCAAGAAGCCTGAAGACATGCCGACCGATCTCACGGTACCCCACCTGGCAATGTTCGACTGGCGGCAGCTCAGGCGCTGGAACTTGAGCGAGAGCGCGTTGCCCAAGGGCAGCATCGTCATCAATAAGGAGCCTACGCTTTGGGGCTTCAGGTACTACATCATCGGCGGGCTGGCCTTTATTATTGGGCAGTCCTTCCTGGTCGCCGGGTTATTGATAAACGGGAAACGGAGGAGGTCGGCCGAGGAATCGCTCTCTCAGAAAACCGAAGAGTTGGATCAGTTCTTCAGCGTCACCCTGGACCTGCTGTGTATTGCAAACACTGAGGGCTATTTCCTGCGCCTGAACCCGGCCTGGGAAAGGATTCTCGGTTACACCAGGGAAGAGCTCACGTCAAGGGGGTTCTTGGACTTTGTCCATCCCAATGACTTAAAGGAGACCCAAGAGATCGTCTCGACCCTGGCCTCCCAGGAGAGAGTGCTTTCCTTCGAAAACCGCTACCGCTGCAAAGACGGGACCTATCGCCACTTGGATTGGACCGCAGCCCCGGCAGGGAACCTGATCTATGCGGCTGCGCGCGACATCACGGAGCGGCTGGAGGCCGATGCCGAAGCCCGGCAGCGCAGGGAGGAACTCGCCCACGTAGCCCGGATTGCCACCATGGGGGAACTGACCTCCTCGCTGGCTCACGAGATCAACCAGCCGCTCACGGCGATTCTGAGCAACGCCGAGGCGGCCCAGAGATTTCTCTCGCAAGCCTCGCCGGACATCGCGGAAGTCCGGCAAATTTTGGAGGACATCGTCCGGGACGACAGGCGCGCCGGCGAAGTGGTGCAGAAAGTCAGGGCTCTTGTGAGAAAGGAAAAGCCCGCCCATGACTCCCTGGATCTTAACAAGGCGATTCAGGAAGTCGTCGCGCTCATCCGGGGCGAGTCACTTCTCCAGGGATTGTTCATCACCATGGAATTGAGTGCTGATTTGAAGGTGATCCGGGGTGACCGCGTCCAACTCCAGCAGGTAATCTTGAACCTGATTCTGAACAGCGCCGCTGCCATGAAACACGCTCCACGGGCCCAACGCAGAATCATCGTGCGAACCGCCATGCAAGACAGCGGGACGGTGAAGGTGTTTGTGACCGATTTCGGAACCGGCATCGACAAAAACAACATCGAGCGACTTTTCGAGCCTTTCTACACGACCAAACCCGAGGGGTTGGGCATGGGGCTTTCTATCAGCCAGGGGATTGTCAAGGCTCATGGCGGAACCCTTCAGGCTTCGAACAACCCTGAAGGGGGGGCCACGTTCGCGTTCACCTTACCGGCACAGGAGGGAGGTGGGTCATGACGGAAGAAAACCCTGTCGTGGTTGAACGCTCCTCATTGGACCAAAGTCCAATAGCTTTCTCTTCTTGATCTCTCTATATTCACACTAAAGTTGAGATCCGCCCTTTTCCAGGGGGGGTGCATTTATCTCGTGAAAGCTGAACCCTGCAAGGATCGACGGTGCTGAAATGAGCCACCAAACATTCACGGTTTATGTTGTCGATGACGACGAGTCCATACGGCGTGCCTTGAAGCGGCTTCTCAAGTCTGCCGATTTCCATGCCATCACATTCAAGTCCGCGGAGGAATTCCTTGAGCGCGCGCCCGGGGGAGGTGAAGGGTGTCTTGTGCTGGACATTCTCCTTCCGGGAATGACGGGGCTCGATCTACAAGAGAAACTGTCCGCATCGGGGGCGAAGTACGAGGTGATTTTCATGACCGCCCACGATAACCAGGAGTGGCGGCAAAGGGCAAAAAGGGCGGGTGCGGTGGCCTACCTGAAAAAACCCTTTGATGAACAGTCGCTGCTTGATGCGATTCAGCTCGCCTGCCGCAAGGGTCCTGGTTCCGGGATGGCAGAAAGGGGGAGCCTTTGAATGGCGGTCTTCTGATAATTGAATCGACCCGTTATGTGTAAGTTCTCTGCAATTTGCAAAGAAGCTGCAGATATACCTCTGGGAGAAGCGCTCAGAGGAGGAGAACCACGTAAGATCAAAATGCAGGATTTTCTGCAGGCGATAAAGCAGAGGAAAACCTCCATTCTCAGCTGGTATATTTCAGCAAAGGACCAGATAATGCGGACAGGCGAAACAGATGCTTTTGAGAATATCCTCAGAAGAGAAGTGGATGCAGGTGAATAGTCAACTGGAAGAACATATTTTGATGAAATAGAATGATGCATTTGTAAAAGAACAGGAGAATGCAGATATGGCAGATGTCAAGGATCCGTCCGACCTGCAGCGGAGGAACAGGATAATCGTCCAGGAACAACTTGAACAGGCATACGTTGCCGTAGATGTCCTGATAAGGAAAAGTTATAGCAGACATGATATGGAAGCTACATCTCTTCTCAGAGATCTGCGGGGAAATATCAATAGTCTGCTGCCAGAGATCAGGTCATCCGGACTCGATACTTTCCACAGGAAAAAAGGCACACTTGATGATCTTTATTGTGCAGAAGATAGTTTTATTTCCAGTTCAGAAAAGTTCAATGAGGCTGTAAACTCTTCTGCTGAACTTGAAAAAGAAATAGATGTCCTCAGCCTGCAGCAACTACTCACAACATTACAACGAAATTTCAGAAGATCGGAAGAGCGTC
>ENA-OSEO01005139-OSEO01005139.1-sediment-metagenome-genome-assembly--contig:-NODE-5139-length-12905-cov-5.878859_pt1 | contig 12905 bp, 11 predicted proteins | sample MGYA00237883_ERZ534232 | MGnify/ENA metagenome assembly ERZ534232
GCCATGATGTTGCTTCCGATGATCAGATTGTGGACCCGCTCAAACGCCGGATCGCCTGCCTTGGGGGTTTCCGGGATTCGGCCGTCCATACCCTGTTTAAGATGGGACCGGATGGCCGGAGGGACCTCCTTTAAATCATATTTTCCGAGGATGTCCAGGGCATCTTTAAATGTGGATGTATCCGGGACAAAAGGGCCTGAGGCGATGACATCCATGCGGTCGCCCACCACATCCGACAACATCAGGTTGATGGTGGTTGCGGGCACGGCCCTCCTGGCCATCTGCCCTCCCTTTACGGAAGACAGATGCTTCCTGAGGGTGTTTATCTCATCGATGCTGGCCCCGCACTCAAGAAGGCTCCGGGTCAGGTCCTGCATCTCCTCCAGTCTGATCCCCCCGGCCGGCTGGACCAGCAGAGCAGAGCCGCCGCCGGATATGAGGGAGAAGATGAGGTCCCTCTCGCCTGCGTCTTGAAGGAGATTGAGGATCCTTGCCGTGCCCTCCACTCCATTCAGATCCGGTAGGGGATGGTTCGCTTCGACGATCTCCGTCACCGACAGTTTTTCGCCAAACCCGTATTTGACAGTGATGATCCCCCGGGTGATTCTCCGGTCCAGCAGTTCCTCTACGGCCCTCGCCATGGGGGCCGTGGCCTTTCCGCCTCCTACCAGCAGGATGCGCTCATATCGGCTCAAATCCATTTTGATCATTGGCCGTTCTACGGGCCCAAGGGACAGACTCTCTCCCTCCACCCGTACAAACCGCCTGACCGCCGCATACGGGTTTACTGCCGCCACAGCGCTCGCGAATATCTCTTCGGCCTCCGAGCGCATCGCTTTCATTTCCCTGATTTCCATGGCATCCTCCTTCCGACAAGAACTCAAATCCGGGTTGTGCAGAATTGCCCATGGGTTCAACGGTTCATGTTGTTTAAGGCGGCGGCCCGGCGCCGGGGTGAGAGCCCGGCAACTTGGACAACCTCAGCGTATCTCAGAGCCATTCTCCCTTTCTCTTATCCAGATATTCAAGTTCTTTTTCGCGCCAGTTTGTACCCACAAATCTCCTGTCGTAAAATCCCCCGAGACGCTCCATAAATCGTATCCAGGGGTTTTTGTTCTTTTGAATGGCATCGATTACGTCCGCAACAAACAAGGCAATGTTTGCAATTTCGTCCTTCGGGGCAAAATAGGCGGCCCCCTCTTTTACAGAGCGATTCAGATTCTGTTCGGAAAGGGCATGGGCGGTCAGCATGAGCGCCGGGATCTTTCTCCCCTTGGCAATCTCAAGGAGTTCAAATCCCCTGACCCCCATAATGTCGAGAATGGCGACGTCGTAATCATTGCTTTCGAGAAGCCGTTTTCCTTCTTCAAAGGAAAGGGCGGTATCCAGTTTGCAGCTGCTTAGCAGATCAACCAGGGTGTCCAAAACATCTTTCTCATCGTCCACTACAAGAACTCTTTTTGCTCTTATGATCTTTTCCGTTTGTTTTGCATCCACTTCGTTTTCTCCTTTCTATGTAAGAGCCACGATCTGTTGCGTCAAACCGTTCAACGTACTTTAGGATTCCTGAAACCTGATCGCCGATATCTCGCAGACGCGGTTTTTGTTCCAGATCAAGTCCATTTTTGCCCATCGACCATCGCCCCGTTGTGGGGCTGGAAGGCATCATCCGGATTCCTGACGCAGACCCTATCATTTAGCCGTGGGTTTTGCAAGTTCCTACCCGCAGCATCAAACATTCTCATGTTGCGATTGACGGTGCCACTGCGAACGAATTGCACCCGTGCCAAAGGCAAAAATGAGAATTGCTGGTGCAGAACGGGGTATTCGGCTGCAATGGTTGGCCATTGTTCCCGCAGGGCGACCTTGAGGCAGCAACCAAAAGGGTGCGGTGCAAGGCCCAAGGATTTTTCGGGCGCGTGGTGGGAGTCCGGGATTCAAGGGCGGGCGAGGGGACGAACTGCCTCGTGGCGGTGAAGGAAGACGTGAGAGGGGAGCAGCGGATCGGGTCTGAAACGACGGTGTGGGGACAGACCGGCCGCCGATACCGTGTCGCTGTGCGTCGAATATAACCACATGCCCCCAGATCCGAGGTGGCGAGACTCCTGGGAAGAGAATTGAGGGCCGAAGAAAGCCCCAGGTTAGAAAAGGGAAAACCCTGACCCCAGCCCCATAAACCCACACAGGTCAGGGAAGAAAAATGGGTCTGCCAAGACACTCTCTTGCAGCCTCGGCCATCGATTCGCTCAGCGTGGGATGGGGGAAGGTGGATCGGGCCAGCTCTTCCAGGGTGGCCTCCATCTGAATAGCCAAGACCGCCTGACCTGCCATCTCAGAGGCCCCTTCTCCGATCAGATGGATGCCCAAGATCTCTCCGTATTTCTTTTCCGCCACGACCTCCACGATTCCATTCTGTTGCGAGACAAGCATACCGAAGGTGTTCATGGAAAGGGGGGCGCTTCCTGTCACTACGTCATAGCCTCTCTTTTTTGCATCCTTACCGGTAAGCCCGATACACGCCACCTGCGGCTGGGTAAAGAGGACTCTGGTGACAGTGCGGCTATCAAAGGAGCTGTTCAGGCCCGCGATATTTTCTGCAGCGATGATTCCGCCTTCAGATGCCATATGGGAATACTGTCTTGTCTCCGGGGCTGCAATATCCCCTATCGCATAAATACCCTCCACACCGGTCCCCATCCGTTCGTCCACTGCTATGAATGGGGCCTTGTCATCCAGACCCACCGTATCAAGGCCCAGATGGGACAGGGCAGCTCCCCTTTTGAGGGTTATTACCCGATCGACAATAAAATGCTCTTCTCGATCCTTTCCTGAAAGCTTACAATAGAGGCCGTCCTCCTTCTTAATTATGCCCTTTATTTCTGTATTGGTAACGATCTTGACTCCCTCTTCACTTAACACCTTTGCCAGCCGGGACCTGACGACCTTGCTTTCGTCTGAAAGAATGCTCTTTTCTTTTGTCGCCAAGATGACTTCAGAATCAAATCGTTGAAGGAACTGGGCTATCTGAACCAGCCACGGACTCCTGCCAAATAGGAGCACCCTCTTTGGCAATTTTTCCCCGTTCAGAAGCGCATCGCTCGTGATTACTTCTTTTAGATCTCCCCCCGGAAAGTCGGGTTTCAGCCATACTGAACCTGATGCCAAAATAATACCCTTGGCCTGGAAAAGCGTTCCGTCAACCTCAATCCTTCCCTTTTCTACAAGCCTTCCGCCCCCTCGAATGATATCCACATGGTTCTTTTTCAGCATCCCCACAACACCCTGTCTCATGAAGGCTATCAGGTCATTGTGGCGCTTTTTCAGGGCCGGAAAGTCCTTAGAGACGGCTGAAAGGTTCAGCCCCATCTCCCTGCCCAGGGGAATGCCTCCCAGTATCCTGGAGGCAGCCATCATATGGCCGAAAGGGACGCACCCCCTGTTCATGCAAAATCCGCCCAGGTGCTCCCGCTCGATGAGGCCCACCTTCCCTCCCAGCTGTGCCGCCCTGATAGCGGCCGGTACGCCTCCGGCTCCCCCTCCCAATACGATCAGATCGTATATCCTTTCTGTCATCGCCTCCTCCATCAAATGAACATCAACAGGGGATCCTCAATCATTCCCTTTAGGGTCTTCAAAAACGCGGCCCCGGGTGCGCCGTCGATGATTCGGTGGTCAATGGTAAGGCTCAATCCCATTCGGTGCTCGGGGATGATGCCCTCACCCTTAATGACGGGTTTCTTGACGATCCTGCCAACGCCCAATATAGCGCTTTCAGGGGGGCGAATGATGGGCGTAAAATAATCAATGTCAGCAAAGCCCAAATTGGATATGGTAAAGGTTCCGTTTACCAGATCATCCGGAGAGAGACGATTCTGTCTTGTCTTGTTGATCAACTCGGAGACATCATGATCTATCTCGGAAATGGTCTTGAGGTCTGGATTTCTGATAACCGGCACAATAAGTGCGTCGTTGGCCTCCATGGCCAAACCTATGTGGATCTGGTCCCACACATGGATGGTGTCTCCATCCACACTGGCGTTTATTCTTGGATGGCGTCTTAGGGCGGCGGCGACTATTTTCATGAGGATTGCATTGTATGAGACCTTTTTCCCTCCATTATCAGCACGTTCGCGAAGGGAAACAAGGGCCTCGGCACAGGCCTCCGTATGCAGCGTGAGTTGTGCGGATTGGCTCAGACTCTGAACCATGTTGTCGAAGACGATCCTCCGTATGCCCTGTATGGGGATGGTTTCTGAGGACTCTTTGCCCATTGATTCTGCCGTATCGGGCAGTTCAGCAGACTTTTTCCCTGAAATCAGGCTTCCCTCTTCAAGGGCACGAAGTATATCGGCCTTTACAATCCTCCCCCCGGGACCGGAACCGGTTAGGGCTGTCAGATCCAGATCATGGGCTGCGGCCATGGACCTGGCAAGGGGAGAGGCCTTGATGCGGCCACCGGGCAATGAAGATGTGGCCTGTGCCTCAACCCCTGGTGGGGCCTTTTGGGTCTCAGGCGCCTCCATCGGTGGACATTGTCCCGTCACAACGGGGGGGTACTCCTTTATTATCTGATCGTACTCCTTACGGTCTTTGGCCAGGTAACCGACGATTTCTTCAACCGCGCAAGTGCTTGTTTCGGGTTTTACAGGATGAATGATGCCGTCTGCCGGCGCAATAATCTCAAAACTGACCTTGTCGGTTTCTATGACCAGCAGTGTCTCACCCTCTTTCACCTCCTCTCCGGAACTGAACTCCCAGCAGACCAGTTTAGCGCTCTCCATGGTGAGACCCAGTTTGGGTATCGTGATCTCGATCATTTGGGCGTCTCCTATCGATTGAGGACCTTTTTCACCCCATCGACGATATCATCGACCTGGGGCAGCACGAAATTTTCCATGACCGGACTGAAGGGAACCGGCACGTCCTTGGCCCCAATCCTTGTAACGGGGGCATCCAGATCATCGAAAAGCGTTTCGCCGATTCTGGCTGCTATTTCGCCACCAAAACCACCCGTCAAACACGCCTCATGGACAACGAGGACATGATTCGTTTTCTTGACCGATTTGGCGATAAGATCGAAATCGAGGGGTTTCAGGGTGCGGAGATCAATAACCTCCGCATCGATCCCTTCATCTGCCAGTCGATTCGATGCATCGAGGGAAAGATGGACCATCCGGGAGTAGGTCACGATGGTGATATCCTTTCCCTCCTTCTTGATCTCCCCTTTACCCAAGGGGATGAGACAGTCCTCTTCCGGTACAGGCCCGGTATGGGAAAAGAGCTTTTTGTGCTGAAAAAAAATGACCGGATCATCGTCTCTGACGGCGGTCTTTATGAGACCCTTAACATCGGCTGGCTGTGAGGGGACCACCACCTTGAGTCCCGGCGTATGGACAAACCAGTTTTCCAGGGACTGGGAGTGATGGGCAGCGGCCGACAGTCCCCCGCCGTCCGGGGCCCAGATAACCACTGGGACTTTGACCTGCCCTCCAAACATGTAGCGGATTTTAGCGGCCTGATTAACGATTTCATCCATAGCGGTGGTAAAAAAATCGGCAAAGTGCAGGTCCACAAGGGGCCTCATTCCGGTCAGGGCGGCTCCCAGGCCCGCCCCGACGATGGCCGTTTCTGAGATAGGGGCATCCAGTATCCTTCCCGGAAACCGTTGGTGCAACCCCTTAAACTGCCCGAAAATACCGTCATGGGCAGTAAGATCCTCTCCGATGATAAAGATCGTTCCGTCCCTCTCCATCTCTTCTGCCAGGGCCTCAGCAAGGGCCTCTGTGCAGGACATGATCCTGTCGGTCATGTTACCTCCTTCAGGGATTTACAAAGAGATCCTCCAATGCCTCTTCCGGTCTCGGCAGCGGCGAGTTATGGGCATATTCCAATGCTTCCTGAATCTGATGCCCCACCTCATCTCCAAGATCTTTGTACCGTTTACGGGAAAGGATTCCTTCCGTTTCCAGGAGTATCCTGAAACGATCGATCGGGTCGTTCCTTGTCATAAAGGTGTCAATTTCCTCACGGGTCCTGTATTTCTGGGGGTCTCCCTCAAAATGGCCTCGATAACGGTACGTCATGTTCTCCACAATACTCGGACCGTTTCCCTCCCTCGCCCTTTTGACCGCCTCCGAAACAATCTTTTTTACCTTCAGGATGTCATTTCCATCCGTAACAAACCCGGGAATACCATAGGCCCTCCCCCTCTCTGCCACAGACCCGCCCGCCAGCGTATATTTTGAAGGCGTCGTTGATGCATAGAGGTTGTTCTCGCACACAAAGATGACGGGAAGTTTCCACACGGCTGCCATGTTCGCGGCCTCATGGAATGTTCCCCGATTGGAAGCCCCGTCCCCAAAGAAGACCACGGCCACCTGATCGGTCTTCCTGAGTTTGATGGAGAGACCCGCGCCCACGGTGATGGGAAAACCGCCGCCCACAACCCCGTTGGCGCCAAGGATCCCGATGGAGAAATCGGCGATATGCATGGAGCCGCCTTTTCCCTTGCAGTAGCCGGTCGATCTCCCCAGAAGCTCGGCAAACATCCTCTTTGGATCTGCCCCCTTGGCAATCATGTGCCCATGTCCGCGATGCGTGCTGGCCACATAGTCATCTCCTCGCAACACCGAACACGTCCCGACCGACGATGCCTCCTCGCCTATGGACAGATGAATGAAGCCCGGTATCAGGTTTTGCTCAAACAGCTTGCCAGCCCTTTCCTCAAAGGCCCGAATCAAGAGCATCGTCCTCAAGAGAGCGATTTTTTCCTTCTTGTTTGTCTTCACTTTTCCTCCCAAGGCGGCCTGACGGCCGCAACCAAAATAGTACTCAGACTTCAGTGGCGCGGCAAACGGTGAGCCGTACGATCGATGAGCATAGGAGATGTTAGCATGATGCGTAGAAGCTGCAGACAAAGACTTCTAAGGCGCATACAATCCCGCCTTGACCGGCAGGTACATCGATAGAATCGGGAAACACGTGATAATGATCAAGACCACAACATCCATGAGTACAAAAGGGATCGCTTGTTTCGCGATCGAATCCAGGTTCCCCTTCACCAGGTTCGCCGCGGTGAAGAGGTTGACGCCCACGGGAGGGGTAGCCTGCCCGATGGCGAGGGCGGAAATGAAGACGACCCCGTACCATAAGGGATCAATCCCGAATACTGTCAATACCGGCATCAGGATAGGCATGATAAGATATGAGATGGAGATTGCATCCAGGATCATGCCCAAGGCCAGGAGGAGGAGATTCACCAGGATGATCATCACCACCGCATTGGGCGATATCTTGATGATGGCATCGGCCGCATGATCGATCACACCGATAACTTCCGCGGTCCAGGTGAAGATGCCCGCGAATACCACCAAAAACATGATCACCGAACTCGTGACGCTGGCATCAACCAGGATCGTTACCAGATCGCGCCATCTGATGGAGTGGTAGACAAAAACGGCCACAAAGAGGCTGTAGAAAACGGCCACCACGGCCGCCTCGGTGGGTGTAAATATTCCGGCGTAAATCCCTCCCAGGATAATTATCGGCGTAAGGATGGCCCAGATGGACTGCTTGAAGGCTATCAGGATTTCTTTAGGCGTACCCCTCCTTTCGAGCCCCTTGTACCCCCTCTTCCATGAAATAATATATGCCACGAGAACCGTCCCTGCCCCTGTAATCAGCCCGGGGATAATACCGGCCACGAAAAGGGCGCTCACCGAGACGCTGGTTATATTTCCGTAAATAATAAAGGCGATGCTGGGTGGTATAATAATGGACAGGTCCGAGGAATTGGCAATGGTGGCTCCTGCAAAATGCTTCTCGTATCCATGTTTGATCATGGGGGCAAGGAGGATCAGCCCGACGGCAGCAGTGGTTGCAGGCCCTGAACCCGATAGGGCCCCCCAGAACATACAGGTCAACACAGAAACCATTGCCAGGCCGCCCACCATTTTGCCCACCAGCAGTTCAAAAAAATGGGCAATGGTGGCGGCCAGGCCTGCCTTCTCAAGAATGACTCCGGCCAATACAAAAAAGGGGATCGCAAGGAGGGGAAACGACGCGATACCGGAAGAGAAGTTCACCCCGAGCATGCCGATGCCGAGGTCAAACTGATAGATGGTGATGACAGCGGCGATTCCGAGGGCCGTTCCAATAGGGATTCCCACTGCCATAAGCACGAGAAAGACCGCAGATATAAGGACTGTTTCCATTAGTCGCCTCCATCTGCATCAAGGCTCTTTAATCTGAAAGAAGCGTCTTTGTAAATGCCTGTGAATACAAAAATCGAGAAGAGAGGAACACCGACATAATAGATCCACACAGGAATTCCCAGTGCCGCAGAGGTTGCCTGGAAGAGCGTCAATTCATCATATATGGCCTGAATCATATAGATGTCCACAAGGACAAAAAGGATTGCGCTCAATCCTGAGCCAAAGACAGTCGCCATCTTCCTGATCTTTTTCGGAAATACATCATATAGGGTTATCATGCCCAGTTGGCCGCCGCGCTCGAAGGCGATGCCGGAACCGATAACCGTCATCCACACGAATAGATTGATGGTGACTTCCTCTGTGGCTGCGAAGGACAAATGAAACAGATAGCGGCTGAGGATATTGAGAAACGCGATGGACGCCATAACAAAAAGCAAGATCGCAACGATCCAGTGATCGATTCTGACGTGCTGGGTTTTTTGATCCATGTCTGCCCCCCTCCCAAGAGGTCCGACACGCTGCTTTCCACGACGTCCGATTCCGGATTGCCGGGATAGCCGCGCGCCGGATCAATCAGCATTTTCCGGATGATGCCTACCGCCTCCCCATATCGGTCCTGGCTTTTTCGTAGAGGCTTTTTCCGATTTTGGGGACCCATTCGTCGTAGATCGACTTCGTGGCCTCGATGAAGGCCTTTCGGTCTTCATCGGAGAGGAAGGTCACGGTCATCCCTTTACTTTCCATATGCTTGATTGGATCGGGGATCTTCATTGTATAATTGAATTCATTCTTGAGGATGTTGATGGATGTGTCGCCGTCAAGCCCGGCACGGCAGAGGGCCTTTTCGAATCGGGCTGATTCTACGGCGGCCTCCCGGATCGCCTTCTGAATCTCCTTTGGGAACGCATCCCATTCCTTCTTGTTCCAGTAGATAATCAGCGGATCCACCAGATAGTTCCAGAGAGATGCGTACTTGTGGTACAGCCAGATCTGGACCGGGAGAAGGACACCCACAGGGTTTTCCTGGCCGTCCACAACCCCCTGCTGGAAGGCGGTTACCGCATCGCCCCAGTTCATATTGACAGGATCGGCTCCCAGTTTTCGAAAAATATCGACAAAAAGAGGACTTCCCACAACACGAAGTCTCAGGCCTTTCAAATCCTCTGGCCGCCGAATGGGCCGCTTGCTGTTCGTGACCTGCCTGAATCCGTTTTCCGCCCATGCAAGACCGACCAGCCCCTTTTTTTCCATGACTTCAAAGATGGCCTTTCCCGTTTGGCCGTTCTCCATTTTGTCGAGGTTTTCAAATGTGTTGATGAAAAAGGGGAGTGAAAAGATATTCATCTCGGGCATGACCGGAGAAGAATTAATAGTGGATTCATATGCACAATCGATCACCCCTTTGGCAACCATCTGGGGTGACTTCAATTGAGCTCCTCGCAGGAGAGCGCTGTTGTAATACGCTTTGATATTGATTTGACCGTTTGTTTTCTGCTTCACCAATTCAACAAACTTGTCAGCGCCAATTCCCCAGTAGTATTGGGGATTAAGGTTGAGGGTCATCTTATACTCTTTTTTATAGTTGCCTGCCTCGCCGGGGGACGAGAAGAGTACCAATACTGAAAGACAAAGACTGCACACAATAACGAACCTGATGCATCCCCATTTTTTTGTCATCATGACATATCTCCTTTCTCTGATTGGTAGGGTTGATTCAACTCCAGGCGCTCAGTTGTATGGCACAATCACCTCCTTCCTCCTGCTGCTTTTGGTCGGTCTGACTCGTTGGCACATCTTCCCTTACGATTCCTTCCCTCGGAGATATCTCCCTTCCCCTGAGCTATCCCTTTGTATCGCCGCCTTTCGCCGGCACGCCAGGCAATTCCTCGTGCTGAAAGGTGCCCGTCCAGCGGCCGGGGATGAGGTGCACATGCAGCGCTCTTGCGCGGTTTTGACCCAGGCTCACCGTTTTATGGGGCACGTTTCCATTCCAGTAAGCCGAGTGGCCCTTTTTCAAGATATATTCCTTTGAACCTACTGACAGTTTAAGCTTCCCCTCGATCACGTACATGAACTCCTGGCCGTCATGGATCCTGGGAAGGACGTCCGCTTCTTCGCCCACCGGCGTCACGATGGCGGGCTCCATAAAAGGGTTCCTCATTCCTTCAGCCAGAAGCTCCAACTCATAGGCGATCTTGCCGGTTGGGCCTGATTTGGAAACGACAACACGGCGCCCACCCGGATGTGTCACGACATACCCGTTTTCTTCCGCCTCCTTAAAAAAATATCCGATGTCAGTCTTGAGGGACTCAGAGATGATCTGGAGGGTAGGTATGGACGGCATGGCAAGGCCGTTTTCTATCCTGGAAAGAAGGCCGGGGGAGAGACCGGCGGCTTCGGCAAGCATTTTCTGACTCAGGCCGGCTCCTTTCCGAAGTTCTTTGACCCTTATTCCGATCCTTTTGGCCAGGTCATGTTTCCGTTCCATAGTGATCTCCTCGGGTAAATGCCAATAAGGGGGGAAACACCGATTCAGGAAATGTGAAAATTTGTAAATCAGATTTCATATTATTAAATATGTTGATATCCCCGCGGGATCTTCATGTCAAGAAAAAAATGAATATTATTAAAGTCTATTGATAAATATGCAAATCACATGACTCATGGAAGGGAACGAACCATTCGCAGGAAACCGCTTTGGATTGTTATTCCTCTGATTGCCTGAGAGGTATACACAGGGGGAGCCACAGGCATCCAAAGGAATGCATCACCACCCACTCGGTCAAGGTACCCTTTGCCAATGAGATCACAGAGGTGTGGTGTCGGCCAATGAATCAAATCGATTGCAGCTTTAAAGGAAGAAGCGAGAGGGGGCCAGCGGGACCGAGTTGAAACGATGGCGCCGGGACAGACTGGCCGCCGATACCGTGTCGCAGTGCATCGAATATAACCACATGCCCCCAGATCCAAGGCGGGGAGACTTCTGTGAAGAGAATTGAGGGACGAAGAAAGGCGCAGGATCGAAAAGGGGACAGGCGTCTCACGCAGTTAGCGGGAGTTCTCCGGCATGGGGGGCGTGCCCCAGAGCGAGGCGGTTCAATGCCGGTTGCGACGTGTCACGAGGAGACCTGCGCCCGGCCGCCGAACCGGCCGGCCGGAGCTTACAGTCATCTTCAGTGAGTGAGGTTTCATACGATTTTGCTTTCCCCGGCCTGTCTGTTGACAGGCCCTTTTTAGGGAAAGCGCACGGCTATTTGGCGGCGGCAGCCTTCTCGATTGAATGGATCAGGCCAACGGCTTGCTTGTTCTCGACATCTTGTTTCACTAAAATATCCGTCGAGTTAACCTTCTTGCCATAATAGGCCTCATTTAACCCATCGCGGACCGCGACCACCGCACCATCCACGGAAACACCGCCGAACAGGCCTTTAGAGCGCGAAAAGCTCAGGATATCTGCGCTAAGGTTGGCGGTAGCGGCCGCGGCGCCGACCCCTACCGGGCCGACTGCAACACCCGCGTCGGCGCCCAGTTTAACATTGTTTGACAAAAAGGCTGTGACGCCCCGATCGGTCATGGCAAGCAGAACGATTTCAGAGGCCGTGCCGCCGATTTGAAGGCCGAAGCTCGCTTCGCCGATAGTGTAAAAGGCGGGGCCGAACCATTTCTGGCTCTTTGCATCGCGGGCCAGAAAGACCCCGCTCCCACCGGATGCCCCCACAATGAAGGCGCCTTTAAGAACCTGTGGGGCAATGAAAATGCCCTTTGCCGTCTTCATCAAGTCACGAAATCCGTCCATTTCCGCTGCTGTTTCGAAGCCCTCAAGACTCATCCTGGCCTTTTCAACCAGTTGCTTCGCCTCTGTCGCATCATCTGCCAAGGCTGGCGCTCCCCCGGCCAGGGTAAGCAGGCCTGCCAATAAAAAAATTACCAGGTTCATCGAGATGTTGCGCAACGCTTTCATGTTCATTTCCTCCTTCTTGGCTTTTGAGGCCTTTGGAAAAATTGTGACAACAATCATCCCACGATGGGACACTAATAGGTTCTGTTTCCGAATCTCAATAAAATAGTGATAAGGGCGTTGTGAGTCAAGGGGAAGCGCAGGGCCGCCTGAGATTCCCGTGTGTGGCGCTTCGAAGATGGATGCCGTGGTTCAGTCGATCCCGCGGATCATCTGATCCATGATTTTGGATGCAAGCACTGCAAAGGCGGGGTCATTGATATGGAGGTCCGCTTCCTGGATCGGCACCTGGGGATTCAAGACCTGTCGTAACGTCTCCATGAACGCATCCCGGGCCGGTGGATCATGGAGGGGGTTTCCCTGACCATCCGCCTCGGACCATCCCTTCATGGGCACCAGGACCTTGACGCCTGAAATATCCTGATTCAGTTTTTCGGCCAGTTGCCTGGCTATGAATCGGGTTTCGTCCAGGCTCAGGCGGACCGCTGAACGGAAATCGTAGAAAAAGACGCTTCGACCTTCAAGCCTTTCAGGGATATTGTGACGGGTGAATTCCAGGACCGCGCAATCGAGGCCCCCCGGCACCACCAGCCGGGGGATGTGACGACCGGCAACCGGTTCCAGCCGTCCGGGGCCGATCCCCCTGCAATAGCCGCTCATCAGTTCATCGGCCAGTTCGTGGGTTGCCAGGTCCAGTATGCCGTGAAAATATCCTTCGGCTGCCAGCTCCTCCA